>Ga0233424_10000355_pt1 | contig 61294 bp, 57 predicted proteins | sample Watercolumn_Towu_FD_181011 | JGI IMG/M metagenome (GOLD analysis project Ga0233424, IMG submission 181011) | Freshwater microbial communities from Lake Towuti, South Sulawesi, Indonesia - Watercolumn_Towuti2014_125_MG | ecosystem: Environmental > Aquatic > Freshwater > Lake | place: Indonesia... | reverse complement strand
CCCAAGCCCCGAGATCCACACCAGGGAGGTGCGACGTGATCAGCGCGGCTCTTTCGCCATGTCGATCTGCCAGCGCAGCCAGGCCGCCGCGTCGCACGGTGCGCCGCTCTTGGCCTGCAGCGCCGCAGCCAGGCGCTGCAGCTTGTCCTGCTGCCGGGGCTCCATCAGCAGCAGCAGGCCGACCAGTTCGCCGGCCCGCAGCGCCTCTTTCTGAGGCGGCGTCACGCGCTCGGCGTGCAGCTCGCTGCGGCGCTGTTCGGGCGGCAGGGGCTTGCGCCCCCGCTTCGGCTGCTCGGGGGCTTCCATCACCGCTCCATGACGTGGAACGGGCCGCCGTAGTCCGACTGCAGGCCCACATCGCCGCGCATGTGTTTCCACGTTTTGAACAGCCCGCTGCCTTCCGGGTCACCGGTTTCTCGCTGGGCGAAATACCAGCGGCCGAACTGAGACGCGATTTTTGGGTGGATCCGGCGCGCGGCGATCTGCGCCGCCTCGCCGATGTCATTCGCCTCGACAGTGAACTGGTCGCCACCGTTGGCGCGCGGATCAATCAGGTAGGTGTTCATCTTGGTCTCCAGGCGTCAAACCTCGGACCAGCGGGATTGTTGGATGGCAGAGCGGAGCGAGCCCAGCTTCATAGCGTCCTGCGCGGCGTTGCCGCGGTTCACGTAGATGGCGTGCCGGTTCAGAGGGGACGACTCGCACCAAACTGCCGCCGCGGCTTTGCACTCGTCCCGCGTTTCGTGCTGAGACTCGGCGCCGAACGAGGCGAATTTCGGGGCGTCCTCAGTGTTGTCGAGGCTGTAGGTGATCAGCGTGAATTTGGCCATCTCGTCTCTCCCGTTTCGGACCGCACACCGCGTGCTGTCCATGGAATTAATGTAAAACGGAAATGCGAGGCGCGCAAGCATTTTTGTGTAACGGAAATGCGCCATTCCCATGTGCAGATCCAGCAGGCCCAAGGATCATGACCTCGACCCACCTCACTGACGACGAGATCGACGACATCTGCCGGCCGCTCAAGCAGCACGCCGCCCAGGTGCGCTACCTGCGCACGCTCGGCCTGTCTGTCGAGCGCCGGCCCGATGGCTCTCCGCTGGTGCGCCGCTGCGACTGGGAGCGCCGCACTGCGGCACAGGCTCCCGCGGCACCTGCCGCCGGCGGCCCGCGCTGGAAGGTGGCCGCGTGAGCCGGCCGCGCGACCGCAAGAGCGCTGAGGGTCTGCTGCCGCGCATGGAGCCCCGGCCGTGGGCCGACGGCAAGACGATCACCTACCGGTATCACCCTCTCGGCGGTAAGCCCATCAACCTGGGCACCGACCGGATCGAGGCCTGCGCGAAGGTGCTGCGCATGCTCGGCAAGGCCGACGACCACGGCACGCTGCGCTGGGTGTGGGAGGACTTCAAGGCGCGCTCGCCGCGGTGGAAGAAGCTGGCCGACGGGACCCGGGCCGACTACGAGACCGCCTGGAAGCAGATCGACGCCGTGCTGGGCGGCATGGCCATCCACCAGATCGACAGCACCATCGTGGCGCGGTACGTCCACGTCGAGCGCGCAGCAGCGCCGCGGCGGGCCGACATCGAGAAGAGCCTGCTGTCCCGCCTGTTCGGCCACGGCATCAAGCTCGGCGTGTGCACGGTGAATGCCACGATCGGCGTCGAGCCGCACGGCAGCGAGGCCCGCACCACCGCCGTTGAGCCCGAGGTGCTGGCCCGCTTCCTGGCGTGGGTCTACGCCAAGCAGCCGCCGCAGCGCCACGTCATCGCCATGGGGGCCGAGTACGCGAGCCTGGCAGGTAATCGGAAGGTGGAGTTCCTGGACCTGACCTGGCCGCAGGTCGACCGCGCCGCCGGCCGGATCCGGGTGTTCCGGGCCAAGCAGCGGGGCAAGAAGAAGGACGCGATCGTCGAGGTGATCGAGATCACGCCCAAGCTGGAGGCGCTGCTCGATCGTTTGGCCGCGCTGCGCCGTGCGCGCGGGGTGGACTGCGCCTACGTGTTCCCGACGCGCGACAACAACGCCTACAGCGCGCGGGGCTTCAAGACCCTGTGGCACCGCACTGTGACGGACGCCCTCGCCGCGAAGGTGATCACCGCGGAGGACCGCTTCACCTTCCACGACCTGCGCGCCTACTACGTGACCCTGCACAAGCGCCAGGAAGGCAAGCTGCCCGACCTGCACACCAACCCGGCAGTGACCGCGACGGTGTACGACCGCAACGAGGAAGTGGCCCGCCGCGCGCTCTGAATTCCCACCGCGGGAATTTCCTGCTGCATCGAGAGGCAGAAAGCAAAACGCCGACAGGCGCTAAGTGCTTGTCGGCGTTTACTTTTCGGTGGGGTGGCTGATGGGACTCGAACCCACGACAACCAGAATCACAATCTGGGACTCTACCAACTGAGCTACAGCCACCACAGAAGACCGCTAGTATAGCGCGATACCAGCCGTTGTGGCCAGTTTCGCGTGCATTTTGAAGGGCGCGTCAGGGTGCGTCGTTGGCCGGCGTGGCAGTCGGCTTGGCGACGATCTTGGCCTTGAAGCGGTCCTTCAGCGCCGCGTAGTAGGCCTCGCTCTCCGCCTGGGCCCACAGCTGCGCGTACTGCTGGCGCACCTGCTGCACGTCGCCGAGCTGCCGGGTGTCGGGCGGCAGCACCTTGTCGATGCGCGCCACCACGTAGCCCTGCTCGCCGAGGTCGGCGCCGACCCAGGCCGGCAGCGGCTGGGTCTTGGCCTGCATCACGGCGTCGACCAGGGCCTGCGGCTGGCCGGTCTGGACGCTGGCACGCGACAGCACCAGCGCGGCGTCGAGCGCGGCGTCCTTCGGCGCGGCCTGCCAGGCCTTCAGCTTGGCCTGGCCGTCCTGCCGGGCGGCCGCAGCGGCCTTCTGCGCGACGAGCTGGTCGCGGATCGACTGCTGCACCTCGGCCAGCGGCGGCTTGCGGGCCGGCTGGTGCCGGGTGACACGGGCGGCGACCAGTTCGTTGGCCGCGGTTTCCACGGCGGGCACGTTGCGGTTCTTCGACAGGCTGTCCGGCTGGAACAGTGCTTCGAGCAGCTTCGGGTTGCCCAGCTGCGGGGCCGCCGCGGCCTGGCCGCCGCGCAGCACGTTGCTGGCGCTCTGCAGCTTGAGGCCGAACTTCTGCGCCACCGGCGCCAGCGTGTCGTCCTGGTCGACCGCATCGGTGAACTGCTCGGCCTCGGCGGCGAAGCGCTGGCGTGCCAGCTGCGCCTTGACCTCGGTCTCGAGCTCGGCCTTGACGGCCTCGAACGGCCGGCCCTGGCCGCCGCGCACGTCGAGCACCTCGATGATGTGGAAGCCGAAGTCGCTCTGCACCACGCCACTGAGCTCGCCCTTCTTCAGGGCGAAGGCGGCATCCTCGAACGGCTTGGTCATCGCACCGCGGCCGAACCAGTCGAGGTCGCCGCCCTGCGCGGTCGAGCCCGGGTCCTGCGATTCCTTGCGGGCCACCGCGGCAAAGTCACCCGGCTTGGCTTTCAGCTGCTGCAGCAGCGCTTCGGCCTTGGCCTTGGCCTTGGCGCGTGCATCGGCCGAGGCGTCCTGGCCGGCGGCGATGAGGATGTGGCGCGCATGCCGCTCTTCGGGCGACGTGTAGCGTGCCTTGTTCTCGTCGTAGTACTTGCGCAGGTCGTCTTCGCTGACGGTGGTCTTGCCCTGCACGGCGGCGAGGTTGAACACCACGTACTCGACGTCGATCGACTCGGGCCGCGTCAGCGCGGCGGCATGGGCGGCATCGTTGTAGTAGGCCTCGACCTCCTGGGGCGACACGGCGACCTTGTCGCGGAAGGCCTTGGCATCGAAATGCGCCAGGCGCACCTCGCGCTGCTGGTAGAGCGCATCGAGCGCGGTCTGCGCGACGCGTTCGTACGTGGGCACGGTGAGGCCGATGCCGCTCATCACCTGGCGCATCGCCAAGTCCTGCTTGAGCTGCTGCACGAACTGCTCGGAGCTCATCCCGCGCGCGGCCAGCAGCTCCTTGCGCACGCTGCCGTCGTCGTTGCGCAGCCCGGCGAACTGCGGGTCGGTGCGGAAGGTGCGCACCAGCTGCTCGTCGGTGGGCGCGAGCACGAGCTTGCGGGCGGCCTCGAACAGCACCCGGTCGCGCACCAGCTCGTCGAGCGTGCGTTGTTTCATTTCGGGCGTGTCGAACAGCTTCACGTCGACGTTGGGCATCTGCGCGCGCAGCCGTTCGATCTGCTGCCGGTGCGCGGTGTCGAGCTGCTCGGCGGTGATCTCGGTGCCCGCCACCTTGGCCACCGCGTGCGATCCGGAGAACTTCTCGTAGCCCTGGATGCCGAACACCACGAACGACGGGAAGATCAGCACGATCAGGATGATCTGGAAGAGGCGGTTGTGGTTTCTGACGAACTCGAACATCTTGCTGCCTGTGCTGCGCACCGGTGAGGGCCGCGCTCTCGCTTATGTGACAAAGGCGAACCGGGGTTCGCCTTTGTGCTCTTCGGTTTGGTGGGTGCTGAGGGGCTCGAACCCCCGACCTACGCCTTGTAAGGGCGCCGCTCTACCAACTGAGCTAAGCACCCGAAGAACTGGATTCTCGCTGCTTCTCGAAGTTCAGTTGATGGCGTCGCGCAGCGCCTTGCCGGGACGGAACTTCGGCACCTTCGCGGACTTGATCTTGATCGCCGCGCCGGTGCGCGGGTTGCGGCCGGTGCGGGCCGCGCGCTTGGTGACGGCGAACGTGCCAAAGCCGACGAGCGACACCGACCCACCCTTCTTCAACGTGACCTTGACCCCACCGATCAGCGCTTCAAGGGCACGGGCCGCGGCGGCCTTGGAAATGTCGGCCTGTTCGGCAATGTGGTCGATCAGTTCGGACTTGTTCACGGAGTACCCCTCTCGGTGCGCGCCAGTGGCTGTGCCGGCGTCGACACGCTTGTGTGTATGGATGCTTGCTTGCGGCGGCTGGAAGACGACAAGCGGTGTGGACACATACATGGGATCGGCACGACCGCGAGGCGCGATTCTATGCAAACTCGCGGCCCGCCCGTTCAGGGGACACGCGCCCGGATCTCAGGCACCGCCTTGCGCAGGTAGTACACCATCGACCAGATGGTCAGCAGCACCGAGGCCCAGATCAGCCACGTGCCCCACAGCCGGGTGTCGATGAGGCCGAACAGCCAGCCGTCGTACAGCAGGAACGGGATCGAGACCATCTGCGCGGCGGTCTTGAGCTTGCCCACCATGTGCACCGCCACGCTGCGCGAGGCGCCGATCTGCGCCATCCATTCGCGCAGCGCCGAGATCGCGATCTCGCGGCCGATGATGACCAGCGCGACGACGGCGCCGACCCGCTGCTGCTCCAGCAGGATCAGCAGCGAGGCGCAGACGAGGAACTTGTCGGCGACCGGGTCGAGGAACGCACCGAACGACGAGGTCTGGTTCAGGCGCCGCGCGAGCCAGCCGTCGAGCCAGTCGGTCAGCGCCACCAGCACGAACGACACGGTGGCCAGCAGGTTGCGCATGCCCGGCTCGATCGGCAGGTAGAACACCGCGACGATGAACGGGATCGCCACGATGCGCGCCCAGGTCAGGAGGGTCGGCAGGGTCAGAAACATTGGGGCATTGTGCACAACGGGGCCATCAGCGCTGCGATCAGTGCAATGCGCGGTAGATCTCTTCGGCCAGATCGCGTGAGATGCCCTCGACCTGGCAGAGGTCGTCGACGCTGGCGTTCTCGACGCCGCGCACCCCGCCGAAGCGCTGCAGCAGCCGGGCGCGCTTCTTCGGGCCGACGCCGGCGATCTCCTCGAGCCGGCTGCTGCCGGTGCGCACCGAGGCGCGTTTGGCCCGCATGCCGGTGATCGCGAAGCGGTGCGCCTCGTCGCGGATCTGCGCCACCAGCATCAGCGCGGCCGAGTCGCGGCCGAGGTAGACCTTGTCGCGCCCGTCGGCGAACACGAGTTCCTCCAGACCGACCTTGCGGCCCTCGCCCTTCTCGACGCCGACGATCAGGCTGACGTCCAGCCCGAGCTCCTCGAACACCTCGCGGGCCATCGACACCTGGCCGCGGCCGCCATCGACCAGCACCAGGTCGGGCAGGCGGCCCTGCCCTTCGCGCGCCGCCTCGGCGAGCTTGCTGTAGCGGCGCGTCAGCACCTGGCGCATCGCGGCGTAGTCGTCGCCGCCGGTGATGTCGCGGATGTTGAAGCGGCGGTACTGCGAGGGCTGCATGCGGTGCTGCTCGAACACCACGCACGAGGCCTGCGTGGCTTCGCCGGCGGTGTGGCTGATGTCGAAACACTCGATGTGGAAGGTGTCGAGGTTGTCCACCGCCAGGTCGAGCGCCTCGACCAGTGCCCGCGTGCGGGCCTGCTGCGAGCCCTCTTCGGCCAGCAGCCGGCCAAGCGCCAGCTCGGCCCCCTGGATCGCCAGGTCGAGCCACACGCGGCGCTGCTCGCGCGGCTGGTGGATCGACTGGATCTTGTGGCCCACCTGCTCGGACAGCACGCCGAGCAGCTCGCGGTCCACCGGGTGGCTGGTGACCAGCATCGCCGGCGCGTTGGTGGCCAGGTAGTGCTGCACGATGAAGGCCTCGAGCACGCGGCACTCGATGCGCTCGAAGCCTGCTTCGGCATCGTCGAGCGACATCATCGCGTCCTCCTCCACATGACTGGGGAAGTACGCGCGGTCCCCGAGGTGGCGGCCGCCGCGCACCATCGCCAGGTTCACGCAGGCCTTGCCCCCCTGCACCTTCACGGCCAGCACGTCGACGTCGCGATCGTCGCCGGTGTCCATGGCCTGCTGGTGCAGCACCTTCGACAGCGCGGTGAGCTGGTTGCGGATCTCGGCCGCCTTCTCGAACTGCAGCGCCTCGGCGGCCTGCATCATGCCGCCCTGCAGTTCGTCGATCACCGCCTGGCTCTCGCCTTCCAGGAAACGCGCGGCGTTGCGCACGTCGTGGTCGTAGGCCTCCGCACCGATCTCGTTGACACAGGGCCCCGAGCAGCGCTGGATCTGGAACAGCAGGCACGGCCGCGTGCGGTTGGCGAACACCGTGTCTTCGCAGGTGCGCAGCTTGAAAACCTTCTGCAGCAGCTGGATCGACTCCTTCACCGCCCAGGCGCTGGGATACGGCCCGAAGTAGCGGTGCTTGCGGTCCACCGCCCCACGGAAGTAGGCCATGCGCGGGAACTCGTGGCTGACGATCTTCAGGTACGGGTAGCTCTTGTCGTCGCGGAAGAGGATGTTGAACTTCGGCGCCTGCGTCTTGATCAGGTTGTTCTCGAGCAGCAGCGCCTCGGCTTCGGAGCGCACGACGGTGGTCTCCAGCCGCGTGATCTTGCCGACCATGTGGCCGATGCGGGTGCCGCCGTGGTCCTTCTGGAAGTAGCTCGAGACGCGCTTCTTCAGGTTGCGCGCCTTGCCGACGTACAGCAGCTGGCCGTGGGCATCGAAATACCGATACACGCCGGGCAGCGCGGGCAGCGCCGCCACCTCGGCCAGCAGCCGCGCGCGGCGGTCTTCTTCGGGCGTGGGGTCCGCGACGGCCGGGGCCTGCACGGCCTGCGTCGTCTCCTTCGTGGGGTCCATGCCCGGATTGTGCCGCTGCCGATAATGCCGGGATGGGCGCCAAGCTGTTGTGGGACGTGTTCTGCCGGGTCATCGACAACCACGGCGACCTCGGCGTGTGCTGGCGCCTGGCCGCGGACCTGGCGGCGCGGGGCCACCGGGTACGGCTGTGGGTCGACGACGCCGCGGCGCTGGCCTGGATGGCGCCGCACGGCGCCGACGGCGTGGCGGTGCTGCCGTGGCGCGACCCGCTGCCCGGTGAGACCCCGGGAAACGTGGTGGTCGAGGCGTTCGGCTGCGACCCGCCCGCCGCGTTCGTGCGAGCGATGCAGGGCCGGCCGGGGTGCGTGTGGATCAACCTCGAGTACCTCAGCGCCGAGGCCTATGTCGAACGGTCGCACGGGCTGGCGTCGCCGCAGTTCAGCGGTGCGGGTGCGGGCCTGACGAAGTGGTTCTTCTACCCCGGCTTCAGCGCCGCCACCGGCGGGCTGCTGCGCGAGCCGGACCTGCCGGCGCGGCAGGCGGGTTTCGATCGCGCGTCGTTCCTCGCCGGCCTCGGCGTGGCGGCAGACGCGACGCGGCCTCGCGTCAGCCTGTTCGCCTACCCGCACGCCCCGGTGGCCGAGCTGCTGGCCTGGCTGGCCCCGAGCGGCGCGCAGGTGTTGGTGTGCCCGGGCGCGGTGCAGGCGGCCGTGCAGGCGCAGGCCGCGGCCCACCCGTCGCTCACGGTGCACTCGCTGCCCTGGTTGTCGCAGCCCGACTACGACCGGCTGCTGTGGACCTGCGACCTCAACTTCGTGCGCGGCGAGGATTCGTTCGTGCGCGCGCAGTGGGCCGGCGCGCCGTTCGTCTGGCAGATCTATGCGCAGGACGACGGGGTGCACAAGGAGAAGCTCGACGCCTTCCTCGACCGCCACCTGCAGGAGGCCGATGCCCCGCTGGCGGCCGCTGTCGCGCGGCTGTCGCGTGCCTGGAACGGCCTGGCGCCCTGGCCGGAGCGCCTGCCGCCGCTGGCGCCCTGGCACGCGCACACCTTGCGCTGGCGCAGTGGGTTGGGCGAGCAATCCGACCTCACCACCGCGCTGGAAGCCTTCGTCGCCGCCAAGCGGTAGAATGGCGGGCTTTGCGCCCCGCGGCGCGAAATCCGTTTTCTCTTCGCTCCCCAAGCTTCCCATCAAAAGGAAGGGACCACCATGAAAATCGCCCAGGAAATTCGCGCCGGCAACGTCATCATGCACGGCAAGGATCCGATGGTCGTGCTCAAGACCGAATACAGCCGCGGCGGCCGCAATGCAGCCACCGTGCGCATGAAGCTCAAGAGCCTGCTGAGCAACTCGGGCACCGAAGTCGTCTTCAAGGCAGACGACAAGATGGACCAGATCATCCTCGACAAGAAGGAGTGCACCTACTCCTACTTCGCCGATCCGATGTACGTGTTCATGGACACCGAGTACAACCAGTTCGAGGTGGAAGCCGAGAACATGGGCGACGCCATCAGCTACCTCGAAGACGGCATGCCGGTCGAAGTGGTGTTCTACGACGGCAAGGCGATCTCGGTCGAACTGCCGACCTCGCTGGTGCGCGAGATCACCTGGACCGAACCCGCCGTGAAGGGCGACACCTCGGGCAAGGTGCTCAAGCCGGCCAAGCTGGCCACCGGCTTCGACATCCAGGTGCCGATTTTCGTCGCCCAGGGCGACAAGGTCGAAATCGACACGCGCACCCACGAATACCGCAAGCGGGTCTGATCCCCCGCTGCGGTCGACAAAAGGGCAACCCACCGGGTTGCCCTTTTTGTTTCAGAGCTGCCAGCGGGTGCGCAGCGACACGATGCGCCCGCGCGGGTCGGCGAAGTGCGGGTCGTAGCCGAACTGGAACGAGTTGGCCTGGCGGCTGGCCGGTGGCGCGACGTCGAAGACGTTGAGCACGCCGAGGCTCACCGTGACCTGCTCGGTCCAGCGGTAGGCTGCCTGCAGGTCCCACAGGCTCTGCGGGCGCACGCGGCGGTCGGGGATCTGCGACGGATCGGGGTTGAAGTCGACGTACGACGACACGAAGCGGTGCGCCACGCTCCAGCGCCACGCGCCCGACTCGAGCCCCGCGCCGGCCAGGTGGCGCCAGCGCGGCACGGGACGGTCGAAGGCGTAGCGACCGGCCTGCTCGACGAACGGGCTGACGTTCGACACCTGCGCCTCGTGCCGCTGCACCCACGTACCGTCGAACGACACCGACCACACGCCCAGGAGCGTGGCGAGGCTGCGCCACTGGCCGCCGACATCGAGCCCCGCCGTGCGCTCGCGCCCGAGGTTGCGGTAACGGCCGTCGATCGCCTCGATGGAGCAGACGCTGCCGGTGCAGACCGAACCGTCGGCCTGCACGTCGCCGGGCTGCGAGCGGATCACGTAGCCCAGCGATTCGTACAGCGACTGGTCCGCGAACACCGTGCCCGCCGGCACATAGCCGATCTTGTTGCGCTTCTCGATGGCCCAGGCGTCCAGCGTGGCCTTCCAGCGCGGCGTGCCGCCGAACACGACCCCGAGGCCGAACTGCTGACTCGTTTCCGGCTTCAGCTGGGCATTGCCGCCGGTGCGCAGGTTGTGGCCGAACAGGCCGCAGTCGTAATCGGTGCCGGTGCTGCCGCAGAGCAGGTTGTCGGGCGCCTCGCCGCCCGGCGCATAGGCCAGCACCGATGGTGCATACAGCTGCTCGAGGCTGGGGGCGACGAACCCCTTGCCCGCCGATGCGCGCCAGGCTATCCACGGCGTGGCCTGCCACTGCATCGCCACCTTCGGCGAGGTGGCGTGCCCGCCAATGCTGTAGCGGTCGTGGCGCAGCGCGAGCTGGGCGTTCCAGCGCGGCGCGAACGGCAGCGACAGCTCGCCGTAGAAGCCGCTGACGGTGCGCGAGCGCGCCAGGTCGAAGCCGCCGCACAGGCCGGCCGAGATGGTGCAGTTCAGCGCGTCGGTCGAGTACACGCTGGACCAGCGCTCGCGCCGCACCTCGCCACCCACCGCCAGGCCCGCGTCGCCGCCGGCCAGGCGGCCGAGCTTGGTCGTGCCCTTCAGGTCGGCGCCCTGCGTGCGGGTCTCGAGCCAGGCGTACGGATCACGCACCGCCGCCGCGTCGAGCCGCGCCTGCGTGGCCGGCGTCTGCTCGCCGAACGGGTTCAGCGACCCGTCGCTCACCATCGCGGCCAGGTCGTCGTAGCGGTAGTAGCCCTGCCGCATCGACGACACCAGGCGGTGGCGCGTCAGGTTCACGGCACCGTCCCACTGCCAGCCGCCGGCCTCGCCCTGCAGGCCGACCAGCCAGCGCTGCTGCTGGCCGACGTGGCGGTCGACGCGCGGGCCCTGGTCGGCCAGACGCCAGTAGTAGAGGTCGAGATCGCCCGAAGCGCCGTTCGCCGCGGCCCAGGCGCCGGGGTAGTACGGGCTCGTGGTCGGCAGCGACGGGTACAGGTAGCTGCCGGTGCCGGTGTCGAAACCGGCCACCCAGCCGGCGGTCGCCGCGGTCACCTGCTCGGCCCGCGAGGCCATGCCTTCGGCGTACCAGCGGCTCGACGCATCCCAGGCCGGGCCGTCGAAGCGAAGGTAGCCGTTCGTGCGCTCGGTCTGTGGCAGCAGGTCGACCTGCGAGGCCGGGTCGTAGACGCACAGACCCGTGCCATCGTCGAGGCTGATCGGCGGCCGGCAGCCGGTACCGTTGTACGTGTTGCCGGCCGCGTCGCTGGCGATGGCCGGCCAGGTGCCGTAGCTGGTCTGGTCGAGGAGCCCGGGAATGTTGGCCGAGCGCGTGAACGGCCGTTGCCGCGCGGCCAGGCTGCGCTCCTTCTGCCACCCCAGCGTGCCGATCCAGCGCACGCCGCTCTGGCCGAGTTCGGAACCGCCGGTGACGCTGACCGACTGCCTGCCCGCCCCGCCGCGCGGGGTGCCGCTGAGCTGCGCCTCCAGCTCCAGGCCGGTGTAGTCGCGCCGCAGGATGAAGTTGACGACCCCCGCCACCGCGTCGGCACCGTACAGCGCCGAGGCGCCGTCCTTCAGGATCTCGACCCGCTCGACCGCGGCCAGCGGGATCGACGACAGGTCGGCCCCGGTGCCGTAGGTGATGGCCGCGTGCTGCGCGATGCGCCGGCCGTTGACCAGCACCAGCGTGCTGGCATCGCCGAGCCCGCGCAGGTCGGCGCCGGCATAGGCGGCCGGCCCGTAGCTGCCCACCGCCATCGCCTCGCCGAAGAACGGCTGGTTCGCCGAGACCCGCGAGAGCAGCTCGGCCACGTTCGCGACGCCGCTGCGGTCGATCTCCTCGCGCGTGATCACCTGCAGCGGCAATGCACTGCTGGCAGCGCTGCCCGGCAGGCGGCTGCCGGTGATCACCACCGGCGCCAGACCGTCACCCGGTGCCGCCAGCGCGGGCAGGCCTCCCAAGACCGCCCATGACAGGCCCCCCCACGCCACGACGTGCTTCGACCGCATCGCGGCCCTCCCCTTTTTGATCATCCCCACACACCGGCAGCCGGACTGCCTCAAGTAAAAGAATGTGAAGGATTGTCACCGGAGCCGGCCGCGCGGCGAAGCAGTTCCGGCGCTTCAGACCTCGATGAAGCGCATCGACAGGTCGGTGGCGTGCAAATGCTTGGTGATCGCGCCCACGGCGATGCGGTCGACGCCGAGCTCGGCGATGGCGCGCACAGTCTGCAGCGTGGCGCCGCCGGAATACTCGAGCACCGTCTTGCCGCCGGCCGCGCGGTGTGCCCGCACCAGCGCCACGGACTCGCGGATCATCTCGTGCGTGAAGTCGTCGATCAGCAGCAGGTCGACGTCCTCCGCGATCGCGGTGCGCGCCTCGTCGAGGTCTTCGGCCTCGGTCATCAGCGGCACGCCGAAGCCGAGCGCACGCGCATTGGCGATCGCCTGCGCGATGCCGCCGGCCGCCGCGATGTGGTTCTCCTTGATCAGGAAGCCGTCGTACAGGCCGATGCGGTGGTTGATGCCGCCGCCCCACAGCACGGCGTACTTCTGGCCGTTGCGCAGGCCCGGCAGCGTCTTGCGGGTGTCGGCGATGCGGCAGCCGGTGCCCTGCACCTGGTCGACGAAGGCCCGCACCGCGGTGGCGGTGCCCGACAGCGTCTGCAGGAAGTTCAGCGCTGGGCGCTCGCCGGTGAGCAGCGCACGCGCCGGCCCTTGCAGCACGCACAGCGTCTGGTCGGCCTCGACCGAGGCGCCTTCTTCGACCCGCCAGTCGATGCGGATCGACGGGTCGAGGCGTTGGAACACCGCATCCACCCACGGACGGCCGCACAGCACCGCGGCTTCGCGTGCGATGACCCGGGCCTGCATGGTCTGGCCGGCCGGCACCAGCTGCGCGGTGACGTCGCCCGTGCCGACGTCCTCGGCCAGGGCCCGGTCCACGCTGGCCAGCAGGTCATCGGGAAGGCGGGGGGCAGCGGGCGTGAGCAAGGCGGACATGGCGGCAACCGGAGTCGTTCAACAGGAAACGGTCGAGTTTAAGGCGGCGCGCTCAGCGCGCCAGCAGCGCATGCCCGGCCCACCCGGCCAGCACCAGCCACACCAGCACCACCAGCACCGCACCGGCACGGCTGGTCGGCTTGCGCCCACGCGCCAGCAGCCACTCGTCGGCCCGCACCCGGCAGTCCTCGAGCACCTCGCGCGGCAGCAGCCGCACCGCCAGCCAGATCAACGCCGGCAACAGCAGCACGTCGTCGACATATCCCAGCACCGGGATGAAATCCGGCACCAGGTCGATCGGGCTCAGCGCATACGCGACAACCAGCGCCGCCAGCGCCTTCGGCAGCCACGGCGTGCGCGCATCCTTCAACGCGAACCACAGCGTGACCCCGTCGCGCTTCACGCGGCGCGCCCAGCCCCTGACACGCGCACCCCAGGACACTCCAGCATCGTTGGCCATGGGCCGCATTGTCGGTCCCGTACAATCGCGACGGGCTTCCGGGACGCCCACCTCGCGAAAGCGCAAGCACCCTGCACCGCAAGCCCCGCGCTTGCATACCTCCTCTGGGCCCACAGCGAGACGGCCAGGCATCAGGAGCAGGTATGCATCCCCAAGACCTTCCTTCGTTCGAAACGTCCACCGCCGGCCAAGCGCTACCGCGCGTCCTCGCCATGGCCCGTCGGCTCCACAAGGCCGCCACGTCAGACGCCCTCGCCCTCTCGCTGCCGGTGCTCCGTCGCCTGCTCGCCACCCAGACCCTGCGCGGCTGCTCGCTGCCGGCCCTGCACCGCGAGCGCAGCCGCGTGCAGCGCAAGCACGTCCTGCGCATGCTGGCGATCGAGGCGGGCCACGAGAGCTGGGAGGCCTACCGCGGCGCGCTGGCCACCCAGTCGCCGGAAGACCTCGAGCACTTCGACCTCATCCGACCCACCGTCGGCTACCCGAACCTGTGGTTCTCGACGCCTGAACAGGCCGCGGCACATGCGGCAGCGCACGGGGGCCGGATGGTGCGGGTCGGGCGTCAGGCGGTGGTGGTGAGCGAACCCCGCTGACGTTGGCCGAGGCTCACGTCGTGAGCCTCTCTTTCTCCGAACGCCAGAACGTCAAATGGGTCAGCTCCTTTTGAGAGCTGACCCATCGATCTTCTTTGGTCGGGGTGGCGGGATTCGAACTCGCGACCCCTTGCACCCCATGCAAGTGCGCTACCAGGCTGCGCTACACCCCGACTGAGCCTCACAGTATAGCCGGGATTCGAACCTTCACAAGGGTTTCAGCAATTCGCGGATCGCCAGCAGTTCGGCGCGCAGCGCCGCGTGGCCGACCTCGGAACCCAGGTCGAAGCGCACGCCCCGTCGGGCGGCCGCATCGGCGACATCGTCGGCCAGCACACCGCTCGCCGCAGCTGCGTCGTCGGCCTCGTCGCCCCCGAACTCCTGCACTTCGAGCCCGAGCAGCGACGACGGCATCTCGTCGGCCGTCAGGTCTTCCTTCACCGCGGCCGAGCCCAGCTCGGCGAGCCGGTTGCGGGCCCCGCTGATGGTGAAGCCCTTCTCGTACAGCAGGTCGCGGATGCGGCGGATCAGCAGCACCTCGTGGTGCTGGTAGTAGCGCCGGTTGCCGCGCCGCTTCATCGGCCGCAGCTGCGTGAATTCCTGCTCCCAGTACCGCAGCACGTAAGGCTTCACGCCGCAGAGCTCGCTCACCTCACCGATCGTGAAGTAGCGCTTGGGCGGGATGTCCGGGAGGGCATTTTCCATTGCAAATCAATGGCTTCGAAAGCAAAGAGAAACTTTACTCGAAGTCGCCCGACGGGGGTAGTTCTCCCTGTACCACCGCCTTCAATTTGTGGCTGGCGTGGAATGTGACCACGTTGCGGGCCCGGATGGGGATCAGCTCGCCGGTGCGCGGGTTGCGGCCGGGCCGGGGCGCCTTGCGGCGCACCTGGAAGTTGCCGAAGCCGGATAGCTTTACGTCCTTGCCGTCGACCAGCGAGGCGTGGATGAACTCGAAGAAGGCCTCGACCATGTCCTTCGACTCGCGCTTGTTCAGCCCAAGCCGTTCGAACAGCAGGTCGGCCAGCTCGGCCTTGGTCAGCGTCGGGGTCTCGATGCTCGGCAGGATCACGCGTTCCATGCGACTCACTCCTTCGTCGTTGGTCTCGGGGCCTCAGGCGCCGCGCAGCCGCGCGCCGAGGTCCTGCTGCACCTTCGCGACGATGGCCTGCACCACCGCGTCGCTGCGTTCGTCGGTCAGCGGCTGCTGTTCGTCGAGCAGCTCGAGTCGCAGCGCCAGGCTGCGTTCGTGGGCGGCCAGCGCGGTGCTGCCGGCCGAGGGCCGGTAGACGTCGAACAGCGACGCCGAGCGCAGCAGGCCCTCGGTGGGCGCGGCCTGCAGGCTGGCCATCAGCGCATCGTGCGTGACGTGCTCGCCGACGATCAGCGCGATGTCGCGCTGCACCGACTGCTGCTTCGGGACCGGCTGGTAGGCCGGCACCGGCTGCGCCAGCAGCGCCTCGGCGTCGAGCTCGAACAGCACCGGCGCCTGCGGCAGCTCGTACTGCTGGCGCCAGCGCGGGTGCAGCTCGCCGAGATGGCCGACGACCTGGCCGTCGAGCACCACCGCGGCGCAGCGGCCCGGGTGCAGCGCGGGATGTTCGGCCGCCACGAACGTGGCCTTGCGCGGCGCCAACAGCGCCTCGACGTCGCCCTTCACGTCGAAGAAATCGACGTTGCGGCTCGCGACGCCCCACTGCGGCTCGTCGCACGGGCCATAGGCCAGGCCGGCCAGGCGCACCGGCTGGCGGATGCCCGCCACGGCCTGCTCGGAGGCCTGCACCGACGCATCGCGCAGGAACACGCGGCCGTATTCGCTGACGCGCACGCGGGTCTGCCGGCGCGACAGGTTGTGCCGGAGCACCTGCACCAGGCTGCCGAGCAGGCTCGAGCGCATCACCGCCAGCGGGGCGGCGATCGGGTTCAGCAGCTGGATCGGCTCGGTGTTGCCGGCCAGGTCGGCTTCCCAGCGCGCCTCGACGAAGCTGAAATTGATGGTCTCCTGGTAGCCCAGGCCGGCCAGCTGGCGCAGCAGCGCGAAGCGGCCGCGGCGCGCCTCGGGGCGCACGCGTGCGGTGACCGGCGCGCGCGGTGGCACGTCGGGCAGGCGGTCGTAGCCGATGACGCGGATGACCTCCTCGATCAGGTCCTCCTCGATCTGCAGGTCGAAGCGCCAGCTCGGCGGCGTCACGTGCAGCAGGCCGGGCGCGGCGGTGAACGGCAGGCCCAGGCGCTCGAACACCTCGGTGCACTGCGCCTGCGTCAGCGGCATGCCGATGACCTTGGCGGCGCGTTCGATGCGCAGCGTCACGACCTTGCGCTCGGGCAGGTTCGGCGCCTGGTCGTCGACCGGGCCGGCCTCGCCGCCGCAGATGTCGATCACCAGCCGGCTGATGCGCTCGAGCTGCGGCACGGTCTGCGACGGGTCGACACCGCGCTCGAAACGGTGGCCGGCGTCGGTCGAGAAGTTGAAGCGGCGCGAGCGCCCCGCCACGGCCTCGGGCCACCAGAAGGCGGCCTCGACGTAGACGTTGCGGGTGTCGTCGGACACCGCCGTGGCGTCGCCGCCCATGATGCCGGCCAGCGATTCCACCGCCTGCTCGTCGGCGATCACGCCGACCTGCTCGTCCACCGTGATGGTGTTGCCGTTCAACAGCTTCAGCGTCTCGCCGGGGCGGCCCCAGCGCACCTGCAGGCCGCCGTGCAGCTTGTCGAGATCGAAGATGTGCGACGGCTGGCCGCTTTCGAACATCACGTAGTTCGAGATGTCGACCAGCGCGTTGACTGGCCGCTGGCCGCAGCGCGCCAGGCGCTCGACCATCCAGGCCGGCGTCTTGGCCGTCGGGTCGATGCCGCGGATTACGCGGCCCGAGAAGCGGCCGCACAAGTCGCGCGCCTGCACCGCCACCGGCAGCCGCTGGTCGTGCTGCGGCTTCACCGGCGCCAGCGACGGCGCCTTCAGTGGCGCGCCGGTCAGCGCGGCCACTTCACGCGCGATGCCGAACACGCTCAACGCATGGCCGAGGTTCGGCGTGAGCTTCAGCGTGAACAGCGTGTCGTCGAGGTTCAGGTAGCGGCGGATGTCCTCGCCCACCGGGGCATCGGCCGGCAGCTCGAGCAGGCCGCCATGGTCGTCGGCCAATTGCAGCTCGCGCGCCGAGCACAGCATGCCGAAGCTCTCGACCCCGCGCAGCTTGCCCACCTTGATCTGGAACGGCTTGCCGTCCTCGCCCGGGGGCAGCTCGGCGCCCACCAGCGCCAGCGGCACGCGGATGCCGGGCCGCGCGTTCGGGGCGCCGCAGACGATCTGCAACGGGCCCTCGGCGCTGTGCGCGCCGGCGCTGACCTTGCACACACGCAGCCGGTCGGCGTTGGGGTGCTGCTCGGCCTCGAGGATCTCGCCGATCACGATGCGGCTGAACGGCGGCGCCACCGGACGCAGCTCTTCCACCTCCATGCCGGACATCGTCAGCAGGTCGGCCAGGCCCTGGGTGGACAGATCGGGGTTGCAGAACTCGCGCAACCAGGATTCGGGGAATTGCATGTTCTAGACGCCGCTCGGTGGGTCGGATCAGTTGAACTGGGACAGGAAGCGCAGGTCGCCTTCGAAGAACAGGCGCAGGTCGTTGACCCCGTAGCGCAGCATCGTCAGGCGGTCCGGGCCCATGCCGAAGGCGAAGCCGATGTGGCGTTCCGGATCGAGGCCGAAGTTGCGCACCACGTTCGGATGCACCTGGCCGGAGCCGGCCACTTCCAGCCAGCGCCCCTTCAGCGGACCGCTGGAGAAGGCGATGTCGACCTCGGCCGACGGTTCGGTGAACGGGAAGAACGACGGCCGGAAGCGCAGCTGCAGGTCGTCGGTCTCGAAGAAGGTGCGGAAGAAGTCGGTGAAGACGACCTTCAGGTCCTTGAAGCTGATCGACTCGCCGATCCACAGGCCTTCGCACTGGTGGAACATCGGCGAGTGCGTGGCGTCGCTGTCCACGCGGTAGGTGCGGCCCGGCGCGATGACGCGGATCTCGGGCATCTGCGGCTTGCCGGCATGCCGTGCGGCATGGGCCCGCGAGTAGCGCACCTGCATCGGCGAAGTGTGCGGACGCAGGTTCAGCGGGCGGCCCTCGGCGTCGTTCAGGTCGACGTAGAAGGTGTCCTGCATCGAACGCGCCGGATGGTTCTCGGGGTTGTTCAGCGCGGTGAAGCTGTACCAGTCGGTCTCGATCTCGGGACCGTCGGCGACGTCGAAGCCCATCGAGCCGAAGATCGCCTCGATGCGTTCCATCGTGCGGGTGACCGGGTGCAGGCCGCCGCTGCCGCGCTTGCGGCCGGGCAGGCTCACGTCCAGCGATTCGGCGCGCAGCTGCGCCTGCATCTCGGCGTCGGCCAGGGCGGCGCGGCGGGCCGTCAGGGCCGCCTCGACCTGCTGCTTCGCGGCGTTGATCTGCGCCCCGAGCGTCTTCTTCTCTTCGGGGGAAGCCTTCGCCAGGCCCTTCAGCAGCTCGGTGAGGCGCCCGGACTTGCCGAGGTAGCGCGCCTTGGCGTCTTCCAGCGCAGCCGGTGCGCTGACCGCAGCGAAGTCGGCCGTCGCGGCCTTCACCAGATCGTCGAGTTCATTCATCGCGAGGGACTTCTTCTCAGGAATCGAGGCTGCAAGAAAAAAGGCCGAACGCGGAGATTCGGCCTTTTCTGTGCAGTGCGGACACGGGACGGGCCCGGCTCCGCACGGACGGTCCAAACCGGCTTATGCCAGTTGGGCCTTGGCCTTCTCGACGATGCTGCCAAAAGCGGCAGGATCGTTGACGGCCAGGTCGGCGAGCACCTTGCGGTCCACGTCGATCGACGCCTTCTTCAGGCCAGCCATGAACCGGCTGTAGGTGACGCCCAGTGCACGCGAAGCGGCATTGATACGGGCGATCCACAGGCGGCGGAAGACACGCTTCTTGGCACGACGGTCACGGTAGGCGTACTGGCCGGCCTTCATCACCGCCTGCTTGGCGATGCGATAGACGTTCTTGCGACGGCCGCGGTAGCCCTTGGCGAGCGCCAGGATCTTCTTGTGACGAGCGCGGGCGGTGACACCACGTTTGACGCGAGGCATGTGATTGCTCCTTGTTCAGCAGTGGTGGATCAGAGACCGGCGAACGGCAGCATCTGCGCCATGTGGCCCATGTTCGTCTCATGGACGTTCACGGCGCCGCGCAGTTGACGCTTGCGGGTGGTGGACTTCTTCGTCAGGATGTGACGCTTGAAGGCCTGACCGCGCTTGACGGTACCGCCCGGACGGACGCGGAAGCGCTTCTTCGCGCTGCTCTTGGTCTTCATTTTGGGCATGTGCTGCTCCTATGGTTGTTCCCGTGAGGCGCCGCGCACGCTGCGTGCACGGTCTTGGGGGCCTACAGGCACTGCCGGCACGGTGGCGACCAAACCCCCGCAGCCGACTTCTTGTCGGTGCCCCGCCTGGGCGCGGCACCGAACCGGCGATTATCGCCGATTTGCTTACTTCTTCTTTTTGGGCGCGAGCACCATGATCATCTGGCGCCCTTCGAGCTTGGGCATGTGCTCGACCAGCGAGACATCCTGCAGCTCGTCGCGCACGCGCTCGAGCAGCCGCATGCCGATGTCCTGGTGCGTGATCTCGCGGCCGCGGAAGCGCAGCGTGACCTTGCCCTTGTCGCCCTCTTCCAGGAAGCGGCGCAGGTTGCGCATCTTGATCTGGTAGTCGCCCTCGTCCGTGCCCGGACGGAACTTGACTTCCTTCACATCGATGACGTGCTGCTTGGCTTTCGCCTCGGCCGCCTTCTTCTGTTCCTGGTACTTGAACTTGCCGTAGTCCATCAGACGGCAGACGGGCGGCACGGCCGTGGCGGCGATTTCCACCAGGTCGACGTCGTGCTCGGCCGACAGGCGCAGCGCCTCCTGGAGGCTGACGATGCCGAGCGGCTCGTTCTCCACGCCGTTCAGGCGCACCTCGAGGGCGGTGATCTCGCGGTTCAGGCGATGCTTGCGCTCGACGTTCGGCGTTCTACGGTCAAGAAAGGTAGCGATGGTCTGTTTCCTTCAGGGCATCCGGCCCGGCACTTACACACGAGGTGCGCACACAGGCGCACATGCACTCCACACGCCCGATGCGACGAGGTGGCAACGAATGTTCCCGACTACGCCTTGGCGGCGATGTCACCAGCGATCCTTTGGGAGAAGGCTTCGAGGCCCATCGCTCCGAGGTCTTGGTTGCCCCGGGCGCGCACTGCAACGGTGCCTTGTTCGCGCTCCTTGTCGCCAACGACCAGGATGAACGGCACCTTCTGCAACGAATGCTCGCGGATTTTATACGTGATCTTTTCGTTGCGCAGGTCAAGTGCCACCCTAAGTCCCTGTTTCTGCAGCGTTTGCGCAACTTCCCGGGCGTAATCCGCCTGCGCGTCGGTGATGTTGAGCACGCTGACCTGCGTCGGTGCCAGCCACAGCGGCAGTGCTCCGGCGTGCTGCTCGATCAGGATGCCGATGAAACGCTCCAGGCTGCCGACGATCGCCCGGTGCAGCATCACCGGGCGGTGGCGCTGGCCGTCCTCGCCGACGAACTCGGCGTCCAGCCGCTCCGGCAGGTTCGGGTCGACCTGGATCGTGCCGCACTGCCACTGCCGGCCGAGCGCGTCCTTCAGGGTGTACTCGATCTTGGGACCGTAGAAGGCCCCCTCGCCCGGCAGGTATTCGAATTCGCAGCCCGAGGCGCGCAGGCCTTCGGCCAATGCGGCCTCCGCCTTGTCCCAGCTTTCCTCGGTGCCGATGCGCTTCTCGGGGCGGGTGGACAGCTTGTAGAGGATCTCGGTGAAGCCGAAGTCGCCGTAGACGCGCTGCAGCAGCGTCGTGAAGGACGTCACCTCGGCCTGGATCTGGTCTTCGGTGCAGAAGATGTGGCCGTCGTCCTGCGTGAAGCCGCGCACCCGCATGATGCCGTGCAGGCCGCCGGTGGGCTCGTTGCGGTGGCACTGGCCGAACTCGCCGTAGCGCAGCGGCAGGTCGCGGTAGCTCTTGATGCCCTGCTTGTAGATCAGGATGTGGCCCGGGCAGTTCATCGGCTTGAGCGCGTAGTCCCGCTTCTCGCTCTCCGTGGTGAACATGTTCTCCCGGTATTTGTCCCAGTGGCCGGTCTTCTCCCACAGCGTCTTGTCGAGCAGCTGCGGGCCCTTGACCTCCAGGTAGCCGTTCTCGCGGTACACGCGGCGCATGTACTGCTCGACCTCCTGCCACAGCGCCCAGCCCTTGGGGTGCCAGAACACGACGCCCGGGGCATGGTCGTCGATGTGGAACAGGTCGAGTTCGCGGCCGAGCTTGCGGTGGTCGCGCTTCTCGGCCTCCTCCAGCATCGTCAGGTACTTCTGCAGGTCGTCCTTGGTCGCCCAGGCGGTGCCGTAGATGCGCTGCAGCTGTTCGTTGCGGTGGTCGCCGCGCCAATAGGCGCCAGCCACCTTCATCAGCTTGAAGAACTTCAGCTTGCCGGTGCTCGGCACGTGCGGGCCGCGGCAGAGGTCGGTGAACTTGCCCTCGGCGTACAGCGACACGTCCTCGCCGGCCGGGATGCTGGCGATGATCTCGGCCTTGTAGTGCTCGCCGAGGCCCTTGAAGTAGGCCACCGCCTCGTCACGCGGCAACACGCTGCGCTGCACCGGCTCGTCCTTGTTGGCGAGCTCGGTCATCTTCTTCTCGATGGCGGCCAGGTCCTCGGGCGTGAACGGGCGCTTGTACGAGAAGTCGTAATAGAAGCCATGTTCGATCACCGGGCCGATGGTGACCTGCGCCTCGGGGAACAGCTCCTTCACCGCGTAGGCCAGCAGGTGCGCCGTCGAGTGGCGGATGACCTCGAGGCCGTCGGCATCCTTGGCCGTGACGATGGCCAGTGCGGTGTCCGCTTCCATGCGGTGGCTGGTGTCCACCAGCCGGGCCTGGCTGCCCTGCCCGACGCGGCCGGCCAGCGCCGCCTTGGCCAGGCCGGTGCCGATGGAGGCCGCGACCTCGGCCACCGTGACCGGGCCGGGGAATTGACGTTGGGAACCGTCGGGAAGCGTGATCGAAACCATGGAAAGCCTTTGTGGAGCGGGCAACAAAAAAGCGCGGCGGGTGCCGCGCTTTCTGTATGGGGAAGACAGACGTGTGAAAGCCGCGGCCGACCGACTAGACCTGGGTGAAGGTGCTGGTGGTGGACGTTCGCGGTGTCATAACCCGTCGTGCCTTTCTCGCTCTTGTGAAACTGGGATGCGCCGCATTGTAGCGGCGCCTCCCGCTCCTGGCGGCGATCAGTGGAACTGCTCTTCCTCGGTCGAGCCGGTCAGCGCCTTGACGCTGGACGAACCGCCCTGGATCACCGTGGTCACGTCGTCGAAGTACCCGGCGCCGACTTCCTGCTGGTGCGACACGAAGGTGTAGCCCTTCTCGCGCGCCGCGAATTCCGGCTCCTGCACCATCTCGGTGTAGTGCTTCATGCCTTCGCCGCGGGCGTAGGCGTGGGCGAACTGGAAGGTGTTGAACCAGTTGATGTGGATGCCGGCGAGCGTGATGAACTGGTACTTGTAGCCCAGTTCGGAGAGGTCTTCCTGGAAGCGGGCGATCTGCTTGTCGTCCAGGTTCTTCTTCCAGTTGAACGACGGCGAGCAGTTGTAGCTCAGCAGCTTGCCCGGGCACTTGGCGTGCACGGCCTGCGCGAACTCACGGGCGAAGCCGATGTCGGGCACGCCGGTCTCGCACCACACCAGGTCGGCATACGGCGCGTAGGCCACGCCGCGGCTGATCGACTGCTCCAGGCCGTTCTTGACGCGGTAGAAGCCTTCCTGGGTGCGCTCGCCGGTCAGGAACGGCTTGTCGTTGGCATCATGGTCGCTGGTCAGCAGGTTGGCGGCCTCGGCATCGGTGCGGGCCAGCACGATGGTGGGCACGCCCATCACGTCGGCCGCGAAACGTGCGGCGATCAGCTTCTCGATCGCCTCCTGCGTCGGCACCAGCACCTTGCCGCCCATGTGGCCGCACTTCTTGACGGCCGCCAGCTGGTCTTCGAAGTGCACGCCGGCGGCGCCCGCGGCGATCATGTTCTTCATCAGCTCGAAGGCGTTGAGCACGCCGCCGAAGCCGGCTTCCGCATCCGCGACGATCGGCAGGAAGTAGTCGACGAACTGCTCGTCACCCGGGTTGATGCCACGCGACCACTGGATCTCGTCGGCACGCTTGAACGTGTTGTTGATGCGGCGGACCATCGTCGGCACCGAGTCGTACGCGTAGAGCGACTGGTCCGGGTACATGGTTTCGCTGGTGTTGCCGTCGGCGGCGACTTGCCAGCCCGACAGGTACACCGCTTCCAGGCCGGCCTTGGCCTGCTGCATCGCCTGGCCGGCCGTGATGGCGCCGAAGGCGTTGACGTAGCCCTTCTTGGCGCCGCCGTTGACCTTCGCCCAGAGCTTCTCGGCGCCGGCCTTGGCCAGCGTGTACTCGGGTTGCAGGCTGCCGCGCAGACGGACGACGTCGGCGGCGCTGTAGCCGCGCTTCACGAGCTTCCAGCGCGGGTTCTCGGCCCAGTCCTTCTCGAGGGCGGCGATTTGTTGCTCACGGGTGAGTTGCGTCATCACGATCTCCTTGGCTTGAAACAGGGACAAGCAGACGTCTGCTTGGATGGCTCTCAGCTTAGTGACGCGGCCTCGGCCGTGGAACCCATATGTCTTATATAAGACAACAAATCTTGAACAGCAAAATCAACGGGTTAGCGAGTTCGTTTTGCGATGCAGAACCGCATCTTTCACGATGAAAAATTTTTCCGCAGCGCAGCAACTGATCGTTGCACGATGCGGAAAGCAGCCGACACGTCGTGAAAAGGCCGCTGGCCCGCGGCAGCGGCTCTGGCACACTGGCGGCGCGTCCTGGCGCCCCTGCCGCCGGTCTCGCTGCCGCCCATGCCCCCTGCTCGACCCGTCGTCCTCATCCCGGCCTGCAACCGCACGCTGGGCAAGCTGGCCTTCCACGTCGCCGGCCGCAAGTATGTGGAGGCGCTGCGCCTCGTCGGCACGCTGCCGATGGTGGTGCCGCTGGTCCACCACGACGAACTCGACGACCTGATCGCGCTGGCCGACGGCGTGCTGCTGACCGGTTCGCCGGCCAACGTGCACCCCCGGCACTTCGGCGAGACCGTGCTCGATGCCAGCCTGCCGCTGGATCCGCAGCGCGACGACTGGACGCTGCCGCTGATCCCGCGGCTGGTCGCCGCGGGCGTGCCGCTGTTCGCCATCTGCCGCGGCTTCCAGGAGATGAACGTCGCGTTCGGCGGGTCCCTGCACCAGGCGGTGCACCAGGTGCCCGGGCTGCGCGACCACCGCGACGACGAAGCGTTGCCGCTCGACGAGCAATACGGTCCGGCGCACCCGGTGCAGATCGCGCCGGGCGGCCTGCTTGAACGGCTGCTGGGGCCGGTGGAGATCCGCGTCAACAGCCTGCACGGCCAGGGCGTGAACCGCCTCGCGCCCGGCCTGCGCGTGGAAGCGCGTGCGCCGGACGGGCTGGTCGAGGCCTTCTCGGTGGCGGACGGTCCTGGTTTCAGCCTCGGCGTGCAATGGCACCCGGAGTACCGCGCGGCGCAGAACCCGGTGTCCACGGTGCTGCTGCAGGCCTTCGGCGACGCCTGCCGGGCGCGCCACGCGGCGCGCTGAGCCGCGGCGCCGGCACGCGCCTCAGGCGCTTTTCACCGCCGATGTGCGGTGGCCCGCCAGGGCCTCGGCCACGCCGCGGTTGGCCAGCTCATCCGCCTTTTCGTTGCCGGGATCGCCGGCATGGCCCTTCACCCAGTGCCACTCCACGTGGTGCAGCTTGGCCAGCGCCTCCAGGCGTTGCCACAGCTCGACGTTCTTCACCGGCTTGCCGTCGGCGGTCTTCCAGCCGCGCCGCTTCCAGCCGTGGATCCACGTCGTGATGCCGTTCTTCACGTACTCGCTGTCGGTGTAGAGGTCGATCTGGCAGGTGCGCTTCAGGCTGGCCAGGGCCTCGATCACCGCGGTGAGCTCCATGCGGTTGTTGGTCGTGGCCGGGTCGCCGCCCCACAGTTCCTTGAGGTGGTCGCCGCTGCGCAGCCAGGCCCCCCAGCCGCCCGGGCCGGGGTTGCCCTTGCAGGCGCCGTCGGAATAGATCACCACGTGGGGGCGGGGTACCGCGATCGTCATCGGAATCCTTGGTCTTCGAAAAGGGAATGCGTGGGCGACGGCGCCGGCTCGTGGCCGGCGCTGCGCGCGCCGTTGGCCACCACCGCCGGCGCCGCCGGCGCGGTCGCCCGCGCGCGCTTGAGCTTGCCCACCAGCCGCATGCCGCGCACCCGCTTGGTGGCGACCATCATGTACATGCCGCCGAACACCGGCCACCAGCGCGCGCCGGCGCGCTCGGCCCACTCCCAACGGTCCAGCCAGGCCTGGGTGCGCAGCGGCGGGCGGTAGCAGCCGTGCCGGCCGCCCTCGACATCGAAATTGAGCAGCCGCAGCCAGTCGCGCAACCGCCGCCAGCCCAGCAGTTCGCTGCCTTCGTGCAGCGCCGGCATCGCCGGGGTCCGGTGGTGGAACGCGTCGGCACGGGCTGCACCGGCGGCCGTGCGGCGCCGCAGGCCCCACAGGCTGGTGGGATTGAAGCCGGTGATCACCACCTTGCCCTCCGGCACCAGCACCCGCTCGACCTCGCGCAGCGTCTGGTGCGCATCCTCGGCCAGTTCGAGCGTGTGCGGCAGCACCACCAGGTCGAGGCTGTTGGCTGGAAAGGGCAAGGCCTCGTAATCGGCAAGGATGCTGAGCGGCAGCGCCACCGCGGCGCCCGGCTCCGGCGGCGGCAGCACCGGCAGGGGCCGTGGCACCGAGGCGGCCTGTGCCTGGTCGGTGAGCAGCCAGCGGTGCGGCATGCGGTTGCAACGCAGCGCCTGGACCAGCGGCCAGCCCAGCTGCACCGCGTGGAAACCGAACAGGTCGCTGACCACCTGGTCGAGACAGGCCTGCTCCCATGCCAGTACGTACTGTCCGGCCGGCGATGCCAGCCAAGGGTCGCTCTCTATAATCCGCCGCTCTTGCGCCATGAACTTGCTTGCCCTGCCCGCTTTCGAGGACAACTACCTCTGGTTGCTGCATGACGGCAGGCAGGCCCTTGCCGTCGATCCAGGCGATGCGGCACCGGTGTGCGCCGCGCTCGAGCAGGGAGCCCTGGAACTGGCAGGGATTCTAGTGACCCACCACCACGCCGATCACGTGGGGGGACTGAAGGCACTGCTGGCACGTCACCCGGCGCCGGTGTTCGGCCCGGCCGACGACCGCCTGCCGGTGCCGGTGCAGACGGTCGCCGACGGCGAGCGCCTGTCGTTGCTCGGGCTGTCGCTCCAGGTCCTCGAGGTGCCCGGCCACACCGCGACGCACGTGGCCTATTACACCGAACCGGCCGGCGAGGCGCCGCTGCTGTTCTGCGGCGACACGCTGTTCTCGGCCGGCTGCGGCCGCCTGTTCGAAGGCACGCCGGCGCAGATGCTGCACTCGCTCGAGCGGCTGAGCGCGCTGCCGGGCGACACGCGGGTGTGCTGCGCCCACGAATACACGCTGAGCAACCTGCGCTTCGCCCGCGCGGTGGAGCCCGACAACGCCGCGCTCGCGGCCTACGAGGCGCAGTGCCAGGCCACCCGCGCCGCCGGGCGGCCCACCGTGCCGGCGCAGCTCGAACGCGAGCGTGCGATCAACCCGTTCCTGCGCTGGCAGGCCCCCGCCGTGCGGGCCGCCGCCCTGGCCCATGGGGCCCCCTCCGACGACCCGGTGGCCGTGTTCGCCGCCATTCGCCAATGGAAGAACGAATTCCGATGAAGACCTTGCGGACCCCCGGGCGGCCAGCGCCCATCCTCCTCGCGCTGTCCCGCCTGCCGTCCGCCGCCGCTGCGCCGTGGCGTGGGGCCCTCGCCGGCATCGCCGCCGCGGTGCTCAGCGCCTGCGCCAGCACGCCGACACCCGAGGCCGCCGTGTCCCCCGACGTGATCGCGCCGGCGGCAGTGGTGCCGGCAGTGGCCGCCCCGGTCGCGGCCGCAGCCGTTGCGCCGGCGGTCGCTGCCACGCCGGCCGACGAGAACGAGAGCGGCGCCGCCGTGGCCGGCGCGCCGACCGATCCGCTGGACGACGGCAAGGCCGTGCCGCTCGACGACCCGGCCGCCCGCCAGGACCTGTGGGGCCGCGTGCGCGCCGGCTTCCAGATGCCGGTGCTCGACAGCGACCTCGTGCGCGTGCACGAGACCTGGTACGCCAGCCGCCCCGACTACGTGCAGCGCATGACCGACCGGGGTTCGCGCTACCTGTACCACGTGGTCGAGGAGGTGCAGAGCCGCGGCATGCCCACCGAGCTGGCGCTGCTGCCCTTCATCGAGAGCGCGTTCAACCCGCAGGCCATGTCGGTGGCCGCGGCGTCGGGCATGTGGCAGTTCGTGCCGGCCACCGGCCGCGACTACGACCTGAAGCAGAACATCTTCCGCGACGACCGCCGCAACGTGCTGGCCTCGACCCGCGCAGCGCTCGACTACCTCGAACGCCTGCACCGCATGTTCGGTGACTGGCGGCTCGCGCTGGCCGCCTACAACTGGGGCGAGGGCAACGTGCAGAAGGCGATCGCGCGCAACCTGCGCGCCGGCCTGCCGACCGACTACGAGAGCCTGCGCATGCCGCAGGAAACCCAGAACTACGTGCCCAAGCTGCAGGCGGTGAAGAACATCATCGCCGACCCGCAGGCCTTCGGCCTGACGCTGCCGCAGCTCGACAACCACCCGTACTTCCTCAGCGTGCCGATCCAGCGCGACATCGACGTCGCCCTGACCGCGCAGCTCGCGGGGCTGACGGCGGAGGAATTCCGCACCCTCAACCCGCAGATGAACAAGCCGGTGATCCTGGCCGCGGGCACGGAGCAGATCCTGCTGCCGTACGACAACGTCGACCGCTTCGTGCGCAACCTGGCGGCCTACCGCGGCCGGCTGGCGAGCTGGACCGCCTGGGTGGTGCCGCGCACGATGAAGCCGGCCGACGCCGCGAAGGACGCCGGCATGAGCGAGGCGGCGCTGCGCGAGGTCAACAAGATCCCGCCGCGCATGCTGGTGAAGGCCGGCTCGACGCTGCTGGTGCCGCGCGGCGAGCTGCGCGATGCCGACGTGTCGTCGCACCTGGCCGACAACGCGCAGATCGCGCTCGCGCCCGACGTGCCGCCGCTGCGCCGCCTGAGCGTGAAGGCCCGCAAGGGCGACACGCTGGCCCGCGTCGCCGGCCGCTACAACGTCACGACGGCGCAGCTGGTCGAATGGAACAAGCTCTCGGCCAACGCGAAGCTCACGAGCGGCGCGGCGCTGGTGGTCTATGTGCCGCGCGGCAAGGCGGTCGCCGTCGCCAAGGCCGAGCCGAAAGTGGAATCACAGGCGGTGAAGGCCCCCAGCGCCAAGGCCGCGGCGCCCAAGACCGCCGCGAAGGCCGCGCCCACCCGCGTGGCGAGCAAGGCCGCCGGGAAGCCGGTCCGCAAGGTGGCCGAACAGCGCCACGGCACGCGCGTCGCGCGCCAGTGAGCGCAGCGCCTGTCGAGGCCGCCCTCAGCGGCGGTCCGACAGCGCGTGGGCGATGGTGCCCAGGTCGACGTACTCGAGTTCGCTGCCGATCGGCACACCGCGCGCCAGCCGTGTGACGCGGATGCCGCGCGCCTTCAGCGCCTCCGAGATCACGTGGGCGGTGGCCTCGCCCTCGGCGTTGAAGTTGGTGGCGAGGATCACCTCCTGCACCACGCCGTCGCTGGCCCGCTCCATCAGCCCGGGAATGCCGACGTCGTCGACGCCGATGCCGTCGAGCGGGCTCAACCGCCCCATCAGCACGAAGTACAAGCCGCGGTAGCTGCCGGTGCGCTCGAGCGCCGCCTCGTCGGCCGGCGTTTCGACCACGCAGAGCAGCCGCGCGTTGCGCGTCGGGTCGAGGCAGCGCGCGCACACCGGCTGCTCGGTGAACGTGTGGCAGCGCTCGCAGTGGCGCAGGTCGTGCACCGCGTCCTGCAGCGCCCGGCCGAGCGCGGCCGCACCCTCGCGGTCGTGCTGCAGCAGGTGGTAGGCCATGCGCTGCGCCGACTTCACGCCGACCCCCGGCAGGTGCCGCAGCGCCTCGATCAGCGTTTCGAGCACCGGCATCGAGGCCGCTTCAGAAGGGGAACTTCATGCCGGGGGGCAGCGGCATGCCGGCGGTCAGCTTGCCCATCTTCTCGGTGCTGACGGCCTCGGCGCGGCGCACCGCGTCGTTGAAGGCGGCGGCCACGAGGTCCTCCAGCATGTCCTTGTCGTCGGCCAGCAGGCTCGGGTCGATGGTGACGCGCTTGACGTCGTGCTTGCAGGTCATCAGCACCTTCACGAGGCCGGCGCCGCTCTGGCCCTCGACCTCGACGTTCGCCAGTTCGTCCTGGGCGCGCTTGAGGTTGTCCTGCATGGCCTGGGCCTGCTTCATCAGGCCGGCGAGTTGTCCTTTGAGCATGGGGAATCCTGTCGTGAAAAGGAAAGGGGAAGGCAGCGGCCGGGGTTCAGGCCAACGGGCGGATCGACCCCGGGACGATGCGTGCACCCGGGTAGCGTGCCAGCAGCCGCTGCACGAAGGGATCGTTGACGATGATGGCCTCGGCCGCCTGCTGGGCTTGTGCCCGGGCCCGCGCGTCGCGCAGCGCCACGCTGTCCTCGGCCACGCCGGCCTCGACCTGCAGCCGCAGCGGCTGGCCGAGCAGCCCGGCGAGCGCCTGCTGCAGCCGCTCGACGTGGTTCGCCTGTCGCAGCGACGTGCGGTCGGTGCGCAGGGTCCAGTGCTCGCCGGCCTCGGGCAGCGTGTCCATCGCCAGGCACTGGGCCTGCCAGGCCAGTTCGCGCACCAGGCCGGCCACCGTGTTCGCCTCGATGAGCCGCTGCACCGCGTCGACCCAGCGGTCCATCGCGGGGGTCGACGGCAGCGCCGGCGGCAACACCGCAGACACCGCCACCGGCGGCGCGACCTCGCGCGGCGCCACCGGAGCCGGCGCCATCGGCGGCTCGTCGAGGCCGAGGGCCTCGGCCGACGCCGACGACGCAGGGAGCGGGTCTTCAGGAGGCGGATCTTCGTCCCACGGCGGCGCGCTCTGCGACGCCGCGGCCTGCCGCGGGCGCGCGGGAGCGGCGGCCGACACCGGCGGTGCGACCGGTGCGGCGGCCGGCGCCGGCACGCGGACCACCGGCTTCGGCGGCGTGCGCACCGGTTCGCGGCTCTGCGGCGGCGTCACGCTGGCGGACGCTGCCGGCGCCATGGCCAACGGCGCGGCGGCCGGCGACCGCACCATCGGTGTGGCCGCCGATGCAGCCGTAGGTGCAGCCGCCGATGCAGCCGTAGGTGCAACCGGCGCCGTCGCCACCGGCTGGCCGCCGCCGCTGCGGAACGCCAGCAGCCGCAGCAGCACCATCGTCAGGCCGCTGTATTCGTCGGGGGCCAGCGGCAGTTCGCCGCGGCCGTGCAGCGCCACGCTGTAGAGCAGCTGGGTCTCGTCCGGCGGCAGCTTGGCGGCCAGCTGCTGCACCAGCGGCGTGTCGGGATCCTGTGCGTCGGCGGCCTGCGGCACCGCCTGCAGCACCGCCATGCGCTGGGCCAGCAGCGCCAGCTCCTCGAGCGTGCCGGCCGCCGACAGCCCCTGCTCGCGCAGCGTGTCGACGGCGGCCAGCAACGCCGCACCGTCACCGGCCGCGACCGCGTCGATCAACGCGACGACATGCGCCCGGTCCACCGAGCCCAGCATCTGCCGCACGCCGGCCTCGCCCAGCTGCCCGCCCGCGTAGGCGATGGCCTGGTCGGTGAGCGACAAGGCATCGCGCATCGAGCCGCGCGCCGCGCGCGCCAGCAGCCGCAGCGCGCCGGCCTCGGCTTCGATCGACTCGGCCTGCAGCACGCCGGAGAGATGCTCGAACACGGTCTCGGGTGCCATCGGCCGGAGGTTGAACTGCAGGCAGCGGCTCAACACCGTGGGCGGCACCTTCTGAGGATCGGTGGTCGCGAGGATGAACTTCAGGTACTCCGGCGGCTCCTCCAGCGTCTTCAGCATCGCGTTGAAGGCGGTGGTCGAGAGCATGTGCACTTCGTCGATCATGTAGACCTTGAAGCGCCCCACCACCGGCTTGTAGACCGCCTGGTCCAGCAGCTGGCTGATCTCGTCGACGCCGCGGTTCGACGCGGCGTCGAGTTCGACGTAGTCGACGAAGCGGCCGGCGTCGATGTCGGTGCAGGCGTTGCAGACGCCGCAGGGCTCGGCGGTGATGCCGCCCTGCCCATCGGCACCGGTGCAGTTGACACTCTTGGCGAAGATGCGCGAGACGGTGGTCTTGCCCACGCCGCGGGTGCCGGTGAAGAGGTAGGCATGGTGCAGCCGCTGCTGCGCCAACGCGTTCCCCAGCGCCTGCACGACGTGCTCCTGGCCGACCATTTCGGCGAATCGGCGGGGCCGGTACTTGCGGGCGAGCACGAGGTAACTCATGGGGCGGGCATTCTACGGGTCGCCCGCCCCGCGATAATCGCGGGATGCAACCGCCGAATTCCACCACGCCCGCCGACGCCGGCACGCTGAGCTACGACCAGGCCGGCGTCAACTACGACCTCATCGACCCGCTGAAGGTGGCCGCGCAGCGCGCCGCCGCGGCCACCGGCGCGCTGCTGGGCAAGCACGGTTTCTCCGAAGTGCCGGCCTCGCGCGGCGAGTCGGCCTACGTGGTGGACGTCGGTCCCTTCTACCTGGCCTCGATCGTCGAGTGCCTGGGCACCAAGACGCTGGTGGCCGACGAGATGTCGCAGCTCACCGGCCGCAGCTGGTACGACGGCATCGCCCAGGACACCATCGCGATGGCGGTGAACGACCTCATCACCGTCGGCGCGACGCCGCTGGTGGTGCAGGCCTACTGGGCCGCCGGCGGTTCCGACTGGTTCGGAAACGCCGAGCGCGCGCAGGCGCTGGTGGCCGGCTGGAAGAAGGCTTGCGAGACCTGCAACGTCGCCTGGGGCGGCGGCGAGACGCCGGCGCTGGCCGGCATCGTCGAGAGCGGCCGCATCGACCTGGCGGCCTCCTGCACCGGCCTGGTGAACCCGAAACAGCGCCTGTCGGTGGGCGACAGGCTCGACGCCGGCGACGCCATCGTGCTGCTGGCGGCCAGCGGCATCCACGCCAACGGCCTGAGCCTGGCACGCAAGCTGGTGGAACGGCTGCCGAACGGCTACCTCACCGAGATCGCCCCGGGCCTGACCTACGGCGCCGCGCTGCTGGCGCCCACGCCGCTGTACTCGCCGGTCACCGAGGCGCTGTGGGCCGCCGGCATCACGCCGCACTACACCGCCAACGTCACCGGCCACGGCTGGCGCAAGCTGCTTCGGCACCCGAAGGCGCTGACCTACCGCATCACCCAGGTGCCGCCGGTGCCGCCGGTGCTGAAGTTCATCCAGGAACAGGCCCAGCAGGACGACCAGGAGGCCTACTCCACGCTGAACATGGGCGCCGGCTTCGCACTGTACGTGGCGGCCGAGGATGCCGAGCGCACCGTCGAGGTGGCGCGCGCGCAGGGCGTCGATGCCTGGGTGGCCGGCCGCGTCGAGGCCGGTCCGAAGCGGCTGATCATCGAGCCGCTGGGCATCGAGTACGGCGACGACGCCCTGCAGCTGCGCTGAACCGACGTCCCCGGCCCGCCCGCGCGTCATGATCCCCTGGCTGCCCTCGCCCGAGGACGATCCGGGCGACGACGCGCCCTTCCCGCCGCCCCGACAGGCGCTCGGCGACGAGTCGCCCGCGCCCGGGCTGCTGGCCGCCGGCGGCCGCCTGAGCGTCAAGCGGCTGCGACGCGCGTACGCCCAGGGCATCTTCCCGTGGTTCAGCATCGGCGAGCCGGTGCTGTGGTGGAGCACCGCCCCGCGCATGGTGCTGCAGGTGCAGGATTTCAAGCTGCACCGCTCGCTGAAGAAGACGCTGCGCCACTTCATCGCCGACCCGCGCTGCGAGATCCGCATCGACAGCGCCTTCGCCGAGGTGCTCGAGCACTGCGCCCACACGCCGCGCGAGGGCCAGGCCGGCACCTGGATCGTGCCGGCGATGCAGCGCGCCTACCGCAGCTGGCACCTCGCTGGCGACGTGCACAGCATCGAGACCTGGGTCGATGGCCGGCTCGTCGGCGGGCTCTACGGCGTCAGCCTCGGGCGCATGTTCTACGGCGAGTCGATGTTCGCGCTGGCCACCGACGCGTCGAAGATCGCGCTGGCCGCGCTGGTGGCGTTCTGCCGCGTGCACGGCATCGACTGGATCGACTGCCAGCAGCAGACCGGCCACCTCGCCCGCCTCGGCGCCGCGCCGGTCTCGCGCGAAGCGTTCCAGGCGCACCTGGCGAAAACCGTGGCCGCCGAACCGGTGCGGGATTGGTCCTATGATGCATCGACCTGGCGGGCCCTCGACCCCGCGCTGATGCCTGCATCGACGCCGGAGACGACGGCCGCCACGACTCCCGACCCCGCCGCACCGTGACCTACCCGAAGGACCTGCCGCTCGCACAACTGCAGTTCTATGCGACGGCACCGTACGACTGCAGCTACCTGCCCGGCCGCCAGGCGCGTTCGCAGGTGGCCACGCCGAGCCACCTGATCCAGGCGGAAACCTATTCCGAACTGGTGGCCGCGGGCTTCCGCCGCAGCGGCATGTTCACCTACCGGCCGCATTGCGACGGCTGCCGCGCGTGCGTGCCGCTGCGCGTGCCGGTGGAGGGATTCCAGCCCACGCGCAGCCAGCGCCGGGCCTGGAAACAGCACGGCGACCTGGTCTCGCGCGTGATGCGGCTGAGCTTCGTGCCCGAGCACTACGAGCTCTACCTGCGCTACCAGAACGGCCGCCATGCCGGCGGCGGCATGGACCACGACTCGATCGACCAGTACACGCAGTTCCTGCTGCAGAGCCGGGTCAATTCGCGGCTGGTGGAGTTCCGCGCGCCGCCGGTGGACGGGCAGCCCGGCGCGCTGAAGATGGTGTCGATCCTGGACGTGCTGAACGACGGCCTGTCGGCCGTCTACACGTTCTACGAACCCGAGTCGCAGGCCAGCTACGGCACCTACAACGTGCTGTGGCAGATCGAGCAGACCCGCCAGCTCGGGCTCGACCACGTCTACCTCGGCTACTGGATCGAACAGAGCCGCAAGATGGCCTACAAGGCCGCGTTCCAGCCGCACGAGGTGCTGGACCCCGGCGGCCGCTGGGTGCGGCAGGACTGAACCGCCCCCTGTCTTCTGTCTCAGCGCAACTCGACGCCGGTCTTCGACTGCACTTCCTCGCGCGACACCCCCGGCGCCAGCTCGACGAGCTTCAGGCCTTCGGGCGTCACGTCCAGCACCGCCAGGTCGGTGATGATGCGGTTCACCACGCCCACGCCGGTGAGCGGCAGCGTGCAGGCCGGCAGCAGCTTCTGGTCGGTCGAGCCGTCCTTCTTGGTCGCGACGTGCTCCATCAGCACCACCACGCGGCCGACGCCGGCCACCAGGTCCATCGCGCCGCCCATGCCCTTGACCATCTTGCCCGGGATCATCCAGTTGGCCAGGTCGCCCTTCTCGCTGACCTGCATCGCGCCGAGGATGGCCAGGTTGATCTTGCCGCCGCGGATCATGCCGAAGCTGTCGGCGCTCGAGAAGATGCTCGAGCCGGGCAGCGTCGTCACGGTCTGCTTGCCGGCGTTGATCAGGTCGGCGTCGACTTCCTCGTCGGTGGGGAACGGGCCGATGCCGAGCAGGCCGTTCTCGCTCTGCAGCCACACCTCCATGCCGGCCGGCACGTGGTTGGCCACCAGCGTGGGCAGGCCGATGCCGAGGTTCACGTAGAAGCCGTCCTGCAGTTCCTGTGCGGCGCGGGCGGCCATTTCATCGCGGTTCCATGCCATGGTCTTGTTCCTCGTCAGGCCTTGCGGACGGTGCGTTGTTCGATGCGCTTCTCCGGCGTCGTGTTCAGCACGATGCGGTGCACGAAGATGCCGGGCAGGTGGATGTGGTCGGGGTCCAGCTCGCCCGTCTCGACGATCTTCTCGACCTCGACCACCGTCAGCTTGCCGGCCTGCGCGACGTTCGGGTTGAAGTTGCGTGCGGTGCGGCGGAACACCAGGTTGCCGCTCTTGTCGGCGATGTAGGCCTTGACCAGCGACACGTCGGGCGTCAGCGCGCGCTCCATCACGTAGGTCTGGCCGTCGAACTCGCGGGTCTCCTTGCCGTCGGCCACGATGGTGCCCACGCCGGTCTTCGTGAAGAACGCCGGGATGCCGGCACCGCCGGCCCGCAGCTTCTCGGCCAGCGTGCCCTGCGGGGTGAACTCCAGCTCGAGCTCGCCGCTCAGGTACTGGCGCTCGAACTCCTTGTTCTCGCCCACGTAGCTCGAGATCATCTTCTTGATCTGCCGCGTGTTGAGCAGCTTGCCGAGACCGAAGCCGTCGACGCCGGCGTTGTTCGAGATGACGGTGAGGTCCTTCGCGCCGCTGGCCTGCAGCGCGTCGATCAGGGCCTCGGGAATGCCACACAGGCCGAAGCCGCCAACGGCCAGCAGCTGGCCGTCGCGCACGATGCCGTCGAGCGCGGCGGCCGCGCTCGGGTAGACCTTGTTCATCGGAATTGCCTCCTGGGATGCCTGCGAGGGCGGGAAAAGACGGTGCCGCAGCGTACTACGTAATGCATTAAGTAGGCGTTACGTAGTTTTGACTACGGCGTCGCCCGAGGCGCCCGCGCCGAACGCCCGGAAAGGGGCTACTGCAGCACCCGCGCGCGGAAGCCGAACTGCGGGTACTGCGAGTCGTAGTAGTAGCCCAGCGTCGCGACGATCAGCCCGGCGGTGGCCACGCGCACCGACAGGTCGCGGATCGGCCGGCGGTGCTTGGCGGCGGTGCCTTCGGCGATGATGCTGTTGATGCCGTCGAACTGCACCAGCGAGAAGCCGTGCCGCTCGAGGTCGCGGCGCAGGCTCTTCGATGTGAAGAACCGCAGGTGCGTGCGGTCGAGGATGCCGTGGTCCTCGTAGCGCCAGTCGCGCCGCACCAGGATCTTCGCCAGCGTCGAGACGTGCAGGATGTTGGGGATCGAACCGACCAGGCAGCCGCCGGGTGCCAGCTTGTGCTTGATGTGCTCGAGGAAACGGTCGTGGTCGGGCATGTGCTCGATCACGTCGTTGCAGATGACGAGGTCGAAATGGTGGTCAGGCAGCAAGCCCTCGACCTCGTCGAAGGTGCCGATCAGCACCCGGTGCAACTTGTCCTGCGCCTCCCGGCCGGCCTGCGGGTTGGGCTCGACGCCCCACACCTGCGCCGCCTCGCCGCGCAGCGCGTACGAGAAGTTGCCGCTGCCGCAGCCGATCTCCAGCACGTTGCGGTACGACGGCGGGATGAACGGCCGCATCTCGGGCCGCGGGGCGGCGTAGTACGGGTCGCGCGGTTCACCATTGGGCATGGGGACTCCTGCTGTGCACCGGAAGCGCCCGGATTCTTGCGCAACCGCGGCGACGGCCTGCGACAAACCCACTGGCCTGCGCATGGACAATCGGGCCCAGCATGGCCGCCCCGCCCCTCGCCCCTCCGCTGGACTACCGCACGGCATTCGACCTGGCCCCGATCGGCCTGGTGCTGTCGCGCCACCGCCTGATGGTCGACTGCAATGCCGAGCTGCTGGCGATGTTCGGGGTGCACCGCGAGCAACTGCTCGGAATGAGCTTCGAGGTGCTGTACCCCTCCACCGAAGAGTACGAGCGCACCGGCGAGCGCATCATCGCGAGCCTGGACAGCAGCGGGCGCTATGCCGACGAGCGCATCATGCGCCGCGCCAGCGGGGAGCTGTTCTGGTGCCACGTCTCGGGCCGCGCGCTGGACATGGCCGACCCGCATGCCGCGGGCATCTGGACGTTCGAGGACCTGTCGTCCAAGCGCGTGCTGAAGCTCGACTTCACCGGGCGCGAGCGCGAGATCGCCGCGCTGCTGATCGACGGCCTGACCAGCAAGCTGATCGGCAAGCGGCTGGGCATCAGCCCGCGCACGGTCGACGTCTACCGCGCCCGGCTGATGCGCAAGACCGGCGCGGCGACCACGCCGGAGCTGGTGCACCGGCTGCTGTCGGGCTGAAGTGGCGGGCGATCAGGCACCGAGCGCGGTGCGCAGCGCCTCGGGCAGCGCGATCGCCTTCTGCTCCGCATGGCGCACCCAGACCACCCGCGCGCCGCCTTCGGCATGCACCCGCTCGGGTTCATCGGTGCGCGACATCGTCACGTAGGTGTCGACGCTGCTGCGGCCCACCTGGCCGGTGAAGGTGCGCACCAGCACGTCGCCCGGGTAGGTGAGCTCGCGCAGGAAGTTGCAGAACGCGTTGACGACCACCGGCCCTTCCTCGCCGCCGGTGCGGCCGAGCGTGGCGTGCAGCCACTCGATCCGCGCGCTCTCCATGTAGCGGAAATAGACGGTGTTGTTGACATGCCCGAACGCATCCATGTCGCCCCAGCGGATCGGGATGACCATCTCGTGCGACAGGCGCCGCTCGGCCGGCAGTTCGAAGCGCAGCACCGCGGGCCTCAGTCGGCGGCCAAGCCGAGCGCCTCGGCGATCTCGGCCAGCTTGCGGCGCAACTGCGCCACCTCGTCGCGCAGCGCGGCGTGTTCGGCGCGCAGCAGCGCGAGCTCCTCGCTGGCGGCCGCGCCGGCAGCGCCGCCGGCCTCGGCCGCGGCCGCGGCGGCGACCGACGCCACGTCGACCGGGCCGCACAGCAGGTGCACCCAGCGCGCTTCGCGCGCCCCGGGCGCGCGCGGCAGCCGCAGCACGCGCGCCGGCTCGCGCTCGGCGAGTTCGTCGAGGAACCCTTCGACGGAGGACACGTCGGCGAAGCGGTGCAGCCGCTCGCTGTGCGCGCGCAGCTCGGCGGCCGTCTGCGGCCCGCGCAGCATCAGCGTGCTCAGCAGCGCCACCGACTGGCTGGGCACGCCGAGCACGCGGCCGAGGTTGTGTTCGTAGCGCACCACCCGGCTGCCGCTGACCTCGATCACCAGGCTCAGCGCCTTCAGTTCATCGAGTGCCGCCAGCACGTCGGCCTCGGCCAGCTGCATCACCGGCTCGCGCGCCGTCTTCTGGTTGCAGCCGGCGGTCAGCGCGTTCAGCGACAGGGGATAGGTGTCGGGCACCGTCGCCTGCTTCTCGACCAGCACCGCGACGATGCGGGCCTCCACGGGGGTCAATGCACGGATGCTGGCCACTCACAGTCCTTGGCCATCGTCGACCGGGATCACGGCGCCGTTGATGAAGTGGCTTTCCTTCGCGCACAGCATCAACAGGCTGGTGTCCAGGTCCTTCGGCTTGCCGAGCCGCTTGCGCGGCAGGTTCTGCAGCGCCTTCTGGCCGGCCTCGCTCTGCCAGTACTCCTGGTTGGCGCCGTGGTCGATGACGCCCGGGCACACCGCGTTGACGGTGATGTCGTAGCGGCCCCACTCCTGCGCCATCGTGCGGGTCATGTGCACCACCAGCGCCTTGCTCATGCCGTACAGCCCGAGCTGCGGCACCGCGCGCAGGGCCGTGGACGAGGCGATGTTGACGATGCGCCCGCCGGTGTAGGTGCCCGGGGCGGCGCCGCGGGCGCGCGCGATCATGCGCTTGCCGACCTCCTGCGCGACGAAAAAGGCTCCGCGCGCGTTGACCGCCATCACGTGGTCCCACTCTTCAGGGTGCACCTCGCTGAGCTTGCGTGCCACGCTGACCGCGCAGTTGTTGACCAGGATGTCGAGCGTGCCCACCTCGGTCTCGGCATGCGCCACCGCGGCCTTGATGTCGTCGACGTCGGTGACGTCCAGGCGCACCGCGTGGGCGTCGCCGCCCTGCCCCTCGATGTCCGAGCGCAGGGTCTTGAGTTCCTCGAGGTCGCGCCCGGCCAGCACCACGGCGGCGCCGGCCTTTGCCAGCGCGCGTGCGAACTGGCGCCCGAAGCCGCTGCCGGCGCCCGTCACCAGGGCCACCCGGCCAGAGAGATCAATGCTGTATGACATGGTTGCTGCGTCCTTCGAGACGAAGATACCACGGGGTCGCGAAGGATCGTGTCAGCCCCGATGCAGCTTCAGGCCATGTCCGCCGCCGGTCGGTTTCCTACAATCGATGGGTTTGCCACGACAACACCGAGAGAAGACACACCATGACCCCTCAGGCCCTGCTCGAACAATTCGGCCCGCGTGAATCGATGGAGTACGACGTCGTCGTGGTGGGCGCCGGGCCGTCGGGGCTGGCCGCGGCGATCCGCATCAAGCAACTGAACGCGGACGTCTCGGTGGTGGTGCTGGAGAAGGGGTCCGAGCCGGGGGCGCACATCCTCTCCGGCGCCGTGATGGACCCGCGGGCGATCAACGAGCTGTTCCCCGACTGGCAGGAACGCGGCGCGCCGCTGAACCAGTTGGTGACCAGCGACGACATCCTGTTCCTGTCGGCCGAAGGCGCCACCCGCACGCCCGACTGGCTGGTGCCGGACACCCTGCACAACCACGGCAACTACGTCATCAGCCTCGGCGCGGTCACCAAGTGGCTGGCCGAGCAGGCCGAGGCGCTGGGCGTGGAGATCTTCCCCGGCTTCGCCGCGGCCGAGGTGCTCTATGACGAGCAGGGCCGGGTCAAGGGCGTGGCCACCGGCAACCTGGGGGTCGGCAAGGACGGCGAGCCGACCGAGAACTTCCAGCTCGGCATGGAGCTGCTGGGCAAGTACACCGTGTTCGCCGAAGGCGCGCGCGGCCACCTCGGCCGCCAGCTGTTGTCGAAGTTCAAGCTCACCGAGGGCCGCGACCCGCAGACGTATGCCATCGGCATCAAGGAGCTGTGGGAGATCCCGGCCGACAAGGCGCAGCCGGGCAAGGTGGTGCACACCGCCGGCTGGCCGATGGTCGACGACACCTTCGGCGGCGGTTTCCTCTACCACCTCGAAGGCAACCGTGTCACGCTGGGTTTCGTGATCGGGCTGGACTACCAGAACCCGTGGCTGAGCCCGTTCGAGGAGATGCAGCGCTGGAAGACGCACCCGTCGATCCGCGCCCACCTCGAAGGTGGCAAGCGGCTGGGCTACGGCGCGCGCGCCATCAACAACGGCACGCCGCAGGCGCTGCCCAAGCTGGTGTTCCCCGGCGGCTGCCTGGTGGGCTGCGATGCCGGCACGATGAACGCCGCGCGCATCAAGGGCAGCCACGCCGCCATCAAGAGCGGCATGCTGGCCGCCGAGGCGCTGGTGCCGGCGCTGGCGGCCGGCCGCGCGCAGGACGAACTGGCCGCCTACCCCGAGGCCTTCGAGCAGAGCTGGCTGTACGAAGAACTCAACGCCACGCGCAACTTCAAGCTCTGGTTCAAGAAGGGCAAGTGGGTGGGCAACCTGATGACCGGCGTCGAGCAGTGGCTGCTGCCCAAGCTGGGCATCAAGAGCCCGCCGTGGACGCTGCACGGCGACAAGGCCGACCACCTGGCGCTCAAGCCGGCCGCGCAGTGCCAGAAGATCGACTACCCGAAGCCGGACGGCAAGCTCACGTTCGACCGGCTGTCGTCGGTGTTCGTCAGCAACACCAACCACGAAGAGAACCAGCCCGCGCACCTGACGCTGAAGGAAGCGGCGGTGCCGGTGAACATCAACCTGGCGAAGTTCGCCGGGCCGGAGAGCCGCTACTGCCCCGCCGGCGTCTACGAGTTCGTCAACAAGGACGGCCACGACCAGCTGGTGATCAACGCGCAGAACTGCGTGCACTGCAAGACCTGCGACATCAAGGACCCGACGCAGAACATCGTCTGGGTCACGCCCGAAGGCGGCGGCGGGCCGAACTACGCGGGGATGTGAGCCGGATGCGGAAGGCGGCAAGGCCACCGAGAGGCACATCAGGGGCAGGCCCCCTGTGGGAGCGGCTTCAGCGAGTCGGCTCCCTGTGGGAGCGGCTTCAGCCGCGATGGGATCGTGCCAAGGCTGCATCGCGGCTGAAGCCGCTCCCACAACAACACATGGCGCTCCTCGCCGTGGCGTTGCTGCAGGCATGTTCGACCGCCACGCCGCCTGAGCCGCCACCCGCGCCGGCACCCGTGGAAGCACCCGCGTCCGCAGCACCGGCGGCCGAGCCGGCTTCGGCTGCAGCTTCCGAACCGCCGCCCGCCTCCGCCGTGGCCGAGCCGCCGCCCGCCGCGATCACCGGCCCCGGCCGCTACGCCGAACGCCCCGAGGTCCAGGCCTTCCTGCGCGACCTCGCCGCGCGCCGCCCAGCGCTGACCGAAGCCCTGCTGCAGGACGTGCTCGCCCAGGCGCAGTACCAGCCCTCGGTGGCGCGGCTGATCATGCCCGCCGCCACGCCGGCGGCGAAGAACTGGACCGCCTACCGCGCCCGCTTCGTCGAACCCAAGCGGGTGCAGGCCGGTGCGCAGTTCGCCGCGGCCAACGCCGTCACGCTGCAAGCCGCGGAGCAGCGCTGGGGCGTGCCCGGGTCGATCATCGCCGCCATCATCGGCGTGGAGACCTTCTACGGCCGCAACACCGGCAGCTACCGCGCGCTCGACGCCCTGGCGACGCTGGCGTTCGACTTCCCCAGCGGCCGCAGCGACCGCTCGGCCTTCTTCCGCGACGAGCTCGAGGCCCTGCTGGTGCTGAGCCAGCGCGAGGGCCAGCCGCCGCAGCGCTACCTCGGCTCGTATGCCGGGGCGCTGGGGCTGCCGCAGTTCATGCCCAGTTCGTGGCTGCGCTACGCGGTCGACTTCGACGGCGACGGGCGCATCGACCTCCACGGCAGTGCCGCCGATGCCATCGGCAGCGTCGCCAACTTCCTCGCCGAGCACGGCTGGCAGCCGGGCCTGCCGACCCACTACGGCGTGGCCCCGCCGGGCCCCGGCGAGGCGCTCGACCGGTTGCTGGGTCCCGACATCGTGCCGAGCTTCCGCGCCGCCGAGCTGCAGCAGCTCGGCGCACGCCTGTCCGCCGCCGGCCAGCAGGAAGCCGGCCTGCTGGCGTTGGTCGAGCTGAAGAACGGCAACGACCCTTCCACCTACGTGGCCGGCACGCAGAACTTCTACGTGCTGACGCGCTACAACCGCTCCAGCTACTACGCGCTGTCCGTGGCCGATCTCGCACAGGCCATCGCCGCTGCGCCGCGGCGCTGACCGCCCGCCCCTTCGCTCCATGCTCACCTTCAAGAACGTCTCCCTGCGCCGCGGCACCAAGCTCGTGCTCGACAACGTCACCTTCACGCTGCAGCCGGGCGAGAAGGCGAGCCTGGTCGGCCGCAACGGGGCGGGCAAGACGTCGCTGTTCGGCCTGCTCAACGGCAGCCTGCAGCCCGATGGCGGCGACCTCGCCTGGCCGCCGCGCTGGCAGGTCGCCGAAGTGCAGCAATCGATGCCCGAGACCGAACAGAGCGCCACCGAGTTCGTGCTCGAAGGCGACCTGCCGCTGGTGCGTGCCCAGCAGGCACTGGCCGAGGCCGAGGCCAGTGGCGACGGCGAGCGCATCGCGCACGCCCACACCGCGCTGGCCGAGGCCGGCAGCTTCGACGCCCGCTCGCGTGCGCAGTCGCTGCTGATGGGCCTGGGCTTCCGTGCCGACCAGCTCGACGCCGCGGTCAACCACTTCTCCGGCGGCTGGCGCATGCGGCTGCAGCTGGCCCGCGCGCTGATGTGCCCGGCCGACATGATGCTGCTGGACGAACCGACCAACCACCTGGACCTGGACGCCCTGGTGTGGCTGGAGAGCTGGCTGCAGCGCTACGAGGGCAGCCTGCTGGTGATCAGCCACGACCGCGAGTTCCTCGACGCGATCACCAAGGTGACGCTGCACCTGGACGAAGGCAAGGTCACCCGCTACGGCGGCAACTACACCGCGTTCGAGGCGATGCGGGCCGAGCGCCTGTCGCAGCAGCAATCCGCCTACGAGCGGCAGCAGGACCGCATCGCGCACCTGCAGAAGTTCATCGACCGCTTCAAGGCCAAGGCCACCAAGGCCAAGCAGGCGCAGAGCCGCGTGAAGGCGCTGGAGCGCATGGAGAAGCTCGCACCGGTGCTGGCCTCGGCCGATTTCAGCTTCGAGTTCCGCGAGCCCGAGAGCCTGCCGAACCCGATGCTGGTGATCAAACATGCGGCATGCGGCTATGGCGATACCGCCATCGTCCATGACGTCACCAAGTCGATCCTGCCCGGCCAGCGCATCGGCATCCTCGGCGCCAACGGCCAGGGCAAGTCGACACTGGTGAAGACGCTGGCCGGCACGCAGCCGCTGCTGAGCGGCACCGTCACGCCCGGCAAGGGCCTGGCGATCGGCTACTTCGCGCAGCAGGAGATGGACGTGCTGCGGCCCGAGGAGGGACCGCTGTCGCACATGGTCCGGCTGGCCCGGCAGGTCAGCCCGCAGGCGCGCGAGCAGGAACTGCGCGACTTCCTCGGCCGCTTCCGCTTCGTCGGCGACGCGGCGATGCAGCCGGTGGGCACCTTCTCCGGCGGCGAGAAGGCGCGACTGGTGCTCGCGCTGCTGGTGTGGCAGCGCCCCAACCTGCTGCTGCTGGACGAACCAACCAACCACCTCGACCTGGCCACCCGCGAGGCGCTCAGCATGGCGCTGAACGAATACGAGGGCTCGGTGATGCTGGTGAGCCACGACCGCGCGCTGCTGCGCGAGGTGTGCGACGAGTTCTGGCTGGTGGCCAAGGGCCGCGTCGAACCCTTCGATGGCGACCTCGACGACTACCAACGCTGGCTGCTCGAGCAGGCCCGCGAGGCCGCGCGGGCCCTGCGCGACGCGCAGAACGCCGCCACGGCCAGCGCGGTGGCCACGCCAGGCAGCAGCAACCGCCGCGACGAGCGCAAGGCCGAGGCGGCGGCGCGCCAGAAGCTCGCGGAGCAGGCCAAGCCGATGAAGGCCGAGCTGAAGAAGGTCGAGCAGCGCATGGCCGCGGCGGGCACCGAACGCGAAGCCGCGCTCGCCGCGCTGGGCAGTGCCACGCTGACGCCGGCCGAGCGCGCCGAACAGGGCCGCCGCGTGAAGACACTCGATGACGAGATCGAGTCACTCGAAATGCGCTGGCTGGAACTGGGGGAATCGATTGAAAAGCTGAGCGCGGCCTGAGGCTTTTCGCGACACTTCGGCCTTTCCGCTTTCCTCCACACAGAAAGGTCTCGCGATGGCTCTCCAGCAAGTGCTCTACACCGCCCACGCCACCTCCACCGGCGGCCGCCAGGGTTCGTCGGCCAGCGACGACGGGCGCCTGTCGGTGAACCTGTCGGTGCCCAAGGCGATGGGCGGCGACGACGGCCCGGGCACCAATCCGGAGCAGCTGTTCGCGGCCGGTTATTCGGCGTGTTTCCTCGGCGCGCTGAAGTACGTCGCCGGGCAGAAGAAGGTCCCGGTCCCCGCCGACACCAGCGTGAAGGCCGACGTCGGCATCGGCCCCATCCCGACCGGTTTCGCCATCCAGGTCGCGTTGACGATCACCATTCCCGGCCTCGACAAGGCCCAGGCCACCGAGCTGGTGAACGCCGCGCACATCGTCTGCCCGTACTCGAACGCGACGCGCAACAACATCGACGTGACGCTGACCGTCAACGAAGGCTGAGCGGACCTTCCTTCGTCGATCCGGGCGGTCTCAGCGCCGCGCCAGCAGCGCCAGCAGCAGGTCGACCCGCACCTGCGCCGGCGTGGCCTCGGCCGCCACGGGCCACCCCTCGTGCCGCCCCGAGACCGCCCCGCGGCCGACCCGGCTGCCCACCACCACCGCCACCCCCGCCGCCGCTGCGCGCTGCAGTGCCGCCTGCAGCTGCGCGTGCACGGTGCCGTTGCCGGTGCCGGCCACCACCAGGCCCTGCACGCCGTCGGCCACCAGCAGATCGACGACGCGGCCCTCCGCCCCCGCGTGGCTGCTGACGATCTCGACCCGCGGCCAGTCGTGGGCCGGCAGCCGCGCCGGGTCGAGCGACAGCGGCGGCCCGACCGACAGCGGCCGCGTGCCGAGCACCACGCCGGCGTCGTCGACCGCACCCCACGGCGCGGCCTCGGCGGTGCCGAACGCGTCGAGGGCCTGCGTGTCCAGCTTGCGCACCTGCGCGGCGTCCCACACGCGGCCCTGCATCACCACGACGACCCCGCCGCCGGCCACCGCCAGGGCCCGGGCTACCGCCACCGCGTCGGCCAGGTTGCGCGGGCCGTCGGCCTGCGGCGCGTTGGCCGGTCGCATCGCGGCGGTCAGCACCACCGGCTTGGCACCGGCGCCGAAGAGCCGTGACAGCAGCCTGGCGGTTTCTTCGAGCGTGTCGGTGCCGTGGGTGATGACGATGCCGGCCACCGCCTCGTCGGCCATCGCCGCGGCGATGCGCGCCGCCAGCCGCGACCAGACCTCCGGCCCCATGTCCTTGCTGTCGAGCTGGGCCACCTGCTCGGCCTGCAACGCCGTTCCCGCCAGCGCCGGCACCGCATCGACCAGCTGCCGCACGCCGAGCTGCGCCGGCTGGTAGCGCGCCGACGTAGCCGGGTCGGGCGCGAGGCCGGCGATCGTGCCGCCGGTGGCCAGTACCAACACCGCCGGGGATGAAGAAGACATCGCGAGGCCTTGCATTCCGTGAGAACTGGATGAAAATACAGATACTGGATGGAAGCTCAGCTCCGTTTTGCCGTGCTTCCGTCTTTCCGCCGCTCCAGGCCATTGTGGATGACACGGATCAGATGGACGACACCCCCAAGCTCACCCCGCGCCAGCAGCAGATCCTCGAACTCATCGAAAGCGCCATCGAGCGCACCGGCGCCCCGCCCACGCGCGCCGAGATCGCGGCCGAGCTGGGCTTCCGCTCCGCCAATGCGGCCGAAGAACACCTGCAGGCGCTGGCCCGCAAGGGCGTCATAGAGCTGGTGGGCGGCACCTCGCGCGGCATCCGCCTGAGGGCCAGCACGTTGCGCAGCCTGGCGGCGTCGCGCGTGCAGCAGCTCTCGCTGCCACTGCCCAGCCTGAACCAGCTGACGCTGCCGCTGGTGGGCCGCGTGGCCGCCGGCAGCCCGATCCTGGCGCAGGAACATGTCGACGAGAGCTACACGGTCGAGGCACACCTGTTCGCCCGCAAGCCGGACTACCTGCTGCGCGTGCGCGGCATGAGCATGCGCGACGCCGGCATCCTCGACGGCGACCTGCTCGCCGTGCAGAAGACCCACGACGCCAAGAACGGCCAGATCGTCGTCGCCCGCCTCGGCGACGACGTCACCGTGAAGCGGCTGCGCCGCCACAAGGGCCAGATCGAACTGATCCCCGAGAACCCCGACTTCGACATCATCCACGTCGGCCCCGAAAGCGGCGAGTTCGCCATCGAAGGGCTCGCCGTCGGCCTGATCCGCAACACGATGTTCATGTAACGACAAAGGGCCCTCGCGGACCCTTTGTCTTCGCCTTTCACCCAGCCCGGGCATGGATCCGGCTCCGCCGGTCCGTTGCCCGCGCCCCCTCGGGGGGTCGCGAGCGATAGCGAGCTAGGGGGCCTCATCTACCCCATGTGCAAGCCGCCGTTGCAGCTGAAGTCCGCGCCAGTGGTGAAGCCGGAATCTTCGCTCGCCAGCCAGGCGACCACCGAGCCGATTTCCTCGGGCTTGCCCAGGCGCTTGACCGGGATCTGCGCGACGATCTTCTCCAGGATCTCGGGGCGGATCGAGTTCACCATTTCGGTGCCGATGTAGCCCGGGCTCACGGTGTTCACCGTCACGCCCTTGGCGGCCAGTTCCTGCGCCAGCGCCATCGTGAAGCCGTGCATGCCGGCCTTGGCGGCCGAGTAGTTGGTCTGGCCGGCCTGGCCCTTCTCGCCGTTCACCGAACTGATCTGGACGATGCGGCCCCAGCCCCGTTCGACCATGTCGCCGACCACCTGCTTGGTGACGTTGAACATGCTGTTCAGGTTGGTGTCGATCACCGCGTCCCAGTCGTCGCGCGACATCTTCAGGAACATGCGGTCACGGGTGATGCCGGCGTTGTTCACCAGCACGTCGATCGGCCCGTGTTCGAGCTTGGCCTTCTTGAAGGCTTCCACCGTCGAGTCCCAGTCGGCGACGTTGCCCACCGATGCATGGAACGTGTAGCCGGCCGCCTGCTGCTCGCCGAGCCACTTGGCATGGTCGCGACTCGGGCCGCAGCCCGCGATGACCTTGAACCCGTCCTTGTGCAGACGGCGGCAGATCGCGGTGCCGATGCCACCCATCCCGCCGGTGACGTAAGCGACTTTCTGTGCCATGACTCTTTCTCCTTGGAAATCGGTGCGTGATTGCACCGTATGCTTTGAATGCGGGGCTGCCCATTGGGGCTGACCCCTGCGGTCCTTCCCTGTGCCCCGTCGCCGCAGTGGTCCATGGTCGGCGATCGGGGCTACCGCGGTCGCGGCAACGTGGTCAGCGGGTGGCGCGGTCAGCGCTCGATCGTGAGCGCGACGCCCATGCCCCCGCCGATGCAGAGACTGGCGATGCCCTTCTTCGCGTCGCGGCGCTGCATCTCGTGCAACAGCGTCACGAGGATGCGGCAACCCGAGGCGCCGATCGGATGGCCGATCGCGATGGCGCCGCCGTTGACGTTCACCTTGCTGGTGTCCCAGCCCATCTCCTGGTGCACGGCGCACGCCTGTGCAGCAAAGGCCTCGTTGATCTCGAGCAGGTCGAGGTCGGCGGGCGACCAGCCGGCGCGCTCCAGCGCCTTGCGCGCGGCAGGCACCGGGCCCATGCCCATGTATGCCGGGTCGAGGCCGGCGCTGGCGTAGCTGGCGATGCGGCCGAGCGGCTTGAGGCCGAGCTTGTCGGCCTGCTGGGCCGACATCAGCATCACCGCGGCGGCGCCGTCGTTGATGCCCGAGGCATTGCCGGCGGTGACGCTGCCGGCCTTGTCGAACGCCGGCCGCAGCCCGGCCAGCGCTTCGGCGTTGGTCTTGCGGTTGATGAACTCGTCGGCATCGACCACCAGTGGATCGCCCTTGCGCTGCGGGATGCTGACGCCGACGATCTCGTCCTTGAACTTGCCGGCATCCTGTGCGGCGGCGGCCTTCTGCTGCGAGGCCAGTGCCAGCGCGTCCTGCTGCTCGCGGCTGATGCCGTACTTCTTGGCCACGTTCTCGGCGGTGATGCCCATGTGGTACTGGTTGTACACGTCCCACAGGCCGTCGTTGATCATCGTGTCGACCAGCTTCCAGTCGCCCATGCGCTGACCGTCGCGCGAGTTCGGCAGCACGTGCGGCGACAGGCTCATGTTCTCCTGGCCCCCGGCGATGACGATCTGCGCATCGCCGTCCCGGATCGCCTGGGTGCCCAGCATCACGGCCTTCAGGCCCGAGCCGCACACCTTGTTGATGGTCATCGCGGGCACGGTGTTGGGGTAACCCGCCTTGATGACCGACTGGCGCGCCGGGTTCTGGCCGCAGCCGGCCTGCAGCACCTGGCCGAGGATGACCTCGCTGACCTGCTCACCCGACAGGCCCGAACGTTCGAGCAGGGCTTTCAAAACGGTGGCGCCCAGTTCGCTGGCGGGGGTCTTCGCGAACGCGCCCCCGAACTTGCCGACGGCGGTGCGGGCGGCGGCGACGATGACGATGTCAGTGCTCATGATGGGCTCCTTGTGAAACGATGCCGGGAACGCTGCCCGGACACGATGAGAGAACTCAGACTTTCTGCTTGACGTAGCGGCCCGGCGCCGGCTCGATCACCGGGTACTGGGGGCTGCCCAGCACCTTCGGCGCGGCCTGCTTCGGGCCGGCATGCGTGGCGAGCCAGGCCGACCAGTCGGTCCACCAGCTGCCCGGGTGCTCGGTGGACGCCGCGAGCCAGTCCTCGGCCGAGTCCGGGTAGGCGCCGTCGGCCCCGATCCAGTGGCTGCGCTTGTTCTTCTTGGCTGGGTTGATGACCCCGGCGATATGGCCCGAAGCGCCGAGCATGAAGCGCACCGGCCCCTTCAGCAGCTTGGTGCTGAGGTAGGCGCTCTGCCACGGCACGATGTGGTCCTCGCGCGAGGCGTACAGATAGGTGGGCGCCTCGATCAGCCCGAAGTCGACCGGCACGCCGCACACCGTCACCGCGCCGGGATCCTTGAGGCGGTTTTCCAGGTAGGTGTTGCGCAGGTACCAGCAGTACATCGGCCCGGGCAGGTTGGTGCTGTCGGAGTTCCAGTACAGCAGGTCGAACGGCGGCGGTGTCTCGCCCTTGAGGTAGTTGCCGACGACGTAGTTCCACACCAGTTCGTTGGGCCGCAGGAAGCTGAACGTGGTGGCCAGTTCGCGGCCCTGCAGCAGCTGCGCGCCGCCGGGGGCCTCGGAGCCGAGCGTCATCTCGCGCAGGCGCACCGCCGGCTCGTCGACGAACAGGTCGAGCACGCCGGTGTCGCTGAAGTCGAGGAACGAGGTCAGCAGCGTCAGGCTCGCGGCGGGCTGCTCGCCGTGGCCGGCCAACACGGCCAGCGCAGTGGCCAGCAGCGTGCCGCCGATGCAGAAGCCCAGCGTGTCGACGCGCTGCCGGCCGGAGATGGACTGCACCACGCGCAGCGCGCGGATCACGCCGTCCTCCACGTAGTCGTCCCAGGTCTTCCCGGCCAGGCTGTCATCCGGATTGCGCCAGCTGACCACGAATGTGCGGTGGCCCTGCTCCACCGTGTAGCGGATCAGCGAGTTGTCCGGCTGCAGGTCGAGGATGTAGAACTTGTTGATGCACGGCGGCACGAACAGCATCGGCGTCTCGTGCACCTGCGGCGTCAGCGGCTTGTACTCGAGCAGCTGGAACAGCTCGTTCTCGTACACCACCGCGCCCTCGCTGGTGGCCACGTTGCGGCCCACCTCGAAGGCCGTTTCATCGGTCTGCGACAAATGGCCTTGGCGGATGTCGTCGACCAGCCGCTTCAGGCCTTGCGCGATGCTCTCGCCCCCCGAGTCGAGCGCCTTGCGCTGCGCCTCGGGGTTGAGCGCCAGGTAGTTGGCCGGCGACATCGCGTCGACCCACTGCTGCACGCCGAAGCGCACGCGCGCGCGGGTCTTCTCGTCCCCCTGCACCGCATCGGCCAGCGACAGCAGCGTGCGGGCGTTCAGCAGGTACTGGGCGGCCGAGAAGCCGGCCAGCGGATCGCGGCCCCAGGCCTCGCCGGCGAAGCGGCGGTCCTTGGGCGCGAAGGCCTGCTGGGGCTGCTGCAGGGCCTGGTTCCACAGCTTGCCGGCCTCCTCGGCATACTCGCGCTGGATCTGCAGCAGGCGGTCCGGGGCGATGTGCAGGCCGGCCACGGCCTGCAGCGTCTCGGCCAGGCCGCCGGAGAACGACTGCAGCGGTTTCAGGACCTCGGCCAGTTCAGGCAGCGGCAGCGGCGGGTTCGCGGCGGGCGCGTCGGCGGCGGGGGCGCCGGCACTGGAGGGGGACGCAGCGGGAGGCGCTGCCGTGGAGGCCGCCGCCTTGCGCGGGGAGCGCGAGCGGGGCGAGCGGGACGTTGGAACGCCCTTGATGTCTTGATCCACTGGGTTCTCTCCGGCGGTCCCCGCGCGTCTGCGGTCTTGACGCACGTTCAGGACGGCTTCGTCTGATTATGGACTGACGATTCTTTCAGTAGCTTTGCGGTCCCCACGGCTTGCGCTGGCGCAACATGGTGGGGAAAACAGGGATGCCCATGCTCATCGTGTTGATTGCCTGGTTGTACGTTGCGTTGATGATGGCGTTGGCCGAAGCGATGCACCCGTCCGGCCACTGGTGGGGCGCCGTCCTCACGTTCCTGCTGTACGGCATCGCGCCGGTGTCGCTGGTGCTGTACCTGCTCGGCACGCCGTTGCGTCGCAAGGCCCGTGCCAAAGCGGAGGCCGACGCGGCCGCGGGTGCCGCTTCAGCCGGACAGGCCGACGACGGCGGAGAGCCGGCCGGTGACACGCTCGCGGCGGAACGAAAAGAACCGTGAGGCCTGCTGCACGGTGCACCAGTCGTCGCCGCCGTCGTTGCCGAGCACGTGCAGGACCCCGGCAGCCGCGAGGCGCTCGCGCGCCAGCGCCGGCAGGTCGGCGAGCCACTTGCCCGGTGCGCCGGCCCGGGCGACGAAGCCGGGCGTCGCGGCCGCCGTGGACGAGCGGGCGAAGGCCTGCAGCACCTCGGCGCCCACCTCGAAACGGGCCGGCCCGATGCACGGACCCAACCACGCTTCCATGTCCGCAACAGGCGCGCCGGCCAGTTCGCAGCAGCGCTGCAGCGCGGCCTCCACCACGCCGGCCGCCAGCCCGCGCCAGCCGGCGTGCGCGGCGGCCACCGCGCGGCCGCCCCGGTGCGCGATCAGCACCGGCAGGCAGTCGGCCACCTGCACCTCGCAGCCGATGCCCGCCACCGCGGTGGCGCTGCCGTCGGCGCGCGGCGTGTCGTCCGGCAGGCCCTGCAACGTCACCACGTCCGCGCCGTGCACCTGCTCGAGCCGCACCGGCTGCAGGCCGCAGGCGCGTGCGAAGCGGGCGCGGTTCTCGGCCACCGCAGCCGGGTCGTCGCCCACGTGCACGGCGAGGTTCAGGCTGTCATAGGGCGCCCGGCTGACGCCCCCGGCGCGCTGGCTCATCGCCGCCTTCACGCACGGGTGGCTGAAGCGCGGCTGCCAGACCCCGGCGCCCAGCGCCGCCTCAGGCATGCACGCGCAGCGTGAACGGTGCCAGGCCTTCGCCCCAGGCGGTCAGCACGTCGCCCGGCTGCACCGCGCCCACGCCGGCCGGCGTGCCGGTGTAGACCAGGTCGCCGGGCTGCAGCACCCACGCCCGCGACAGGTGCGCGATGACCTCGGCGACGCTCCAGATCATCTGGTTCACGTTGCCGGACTGGCGCACCTGGCCGTTGACGTCGAGCCGCAGCGCCGCCTGCAGCACGTCGGGCACCTCGGCGGCCGGGGTGATCGGCCCGATCGGGGCGGACTGCTCGAAGCCCTTCGAGATGTCCCACGGCCGGCGCTGCTGCTTCATCTCGTCCTGCAGGTCGCGGCGGGTGAGGTCGAGCCCGATGGCGTAGCCGAACACATGCTCGAGCGCACGCTCCACCGGGATGTCGCGTCCCCCGGTGCCCAGCGCCACCACCAGCTCCAGCTCGTGGTGCAGGTTCTGCGTCAGCGTCGGGTAGGCGATCTCGTGGCCGCCGGGCCCGACCGGCACCACGGTGTCGGCCGGTTTGAGGAAGAAGAACGGCGGCTCGCGGCCACTGCCGCCCATCTCGATCGCATGGTCGGCGTAGTTGCGGCCGACGCAGTAGATGCGGTGCACCGGGAAACCCGACGCGGTGCCGAACACCGGCACCACCGGCACGGCGGGGGCAGGAACAACGTGGTCGCTCATCTCGGTCCTTCGGTGTGGCGGTCAGGGCAGCCCATGGCGAACCATGATGCCACGCCGGCCGGTCACCCCGGGCAGGCTAAACTCTTTCGATGGTCATCGAGCAACGCCGCATCAAACACTGCCGAGAGTGCGGCACTGCCGTCTCGTACCAGGTGCCCGCCGACGACAACCGCGAGCGCGCCGTCTGCCCGTCCTGCCACACGGTGCACTACGAGAACCCGCTGAACGTGGTGGGCACGGTGCCGGTGTGGGGCGACCAGGTGCTGCTCTGCCGGCGCAACATCGAGCCGCGCCGCGGCCTGTGGACGCTGCCGGCCGGGTTCATGGAACTCGGCGAGACCACCGCCGAGGGCGCGCTGCGCGAGACCATCGAGGAAGCCGGTGCCCGCATCGAGATGGGCGGCCTCTTCACGGTGCTCAACATCGTGCGCGCCGGCCAGGTGCACCTGTTCTACCTGGCCCGCCTGCTCGACCTGCGCTTCGACCCCGGGCCCGAGACGATCGAGGCCGCGCTGTTCACCGAAGCCCAGATCCCGTGGGAAGAACTCGCGTTCCGCACGACACGTGTCACGCTCGAGCGGTATTTCGCCGACGTTCAAAAAGGTCAATTCGGGATGCACACGGCCGATATCGCATAGGTCTCCTGAGGTGATCCGGCGCCGGCCGGGGCGGGAGCACCTCATGAAGATCCTGCGATGTCTGCTGTCCTCGAACGTCCTGCCGCCGGCCCGGCGGCTGCGCCCGCCGACCCCGCGCCGTCGGACGACCTGCCCCGCCTGCGCGAGGACCTGGTCCACCACGACCCGCTGCTCGACTGCCTGCTCGAGGTGTGCCGCTTGCACGGCGTCAGCGCCTCGCGTGCGTCGCTGGCCGCGGGGCTGCCGCTGGTCGACGGCAAGCTGACGCTCGCCCTCACCGAACGCGCGGCCGCGCGCGTGGGCATGTTCGCCAAGCTGCAGCGCATCAAGGCGAGCCGCATCGACACCGCCGCGCTGCCGGCCATCCTGATCCTGCGGCGCTCCCAGGCCTGCGTGCTGCTCGGCTGGACCGCCGAGGGCGACGCCCGCGTGCTGCTGCCCGAAACCGGCCAGGGCGCGGTGGTGCTGCCGCGTGCCGAGATGCTGCGCCGCTACAGCGGCGCGGCGCTGTTCCTGCGGCCGCACTTCCGCTTCGACGAGCGCACGCCGCAGGAGCGCCCGACGCGCCGCGGCCACTGGTTCTGGAGCGCGATCGCGAGCCAGCGCGGCCTCTACCGCGACGTGCTGTGGGCGGCTCTGCTGATCAACGTCTTCGGGCTGGCGTTCCCGCTGTTCACGATGAACGTCTACGACCGCGTGGTGCCCAACCACGCGGTGGAGACGCTGTGGGTGCTGGCGGCCGGCCTGGTGCTGGTGCTCGGCGCCGACCTGTACCTGCGCCTGCTGCGCAGCTGCTTCGTCGACGAGGCCAGTGCCCGCATCGACATCAGGCTGTCAGCACAGCTGATGGAGCAGGTGCTCGGCATGCGGCTGGCCCACCGGCCGGCCTCGGTGGGCTCGTTCGCGGCCAACCTGCGCGGCTTCGAGCAGGTGCGCGACTTCATCGCCTCCAGCACCGTGACGACGATGATCGACCTGCCGTTCGCGCTGGTCTTCCTCGGGCTCATCACGTGGATCTCGCCGTGGCTGGCGATCCCCACGGTGGCGACCTTCGCGCTGATCGTCATCGTCGGCTACCTGCTGCAGCACCGGCTGCACGAGCTGTCGCAGACCACCTGGCAGTCGTCCGCGCAGCGCAATGCCACGCTGGTGGAGGCGCTGGGCGGCATCGAGACCATCAAGACCCAGGGCGCCGAGAGCGAGATCCAGTCGCGCTGGGAGCGCAACCAGCAGCACCTGGCGCGTGCGCAGGTGCGCATGCGCGCGCTGTCGTCGAAGGCCAGCTTCGGCACCAACTGGCTGTCGCAGATGGCCAACCTGGTGACAGTGCTGGTGGGCGTGTACCTGATCGGCGAACGCGAGCTGACGATGGGCGCGCTGATCGCCTGCACCACGCTCAACCAACGCGCCCTCGCCCCGGCGGCGCAGATCGTCGGCCTGCTGCTGCAATACCAGGGCGCACGCACCGCGCTGTCGTCGCTGGACCGCGTGATGCAGCAACCCACCGAGCGTGGCAACGGCCAGAGCCTGCTGCACCGGCGCGAGCTGCGCGGCGAGATCGAGCTGCGCAACGTGCGCTTCGCCTACCCGGGCCGCGACGACGCGGTGCTCGACGGCGTGAGCCTGCACATCAAGCCCGGCGAGCGGGTGGCGCTGATCGGGCGCGTCGGCAGCGGCAAGTCCACCTTGCAGAAGCTGATGCTCGGCCTCTACCAGCCCAGCGAGGGGGCGGTGCTGCTCGACGGCATCGACGTGCGCCAGCTCGACCCCGCCGACCTGCGCGCCAACATGGCCTGTGTGTCGCAGGACGTGATGCTGTTCCACGGCACGCTGCGCGAGAACATCCGCTTCGGCCGGCCCTATGCGGACGACGCCGCGGTGGTGGCCGCAGCCGAGACCGCGGCGCTGGTGGACTTCGTCGACCGCCACCCGCGCGGCTACGACCTGCCGGTGGGCGAACGCGGCGAGCTGCTCTCCGGCGGCCAGCGGCAGTGCGTGGGCATCGCCCGCGCGGTGCTGCACAACGCCCCGGTGCTGCTGCTGGACGAGCCCACCAGCGCGATGGACTTCTCCACCGAATCGCAGGTGACCCGCACGCTCGGCGAGTTCAGCGCCGGCAAGACCGTGGTGCTGGTGACGCACCGCACGTCGATGCTGGCGATGGTCGACCGCGTGGTCGTGGTTGACGGCGGCAAGGTGGTGGCCGACGGCCCGCGCGACCGCGTGCTCGAAGCGCTGCAGGCCGGCCGCGTGGCGCGTGCCGCCTGATCCGCGACGAGGAACCGCGATGTCTCCCGATACCCAAGCCCTCCCCCCTGTGGCCGCCGACGGTCCGCCCAAGCGTCTGTGGGCCGTCGGTCGCGCCGTGATGCGCCTGCTCGAGGCCCTGCGCAAGCCGCTGGCGCCGCTCAGCCACCGGCTGTTCGGCCCGGTCGACGACGGCAGCGCGCCCGGCCAGGGAGAACCGCCCAGCCTGGGCGAAGAGGCCCGCATCCTGCTGAGCCGCGAGGACACCGTGCGCGCCCAGCGCATCGTGCGCACCGCGGTGGTGGTGGTCGCGCTGCTGGTGGCCTGGGCCGCGGTCGCGCCGATCGACGAGGTCACCAAGGGCGACGGCCGCGTCGTGCCGTCGAAGCAGCTGCAGGTGGTGCAGTCGCTCGACGGCGGGGTGGTCTCCGAGATCCTCGTGACCGAAGGCCAGGTGGTCGAGGCCGGCCAGCTGCTGCTGCGCATCGACGAGACCCGCGCCACCTCGGGCGTGCGCGAGAGCGCGGCGCAGGCCTTCGCGTTGCGTGTGCGCCAGGCGCGCCTGAAGGCGCTGGCCGAAGGCACCGAGTTCCGACCGCCGACCATGGCCCAGCACGATGTCGAGGAGCAGCGCATCATCGACGAAGAGCGCAACCTCTACCTGGCCCGCACCAGCGAGCTGGCCTCGATGCTGTCGATCAACCAGCAGCAGCTGGCGCAGCGCGAGCAGGAGTTCACCGAAGCGCGGGCCCGGCGCAGCAGCGCCCAACGGACCCTCGAGCTGGCGCAACAGGAACAGAACCGCTCGAAGCCGCTGCTGGTCAGCGGCGCGATCTCGGAGGTGGACCTGCTGCGCATCGAGCGCGAGGTATCGCGCAACCGCGGCGACATCGAGCAAGCGGCGGCGCAGATGGCCCGCGCACAAGCCTCCATCGGCGAGGCGCAGCGCAAGAAGCAGGAGACCGAGCTCAGCTTCCGCAACGAGGCCCGCAAGGAACTCTCGGACGTGCTCGGCAAGCTGAACGCGCTGAACGAAGGGGCGGTGGCGCTGGTGGACAAGGTCGACAAGGCGCAGGTCAAGTCGCCGGTGCGCGGCCGCGTGCAGCGACTGCTCGCCAACACCGTGGGCGGCGTGGTGCAGCCGGGCAAGGACATCGTCGAGATCGTGCCGCTGGACGATGCGCTGGTGCTCGAGGCGAAGGTGCAACCGCGCGACATCGCGTTCATCACGCCGCAGCAGAACGCGACCGTGAAGTTCACCGCGTACGACTTTTCAATCTACGGCGGCATGGAAGCCCGCGTCGAGAACATCAGCCCCGACACCCAGGTGGACGAGCGCGGCAACGCCTTCTACCTGGTGCGCGTGCGCACCACCCGGGCCAACTTCGGCGACCAGCTGCCGATCATGCCGGGCATGACCGCCGAGGTGGACATCCTCACCGGCAAGAAGACCGTGCTGTCGTACCTGCTGAAGCCGGTGCTGAAAGCCAAGGCCTACGCGCTGCGCGAGCGCTGACGGCGCCCCCTCCAACCGGGGCCTCAAGAGAGGCCCCGGCACGCCGAAGAAGCGTGACGGGCCGGTTCTCCGGCCCGCGGGGGCGCACGCCCCTCCCCACGACGATTGCCGTTGTACGAGCCTGCCACCATGAAGCCTACCCATCCCAAGCCGTCCGCCGCAGGTGCCACGAAGCCGGGGGCCGAGCCGGCGAACGCCGACTTCCTGAAGGCCGTCTCGCTCGACCCGCACTACGTGCCGGTGCGGATGCCCGCCGGCAAGGTGGTGGGCGTGTGGGGCCAGGCGGTGGTGCGCAAGCCCGACGGCACGCTGCAGCCGCTGCAGGTGGGCGACGAGGTGCAGCGGGGCGACGTGATCCTCACCTCGCAGGACGGCATCGTGCGGCTCGAGGACGAGCCCGCCGTGCGGCCGGCCACGGTGGCGCAGGCCGACCCGCTCGCGCAGGACTTCGACCAGCTCGACCCCACCGGCGCCGGCCTCGGCGGCGGCGGCAGCGGCGGCCTGCAGCCCGGCCTGCGGGTCGACCGCATCGCGCTGGAGACCACGCCTTCGGACTACGCGTTCTCGTTCCAGCAGAACGGCCTGGCGCCGGTCACCGGGTCGACGCTCGGGGGCAGCGGTGGCGTGGCCGGCACGACTGGCCCCGGTACCGGCACGGGCACTGGGGCCGCGGGCGGAAGCGGAAGCGGGCCGACGCCGAGTTTCGGCGTCTCGTCGCCCAGCGTGGGCGAAGGTGACGGGTTCGCACAATTCACGGTGAGCCTCAGCGGCGCCTCGAACGCCGCCATCACGCTGCACCTCGGCGTCACTGGCGGCACCGCCACCGCGGGCCCGGACTTCACGGCCACGACCGAGGTCTCGCTCGACGGCGGCCTCACCTGGACCGCCACCCAGGACCTCACCCTGCCCGCCGGCCAGACCGCTGCGCTGGTGCGCGTGCCGGTGCTGCAGGACAGCGTGGTGGAAGGCAACGAAACCTTCACGCTCGACGTGACCCGTGCGGGCGGCAACACCGCCAACGACAGCGCCAGTGGCACCGCGACCCTGGTCGACGACGACGCGCCGGGCAGCGGCGGGGGGGGCGGGGGTGGGGGCACGCCGCCCACCGTCACCCACATCGAGCCCGGCGCGCCCGGCCTCGCCGACGACAACGTCACCGAAGGCCAGCCCCTCGTCTACACCGTCACGCTGTCGAATGCCTCGGACAGCGCGACGCGCTTCGCCTACTCGCTCGGCGGCACCGCCAGCGCCGGCGCCGACTACGGCACGCCGGCGTTCTCCAACGGCGTCACGCTCGTCAACGGCGAGCTGGTCGTGCCCGCCGGTGTCACGTCGTTCACCGTCACGCTGCCAACCGTTGACGACGCCGTTCAGGAAGCACCGCGCGAGACGGCCGCGCTGACCGTCGGCGGTGTCACCGCCGAGGGCGGCATCCTCGACAACGACGGGCCGCCGACCATCTCGCGCATCGAACCGGGTGCGCCTGGCACCACCGACGACAACGTCGTCGAGGGCCAGAACCTGGTCTACACCGTCACGCTGTCCAACGCTTCCGACAACGCGACGCGCTTTGCGTATTCGCTCGGTGGCACCGCGACGCCCGCCGCCGACTACGGCACGCCGACCTTCTCCAACGGCGTCACGCTCGTCAACGGCGAACTGGTCGTGCCCGCGGGTGTCACGTCCTTCACCGTCACCCTGCCGACCCTTGACGACGCCCTCGTCGAGGCGCCACGCGAGACCGCCGTGCTGACGATCGGCGGGACATCCGCCGAAGGCGGCATTCTGGACAACGACACGCCCACGGTCACGCAGATCGAGCCGGGTGCCCCCGGCACTGCAGGCGACAACGTCACCGAAGGGCAGAGCCTGGTGTACACGGTCACGCTGTCCAACGCATCGGACAGTGCGACCCACCTGGCCTACTCGCTGGGCGGCACCGCGACGGCCGGCGCCGACTACGGCGCGCCCACTTTCTCCAACGGCGTGACGCTCGTCGATGGCGCGCTGGTCGTACCGGCCGGCGTCATCTCGTTCACCGTCACGCTGCCGACGGTGGACGACACCGTGCAGGAAGCACCGCGCGAGACGGCGGGGCTCACCATCGGCGGTGTCGCGGCCGAAGGCGGCATCCTCGACAACGACGGCCCGCCCACCGTCACGCGCATCGAACCCGGTGCGCCTGGGGCCAGCGACGACAACGTCATCGAAGGCCAGACCTTGGTCTACACCGTCACGCTGTCCAACGCATCCGACAGCGCGACCCGCCTGGCCTACTCGCTCGGCGGCACCGCGACGGCGGGCACCGACTATGGCGCGCCAACCTTCTCCAATGGCGTCACGTTGTTGAACGGCGAGTTGGTCGTGCCCGCGGGTGTCACGTCCTTCACCGTCACGCTGCCGACGGTCGACGACACCGTGCAGGAAGCTCCGCGTGAGACCGCGGTGCTCACGATCGGCGGCGTCACCGCCGAGGGCGGCATCCTCGACAACGACGGTCCTCCGACCGTCACTCACATCGAACCAGGCGCCCCAGGCGCTGCGGGTGACGACGTCGCGGAAGGCCAGATCCTGGTCTACACCGTCACGCTGTCCAACGCTTCGGACAGTCCGACCCACCTCGCTTATTCGCTTGCGGGCACCGCGACCCCTGGCGCGGACTACGGCACGCCGACCTTCTCCAACGGCGTCACGCTCGTCAACGGCGAGCTGATCGTGCCCGCCGGTGTCGCCTCGTTCACCGTCACGTTGCCCACCATCGACGACACTGTACAGGAAGCACCGCGTGAGACAGCGGTGCTCACGATCGGCGGTATCAACGCCGAGGGCGGCATCCTCGACAACGACGGTCCTCCGACCGTCACGCAAATCGAACCGGGTGTACCGGGCGCCGCCGGTGACGATGTCACCGAAGGTCAGAACCTCGTCTACACGGTCACGCTGTCCAATGCGTCCGACAGCACGACCCGCCTGGCCTACTCGCTCGGCGGCACCGCAACCCCGGGCGCCGATTACGGCACGCCGACCTTCTCCAACGGCGTCACGTTGGTGAACGGCGAGCTGGTCGTGCCGGCCGGTGTCACCTCCTTCACCGTCACGCTGACAACCATTGACGACACCGTGCAGGAAGCACCGCGTGAGACAGCGGTGCTCACGATCGGCGGTATCAACGCCGAGGGCGGCATCCTCGACAACGACGGTCCTCCGACCGTAACGCAAATCGAACCGGGTGTCCCAGGCGCCGCCGGTGACGATGTCACCGAAGGTCAGAACCTCGTCTACACGGTCACGTTGTCCAACGCATCGGACAGCACAACCCACTTCTCCTATTCGCTCGGCGGCACCGCCACGCCGGGGGCGGACTACGGCACACCGACCCTCTCCAACGGTGTCACCCTGGTCAACGGCGAACTGATCGTCCCTGCTGGGGTCACCTCGTTCACCGTCACCCTGCCCACCAACGATGACACCGTGCAGGAAGCACCACGCGAGACGGCTGTGCTCACGATCGGCGGGGTCACAGTCGAAGGCGGCATCCTCGACAACGACGGCCCGCCGACCGTCACGCACATCGAACCCGGTGCGCCTGGGGCCAGCGACGACAACGTCATCGAAGGTCAGACCCTCGTCTACACCGTCACGCTGTCCAACGCATCTGACAGCGCGACCCGCCTGGCCTACTCGCTCGGCGGCACCGCAACCCAGGGCGCCGACTACGGCACACCGACCTTCTCCAATGGCGTCACGTTGGTGAACGGCGAGCTGGTCGTGCCGGCCGGTGTCACTTCGTTCACCGTCACGCTGCCCACGATCGACGACACCGTGCAGGAAGCTCCGCGTGAGACCGCGGTGCTCACAATCGGCGGCGTCACCGCCGAGGGCGGCATCCTCGACAACGACGGGCCGCCCACGGTCACGCACATCGAGCCGGGTGCGCCGGGCATCACCGACGACACCGTCGTCGAAGGACAAAACCTCGTCTACACGGTCACGCTCTCCAATGCGTCGGACAGCACGACCCACCTCGCTTATTCGCTCGCCGGCACCGCGACCCCTGGAGTGGACTACGGCACGCCGACCTTCTCCAACGGCGTCACCCTCGTCAACGGCGAGCTGGTCGTGCCCGCGGGTGTCACATCCTTCACCGTCACGCTACCAACCGTTGACGACGCCGTCCAGGAAGCCGCGCGCGAGACCGCGGTGCTCACGATCGGCGGCGTCACCGCCGAAGGCGGCATCCTCGACAACGACGGGCCGCCCACGGTCACGCATATCGAACCGGGAGCGCCAGGCGCGGCCGGTGACGACGTCACCGAAGGACAGAACCTGGTCTACACCGTCACGCTGTCCAATGCGTCCGACAGCACGACCCACTTCGCCTATTCGCTCGGTGGCACCGCCACGCCGGGCGCCGACTACGGTACACCGACCTTCTCCAACGGTGTCACGCTGGTCAACGGCGAACTGATCGTCCCTGCCGGCGTCGCCTCGTTCACCGTCACG
>Ga0233424_10000354_pt1 | contig 61397 bp, 52 predicted proteins | sample Watercolumn_Towu_FD_181011 | JGI IMG/M metagenome (GOLD analysis project Ga0233424, IMG submission 181011) | Freshwater microbial communities from Lake Towuti, South Sulawesi, Indonesia - Watercolumn_Towuti2014_125_MG | ecosystem: Environmental > Aquatic > Freshwater > Lake | place: Indonesia... | reverse complement strand
CCACCAAGGCCGCCCCCAAGACCACCTAAGGCTCCGGCCCCGGTCACATCTACGCGCGGATAAATGTAACCACCACCCAAACCGCCGCCGCCGCCGCCGAAACCGCCGCCGCCGCCGAAACCGCCGCCGCCACCGCCTCCCAACCCGCCCCCGCCTAAGCCGCCGCCCGCGCCACCGCCGCCAGATCCCAGAGTGCCGATCGACACGGCTTCGATGCCTTGAACGAATGTATTGGGATCAACGCGAAACGTCCGCGTAAACAACTGCGGATTCTCCGGGCCTTTCTGCGTGAAAATCACGGCATAATCCTCCACGGAGTATTTCATGCGGCGGTCGGCCACCTTCGTTACCGCGTCCAGGATGTGAATCAATTTCACATTTCGCAAAGGCGGATTGAGCCGGATAATGACATTGTTCAGATCGACGGGCTCCGGGGGGGGCGCAGCGGGAAGAGGCTGGCCCGTGACTGGATCGACCCCACCCAATTGCAGAGGCGGGGCCGGAATATCGATTTGTGAGTTAATGATGAAATTGATGCCTGGGGGCGAAATCTTCCGCGCTTGTTCATTCAAGTCTTTGACGACTTCACTCAACGGGATCCCGTCGTAAAGCACTTCGGCCAAGACAATCTTCTCAAGCTTTTGATAGATCTGCTGGCGCTCAGAACTCGTGTGCACAAGATTCGTCCGGCCGAATGGATTCGCCATGGGCAGCCGGTCTCGCTGGATCGGGACGTTCCACGCTTGTTCGACCTGCAACATTTTATCTTTGGAGATGATCTCACGGCGGCGGGATTCCTGCGCATGTTTGGCTTCGTCAATTTGGCTGAGATAATAAAATGCGGCCTGATTCTCAGGATCCTGTTTGACGGCTTGCCGAAGTTTCGCTTCAGCATCGTCGAGTTTGCCCATTTCAACGAGCAACCGCGCGTCCTGCACCAAGGTCGAGGTGGCGATTCGCTCGGCGCGCACCTCCGGGAGGCGCGCCTGCACTTCCTTGCTGGGGATGCGCCCCTTTTGCTCATCCAACAACCGGTCATTGACGCGTTTGAAGTTGATGGCCGCGATGCTGTTCGGATCGACCCGAAGAATGCGGGTGACCTGTTTGTCCGCCTCGATGAAATCATGCTTCTTTTGGGCCGCCTTGGCCAGTTCGAGGCAGACTGTCGATATGCCGGTCAGCGTGTCGGTCCGCTCCTTTTCGATGCCGACGCCAATGCTTTCGACCAAATCCCAGGCTTCCTGGTACTGCCGGGACGCGTTTAGCAAGTCGCCTTGCGCTTCAGTCTTCTGGGCTTCATCAAGGACCTTGCGCAGCTTGATGATGTTGGCCTGGCGTCGAACGGCCTCATCCGCGGCAAGCTGGGTGGGGGCAGGTTGCGCTGCGAGCGGCGAAACGGCCCCCAGCAGAAGGACGAAACTAAGAATGTTAATCAGTGCTCTACTCGTCATGGTTGGTTTCCTTTGCGAAAATTGGCTCGTTTACTTCGGCGAAGGATGATACGCGATTGTGGTTCGTTTCCCGGTTGACTCCGTGGACAATACAACCTCGCTCTTGGTAATGGCAACGATTTTGTATTTCTCGGGATCTCGCGGGAGGGCCAGGCTGCTGTTTTTCCGCACGCGCAAAAATGGTTTGTTGTCGCGCGGATACAGCATGTCCGCTTCGTGCCCAAGGACCGCAACAAAGGGCTTCTCCTTCGACACAACGACTTCGAATTTTGGCTCCTTGAATTGAATGTGCAAGGCTGTTGGATCGCCGGCCGGCCCGTCCACTTTCAACAGCTGAAACATATCGTTGGGTTGCCCGACCACAGCCGTCTTGGACTTCCGCGGATTGGGATCCGTGTCTTTGATGATGGTGAAGAAATACCGGAACTGGTCCGGATTTCCTGTCACAGGCTCGGCTTTGTCATATTGAATGACGAGCTTCAATTCATCGATTTTGGTGACGACGAGCGCGGTCGGGCCTTCCGTGCCCACCACAATCTTATCCAGCCGGCCATTCGGCGCTTTGCGCCAGGTGACAGGATTGAAAACGTTATGAGGCGAGGAGAAATTGAACTCGACCGGCCCTTCGAACTGCTTGACGACGAGTTCGTTGGTTTTCACGTACTCGTCGAGTGGTTTGAAAGGTTTCGGGTCCCGGCGCACCTCTCTTGTCACTGTCTCGTCCAGGAACTGCCGCACGTGGGAAACCTGCAGCGGCAAGGCCCCCGCGGCAACAGCCAGGCCCAGCAAGACAACGCTCAGAAGGATCTTTTCGTAATGTTTCTTGAGAAACAGCATTTGGAGATTACCTCCCGGACGAGGGCTTCAGACGGACCGAATTGATGGAAAGTGTGAACCTGAGCGCTTTCTCCTCAAGCAGCACCCCGGGACGCGACGGCTTAGGTGCCGTTGTGGGAGAAGCCATGGGAGATCCCAAGCCATATCGCCGCATCATTTCCGGCGACATGCCTCGCATCATGGGCATTCCTGGGCGAACTCCGTATCGAGCGTAGGGATTGAAGGCAGGCTGCGTCTCCGTGGAGGAAGTTCCAGACGGGAGACCGGTAGCTGGATCGATCTGCGGCTCGGCATCCGCGCGCTCGACCATCAAATTCTTAACCACAAAACATTGCCGGGACCGAATGAGCCCTTCCAGGACATCGGCCAGTTCGGAACTGAACGCCTGAAACGTGACCTCATAAGGCACGACTACGGCCCATTGGTTTGTCGCTGCCTTCGCGTCCACATAATCATCACTTGCCCCCGCTACCAGACTGGTGAGGCCTGATCCACCGCCGCCGTCGTCCTGGCCCGCGGAAACTCGCTTGACCTTCTCCAGAGAAACGATCCTCGAATTAAAAAGGATGTTGCAAATGTCATAGATGTCCATGAGTTGCGCCCCCAGAGTGCCAACGATATTGGTCGAGAACGCGGTCGAGGCCTTTTGTGCGCTAAAGCTGAACCAGTAATCTTCGGGCACCTTCACCCCGGACCGTTCGGCGCCGGATTGCAGGGCCGCCACGGCGTTGTCCAACATCGCCCTGAATTCCCGGCTCGAGGGCTGATTCGTCGAGGTCTGCTGGAAGTACTGTCTGATCTGGCCCAGAGCGGTTTGCAGCTTCTTGTGTTCGACCTTGGCGGCGCCAATGTTGTCCACCTTGTCCGTTCCAGGATGCGGATCGCGATTGACCAGTGTTTTCAGATCGGTCGTGCTTTGATTGAGCTCTTCGGTGACAGCCTGGTCCCCGCTGTATTTGGTATAGAGAAAATATCCGGCACTTCCCAGCAACGCCAACGCCACCATACCCCCGATGACCAGAAACAGATTACGCTTGACCCACGCCATATTAGTCTTTGATCGGCTGTTTCAATTTGAGCGTCATGCCGAATGTGAACGTGGATGTTGCATCATCGACGTTGGACTTGTCCCCATGCAACTTGGTTCCTTCCTTATCCAGGAGCGAACTGCCTTGAACGGCATTTTCCACGGCGAAGATGAGGTCGCCATTCGCCGCTGGATTGCCGCCGCGCGTCAAATCAACCGCCCGAAATGTCACATAAACAATGCCCACCTGGTTGGTGCTCTTTGTTGTCGTGCCCTCCCCTCCTTCCGCGGGCGCGCCCTCGGTTGATTCCGCGGGCTGCTCGGCGGAGGGCCGCAACATGCCAGGACGGATCAACCCGTAACGCTCGAGGAGCTTGGGATCCATCTTGAACAGGTAGCTCCTCGAATCTCCTTCTTCGGACGCTTGAGTCGTGGCCAGCGTCGAGCCTGGCGCATTGGTTGCGAATCGCTCGATCCAGATTCCCACGTCCTGACCTCCACGTGTGCGCTCCTTTTCGACGGAGATCAGAATGCTTCGCATCTCCGTGAGAAGCTCCGGCCAGTAAAATCGCTGCCGCAACCATCCTGTGAAGGCTTCGATTTCCTCCTTGGTTTTTCGGAGGGCGCCTTCCTGAGCGACCAACTCAGTCTCCTTCTGCTTCAGGGGCATCAGTTCCTGCTGGATTTCCTCAAGCGACGCTCTCTTCACCGCCGCGACGCGGTCAAAAAACCAGGCATACGCGAGGACGACCAGGATCAGGCCGAAAAAGGAGCCAATGAAATAAGGTTTCTTCTGGTCGAGTTGCTGGCGCTTGAGAATGCTCTTTGGCACCAAGTTCAATTCGACCGGGCACTGGGCCGCGTTCCGTAAGCCTAAGCCGACTACCTCACCGAAAGAATGGGCGACTCGCGCCAGTTCCTCCAGATTGATGGCTGGATTGATCTGAATGTTGCGGAACGGGTTGAAGTACTCGACCGGAACGTTCAGCTTCTCGGCGAAGAATTGCGCGGTGTACGGCATGATCGACGCGCCGCCCGCCAGGAACAGCCGTTGCGGAGCAGAGCCTCCCTGCTGGCCGCGATAAAACTGAATCGTCTGGTTGACCTGAATGTGCAACCGCGTCATCACTTGCCGCGCGATTTTTGAAATCGCCGCCTGGTGCGGGTTTTCCGGTTCTTCGTACGCGCCGCCCAGACTCACGAAGCCTTCGGCGATCTTGGTCTTCTCCGCTTCGGGGAAGCGCAGTTTGGATTCGGCGGCGAATTCCTGCGTGATGGAGTTCGCGCCGATATTGATGCCTCGGGAATAAACCTTCCCTTTCTCGAAGAACAGCAAGTTGCTGGTCTTGGCTCCGATATCCAGGAGCATGGTGCAGCCTTCCAGATCGCCGTAATTGTACCGAAAAGCGTTGCACAACGCGGCCGGAGAAACATCGACCAGTTGGAGCCGCAGGCCCGTGGCCTCGGCGGTTCGGAACAAACCTTCAACGATGTCCGACTTGATGGCGACGAGCAGGACTTCGAGTTCGCCCGTGGGCGTGCTGCCGAGAATCTGGTAATCCCAAACCACTTCCTCCAGAGGAAACGGCACGTTCTGCTGCGCTTCGTATTGAATGATCTGGGTAACCTTGGAAGTATCGACCGGCGGGAGTTTGACAAATTTGGAAAAGACATGAAACCCGGGCGCGCAGACGTTGGTCTTTCGGGAACCGAATCCCCGTTCCGCAAATAGTTCCTGAACCGCTTTCCGCAGAACATTTTCCCGCGCGGCATCCTGAGATCCCTCCAACCCCAGAGTCCGAACGCCGTACTGCTTGAGGACGAGATTCCCCCCTTCGTCCAGCTCGAACTCCGCCACCTTCAAGGTGCCAGCGCCAAAGTCAACGCCGAGGAATGATTTTGAGTTAAGCATTTATCTCTACTGACACCAAATTTGCAAAATCGTTCTACGTCGTGCTCGACCAAAGTCGAGCGCAATCGGAGAAATTAGGCGTGCTGGTTACTTAAAATCAGCAACAGGGTCAAACCTAAAAATCGAATTCATGAGGATTTCTCGCGCTTCGCTTCGACACGCGGACTCAGCAGCCTGTGCTCGAAGTACGCAATCGTTTGCTCCAAGCCTTTCGCCAATGGCACGCGCGGTTCCCAGCCTAATAACCGCCGGGCCCGATCAATGTCCGGGCGTCGCTGCCGCGGGTCATCCTGAGGCAGCGGCTTGAAAATGATTCGGCTCTTTGACCGCGTCGCGCGGATGATTTCCCGGGCGAATTGGAGCACTGTCATTTCGGTCGGATTGCCGATGTTGACCGGGGCTTTCGTGGAACTCATCATCAACCGGTAAACTCCCTCGATCAGGTCGGCGCAGTAGCAAAAACTTCGCGTCTGCGTTCCCTTGCCGAAAACCGTCAACGGTTTGTTCTTCAACGCCTGGCTCACGAAGGCGGGCACCACACGCCCATCGTTCAATCGCATGCGCGGGCCGTAGGTGTTGAAAATCCGCACGATCTTCGTATCCAGGCGGTGCTCGTTGCGGTAGGCCATCGTCAGCGCTTCGGCGAATCGCTTGGCTTCATCATAGCAGCCGCGAGGACCGATCGGATTCACGTTTCCCCAATAATCTTCGGTCTGCGGATGAACGAGCGGATCGCCGTAGATTTCCGACGTCGATGCGAGCAGGAAGCGCGCGCCTTTCAGCTTGGCCAATCCAAGCGCTTTGTGCGTGCCGAGCGATCCGACCTTGAGCGTCTGGATCGGCAATTCCAGATAATCGATCGGGCTGGCGGGCGAAGCAAAGTGCCACACGTAATCGACCGGCGTATCCAAAAAGACGAATTCGGTGACGTCCTGCTGGATGAACTTGAAATTCGGATTCCCCCCCAGGTGCGCGATGTTGTCGATCGACCCGGTGATCAAGTTGTCGATCACCACGACTTTGTGGCCGCGCAAGATGAGCAAATCGGCGAGGTGCGAACCAAGAAATCCGGCCCCTCCGGTCACGACTGAGATCGGCTGGCTGCGGCGATGGGATCGGCTATTCCGTTTTGTCATCCTATTCTCTTCAGTTCAGATATCTCGTTCACTCAATTTGACAGGGTCGCAGCTTCGGTTTGGAATCCACAGTAGGGAAATCATCCCGAACCACCTCTTGGAATTCCATCGGATTATCCCCGGACTACGAGCAGATTTTGGGGCCACTTGGCCGAATTGACGTGTTAACCTTGTAACGCTTGAACCATCCTACTGTGTCTGGGCTGCGCAAGGCTGATCATTCTCCGCTACTTGGCCCCCGTCCCTGAGAAGACAATCGGGATCGTCCGGACCAGAATCTTGAAATCCAGCCAGAGGGACCAGTTGTCAATGTACTCCAGGTCCAGGCGCACCCAGTCCTTGAAGTCCTTGACGTTGTTTCGCCCGCTGACCTGCCACAGGCACGTCATGCCCGGTTTGACGCTCAACCGCCGCCGGTGCGCGAAGTCGTCGAACCGCTGCACTTCATCCACCGGCAAAGGCCGAGGTCCCACCAGGCTCATTTCACCTCGAAGAACATTGATGAGCTGCGGCAATTCGTCGATGCTGTGGCGCCGCAAAAAGCGCCCGATCGGCGTGACTCGCGGGTCGTCCGTTACCTTGAAGACCGGGCCGTCCATCTCATTCAACGCCTCCAGTTCATGCCGCCGTTGTTCGGCGTCGCTCACCATCGAACGGAACTTCAGCATGGTGAAAGGCCGGCCATTCAATCCGCTGCGCTGCTGGCGAAATAAGACCGGCCCGGGCGAACTCAGCTTGATCAGTAGCACGGCGACCAAAAAAAGCGGCAAAAGAAGCAGGACCAGGATGAAGGCCGCGACCACATCGAGCGCTTCCTTCACGAATGCTTGCCACGAGTGCTCCGGCGTCGAACGGAAGATCAGCATGGGACGGCCATGAAGGTCGTCCAGGAGCGTCTGCGAGAGTTGGGTATTGAAAAAGTCCGCCAACAGCCAGGCTTCCACTCCTTCCAACTCGCAAGCCTGAATGGCTTTTTCGACCTGCCCGAAAAACGTGTGTTTGGCGCTCAGGATCACGCCGTTGGCCGAGTGTGCGTGCAGCAAATCGACCAACCGTTCGATTTTCGTCTCGTTTAAGTTGAGTTGATCGACGACCTCGATTCCGTCCGCGGCCGACAGTTGCGTTTTCACACGGGCGGTGTCCTCCAAAGTTCCCACCATGATAAACCGCTTCTTGAATTTGGAACGCGCGGCTTTGGCTTCCATCTCGCGGCGCACTAACTCTTCTTTCACGAGGATCAAACATAAACTGATGCCCCCAAACAAGAGAGGTACCCACCGCGCCAGTTCCTCCTTTGTCAGGTACATGAAAAAGATCACGGCGATCACGGCCAGCGTGCAGGCCTTGAAGAGTTGCCAGACAATCCGGCGACGCGATGGGATCAAGGGTCGGTTGTAAAATCCTTGTATCTCCAGCAAAAAAGGCGTCACCAGCATGATCACCACGACCAGCCAGAGGTAGTCCCAGAATTCCTTGATTTCCGGCGTGCCGCCAAAGGTGGCCAGTGTGGGGTTATCAGATCGGATGACGTGCGCCAGCCAGAAACTCACCGCAAACAACAACGCGTCCACTAGTTTCTGGAATTGAGTGCGGATCTGACGCTGTCGGCGTAGCATGTGAACCAGATTATTGAGCGGAGAATCCTGAGTTAAGTAAATACAATTATGGCACGCGGGATTTTCAGCCGCGGCGCCGCCCTACATCTGGCTACGCGCCTCCGCGGGCGCTGAAGATGCCCCTGGGCTGTGTACGAGTTGGAATTCGGGGACCGAAGCGGCAATGAACCTTTCCAGGAGTTCAAAGGCCTCCTTTTCCTCCCCAGGCCGGCAAACCGTGAAGTAAGCAATGTAAGCCCATCGTGAAAGCACGCCGGTCGTCAGCAGGTCTTTGGTCATCCACCACATCCGTTCGTCATGCCGCGCGGTAATGCGGCGGTCCGAGACAAACCAATAAACAAACAACGCCCGATACTGCTCGATCTTCCCATCCTTCAATGCCACCGATTTGCCGGTTGTCAATTTCATGACCGGCAGATCGTAAGGCGTGGGTTTCGGAATCGGCACCGTCATCAACTCCGAGCGCTCGATAGTCCAGCCTTGTCCCGACAGGCAAATCTCCGGTTTGTGGATGCTCGTGCGGTCCCGGCCCATCAGGACTATGCTGATGTCGATCCAGGAACCGTTCCGGGCCTTGTACCGTCGCCGGCCGTACGTCGTGTCGATGGGCAGATAATCCCACTCTTCGAAAGTCACTTCCAGAGCCTCGGACCTGTAATCCAAAACGCGCTGCGGCAAATCGATCGTGTTGGTGCAAACCAGCCATTCGGCGACGCCGTCCGAAACAAAGACCGGCTCATCCACCAATTTCAGTCCAGGCTGGCTCAAGCGGTAGCTCGCCTGGAGCTTGTTCAGGAACGCGCCGGAACCCCCAACCAGCGACACCACCACCGAAAACACAAGCCACTGTTGTCGTTTCATTATTCCTTCGCTCTACGTAACGGTCGGCCGCTGCGCCTCATCGTCACGCAGAAAATGGCCGAGCACCAGCACGCACGCAATCGCGACCGCGAACGTCACAAATCCAAGCTTTTGTTCCACCAACGCCCCGGCGTTTTGCCCGAAGGCGTCGCCGGTCACGATCACCCCGGTGATACGCACCACGTTGCCCAGGACCGCCAGCGGCGCCGCCACGAGGACCATGAGCAGCCGTTTCCAGGCCGGGCGGAACGTCATGAATCCGTAAATGGTCGTCATCGCCAGCAGCGCGATCAGACTTCGGATTCCGCTGCACGCAGGCGCCACGTCATATTGGAAAAAGTTCAGGCCGAGGATTCGGGAGCCATCCTGAGACACCGGAATACCCAGGACACCGCTGGAAAACCCTACCGAGAGTTTTGTGACCAACATTCTCAAGGGGACGGTGATCGCGTCGCTCATCGTTCCCATCGGAACGCAGAAAACGAAAAGGATCATTGGAAAAACCGTCGCGCGCAACCAGTGTTTGCCCCAAACCAATCCTGTCAAACCGTAAAGCCCGGTAAAGAATCCCAGGATCGAAACGCGCGACTGCTGGATCATGTAGCCCGCGATGTGCAACAGCAACCCCAGCACGACGAAACCCAGGGCTGGCCACCAGAGGCCTTTGGGCAAACTCAACAAGGTCTCCCGTTTCCACCAGAGCAAGCCCAGCACGACAAAGGGGATCAGCGAACCATGCCCGTCATCCGGCCAGGTCGTAAACGCCCAATACATCCATCCAAAAAGCGAAGGGGTGTCCACCCAGCCGAACATCGCGTTCCCCCGCCAATGAAACAGCGCGCACCACACTGCGAGAAGCGCGAAGAACAAGGTCTTGTCCGGCAATTGACGCCAGAAATGGGGAAACTCATCCCGAAACGTTTCGAGGGCGTTCTTAGGTTGCGTCTTCGCTTCGGCCATAGGGCGACTAAACAAATCTGACACCAGTTTGCAGGTTTGATTCAATCAAAACAACTCCGCTTCGCGCGCTGCGCCAAGTGCCAGGTGCCAAGTTCGATGTTCGATGTTGAGTGTTCGACGTCAGAGCATCCAGGTGAACTGAGGCACAGAAAAGGAATGCGCTTTCCTGCCCGACCGCTAACCTTGCATCGGCTCATTTAACCGATTTAACGATTTAACGATTTAACCCCTTTCAACGCTTCAACGGCCTCCGCGCTGAGATGAATCGCCCGCCCGCCCGGATTCTTTACCTCCATCATAACGCCGACACTTACGGCGCGAGCCGCTCGCTGCTTCGCTTGCTGGCCCGGTTGCCTCGGGACCGGTTTCAAGCCCTGGTCCTTCTCGCTGAGGATGGGCCGCTGCGGGGCAAGCTCGAAGCTTTGAACGTCGAAGTGATCCTTGGTCCAGTCAGCGTCATCACCAGGCCAGTCTTTCATTCGTGGCGGATCGTTCCTTTCCTGGCCCGGCTGCCGTTTTCCGTGCTCCACATTTGGCGACTGATTCGGACAAGGCGAATCGATCTCGTCCACACCAACACCGGTGTGATCCTCTCGTCCGCTCTGGCCGCGAAACTGGCCCGTGTGCCCCATGTCTGGCATATCCGCGACTGGTTTCAGGAATTCAAAAGCTTCTGGCGGCCTTACTCCCACTGCATTCTCGCCGCATCGAATCGCGTCGTGGCGGTTTCGCGCGCCGTCGCCGAGCAATTCCCGGCCAGCCCCAAAGTCGAGGTGATCCACAACGGCTTTTCTCTGGAAGAATTCGCTGTCCCCAAAGCCAAACTGTCGCAAGCCTTCCGAGACCAATTCAATTTAGGCGATGAATTCGTCGTCGGCTGCGTGGGCCGGATCAAATGGGTCCGCAAAGGCCAGGAAATTCTGGTCCAGGCCGCAGCCCTGCTACGAAAGAACGGCATCCGCGCGAAATACGTGCTAGTCGGAGCGCCATTCCCAGGCAATGAGGACCATCTCGATCGACTGCGCACGATGATTCAGGAGCTAAATCTGGAGTCGTGTGTCGTGCTGACCGGTGAATTGGAGGATGCCCGCCCCGCCTACGCCGCGATGGACGTATTCGTCCTGCCGTCCGCACAGCCGGAACCCTTCGGCGGCGTAGTCATGGAGGCGATGTCCATGGGGGTCCCGGTCATCGCCACCGCCATTGGCGGCTCACTGGATCAGATCGAGGACGGGATCACCGGTTTCCTGATCCCGCCGTCCGACCCGCAAGCGCTGGCGGAGAAGATCGAGTTGCTCGTCCGAGAGCCTGCCTTGCGCTCGCGGATGGCCCAGGCCGGCCCGGAGCGCATCGCTCGCAATTTCTCCCTGGAAACCATGGTCCGCCAGCTTGAGCGAGTCTATGCTGAGGCCACGCGGATCTCGCAAGGTGAGGGGAGATCGAGTTGAACGGCGACGCACAACCTCCTTTCGTGTGCGAAGCAGCTCGGGCCATTAACCTTTGAAAAAGCAGTCAGCCGTAGGCGACACAGAGAACAGGTATGTGTTTCAAGCTCATTCGACCGCAAACCCAATCACCCGCCGCGTGCTCGCGATTCTTCTCTTCTTCCCTTATCTTTGTGAGATCTGTGATCTCTGTGGCTGATCAACTGCCGTTTCCACGTTTAAGGCACCTAAGCTAGGCTAAGGCCTAAGTTCAGGGAAATCCGATTCCTTGAGGAATCTATCTCCCAAACTCAGTCCATGACCTAGTTCCGGCAACCCAAAGGGCACTTTGGGTCGAACAGAAAAAATGGCGTCCAACAAGACGGCATTGGTCATTCCAAAGCGCTGGCTAAGACCTTTTTCTTCCCGCCGACGCGTCCTTTGTTGCTGCTGTTCGCGGAGTTGATTGAAGGTCGTGACATGTTTAGGGTTAACGGACTCGTAATCCTCGTTCCCGATGATTACTTTGTCCCAAGTTTGATTCGTGTCATACCGATGATAATTCATGGCCGCCCAATATGCGGCAGGTAGTGCCTCGACTCCGTACCCGTGGTCCTTCAGGACCTTCAAGATCGCTTGGCATTCCGGTGTCTCGCGGGCTCTTGATCTCAAATAGGTTCTTAAAGCGATGTGCTTCTTGAATGCACTGGTATATTCGGGGCCCATACCGCGCATGTCCGGAACGTAGAAATATTCCGGTGCGTCCGTATTGCGGTCTTGCCTCGGCAAAACGCTGGAACTAGCCCCGCTCGCAGAAACCTCTGCATCTAACTTCAGTGCCCTGGCGGAGCGGCCAGACTCTTCTTTCAGACTAACGCCTTGAGCGTCTCCAGATGTCGTCCTTGCGCTCCAAAGCATCCATGTCGATAGCCCGGTGGCTATGGCTAGCCATGTGAGTGCTGGATAGCGATTTGTCATAAGCCGCTAAAGGAAATGGAAGTGTCTCATCGCGCCTAAAAGGGGGTGATTGAAACTGAAACGCCTCCGAGAAGGAATTGACCCAAGGAGGTGAAATCTGATGCCAACCTGGTTCGAACCGCTGAAAACCACTGGAGTAAGGACCGTTTTCATCGAAATCGCTAGGCAAATCGTTTCCGGTCCAATCGAATTCATCAGCGTCTGATAGTTCGGCGCCGTCCCACCAGGCTTGTCCAGGTAGGTTCTGTTCGTAACTATTATGGTATTCCAAGGTGGCAGAGATCTGGCCCCAGGCCCAGTCATTTGGACCGTTCCACCAGCTCCAAGTTTGCCACGCCGCAGTTACTGGAAACTCAGCGTTTGAAACAAAAGTCGCAACATGCGCCCAATTTGCGTCATAATAGGATTCGACATAAGTATACTCAGGGTTGGCACCTGCCTGGAAGCTGTTGGAATGACTTATGAATTGCATCAGGTTAGGCTCTGCTTCCAGAACATATCTCTCGAATCCCGTTGTATAGATGTCAACGTGGTATTCAGCGCGCGCGGTTAACGGCAGAATTGCGGCGAACAAGGTGAGAACGGTCATGACGGTTTTCATAAGCAGATTCTTCATTTCTTGAATTCCCCTCGCGAAGAAGCTGCCGTGAATGTGAGGCGTCTCACAAGCCAGTTTGGTGGTCTGATGACGACATCGGTGGTCTTTGATCGACATGTGGAAGGAATGCGTTTTCCACAACAACCGGTTTAAGGCGCGAGAACCGTATGCAGAAATTCTTTGACAAAAGGACAGTCATCGTGTCTGTTCCGCGCGTCAAATGAAGAGCACAACGTTCAACCAGTGCCTGGGCCAATCCTGCGCGACGGCGATGCCGATTGCCTGGAAGCGCGGGCACACGGTCCCCGGCAACGTGGGAGGAGGATTCTGACCAGATAAACCAGAAGCTTTCACCAACCCACGATTGCCAGACCATCGTGGTTTTTTTGTTTTTAGAAACCGTCTAACTCGCTATTCGCGCATTTATGAAACCAACCCAGATACACACGGACCGCATGCAACAGTTGGCCGCCCGGTTCGCGCCAGAGGTGGAATTTGAACTCTCGCCCGTGCCCGGCTCGGTGCCTCCGGAAACGGTTCGGATCAAGTTCGACGACCTCCAGAGCCGCCTGGTGGAGGCAACGATGGGCGAATCGACCAGCTCATTTGTCCGCGGCCGAATTCATCAAGCCGCCCGCGAAGCCGCCGCGCTCGCCTGGACGACGCCGTATCCGCTGCTGGTGATGCCCGAGTTGTTTCTTGAAAAGGCCCGCGAGGCCAGCCGGCGGTTGAATAAACAACACCGCGTGCTCATGCGAAGCGAATGGTTGGTCGAAGCCATCCGCGACTGGGAGGCCAGCTAATGCCGTGTCACCAAACGCAGGTCAATTCAGTTGGAACTGGGGAGCACACGCGCCCCCGCGTGTTCCGACTGGCGCCTCGCCGGTCGGATCGTCGTTGAAACCATGACACTGAGTGGGACGGCTCAATTCGATTGCATGGAGTTGGCGAGGGCGCCGACTCCAGCGCTCCCCATCTGAACTGAATCGTTCCGGCTTAGTGCGGGCAACCGGTCATGTTGCCTTCTGTCAGTCCTCGTCCTGGGCGTCGGCGGGCAACCCCAGGTATCGATTCCGCCCCGCGACCAGAGCTCGCATCTTCCGGTCGGCCACGCTACGTTTCAACATCCAGAAGCCGCAGTCCGGGTGCACGTACCGAACGCGGCCCTCTCCCAGAATCTTTTCTCCCGTTTCAATCCGGCGCGCCACAATGTCGGCGCACTCGACCACGGTGGATTTAATGTCGATGACTCCTAGGCCAATCCCGATACGCGAATCGAGGTCCCGCAACGGCTCGATCTCCGGTGGTTCGCGCCGCGCCATTTCAAGGACGACGTGATCGACGCGAAGCTGGTTCATGAATTGAATCAGGCGCTTCCAATTTCCCTGCTGGATCGTTTGCCCGCCATAATTCCCGAAACACAAGTGCAAGGCCTTCTTCCCGCGAATCGCGTCAAATACATGATTGAGAGCGGGGACAGCCCATGGCGCATCCTCAGGTGAACCGGTGATGTTCGCTTCGTCCAGTTGGATCACCTCGGCATCGATCTGAGCCATCTGCGCGGCCAGCACGCGAGCCAGCGACATCGCTAGTTCAGCCAGATCTTTGAAGTGCCGGTCGAGCAATGTCTTGCTCAACATGTGCGGTCCTGTGACGGTGAACTTCATCCGCCGGCGCGTGAGCGCTCGTGCGCGCTGGAAGTCGCTCACTAGATCGAGCGTGCCGGGAGTGATGGGTCCTTCAACCACAGCCGCTGGCCGGCTGCGGAATTTCATCGCCGCGATTCTGGAAAACGCTTCGACGTCCTCCCGGCCAATCTGCGACCGGACGCCACCGAGGGGCCGCACGAAATACTCGATCATCCCATTCGTGTCCGGATGATTGATATCGAATCGATAAAGCTCGCCATCGGCGACAAGGTCGATCCCCGCGAGCTCCTGGATCTGGAAAACCACCGAAGTGGCGTCGATCAAGGCTTGCTGGCTCGGAAGGGCCGCGAGCCAATCGGGCACCGGGTAGCTCCCGACGACCGTCGTCAGGATTCGAGGCGGGGAGGAGATACTCATCGGTAAGAGCGGACCTGTAGGTCCTCCACCACTCAACGTCCGCGGGACATTACGATTTGCGATGGCGGCGCTTGACTTCGAGTTGCGTAAGCGAGTGGGCCAACGAGGCCGTCACGGCCGCCATTTCTTCCTCGGTGAGTTTTTCTTGCTGGCGAGCCTCAGCCTTCTTTCTCGCTTCTTCGGCTTTGGCTTCGTCGATGTCATCGGAATCGATGGCCATATCGGTCAAGATTGCGACGCGGCCGCCCGTGATCTCGGCAAAACCGTCGCCGACGGCGAAGAAATGCGGCTGGCCGTCTTTGAGCACGCACAATTCGCCGGCGACGATCTGGGTCATGAGCGGCTCGTGCATCGGATAAACGCCCATCTCGCCGCCCGAGCCAGGCAACGTCACCATCTCCACGTCTTCCGAGTAGGTCTTTGCCTCGGGCGTGACGATTTCGAGTCTCAAAGTGTTGGCCATTTACTTCTCGCCTTCGCGGATTTCTTCGATTTTGCCCTTCATGTAGAAATTCCCTTCCGGCACGTCATCGTGCTTGCCGTCGAGGATCTCTCGGAAGGCTCGAACCGTGTCCGCCACCGGCACCTGCTTTCCAGCATGACCCGTGAACACCTCGGCCACGGAAAAAGGCTGGCTGAGGAACTTTTGAATCTTGCGGGCGCGGTAAACCGTCAGCTTGTCATCCGGGGAAAGTTCATCCATGCCCAGGATGGCGATGATGTCCTGCAAATCCTTGTAGCGTTGGAGCACTCGCTGCACGCCGCGCGCGACGTCGTAATGGTCCTGCCCGACGATTTCGGGACCCAGCGCCCGGGACGTTGAAGCCAGCGGGTCGACGGCCGGATAAATGCCCAGCTCCGCGATGGAACGTTCCAGCACGATGGTCGCGTCCAGGTGCGTGAACGTCGTAGCCGGCGCTGGATCCGTGATGTCGTCCGCCGGCACATAGATCGCCTGGAAGGACGTGATCGAGCCTTTCTTGGTGGACGTGATCCGCTCCTGCAACTCACCCATTTCGGCCGCGAGCGTAGGCTGGTAACCGACGGCGCTGGGCGTGCGGCCCAGCAAGGCCGAGACTTCGGAACCCGCCTGGGAAAAACGGAAAATATTGTCGATGAACAGCAACACGTCTTGATTTTTCTCGTCGCGGAAATATTCCGTGATGGCCAGCCCGGAAAGTCCGACGCGCAGACGGGCGCCGGGTGGCTCGTTCATCTGGCCATAGACGAGCGCGATCTTGGATTTGTTGAGGTCTTTCTGATTGATCACGCCCGCTTCGGACATTTCGTGGTAGAGGTCATTGCCTTCGCGCGTGCGTTCGCCCACGCCGGCAAACACCGAATAGCCCCCGTGCAGTTTGGCAATGTTGTTGATGAGTTCCATGATGACGACGGTCTTGCCGACGCCCGCGCCCCCGAACGCCCCGACTTTGCCGCCTTTCAAGAACGGGCAGATCAGGTCGATGACTTTGATTCCCGTCACGAGCAACTGGGGCGAGGTGGTTTGATCGACCAAAGCCGGCGCCACTCGATGAATCGGGTAATGTTTCTCGGCGTTGACGGGACCGCGCTCATCGACCGGTTCGCCGATGACGTTGAACACGCGCCCCATCACGGTTTCGCCCACTGGCATCGAGATGGGTTTTCCGTTGTCCACGACTTCGTAGCCGCGCTTGAGGCCCTCGGTCGAGGACATGGCCACGGCGCGCACCCAGTTGTCGCCGAGGTGCTGCTGCACTTCGAGGACGAGTTTGTTGGGCTTATTTTCCACCGTGAACTCGACCGTCAACGCGTTGTAGATCGCGGGCAGAGCGCTGGTGAACTCGACGTCCACGACCGGACCGATGACTTGAACGATTTTGCCTTTATTCATGCGATTAAGATTTTATCCCAGCGCCATCTGGGCCGTGGCGATTTCCAGGAGTTCTTTCGTGATGCTGGCCTGCCGCATCTTGTTGTATTCGAGCGTGAGATCCTTGATCAGTTGCAGGGCGTTGTCCGTGGCATTCTTCATCGCCACCATGCGGGCGCTTTGCTCGCTCGCCTTGGCTTCCAGCAGAAACTGGTAAACCTGGAAGTTCAAGTAGTGCGGGAGCAAATTCCCCAGCACCTGGTCGGGGCCGGGTTCAAACAGGAACTCCGTCGCGCCCTTGAGCAACTCGACGTGCGGGTCTTGTCCTTCGACGCCGGCGACGACGCCCTTGATCTCGGCGACAGGCAGCAGCGAACGCGCTTCGGGCCTCTGCGACAGGATCGAGATGAAATTCGTGAAGAGCACATCGACGTGATCCACTTGCCCGGTGAGGAATAACTCCTGAACGAACTTTGAAATGGCGCGGGCCTCGCTAAACAGCGGCGTGTCCTTGTAGCTGAACTCCGCCGCGAGCTGCCGTTTGGTGCGGGCCACGAACTGCGCCGCCTTGCGCCCGGCCGCGATAAAGAGGGTGGTGTCCTTGTCGAACTTCAGCGCCTCCCGCATCAAGTTGCTGTTCAGCGCGCCACACAAGCCCCGGTCGGTGCTGATGAGGAGCAGGCCGCGCTTCTTGATTTCGCGGCTCTCCAGCAGCGGATGCGTGAAGTCGCCCGCGTGAAAGGTCACTTCGGCGAGCATGCTGTTCATGAGCGCGGCGTAAGGCCGGCCGGCCAGGGCAGCCAACTGTGCCTTGCGCATCTTCGACGCCGCCACCATTTGCATGGCTTTGGTGATCTGCGCCGTGTTCTTGATCGACTTGATGCGGCGGCGTAAATCGCGGGTGCTGGCCATGAGCTATTTGTAAGTGGACCTGAATTCGGTCACCGCCGCCTTGACCTCCGCAGTCAACGCATCGTTCAGCGCCTTTTCCTTGAGGATCTTCGCCAACAGATCGGGCTTTCGGCTTGCCAAATAGTCCGTCAGTTTCGTCTGGCAATCTTTCACCTTCTCAACCGGCACATTATCAAGGTGGCCATTTTGCGCGGCCCAGAGAACCACCACTTGAATCTCGACTGGCACGGGTTTGTACTGGGGTTGCTTGAAGATTTCCACGATCCGTTTGCCTCGCTCCAGTTTCGCCTGGGTCTGCGCATCCAGATCGGAACCGAATTGCGCGAACGCCGCCAGCTCGCGGAATTGCGCCAGCTCCAGCTTCACGCGGCCGGCCACTTGTTTCATGGCCTTGACCTGGGCCGCCGAGCCGACGCGCGACACCGACAAACCGACCGAAATCGCAGGTCGAATGCCTTGATAGAACAAGTCCGTTTCCAGATAGATTTGGCCGTCGGTGATAGAAATCACGTTCGTGGGGATGTAGGCGGAAACGTCGCCCAGTTGTGTCTCAATGATCGGCAGCGCCGTGAGCGAACCGTTCCCGTACTTCTCGCTCAACCGCGCGGCGCGTTCGAGCAACCGGCTGTGCAGGTAGAAAACGTCGCCCGGATACGCCTCGCGCCCGGATGGACGCTTCAGCACCAGCGACACCTGGCGATACGCGGTCGCGTGCTTGGACAGATCGTCGTAAATGATCAGCGCATCCATGCCGTTGTCCATGAACCATTCGCCCATCGCCGCGCCGGCGAACGGCGCGAGGTACTGGTTGGTCGCGGAATCCGAAGCGGAGGCCACCACCACGATGGAGTAATCCATCGCGCCTTCCTGTTCGAGCACGCTGATGACGCGGGCAATGTTCGACTGCTTTTGTCCCACCGCGACGTAAATCGAATAGAGCGGGCGATAATCTTTGTCGCCCTTTTCCTGAGCTGCTTTGTTCAGCCGGGCGTTGTTGATCATCGTATCCACACAAATGGTGGTTTTGCCGGTGGAACGGTCCCCGATGATGAGCTCGCGCTGGCCGCGGCCCACGGGAATCATGGCGTCAATCGGCATGATGCCAGTTTGCACCGGTTGGCTCACGGAACGCCGCCGAATAATGCCAGGAGCGATTTTTTCGACCGGGTACGACGTCTCGCTCTTGACTGGTCCTTTGCCATCGACCGGCTGGCCCAAGGAGTTGACGACGCGGCCGAGCAGCCCTTTGCCCACGGGCACTTGCAGCAGCTTCCCCGTGGTTCGCACTTCCTGGCCTTCTTTGACCTCGGTGTATTCTCCCAGAATGATCGCGCCGACTTCGGTCTCTTCGAGGTTCAGCGCGATGCCGGTCACGCCGTGGCCGAAATCGAGCATTTCGTTCAGCATGGCACCGGTCAGCCCTTCGATCTTGGCGACGCCGTCGCCGATTTCGCGAACCACGCCGACGTTTTGTTTACCTACGGCCGTCTTGATTCCGGAGATCTGATTTTCGATTTCCTGCAATAACGTGCTCATAACGTTTCAAACTCCAATCGAGTTGATCAATGATTTGCTGTGTCGGTGTTACGATGCCACGTTGCAACGCTTTAACGATTTAACCTTTTAACTCATTTAACCCACTCAGCATTGACTCATAGCCCTTCGGTCAATCCAGCCAAACGCGCCTGAACGCTTCCATCATACACATCGCTCCCGACCTGAACGCGCATGCCGCCAATCAGCGCCGGCTTTTCGCCGAAACTGATGTTCAGCCCTGCGCCGTAAATCCGATTCAGATTTGCCCGGACGCTCGCCTGCAAGGATTCGGGCAAGGCGGCCGCGCTTTCCACTCGAGCCGTGCGCCGGGCGACGTCGAGCTTCACCAACCGCTGGAAGTGGGAGAGGATGTTGAAGTAGCCGCGCGGCTTGCGCTGGATCACTTGCTGCACGGCCTGCCGCACCTTGCTCTCGTCGAGCAACCCACTGGTCAGGCAGCTTCGGAACAGCTCTTTGGCATCGCGGCGCGCTTGTTTTGAAATCTTCATGCCTCGCTTCTTTGAACTTCAAATTCGAGATTTCAGATTTCCTCAAGCGGCCAACTGCCGGTTCGTCTCCTCCGCCAGGCGTTTCTGATCGTCCACCGTCAGAATCTTGCCCGTGACCTTGGCGGTGGTTTCCGCGACGAGGCGGATCATTTCGCGGCGCAGCTCCGCTTTCATGCGGGCCAGTTCCGCTTCGCTGGACTCTTTGGCCTTGGCCAGGATCTGATTTACCTGGGCGATGGTTTCCTGATTTTTTTGCTCGCGCAGCCGTTCGGCGGCGGCGCGCGCCTCTTCAATCAAGCGATTGGCCTGAAGGTTGGCCTGGTTCAAGACCTCCTGCCGCGCGGCTTCGGTCTTGGCGAGTTCGCCTTTGATTTTCTCCGCATTGGCCAGGCCTTCGGCGATGCGTTGCCGGCGTTCCTCGAGCACTTGCAGAATGGGCTTGTACGCGAATCGGTGCAACAGAAACGCGACAATCCCGAAACTGATCACCTGGGAAATGAAATGCGGCCAATCCACACCGAATTGCTCGGCCGTGGCGCCGATGATGCCTGCCGCGAAAAAATAAGGTTCCATAAAACGAGTTTCAAAGGCGGGCGCGAAACGGGAGGTTCCGCGCCCGCACGATTGATCCAGGCGTTACTGGGCCGGCCACTTGGCGGTCGCCAGGAAGATCGCGAAGAACACGATGCCTTCCGCGAACGCGATCGCGAGGATGGATTGCACGAGGATCTTCGTGGCGGCGCCGGGGTTGCGCCCGACCGCTTCCGAAGCCTTGGCACCAATGAAACCCACGCCGATCGCGGCTCCGAGAGCCGCCAACCCGATGTGGATGTTGCCGGTTACCTGCGCCAACAGGGGCAATAACATACTTGTCCTTTCCTTTGCTCAGCGGCCTCCGCGATTGGTCACGGTCCGGCCGCCGAAATTGTTTGGTTTGTTGTCAACGCTTGCCCGCCGCCAAATGAGTGCTGGCTAACTTGATCAGTGATGGCCCTCTTGGTGGCCTTCTTCGTGCGTGCAAATCAGGAGCGTGAAGACCGACGTCAGCAACATGAACACGAGCGCCTGCACGAGACCCACGAGAACTTCCAGAAAATAAAATGGAATTGGGATGATCACGCTTGCCAGATGCTTGAGCCAGGCCGGCTCCTGGATCAGCGCCGCCATGGCCTCGAGCATGTTCTCGCCCGCGAAAATGTTTCCGTAGAGACGAAAGCTGAGCGAGACCGGGCGAAACAAAATAGAAACAACCTCCAGCAAACCCACCGCGATGAACACCAGAATCATGAGTACCTTCAACGCCCCGGTCGTGTCTCCTTTTGGGCCAAACAAGTGCAAGATGAACCCGCCGGGGCCATTGACCTGGAGCGCCCAAATCGTCCAGCACACGAAGAACACCATCGCCATGGCCAGGGTCATGTTCAGATCGGCATTGGCCCCCCGTAAAAGTGGTTGCTGCACCTGAAACCCATCTCCCCTCGGCGCTCCCCAACCAATCGTGCCAACACCGGGAATCAAGCTGAGCCAATTGCAGAACAAGACGAAGATGAAAATGCTGGCGAAGAACCAAAATGTCCGTTTCACGAGGTCCGAGCCGATGATGCCTTCAAGGAACTCGTGAAGGCTTTCCACCAGCCACTCCCAAAAATTCTGAGCCCCTTCCGGCACTTCCCGCATCCTTCGCGTGGCGATCTGAGCAAAAAAGATCACGGCCACCGCCACGCACCATGTGACGACCATGGAATTGGTGATCCGCAAGCCCAGGAAGTTCCCCACTTCCACGGCGCCAGCCGGCAACCCGTGGTGTTCGCCGTGCTCGCCCGCCGCGCCCGCGCCCGCGGCGTGCTCGGCGCCAGCCCCCAGGGCAATACCGGCTGCGACAAACAACAGCCACGCGGCCAGGAGTGTTTTCGTCAGTGACATATCACGATGCAAAAGCTGCGTCTCGAAGACGGCGCCCCAGGAGAACTTACCGTTTCGTCGAACTGCGAAGCCAAATTGCCTAATCGTGAAATCTTTCACAAGGCTTTTTTCTTTCCGCTTTCCCGCTTCCCCTCTTCCGCCAAAAGCCCACCTTCTATTGCGCAGGCGGCAGCAATTTCAACTAATGGCGGGTGAGAAACTTGCCTTCCTCGCAAAACCTGGGTTAACTCTCGCCGTCTCCTATGCCTTCGGCCCCCAGTCAAAGCGCAGAAGATTACCTCGAACGGATTCACGAGTTGATCGAGGAGAAAGGCTATGCCCGCGTGGTCGATATCGCCTCCTCGCTGCGCGTCAAGCAGGCTTCCGTAACCAGCATGGTGCAGAAACTAGGCGAGCTGGGCTATTTGAATTACGAGAAGTATCGCGGCCTCATTCTGACGGAGAAGGGGCGAACCGTCGCCTGCACCATCCAGAAACGCCACGAAACGCTCTCCCGATTCTTCTCGTTGTTTGGTCTGGATTCGGACACGCAAAAGCGCGACATCGAAGGGATCGAACATCACCTCAGCCCGGCCACCGTCGATGTGCTGGCCGACCTGGCGGAATTCTTCGAGAAGAATCCCGACACCCTGAAGCTCTTCCTCAAGTCACGCAACTCGCCCAAACCCTGACCACGGCCTTCCTCAACGCAGTTGAGGTTTGGGGCGCGCCTGCTATCTATCTAAATCCGCATGTGGAAACTGAATGCTGTGTTTGCCCCGCTCCGTTTGCTCCGTTTCCTTCTGTTTTCTGAACAGGAGGCAACAGAGAGAACGGAGAGGTCGGGGAATCGAATCGCCCACGACCCGGTCCAGATTTCCTGTTTTTCTGAGATCTGAAGCTGCGGCGGGCGAGGTCGCCCGCGCGCCGCGCCATCGTTGGAAACTGTCGCTGTAGTGTTAATTCTATGCGCTCGTTGTTTCGCATCTCGGCCTTCTCTTCGCGTTTAGCGGTCGAAGGAGCCTGGGCTCCCCAGGCGACTATCCGCCGGCTGCGGGATCCGTCCTGGAAAGGCATCATTTCCTTTGTGTTCTTTGCGTTCTTTGCGGCTAAGAAGTCCTTCCTGCTCTCTGTATTCTCTGCGGCTAGAATAAACTGCTTTTTCAAGGATGATGGGCGCTTCCTTCCCAATAAGTCCCCGGCATAAAAGGAAACGGGCCGAGTTTAGCGGTAACGATCCAGTTCAACCGCGCCACGGTTCGGAGAATTCGCGAGCATTCGATTCGTCGGGATAGGGCAACAGGTTCGTCGGGGCAATCAGTCGCGAGAGGCGTGTTCGCTCGCTTCAAAGAGATGGGGGATGGCTTTGAGTCCTGAAAGCACTGCGTAAAGAAGAATTCCGTGGTGCCCGCGCGCATTACCGTTGACCAAATCCTCCCACAGCGATTCCCACAATTCAGACAAGGCGGTGGCGGCGAGTATTACCGCGACGAACAGGTTCAACCATGGGTTTTCGACAATTTTCTTCAGCTTTTTCATCATAGGTTGATTAGGTTGAATACAGGCCTTCGACGCAGCGCAGGCTTTCCAGTCGGCGGGTTCGGGCGACTTTCTAGTCGCCTGAAACGACACGAAAGACACGAAAAAGCGGAGAACTTCAGGACACCTCCGGCTCAGCGAACTCGACAACTCCTGCGGAAGTTCTACACAATCCCCATCCCCTTTCGTGTAGTTCGTGTGTTTCGTGGGCAGACCGTGGGTTCTTCCCCTCTCTGCGCTCTCTGCGTTCTTTGCGGCTAATCCCTTTCTCTTCATCACGTCTGGCCTTTCCCAACCGCGAATGGACGCAAATGGACGCAAATGATTTGAGTTTTCGCGCTTATTCGTAGCAGTATCGGCCGACATCGTCGCCCGTCGGCGTGATTTTTTCCGGCGCGCGGCCTTCCAGGCCGCAGCACGTGCCTAGGGAAGGCTGCGCTGAAAGAATTTCATGCGCCCAGAGGTCTGGTAGCCGCTGCGGCCTGGAAGGCCGCGCGCCGTTTTGGTTGCGCTTCGGCGCGCTGCGTGGATTCGCGGCTCAAGAACTCGTCTCATTTGCGGCAAGTTTTGAGGTTCAAGGCTACGGTCTTGCCCCGGCGATCCGGCGTGATGCGACGCGTTGCTCGGTTTGTCCCTGAGCACGCGCGACAAACGCCCAGGCCAGCAGTCCGGCAAAGGCCGCGATGGCCAGGGCCAAAACCCCCAGGCGTTCGCGTGCCACGGGACGAACACTTGCATCATCACCCGCGCCGGCCCGGAATAATTGAGATCTCCCACACCGCCCCGGTCGCAATGCCAAGTTTCTTGCGAAGGTCTTCGACCTTCTCATCCCGATAACGAGCCAACCCTATCTCGGTACCCACCCACAAGCCGCCATCAGCCGCCGCTTCGAGGGCAAAGACTCGATTGATCGGAAGCCCGTCCTTCACTGCCCGGCTGACGGGATTGAATCGAAGAAGCCCTCCTTCCTCCCAACCGTCGCCAAACCAAAGATTCCCTCGATCATCGCTGGTCAAGGCATTCACCCAACTGTAGTCCTGCACTCGAACGACGGTTCCATTCTCGACCCTGCAAATCCCGTGTGATCCGCCTGTCCAGATCGTTCCATCTTTCCGTGTGACTGCATCGCCCTCCTTGGGGCGGACATTCGCTTCCCGGCCCGCCTCCGCCAAAAAATCGGCTCCTATTTCCGGTGAAGGAAACGGGCCGAGCACCAGCCATTCCCGGACGAACGAGCCGTCCACTTTGTGCACGGGCGCATCGCGATTGGCCGCGGGCACGGCCAGGGAGGAAACGAGCAACAAGAAGAAGCAACGAAAGGCCGTTCGCAAAGTAGGACAGGCAAACCAGAAAGAACAACCTTTACGGCATGGCACAATTTCGTCCGAGACGGGCGGTCCCGATTCAACACTCTGACCGTGCACAACTTGTGCAGTGGAGTCCATCGTTGCCAAGTTCGGAGATTCAATCGCTGCTGGGAATTGAGGGTGCATGCCTGCGTTCCAAACCTCAAGGCGGATTTTCTCGGTCAATCGCGCTTTGCGCTTTCGGTTGCGCGACCTGGTGAATCACGCCTTCAACCGTGACGCTGACACTCGTCGGACCGGCGTTCTGCCCGGCGCAGAGGTGGTGGAGATTGGACAGTCAGTGGTTCGGCGTGGTGAAACCGTTGCCTTCGTCGAAATACATGACACCGTTGACCTCGGTGTAGATGAGGTACTGATGCCAGGTGAATGGTTCGTGCTCGCGGCGGGCTTCGATCCGTTCAATCCGATTCAGCGCGGGCGGCTTTCTCTTCGGACCGTTGATCAGGGCTTCGCTCAGCACGCGGCCGTCCAGGGCTTTGGGAGGCTTTACCCCAAGGATCCAAAGAATCGTCGGCGCGAGATCGGTGTTTCCAGTTGGGAGCGGATCGACGATCCCGCGTTGGAAGTCCGGACCCGCCGCGATCAGCGTGTTGTGCATGTCAAAAGGGCTCAAAGTGACGTGCATCCCCTGGCCGGCGGATCGGTTCGGATCGTCTGAGAAAACCATCCCCAGAACGCCATTGGTGCTTTTCTCGGCCGTCCAGCGCAAAGCGAACGCGATGTCCGGCGGATGAGTGGTCCGAAGTTTGGCTTGCGCCAGCGTGAACGCGCCTTTGACCGGTTCGCGCGTGAAAATGACTCCGACATACTCCTCCCCCTGGAGAAAACGGACGATGCGATCAATGGTCCCCGCATCGCGGCCGATCACGTAAAGCAGCACCGAGCCGCCGTTGCTTGCCACGACCACGTCGTCTTTCGCGGGCGGGGACTTGAATTCGCGCGACGCGTTGAAGCCAGCTTGCTTCAGCGCCGTTGCCACATCGATCTTGCGCGAAATCGTGGAGAAACCGTGATCCGACACCACGAAGATGTCGGTCCAGTCGCGCACCCCGCGAGCTTCCAGCGCGCGCAGGACCGTTGCCAGATTTTCATCCGCGCTCGTGATCGCAGCGAGCGAGGTTTCCGAGCCGGGACCGGTTTCGTGTTGAGAAAAATCGGGCTCGCTCAGCCAAAGCAGCGAGAACGCCGGGACTTCCTTTTCCCACAAGGGGCCGATCAAGGCCTGCGTGGTCCAGATGTCGCGTTTGATCTTCGTCTTTTCCGCGGCAGGAAACGCGCCTTGAAGCTGGACGATGCTTCCCAAAAGATTCGTCGGGAGCGTCTGGCCTTCGTACAGGTTGGGGCTGAGGAAAGCCGCGGATTCGCGGTCGGCGCGGTCGTGGAGCAGCGCCACGGGTTTCGTTCCCGCAATCGCGGTCTGGCGTCCTTGGCGTTGGAGGATTTCCGCGACGGTAAACCGGTCCAGATAATGGCCGTGGGAAATAGCGTCGCCTCGGCGGACCGCAGTAAGCGCTTCGGTGCCGAACGGTTTGAGTGGATCGATCTCCGGTCGGTACTCCCGGTTGGCCATGATGCCGCTTCGGCTGGGGTAGGCGCCGGTGGCAATCGCGGTTCCATTCACTTCCGTCGCGCTCAGGAAAACCGCGTGATGATTCTTGAAGCTGACGCCTTCGCGAGCGAGTTGCCAGAGCGTCGGGGTGAGCTCCGGTGTCACGAAATCCGGGCGCATTCCATCCCACACCAGAACGACAACGTGACGGGCCTTCGCCGCGGCGTGCGCAAAGGGAGACGAAACCGCCAGCCACAAGAACGAAAAGAGAACAGGTCTGATGAACAACACCGTGAAATTCTTCAAAAGGCGTCTGACTACGTCAAACTGAAACAGACCAAGCCGACATCGATTTCAGTTGGACCAAGCCGTATCGATTCCTTGAAAAAGGTGACTCGCCCTCACCCTAAACCTCTCCCCCAGGAGAGGGAGCCGCTTTTTCCCGCATGGGAAACGCTCCCTAAACAGGGATGAGTCCACCGGCGTGCAAAAGTTACTCCCTCTCCCTGGGGGGAGAGGGCCGGGGTGAGGGGCGAGCCTTTCATCGCACTCAATAGTTACGGCTCAGGGGCTTTCAACGCAGTTGCTGCAATTTCTCCAGAGCCCAGGGCAGCAGGGCGAGGCTCGTGGCGTTGAACGTCCCGTGCGCGATGACAGCCGGCCAAATGGAGCGATGCAGCACCATGATCACGCCGAGACCAAAGCCCAGCAAGGCCGTCAAACAAACCGCAATGGGCCCTTGCATCAAATGCCCGATCCCAAAGATGATCGCGGCAATCCCGGCCGCCGCAATCTGGCCCATGCGGGAACCAAAACGCTCCGGCCAGAGACCGCGCAACCCCGAGAGAAATGCCGCGCGCCAAAGCTCTTCGCGCAACCCCGCAACCACGAAACTCACCAGAGTCAGCGAAAGCCAGAAATACATCGCATCCCGGCGCATGGCGGGAACATCCACAATTGCCTCCACGTCCGGCCGGTTTGCCGCGATAAATTCTTGAAACGACCCCGACGAGATGACGCGCGTCGCGAGCAGCGCGAAGGCGGCCAGGACTACCACAACACCGAGCGCAATCCGCAACGCCACCGAATAGCCAATCCCCAGCGGCACAGGCCAGAAACCTCCACGCCAGGCCAGCAAGAGATCCTCGCGCGAAGCCCGTGAAGCCAGCCAGGCCAGGCCAAACACCAGCCCAAAGACGAGCAATTCCGCGGCGCAAACGATCAGAAGACCACGCGGCGTGCCCGTCAGTACCGGCGCACGGCCTCCGCTGCGACTCCATCCAATGACACCGATCAGAAGCGGATACCCTCCCATGATCAGCCAATGAACCCACCATCTCCACCTTCCGACCGATGAGATCACAGGTGGGATCTCGGTCAGCTTTGGAGGCAAATCGGGCAGGCCCACGTTAGGAACTCTCAGGAAAACGGTTTCAAGCCTTGAATAGCCGATGCTTGAACGCGGGCAGGACAGACGGACGGCTGGAAAGCCTACGAACCAGCCACAGCCGCGGCGTTGCGTTCTTCGGCGTTCTTCTGCTCGAACTCCTTGCACCAGCCCTTGATTTCCGTGTCGTTGAAAATCTTGCCGATAACGCGCCGCAACAATCCTTTGAGGCTGGCGTTTTCGAGCTCGCGCAGGGAACGGATCGCTTCCTCTTTGTAAGTTTCGAGCAAGGTTCGAGCGCGCTCGTCCGCCTTCAACTCCGCGTAAAGGGCCTCGATCTGTTCCACATCCACGCCGGGTTTGGGCGCGCGACGCCAGAGCGATTCCAGCAATTGCTTCTTCTCGCCCGAAGCGCGTTCGTGAGCCACCCCCAGCAACAAGCTCGGACGCATCCCGGCAATATCGTTCGTCTCGCCCTTGACGCCCAGGTCGCCCAGGTCGTCGCGAATCTGATACGCGATGCCGAGCGCCTCGCTGTAGGCTCGCAGGGTGTCTTCAATGTCCTCGTAACCGCTGTCAGAAATCGGATCGCGATTTTCGGCCGGGCGAGTCCCTTCCGCGTAGAGGGCGCCCACTTTCAACGCGACTTCAAAGGCCGGCGCGGTTTTCTTGCGGAAAATGTCCAGGACTTGCAGCGAAGTCATCGGTTCGGGCTTCCGCGCCCAGCACAATTCCGCGCCTTGGCCCCGGCAAAGCTGGCGCTGGCCTTCGGAAGCGACGCGGAGCATATCCGCCTTTTGCTCCGCATTAGCACGGCACGACGCAATCAACCGGTACCCCTCGCCGATCAGCAAATCACCAACGTTCAGCGCGACCGCCACGCCGTGTTCCTCGTGCAACGTCTTCTCCCCGTAACGCAGCGCGTCGTTGTCTTCGATGTCATCGTGGATGAGGGAAGCCTTGTGGAAACATTCCACCGCCACGGCAACCTTGCGGATGTCCTCCGGCAGCGCGGTGCCGGGTGTGTCGCGCAACGCCTGAAACGCCGCGACCGTCAGGAAGGGCCGCCAGCGTTTTCCGGCGCGCATGAGCCAGTCTCGCGCGATTTTCTCCGTCTCGCCCTCTCCCGGCCCCATGATCAAATCGAGGGAGGCTGGCGTGAACCAGAAATCCACTTCGTCCCGCAGCGCGCTCAAGTCCAGGCGCCGCGTCCGGTCATCGCTGCTCAAATGGATGTAGTCCCAAACCCAATCCAGATCGACCGTGGTGTCGATGCAATCGTCCTGGAGCAACGGCACCGCCACGCCAGGGATTGCTGCCGCTTCCATGTAAGGAAAGGCGCGTTCCAGCACACTTAAGCAACTGACCCCGACGATGGCCTCGATCTTGCCCGTCTGAATTAGCGACATCACGATGGCGGAACCTTCCGCCACGAGCACGGCGTAACCGAGTTTCTCCGCCTCAGACTGCAAATCCTGGATGGTGCACAACCCGCATTGCTTGCAGAGCAACCCGAATTCGTCGAACGGCGCGGGGCATTTGCTCTCGACGCGCAGGCATTTTGGCAGCAGCAAAAGCCGCCGCTCGAAAGGAACCTGAGCGAGGGTTTCGCGCCAGATTTCATTGTTGATCAGCACCCCGAGGTAGTCCCGGTAAATCGGATCGCACTGCAGCATTTCCACCACGCGGTCGGCATGGACCTTCAGTTCTTCCAGCGGCAAGGGCGGCACGGGGTTGTGCTCCGCAACGTAGTGGCGAATGGATTGGAGAATACGCGCCCGCTCGAACGGGGTTTGGGGAACGTTCTTCTTCGGCGGACGGAACCGTTGCTGGACCACGTGCCGGGGAATGGCGAGGGAATTGAAGCTGCCGGCCGGCTTCAGACTGATTGGCTGGGTGACAAAAGTCATGGGTGCGCTCTCTACAGGTCGTTTCTGTTTGAACTGCCAGTCATGCGGATGAGTATCGCCGAATCTTGGGAAATGAGCCAGCCTTCTTTGTCGAATCCTGGGCAAGATCAGTTTCGGCCATCCTGGCTTACGACGCGAAGGCCAACGGCTCGGTTACTCGAAAGTGGTCGAGAACCTGTTTTGAAATGCCGTGCTGATCATTTGAAGTGAAACAGGCGACTGGTCTGTGTCCGCAAGCTTCCAGCCTGCCGGCAAGTTTGCCGCCGAGAACGTGCACGTAGCCACTTCCACCCAAGGCTGATTTCTGTTCTATTCTCGCCGTGCATCGTGAACTGGACGACCTCCGCGGGCGCTACGAACGTCTGACGCTGCTGCACCAGGTCAGCAACGTAATCCATTCCTCTCTCGATGCCGCCGAGGCTCTTAAATTGATTTTGGGCGAAGCCGTCCGATTGATGCGCGCTTCGAGTGGTTCGGTGGCCTTGTTCAACCCCACGACTCGTTTTCTGGAAATCGAGGCTTCCTTCGGCCTTCCTTCCAACGCCGCCACGCTCAAACTGCGGCTCGGCGAAGGCATCACCGGCTGGGTCGCCAAGCATGGCAAACCCGCCCGTGTCAGCGACGTGTCCCGCGATGCGCGCTACGTCGCGCTCCGGCCGGACGTTCGGTCCGAACTGGCCGTGCCGCTCGAGGTGAATGGCGAAGTGCGCGGCGTGTTGAACGTGGATTCAGAGAAACCGGATGCGTTCACTCGGGAGGACGAGCAATTGCTCCAGGACCTGGCTTTGCAAGCTGCGCTGGTCATCCGCAACACGTGGCTTTACGAACAGCTCCGGGTCAAAGCCCGACTGTTCGAATCGCTCATCCGCGTCGGCCAGACCATCAGCTCGGCCTTGCACCTGGACGAAGCGCTCCAGGTCATTACCCGCGAAGCCTGCGTGCTCATGGACGCCAAGATGTGCTCTCTGCTCATGCTGGACGAAACGCGCGAGTGGCTCGACCTTCGCGCCAGTTTCGGCGCCGGCGCGGATTACCTCAGCAAACCACGCCTCGGCACCACGGAAAGTCTGGTTGGGATCGTGGTCCGCCGACAACGCCCGATCCAGGTCGAGAACGTGCAAACGTCCAGTCGTTACCAGAATGTCGAAGTGGCCCGGCGCGAAGGCTTGATTTCTCTACTCAGCGCCCCGCTGGTGTTCAGCCGGCAGGCGATCGGCGCCCTCAATGTCTATTCCGGGCAGCCGCACAGTTTCTCCAACGAAGAAGTGCGGATTCTCTCCGCGCTCGCGGACCTGTCCGCCATCGCCATCGAAAAGGCGCGCCTCTACGAGCGCGTGGTCGATCTGGAAGAGCAGTTGCGCCAGAATGAAAAGCTCTCCGCTATCGGTCTGCTCGCCGCCGAAGTCGCGCACGAAATCCGCAATCCGCTCACGGTGATGAAGATGCTTTATCACTCGCTCGACCTGAAATTCCCGTCTGCCGATCCGCGCGCCAAGGATGCCCAGGTGATCGCCGACAAAATGGATCACCTGAACAAGATCATGGAGCAAATTCTCCACTTTGCCCGCAGCGCCGAGCCGCAACTGACACCCGTGAACCTGAACCAATTGATCGACGACCTCGGCCTGCTCACTCGCCACAAATTGACCAACCAGAAGATTCAACTCATCCGGAAGCTCGACCCGGACTTGCCGCGCGTGATGGCCGACGCAACGCAGCTTGAACAAGCCTTTCTGAATCTGACCCTGAATGCCGTGGAAGCCATGTCCGATGGCGGGAAGCTGACGATCATTACGCGATCCCTGCGCTTGCCCAGGCGGAGTCCGGAGCCGACCCACGTGGCGATTGATTTCAAAGACACGGGGCAAGGCATGACGCCGGAGCAGCGGCGCCGCGCCTTCTCGTCTTTGCTCAGCACGACCAAAACCACCGGCATGGGACTGGGGCTGGCCATCGTCGCCAAAGTCGTGGAAGCGCACCGCGGCAAAATCAAAGTCAAGTCGCGTCCCGGCCACGGCGCAACGTTCACGATGCTCCTCCCCATCGATTTGATCGGCGCGCCTTTGCCTGCCGCAGAAAAACTTTGAGCCCGCAATTGAGATCGACAGGAGCAAACGGAGAGAACGGGGGTCAGGGCTGAATGGCGCTTAGATAGATAGGGCGCAAAACTTTGCTGGACAGGCTTCTGCGGTGAGGTGATTTCCAGCGAAAACGTGTTGTCGTTGTCCCGGAGGGACGGTTGACTCATTTGACTACAACAGCCGCGTTCAGCCGTCCCTCCGGGACTCGACGCTCCGACTCCGCTAACCCAGTGTTGAAACACCGGGCTATTTTCAGAAGTCCTCCGGGACAAATTGCAGTTGCGGCACAAGTATTCATGGCTTGAATCAGCCTAGAAATTCGAAGCCTTATCTAAGCGCCATTCGGGTCAAGGCTTAATCAATCAATAACAAGAACCGAGCCCAGCAATAGACACGGCCAAGGCCAGGCGCTGTTCTCATTTCCGCTCAGTCGTCCTGGGGTTTTCCATTTCGTGAGCTTTTCATGAATTTCATCGCCTTTGCCCAAACCTGCTTTCCTACTTTCCGGCCACGCTTTCGTGATTCCAAGTCGCCATCTTCAAAATGAATGCCGCCCAACCGGCGCGAGATTCCGGCAGGATCTGCGGCTTCGGAGAACGTCTCAAAGTAAAAGACCACATCCGCAGCGGGCACTTCAGACGTTCCCGGAGCCCCAACAAATCGCTCGACACTCGACGAGCCTTTCTTGCGCACCGCCGTATAGCCGAAGAAATCGCTCCCGGTATAGCGTTTCAACACTTCGGCAGAAGAGGCGCTGAAGGCGCTGTGGCCGGAGGGATATTCGGCAAAGGGAGGAGTATTGACCGTCATCCGCTGAAACGGGTGGAAGTTCTGGCCCATGATGACCTGCGTGCCTTGGAAGGGGCCGGCCCAGGTGAGCACCGGCAGCCCATTGAAGAGGTAACGTATCGCGGTCACAGGGCGGACATAGTCGTAAAAAGCTTTGGCGTCCCACACCGCGATCCCTGCGTCAAAGGTGGCGTTGGCCACAAGGAAGAATAACCGGGCGTCATCATCCACGCCGTACCCGTCCCGGTTCGAAATGAATTGCGCGAACTCTAGCCAGTGGCCCGGCGGCAGCGCGGTGGGAGGATTATCGCCCCAGTACTCCACGATCATCTTCTTGCGATCGTCCAACCCGGCCATGAGATCGAGAATATCTATGGACTGCTGAACAAATCGCGCGGTGCCGAACGGTTCCGGGGGGCCCAGCCGAAACCGCGAGCCTTCGTTCAAGGCGAACGGAATCACCCGAGTCCAATGCGGGGTCACAAAAACCTGAACCGCGAAGTCGTTCGGCGGTGGAAGACCCGTCGGGAGACGCAGCGGTTGCCAGCGATTGGGATCAATTACCAGGTCCGGCGTGTTCACGGGTGTGTAGCCGGTGTAGTCCGAGTAAGGATCACCTCCATTGAGGTCTCCCAATTGGTTTGAACCGTCGTGATGCCGAAAGCCCAGGACAGCCGCAGCCACGGTGTTGCCGATTCCGCTGGGCGTGTTCCCATTTATGGCGGTGTCACCGGGATCGTAGCCCAGATCGGCCATCAATTGATTGGCAATGGACGCTTTTGTCGGAAACAGATCCACCACTGCCCGATAAGCAGCGAAGCTGATCGCCTTGTTCTTGTTCGCCAAGGTGCGCTCGGAGGCCGGGCGGCGGAGCGTTCCACCAAGCTGAGTGCCGACGGCGACCGAATCGTACGCGGCCCAAGCATCAAAGATGCAAGTATGCACGATCGCCAAGGCGCGGGAAACGACGGTAGGTTGCTTGATCGACAACTGTCGAATCGCATTCGTGGCGGCTTTGCTCCAGTCGATCACCACGGAATCGCCCAAGGCGGTTGAAGACGCGAGGCAGGTCAACAGAATGAAGGTGGCCGTGGAGCGGAGCGTTGGTGGGCGAGGGTAAAATTTCTCAGTGCCATTTTTGCCTTTCTGGCTCTCGTGGGCAAGGGATTCGTTTCGCGCGGGCCGACTCGGAGTGAGACTGAAATAAACCCGTGCAAAACGTGTGTCACCGATATTTAGGAGATGGCTTTCACTGTTTAGCAGCGAGGGCGTACAGCGGCGATTTCGGGATGTCAATCAATTGGTTTTCGCATCGACGCGTCGACGCGACCTTGCGACACCTTGGGACCACGGATGAACGGTTCGGGGAGAGGTTACAGAAGACCGTCTGCGACTCCGTGCATCTGAACCCCCGCGCGCGTCAACCTGTTGGCGCGGGAGGAGCCGCTGCGCCACTATCGTTGGAGCAGTACCCCTATATTAGTTCAATGAAGAAAAGGTCAGGAGGTAGCGATCTTTGCCGTGCGGCCAGCCTGGTAAAACTCAACCGTACGGCGCATGCCTTCGAGTAACGAGGTTGTTTTCCAATCGGGGAACAACGTTGAGATGAAGCGTGGGCTGGGCGGTGCGTTCGCGGGTACGACCGGGCCACTCGCGGACAGCCTTGCAACTGCGTCCGGCAGGGTTGCCGCGATCGCTGAGATGATGGCATTCACGTCCGCCATTTCACCAGCCAGATCCACGACCTGCGCTCCGGGTGGCGTCTCCAGTGCGCCGCGTACAAAGGCGCGTGCCACATCCTCGACGTAGTCGTAGCCAACGCGGCCGGTGTAGCTGATGCAAAACGCCTCGCCCCGCGCGGCGGCTCGCGCGGCTAGCGAAGGTCCAGCGGTGAGTCCGGCTTCTCGCTCCGGCCCGTACGCCACTTGCGGCCGGATGCCGAGCGACGCGACCTCGAAGTGCCTCCAATACTGCTCGGCGAGAATTTCGACAACTTTCTTGAACGCTCCATAAAACGTGGGCGGCCCGTTGCTGTCACTCGCCTGATCCGATTCGTCGCCGAACACTGCCACGGAGCTGCCGTAGGAAAATCCCTTGATCTGTCCGCGCACGCGGCGCGCTTGCTCGAACAGAGCGATGCTGCCCAGCACATTCGCATTGCAACCTTCCCAGGGGTCAACCTGACAAGCCGGAGTCAGCAGGGCCGCAAGATGGATCATATGACTGATGCGGTGCTCCTCAAACAAGTGCGCAAGCAACTCTCGATTAAGCAGGCTGCCTTGAACCAACGCAACCTGCTCACTCGCGTCCCCGAGGACTCGCTTCCATCGCTCCGGACGCGCGGCTACATCCAGCACGATCGGGCGAGCGCCGCGAGCGATCAGTTCCCGAAGGACCCAGGTCCCAATGAAACCGCAACCGCCGGTGACGAGAACACTGGCTCCACGTTCATTCGTGGTCGCGGCCAAAGAAGGGGCCGTGAACGTTCGCGCAGCAACACCCGACCTCGCGGCAGCACGGACATCCCGTTCGCGAATCCGACCGGTGCGCCCAGTGCCAATAATCGTTGTCCAGTCTAGCCCAAGTTCATTTGCCACTCGAAGTGCGCGTGGACTTATCGCCGGGGCACGCGTTGGCTGGACGTTCTCCGTCGTGGCTGTGGGCAAAGTGACTTCCTGAGCCGGCTCGATGGATTGTCTGATTGGAGGCGCGCCCCCGGTTTCGCTGGCGGAGGCAAGGGTTAAGGTCGGTTTCGCGCCACTGCTGCCGCTGTTGGACTTGCCCGGTTGCGTCCCGGTTTCAGCGGCGGAGAGCAAATTCCCGATCACGTCACCGACGCGGATCGCATCGCCTTGCTTCGGGCTATTCGGTGCAATGCGAAGCACGCCGCTATCGATCGACTCGATCTCTTGAATGGCCTTGTCGCCTTCGATGCTGAAAAGCGCCTCACCGGCACGGACGAACTCGCCGTCCTTCTTGAGCCAGGCGACAAACGCGCCTTCTTCCATGGACCAACCGAGCCGGGGAACGATGATTTCGATAGGCATGGGAATCAGTGGAAAGGAGTCAGAAGGCAGAAGTCAGGAGTCAGCATCACACGCGACTGCGGAATCTGCGAATGACTCCTGGCTCCTGACACTTGACTCCCCTTCGTCGTTTTCATTCTTCAAACAAGTTACGAATCGCGGTGACGATACTCTCGATCGACGGTATCACCGCTTTCTCCAGCGTCGGGCTGTAGGGCGTCGGGCAGAAGGCGCCGTTCAATCGGCGAATCGGAGCGTCCAGATCGTCAAAGCCCGCGTCGGCCACGTGGGCCGCGATCTCGGCACCGAGGTTGCACGTCGCGAATGCTTCGTCCACGACCAGCAGGCGACCGGTCTTTTTCACCGAGGCGAGGACGGTGCCGGTGTCGAGCGGCGAAACGGTTCTTGGATCGATGACTTCGACGGAGATGCCTTCCTTCGCGAGCTGCTCTGCGGCAGCGAGGGAGCGTTGCACCATTAGCGCGAGGGCGACGACCGTCACGTCTTGACCTTCCCTGACAAGTCGTGCCTGGCCAAATTCGATCTCGTAAGATTCGGCCGGCACTAGGCCCTTGCTCGACATGAGTTCGCGCGGCTCGAGGAAGAGCACCGGATCATCACACCGCAGCGAGCGCGTAAACAAGCCTTTCGCATCGTATGGCGTCGAAGGCACCACAACACGGAGGCCAGGAATGTGGCTGAAGATCGAGTGATAACTGCCGGAGTGATGCGTCGCCGCGCTGTGGCCGATACCGATGCAACCTCGAAGCAGAATGGGCATGCGCAGCCGACCACTGCTCATGTATTGCATCTTGGCGATCTGGTTGATGAGTTCGCCGAAAGCGTCGTTGATGAAGTCAATGAACATGAAGTCGATGATCGGTCGCGTGCCTGTCATCGCCGCGCCGCAACCGAGTCCAACGAAACCGCGCTCGCAGATGGGCGTGTCGCAAAGCCGCTCGGCCCCGTACTTCTTGAACAGCCCCGTCGTCGTTCCGAAATTCCCGCCGCGCACGCCAATGCCTTCACCGAGCACGAAGATGCCCGGGTTCCGCGCCATCTCGTAATCCAGCGCTTCCAGCGTCGCCGCGACGAAAGAAATCTCCCTCTCCCTGCGAGTCGGCGTGGCTCCTGACGCCTGACGCCTGACGCCTGATTTCTCGGCATAAACATGCGTGGCCGCTGCGCTCGCGTCTGGCCACGGCGCTGTCTCCGCAGCCGCGCTTGCTTCCGCCACTGCCTTCTGAATATCGGCGTCGATGGCATCGAGTTCCTGCGCGGTGGCGAGTTGCTTTGCCAGCAGTTCGGAACGAAGCCGTTTGATCGGGCAGCGTTCACGCCAGGCGGCGACTTCCTCCTTCGTGCGATAAGTGTAATCGCCCATGCCCTCGGAGTGGGGGCGTGTCCGGTAGGTCTTGCACTCGATCAGGGTGGGACCGCCCCCGCCACGCGCACGCGCCACGGCCTCGCCTGCAATTATCGCGACTGCTACGACATCGTTGCCATCGACTTCGATTCCGGGAATTGCATAAGCCGGGCCGCGATTCGCAACGCCGGGACTGCCCGCCGCATATTGAAAGGGCACTTCCGTCGCGAACTGATTGTTCTCGCAGACAAAAAGCACCGGCAGCCGCCAGATGCTCGCCAGGTTCAGCCCTTCGTGGAATGCGCCGTTGTTTACTGCACCATCGCCGAAGAACGCCACCGCCACGCGGTCGGTCTTGAGCAGCTTGAAGCTGTAACCCGCGCCCGCCGCCTGCAGAATGCACGGTCCAACGATGCCGCTCGTGCCCATCAGCCCGATCTCAGGCGCGAACAGGTGCATCGATCCGCCGCGCCCACGCGAGCAGCCGGTGGCGCGTCCGAAGAGTTCCGCGATCAAATCAAACGGCGGCATCCCTTTCGCCAGCGCGTGGCCATGACCGCGGTGCGTGCTGAAGACGACGTCATTGCGGCGCAGATGAGAGCAGACGCCAACTGCGACAGCTTCCTGGCCGACATACGTGTGGCACGCGCCGTGAACGAGCCCGCGCTGGTGGCAGCGCGCGAGCTGCTCCTCCGTCTGGCGGATGAGTTGCATCGTGCGGTAACACGCAAGACCGAATTGAGGGGTCAGGGGACGGGAGTCAGGAGTCATGGCTTGCGTCAATGGGTCGTCTTTGGAAGGAAAGCTCTGGATTGTTAATCATGGCGAGAGCGCATACGACATCTTGTAAACTGTGAGTTCTTTTGCTGATTGAACTGCCATGGTGTGTGCCCTATTTTCGAGGGCCTTCTGGCCCCTGCCTTCTGACTCCTGACTCCTGTCGAATCGTTCCGCCCGCATTCATTGCGAGATTTCCACCGTCCATCGGAATGAGCGCGCCCGTAATCCAACTCGACGCGTCCGAAGCGAGAAACACCGCCAGGCCGCGAATGTCGTCGGGATGGCCAAGCCGGCCGGCGGGAATGCCGCTCAAGAACTTCTCGCGCAGCTTCGGATCAGCGGCCATGCGTTGTTCGAGGCCGGGGTTCTCGACTTGCGCGGGCAGGATGGCGTTCACGCGCACACCTCGGCCTGACCATTCGGTGCTCAGTTCACGCGTCATCTGCGCAACGGCGCCCATCGCCATGCTATAGGCGACGTGGCCGCGACCGAGCGCCGTGACGCTCGCGAGCGAGCCAATGTTCACGATGCTGCCCCGCCCCGCTGCAAGCATTCGGCGCGCCGCCTCCTGGCACATGCAAAAGCGACCGAGCACCAGGTTGCGCCAGCATCGCTCGACGTCTTCGAGAGAAATGTCCTCCGGCGCGCCGAGAATGCCGTCACCTGCGACGTTGGCGAGGAAATCGATCTGGCCGAACTCCACGTCGAGCCGCTGGAACAGTTCGCGAATCCGTGCCGGATCGGAGACATCGCATTTCGCGGCAAGCGCGCGGCGTCCGAGTTTTTCAATCGTCGTGGCTGTTTCGGAAGCGCCGGCTTCGTTGCGGTCCACGAGCAGCAGGTCCGCTCCGGCTTCGGCCAACGCGAGCGCGGCGGCGCGCCCCATCCCCTGGGCGGCGCCACTGACGAGTGCGACTTTGTGGCTGAGATCAAACATCGGAGGAGTCATTTGTGAAAATCGATCGGTCCCATTAAGCGCTGACTATTCGGTAGGACAGGCGTCGCGCCTGTCTCTCGTCACAACTTGGCGCGTCGTCGCGAGGATGAAGGCCAGGGGTCTGGTCGGCCACTTCGTCAAGGCAATAGTCGGGCACGTTGCACACGGGAATGCCGCGCTCCCGGGCCGCGTCGAGGTCCACATTGTCCACGCCGATACCGCAGCGTACGATGACGCGAGCTTTACTCATGGCGGCGATGACATTCGCGTCTACACGGGCAAACTGCGTCAGCACCGCGTCCGCTTCGGCGCAATGCTCGGCCAGTTCCGCTTCGGTTTTGCACTGACGCGCGCGCAAGGCAATTCCGCTGGAATTCAGGATCGCTTCCTCGACCTGGAGATCGGGGAATGTCCAGTCCGTCATGGCGACGTTGAATTGAGTGGAGTTCATGTCGTTGATTTGTCTCGTGCGAAATGGACGCCGCCGGTGTCACTGTGGCGGCGCGCATCCACCTGACTTATGAAAACGCCGCCGAGAAAATAGCAAGCCGCGAGAATGAGCAAGCAGGCGCCTTCACTGGCCCCGCGATGATGCAGCCATCCGTTGACGTGGTTGCCGAGGTAGCCTGCCAGGTTCGCGCACATGTTGATGAAGCCAATCGAGACCGCCGCTGCCGAAGCCGTGAGCGTCATGGTGGGCAACGCCCAGAAAGGTGACGGCCAGAAGTAAGCCGCGAAGCCGGTCGCGCACAGCCAAGTCATCACCAGCGGGAAAGATTGGCCGGGAATCACGCTGCCCGCGAGCAGCAGCGCCGTCGCGACCTGGCTCCCGACACAATGCCACTTGCGGTCACCGGTGCGGTCCGAAGATTGGCCGGAGATCAACACGCCGAGCAGCCCGCACGCGTAATACAGCCCGCTAAAGAAAAGTGTCGAGCGGTCGGAGCCACCGGAAAGATTTTTCACCGTCGTCGGCAGCCAAAAGCCCAGCGCGTAACCGCCGGTGTTTGTGGCGAAGATGCCGAGCGCGAGCAGCCACACGTTGCGCATTCGCAGCGCCTGCCAGACGGTGGTCCGGCCGGCGGCTTCCTTCGCGCGCGCCTCGGCGGCAAGCAGCCCCTCGATATGATCGCGTTCCGCCGGTGTGAGCCACTGCGCATGGCGCGGCCGGTCGGTCATGTAAAGCAGGGTGATCACGCCGAGCACAATGGCCGGCGAGCCTTCCAGGATGAACAGCCATTTCCATCCTTCCAGCCCGAGCCAGTTCACGTCCAGCAGCAGGGCCGATACGGGCGCCCCCAGGGCCAGACTGAACGGCACGGCCAGGACGAGACCGGACAACGCCCGCGCCCGGTCCGATCCCGTGAACCAGTGCGTGAAATAAACGATGACGCCCGGAAAGAAGCCGGCTTCCGCCACTCCGAGGAGGAATCGCGCGACGTAGAATTGCATCGGGGTCCGCACGAAAGCAGTCAGCGCGGAGATCAATCCCCACGAAACCAGAATTCGCGCGAACCACTTCCGCGCACTCCAGCGCTCGACGAGCAGCGCCCCGGGAATCTCCAGGACCAAATAACCAATGAAGAATATGCCGATGCCCAACCCATACACTTCGTCGGAAAAATTGAGATCCTTCGCCATCCGCAGCTTGGCGAACCCGACGTTGGCACGATCGAGATAGGCGACGATGTAGAGCAGGAAAACCAGCGGCAACACGCGCCAGGCGACCTTGCGGCGGAGCGCGACGGAGTCAACCAACTCCGTGCTCACAGTGCGGCCTCCCGTCTCATACGGAGGACTGACACCAGGCAGACCTGTGGTCTGGTTGGCATTTTTGGTTGACGGTCGATCGTTAACTTCTAGGACTTCCGCCATGCCCTTGGCCAGCACGAATTTTGCAAGAGCCTTTGGCCCGCCTCGCTCCCCGGTTCCGTCGAACCATTGGCGACGACGTGCTGGATACGCTTCGCAAGTCGATCATCTCAGGCCCATTTGCTCCGGGGGATCATCTCGCCGAGGGAACTCTCGCGGACCAGCTTGGTGTCAGCCGCGCGTCGGTGCGCGAGGCGATGATGCAACTCGAACGAGAGGGGTTGGTCGTTTTTGACAAGCGCGGGGCCGCCTTGGTGAAGGTTTTCACTGACACGGATTTCGAGGAAGTCTTCAGCCTGCGTCTCACGCTCGACCCCATGGCAGCAAAGCAGCTGGGTTGCCTTTCTCTCTCTTCGCGCTTATTCGCGTGCATTCGGGGTTAAAGAATTTTTCTTGAATTGCGCGCCGATTGGGGCGCGCACGCGCTGCTTGCAGTTCGAGCCGAATTATGAGTTTCATTGTCGCGACGCCCATATGGCTCACTTCATCCGGATTCGACCTTCGTTCAGGCAGTGCCTGGCACTGAGTTTTGGATTGATTGCCGCCTCGTGCACGCGCTCCAGTGCCGCTCCGGTCCCGGACTTCGCGGCCGCACGCGACGAGACCGTTCGCTTCCTCTCGGATTTCATCAAAGTCGATACGAGCAATCCGCCCGGCAACGAAACGAAAGGGGCTCAGTATCTCCACGCCATCCTGGCCCGCGAAGGCCTCGCTTCGGAAGTCCTCGAACTGGAGCCGGGCCGGGGCAATCTCGTCGCGCGCCTCAAAGGCACCGGCAAGAAGAAACCGCTGCTCCTGATGGGACACCTCGACGTGGTCGGCGTTGAACGCGGCAAATGGACCGTGGATCCCTTCGGCGGGATCATCCAGGACGGCTACGTGTATGGCCGCGGCGCTTCGGACGACAAGGGCATGACCAGCGTCTGCCTGGAAATCTTTCTGCTGCTTCACCGGTTGAAGGTGCCCCTGGAACGCGATGTGATCTTTCTCGCGGAAGCCGGCGAGGAAGGCACCACGCACGTCGGCATTGATTTCATGGTGGCGCGGCACTGGGACAAGATTGAATGCGAGTTCGCGCTCAACGAAGGCGGCCGCATCTTTGCGAGAGACGGCCAGGTCCAATACGTCGGCGTTGCGACCACCGAAAAAGTTCCGCGGCCCATCCTGCTTTCGGCCAAAGGCACGAGCGGGCACGGCTCGCGGCCCCGGCCTGACAATGCCATCGTGCATCTGGCGGCCGCCGTGGCGAAAGTCGGCGCGTGGCAGCCGCCGATGCGTTTGAACGACACCACGCGCGAATTCTTTGCGCGGCTCGCCAGGATCAGCCCGCCGGACGAAGCCTATCTTTACGGTCACCTTGAAGACCCGGCGCTGGGGGGGATGGTCGAAGAAAAGATTCGCCTGACCAACATCGGTTACAATTCCATGCTCCGCACTTCCATTTCTCCAACGATCATCCGCGCCGGCTTCCGCAATAACGTGATCCCGGCCGACGCGCTGGCCACCCTGGATGTCCGGGCCTTGCCGGACGAAGACATCGACCGCTTCGCATCGACGTTGCGGGAATTGATCAACGATCCCGCCGTCGAAGTCGTCCCGGCAGAAGGCCGGCGGCGCCCGGCGACACCCCCTTCCCGGATCGACACCGAGATGTTTCGCGCGCTGGAGCGGACCCAGCAACGGCTGTTCCCAGGCGCGGTGACACTGCCGATGATGCTGACCGGCGCCACGGATTCGGCTCAACTGCGCGCCAAAGGCGTGCAAGCTTACGGGCTGGGCAGTGTGTCCAGTGACGACGACAGCTCGCGGGTCCATGGCAACGACGAACGGATTTCGATATCGGGCCTGGGCAAATTCCTGGAATACGTCTGGGGGGCGGTGGTCGAAGTGGCGGCCGAGCGCCGCTCGGAATGAGAACGCGTGCCGGAGGCCTCGTAGCGCAGATTTGAAGTCTGCCGTATCGCAGGATTGCATCCTGCTGAGCCTCGGCGTGGCCTGGGGCGTTGAGAAGACCCGACACGCAGCCGATTTCAAATCGGCGATACGGCAGAGTGCAACTCTGCGCTACGGGCGCAGGAATCACCGACAACTCGTGGATGCACCGGATTTCGTCTCTGTTGCGTTGGGGAGCTTGCCCGCTCCACGCTCATTTCGTAGATTGGCTTTATGGATAGCGAGTCCCTGGAGTTGCACGAGTTTCCGCCGCCCACGCCGGCGTCGCCGGAATTGGTGAAGCGCGCCTCGGCGCTCGTCCAGAAACACTCGGAATGTTTCTGGTTTCGCCATCCTGAAGCGCGCATTCGATACCTCGAGGACGTGCGGTTGGTCATTGAGCATTTGCGAGAATACGGCGACCGACGCGCCTGGCGGGAAGCTCAAGAGTTGCACCGATGCCTCTCACCCCTTTTCAAAAGGACGTCCTAGCCGTCCTGGCCGCCCAGCGGAGCGAAGAGAGCCACTTTGCCGGCGGCATCGTCCTTACCGCGGCAGACGATTCGGCACGCTACTCCCACGATTTCGATATCTTCCACGAATTGGCCGAGGAGGTTGCGCGCGCGAGTGACCTGGACGTCGCAAGCCTTCGCGACCAGAGTTTCACGGTGGAAACGATTTCCCGTTACGGTGAGTGGGAAAAAGAATCCACCTTCCGCAAAGCCAGGGTAAGCCGCGCGAACGTCACACTCGAAATCGACTGGGCGGCCGATTCGGCTTTCCGCTTTTTTCCCATCGAGCGCGATCCTTTGCTCGGCTGGCGGCTGCACTTGTTCGACGTGGCGACCAACAAAGCCCTGGCGTTGTCCGCCCGCACGGAAACGCGCGACTATGTGGACATCGTTGAATTGCACAAAACGTTCCCGTTGTCGGCAATTTGCTGGGCTGCCTGCGGCAAAGACCCCGGCTTCAGTCCGCTGTCGCTGCTGAAAATGATGCGCCGCTTCGCCAGAATCGACCCGGCCAAGCTCGAAGAGATCAAAGCCCGCGCCCTCGATCCAGTCGCCCTCAAAATGGCCTGGATCGAGATGAGCGACGAGGCGGAGGCGAAAATGATCCACGTGGCGGATGAACAACCGGACCTGCCGATTGGCGTGGCCTTCGTGGACGCCGCAGGCAAGCCAGGATGGATCGGAGACGACCCCGCTCTTCGCGTGCACGCGCCGTCCGTGCGCGGCTGCTGGCCGACGGTTCACGGCCTCAATCCGTGAGCTTGCCCCGTGAAACAATTCCACGCGATTTGTCTCGGATTGTTCCTGAGCCTCCAAACATCGAGCGCGGCGAATCCAGGCGGCAGGACCGCGGATGTTTCAAACCGCCCGCCCCAATCCGTAGCCGGCCCATCGGCCCCGCAGCCAGAATCCTGGCTGGCCGGGCGTGGACAATCCATGCACGAGCGGGAACTGAAGTGGATTCACTGGCTTCAGCAAACCAAGCTGCTGGCCTGGCCCATGCGAATCATCACCAATCTGGGGCCAAGCGTATATGTGGTCGCGTTCCTGCCATTCGTTTTTCTCTGCATCGATCCGCGAATCGGCATCCGGCTGGCGCTACTTTATTTCGTCAGCTCGGCCCTGCGCGAAGCGCTGGCCATGACGTTTTGTTTCCCCCGACCGTTCTGGATTGACGCCAGCGTGGATACGTTTCATTACCGCCGGGCTCAGACGTTCAGCTACAGCTTCCCCTCCGGCCACGCGCTGATCGGGACCAGCATCTGGCTTTTCGCCGCGAGCCGAATTGGGCGGCCGTGGGCCTGGGGCGTGGGATTCGCCATGGCGATCTTGATTTGCTTTTCGCGCGTTTATCTGGGCGTGCATTTTCCCAGCGACGTTACGGCCGGTTTCCTGGCGGGCGCATTTCTCGTAGCGGTATTGCTCCGTCTGGAAGCGCCGATCGGCCACTGGTGGCGCGCGTCTGGACTACACAATCAGTGCCTCGCCGCGGCGGGTATGGCGGTGATGCTCATCCTGGGAGGAATCCTTGCCCAAGGCATTCATTCGTCGATGCAGGACCCGGCATCGTGGGCTGCGTTTGCGGCCAAGGCGCGGGAGTTGCACCGGATCACGGAGCAAGCCGGTGCCGTGCTCGGATCGGCGGTGGGTTGGGCTATCGGGCGGCGCCGGGTGTCGTTCGAAATTCATGGCTCATGGTGGCGACGGCTGGTTTGTTGGGTTTTGGGTTGCGCACCGTTGGGCGTGATCTATGTCGCTCGAAAGCTCGGTCCGGCTGACTTTGAAACCGTCCGGGCCGTGGTCCGGTTCGCCGGCGCTTTCCTGTCCACGGGGCTGCTGATGTGCGTCGTTCCCTGGCTGTGTCTGCGATGGAAACTCGTCAAGCCTGCGCACTCTGGCTAGAGCCTGGTTAAAGGCATGTTCAAGGCACACAAACCGGCCAAACGCCTTGGCTTTCAGGATGCAAACGGGTAAGATTTTCTGTGATGAAATCTCCCACGCGAGATGCGCTCCGGGTGAACCGCAGCGTGTTTCAAGTGACAACTCACTCCGAAGCCGACCGCCAGGACCGGGATTTCTGGCATTCGCGAACGCCGATCGAGCGGCTCCAACATCTCGAGCGCCTTCGCGAGTTAAACTATGGATCCGAGGTCCTTAACCAACGACTTCAAAGGGTTCTTGCATTGCTTGAACGCTCGCAGCGTTGAATATCTTGTCAATCGAAATCCAGACAGGTATTGACGGCGTTGCGTTTGCCGAGTGCTATCAGCAGCGCGGCGCGGCGGATTTGGACGGGGTTCCGGTTCGGTTCATTTCGCTTGCAGATCTGAAAGTCAACCAACGAGCCTCCGGCCGCAACAAGGATCTCGCTGATTTGGACAATCTCCCTTAATCATGAACCCCAGGAATCCTCCGGTCCTTCTGGCTTTCGTTGGCTATTTTGCCGCGTGCCAGACCCCCACGATCCAGCATGTCGGTCCACTGGAGAGCGGCGGTCATTTGACGCCGACCCACCAACTGCTCCGCCCGGCGGGCCAATCGGTCCAATTTGGCGGGCGGCCCATCGATCTCGTGCTTTCTCCGGATCGGCGGTCGCTCTACGTGAAGGACAATCGCGGCCTGGTGGTCATCGACATCGAATCCTGGAAAGTGCGCCAGGAACTGAAGCTGCCCAGCGGCGGCAGTTCCACTCACGGCATCGCCATCACGCGCGATGGCTCTCGGGCCTTCATGACCACGGCGCAGACGAACTTGATGGAAGCGGTGGTCGGCGCGGAAGGAAAAGTCGCCTGGGGCAAGAAGATCGTCCTGCGCGGCCCCAAGGGAAACGGCCACGCCCACGGAGGCGGCCTGGCACTTTCGAGCGACGAATCCAAAGCCTTCGTTTGCCTCTCGCGCAACAATGCCCTTGGAATGGTCGATCTGGTTTCGGAAAAGGTGATCCGGGAAATCCCAGTCGGGATCGCGCCGTTCGACGTCGTGCTCACGCGCGACAGCAAGACGGCGTTCGTCTCGAATTGGGGCGGGGGGCATCCGAAGTCGGGCGAGAAAACCGCCAAGTCCTCCGGGACCGACACGCTCGTCGATGAGCGCGGCGTGGCGTCGAGCGGAACGGTTTCTGTGGTCGATCTGGAGAAGGGCGAGGAAGTCGCGCAAATTTCCACGGGTCTGCACCCGTCCGATTTAGAATTGAGCGCGGATCAACGCACGCTGTTTGTCGCGAACGCCAATTCCGATTCGGTCAGCGTGATTGACACGCAGACGCGGCGAGTCACCGAAACCATTCTCGTCCGGCCGGATCCGGCGCTTCCGTTTGGCAGCGCGCCGAATGCAGTGCTCCTTCATCCCTCCGGACTCTACGTGGCCAACGGCGGCAACAATGCCGTGGCCGTGGTCGACTTGAATTCCGCAAAAGCCCAGATGCTTGGCTTTGTTCCCACGGCCTGGTACCCCGGCGCGCTGACCACAGACGGAAAGCATCTTTTTATCGCCAACGTCAAAGGCTTCGGCTCGCGCAACCCGCATGCCACGCGAAAGGGTTGGAACAGCCACGACCACCTCGGCGCCGTGACCAAAGTGGAAATCCCAACCCAAGCCACGCTTCACGAATACACGCGCCAGGTCAAAGCGGATGCGCGGGTTCCGGAAATCCTGCGGGCCAAGGAAAAATCCATGCTCCCGCGCAAGCCCGTGCCGGTGCCGAGGCGTTTGGGTGATCCGTCGGTCTTTGAACACCTCGTGTATATCATCAAGGAGAATCGCACTTACGATCAGGTCTTCGGCGATTTGCCGCAAGGCAACGGCGACAAAAGCCTTTGTGTGTTCGGCCGAGAAGTGACGCCGAACCACCACGCGATCGCCGAGCAGTTCGTGCTTCTGGACAATTACTACTGCAACGGCGTTCTCTCCGCCGACGGCCACGCCTGGGCGATGGAAGGCTACGTGACGGATTACCTGGAGAGATCCTTCGGCGGGTTCACCCGGAGCTATCCGTTCTCCGGCGACGACCCGATCAGTTTCGCTTCGTCCGGCTTCATCTGGGATAACGTGCTTCTGCACGGCCTGTCGTTCCGAAATTACGGCGAGATGGCCAAGACGGACACGGTTCCGGGAAAGGCGACGTTCAAGGCCGTGTTCGACGACTTCCAGGCCAGGGCCGGCAAGATTTCCTTCAAGCACGACATTCAGATCGATACGTTGCGGCGCTACAGTTGCCCGGAGTCACCCGGCTGGAACATGCGCATTCCTGACCTGATCCGCACCGAAGTTTTCCTCAAGGAATTCCGAGAATGCGAGGCCAAAGGCACCTTTCCGAACCTGGTGATTATTTTTCTTCCCAGCGATCACACGTCCGGCACGCGTCCTGGAAATCCGACGCCGCGCGCCCAAGTCGCGGACAACGATCTCGCGGTGGGCCGCATCGTCGAAGCCATCTCCAACAGCCGCTTCTGGCCGAAGACATGCATCTTTGTCATCGAGGACGATCCGCAAAACGGCTTCGATCACGTCGATGGCCATCGGTCTCTTTGTCTCGTGGCCAGCCCGTACACGAAACGCGGGGCGGTGGTGAGCCGATTTTACAATCAGACCTCCGTGTTGCACACGCTGGAACGTGTGCTGGGACTTCCGCCCATGAACCAGATGGACGCGCTTGCGCCGCTCATGACGCATTGTTTCACCACGAAACCAGATTTCACGCCGTACCGGTGCTTGCCCAACACCATTCCGCTCGACGAAATGAACAAGCCGACCGCTCAACTCCAGGGCGCCGAACTGTATTGGGCGGAGAAAAGTTTGGAGCAATCCCTCGAGGAGGTGGACCAGGCGGACGAGGACACGATGAACCGCATCATCTGGCACTCGGTCAAAGGCGTGGATGCGCCGTATCCCGCTCATCTGGCGGGGGCGCACGGCAAAGGTTTGAAAGCGCTGGGACTGAAGTTCGGCGGGGATGACGATGATTGAGTGATGGAGCGGGACATCGGCAGTGGACTGATGCTTACCTTCTATTCCTCGCCAGAAAGCACGGTCTAGCACTCGCGTCGCTTGAGAGCCGTATGGCGAATCTCGACGAACCAGCGGCCCCGGTGTTGTTCGTCGTCGTTTGATTATCTGGCGCTGGATACTGCTTGCAGAGTTCAGATGCCCGCTTCTAATATTCACTTCAGTTCGCGTCGCACGCGAAATCGAAGATTTCGTGCCGGCACGAAATCTTCTTTGCCCAGTCTAAATGCCGTGCTCTCTTCCGTGACGGCGTTGAGCCACGATGAACGTCTATCCGGTATTCGCGCGCGAACTGAGGTCTGAAGTCAGAAGTCACGCTCTCTCCCGGGAACGCGTCCGCGCTGGATTGGCGAGCGGGCTGGGCCTCGCCGCTCTGCTGCTGGCCGATCAGTGGTCCGGAGGCGTCAGCGTGGCGAGAATGATGACCTTTCTCCCCATCGCTGAGATCGGGCCCATCATGCTTTTCATCGTCGGGCTCAGTTCCGGGAGCAACCTCCTGGCGGCTGAGCGCCGGGAAGGAATCCTACCGCTGCTGCTGCTCACGCGTTTGACCGGCCACGATATCGTGCTGGGCAAGTTGCTCCGGGCCATCGTGCTCCACGCCCAGACTGCGCTCGCGATTATGCCCGCTTTGGTCGTGCCGTTGATCGCGGCGGGGATCGGATGGAGCGAACTTTGGCTGGCCGTGCTCGGCTGTCTGAACGTGCTGTTGTTCGCTCTGGCCTGCGGCTTGTTGAGCGCTGTCTTTTTCGATGGCCACAAGGGAACGAGTTTCTTCGTGCCCTTGCTCTTGCCATGGCTGTTCTTCTCGACACCGCTGGGACGTTTGGTGCCCGCAGGACTGGTCCGCGATAGCTTCGAGGCGTTGCAACCATTCAATCCCTGCGCCGCGCTGGCGCACGTTCAAATGGCCGCCATCGGTCTTCGCCCTGACGCCTATTGGTCGAAACTGTTGACCAGCCATGCACTGGCGTGGGGTTTGTTGATTCTCGCGGGCTTTCTCCTGCCGCGCGTCTGCCGCTGGCAAACGGGCGTCAATGCCGACCGATCCGCCAGCAAATGGAAATGGAGAACCGCGCTCGACGTTCAAAGGGCCAACGCCTGGAGAAGACGCTCGCTGGACCGCAATCCTTTTCATTGGCTGACCAGCCGCGAAGCCTGGCCGACGGCGATGGTTTGGCTTTGGCTTGCGATTTCGGCCGCGCTGTGGATTTGGTTTGGCTGGCTGGGCCGAAGATCAGGCGTCTTCATCGTTTACGTTCTGGGCTTGATTGGGACGGGCGTTTGGTTCGTCACCCTGCTTTGCCTGGTGCCCTCCGAAGCGTCCCGCCGTCTGGTTGAAGACCGCCAAAGCGGCGTCTTAGAGATGATTCTTTGCACGCCGTTAAGTGTGCGGGAAATCATCCGGAGCCAATGGCTCTCCCTCCGACGCCGCTTCTTGCCGCCGCTCCTGACCGTGATGGCCTTGACCACTTCTTACATCATCGTCGGCGAGGCAACTTCCGGGTTCGGCGGAATGGTCGATCCGGAAGATCGCGGTCTCTGGCTGTTCGTTTGCTCCTCCGCAATTCTCCTGCTGCCGGTCGCGCTGGTGGCTGGATCGTGGGTCGCCACGCGCCGCGCTTTGTTCGCGCGCAACAACGGAGAAGCCGGCGGCTTCGCCGTCGTTCAAATCTTGGTGCTGCCGGGTCTTGCGCTGGCTGGAATTTCTGGGCTGGCCCACTGGGCCGGATTGCATTCTGACGCGTGGACGACAGCCATCGCCGTGTCGGTCTGCTTTGCCGTTACGTCAATTGCCTCCGCCTGCCACGCTCGCGGCGTTTTGTATGCCCATCTCCGCGAAGCCGCGACGACGCGGTACTTCGCGTCCGTTCGTCCACGCGAAAATCCGCCGCTTCAACTGGTCAACACCACGGCCACTCAACCTTAGCCGGATCGATGGAGCTTACTCCGGGGAGCGCGCGCGCCTCGCTGCGAGGCGCGTGCCGCGGTCGGCGCCCTCGCCGACCACAAGGGCGCCAGCGAACAAGCCACGATTGAGGACCTTCAGAGGTGATGGAAACGGAAACCCCGAACGGGAGCTTGACTTAGCCAGGAAGGTGGCCAAGTTGTGGGCCATGAGCACGCATGTCAATGTCGCGGACTTCAAGAACAAGCTGACCGATTATTTGGCCATGGTGGAAAAAGGCGCGGAGGTCATTGTCTGCCGGCGCAATGTGCCCGTGGCTCGTTTTGAACGCATCCAAGACCAGGGCAACCACGTCAATCACAGCAAGCTCGGCTCGATGAAGGGAACAGTGAAAGTCTTGGGCGACCTGACAGAACCGCTCATTCCGGAGGAGGATTGGGAGATGTTGAAGTGAGGTAGGAGTGCGCTTCCTTCTGGATACTTGCGCGGTTGTCTTCTTCGTGGAAGCGACGGGCGACCTTTCTCGCGCCGCGACCGATGCCATCCAGGCTTCCGATTCCGAAGTGTTCGTTTCCACCGTGTCCATCGGTGAACTGGCCTGCGCGGTGGCTCGGGGCAAGTTGAAGCTCAAGCAGCACTGGCGCGTTTGGTGGAAGGAGGCGTTGCGTCGCAACGGCTGGCCCTGTTTTCCCGTGACGGCGGAAATCGCGGAAGAGGCGTACAGTCTGAGCGAACCTATTCACCGTGATCCGTCCGACCGCATCCTCATCGCCACCGCGCGCGTCGAGCGCCTGACGCTGGTGACGACCGATGGAAAGATCCTTGGCTATCCCCACGTTTCCACCCTTCGCTGAACAAATCCGAAAACCTGAAGCTGTTGCAGGACACGAGCGAACACAGCTACGTGCTATTCCAGAAACTCCTTACGACGCTGAAGAAAGCCACGGCTCCCCATGCCATGCCCAAACTGACTCAACAGGAACTTGAAGCCCATCTGTGTGGAGGTCGGCAGTTGCGAGAGAATGAAAGCCGACTGATGAACGATTCATTGGGCGCAGCCGTGTCCAACAAATCCTGTCGGATGGCCGCATGAGAGCCCCTTTCACCTTTTGATTGCCAGTCGGCGGCCCGCGATTAACCTCGGCCAGCTTCTATGAAGATCGAATCGTTGCACGTCAACATGCGGGTCCGGCATCCCAAGTATGGGATCGGGACAGTCAAAAAAATCTTGGAGCACACCACCGATATCCAGTTCGATGACGGCCTGCGCACGCTGGCTCCTGAAACGAGCGGGATTGAACCGGCGGAAGCGCAGGCTAATCTCTCCGGCCTGGAAGTCCCGCTCAACCAGTTGATCAATCAAACGGTCCAGGCCGCGCTTTCCGGACTGGGCTTTGAAAAGCCGGATGCGGTCATGGAACATCTCGGCGCGCGCTGGCACAAAGGGAAGGTCGTGCTGCATCCCTCCGATCCGACGCTCCAGACGAAAGAAGTGCCGCTGGATGTCTTCTTCCACAAGATCGTCATGATGCGAAACAATCTGCGCGTGCTGGAACAGAAGATCAACTCCCACCCACAGCTCAGCGACGGCGAGAAAGTCGAAATGCAGCAGTACATCACGCGCTGCTACGGCTCGATGACGACGTTCAATCTCTTGTTCAAGAGTCGCGAGGACCAGTTCGCTTCGGCGTAGTACGCACGATGAAACCTTCCCAGGAACCCGACGGTGGGGCTGCGTTGCCGCGCAGCCGGGCTTCTGTCGATGCGGCGGCGCGGCAGCACCGCCCCACCAGCGATGGGTTCATGGGCCGTGAGCAGGTCCTTTTGGAACAAGGAGCTTCCCAGGAACCGCCAGGTTTTGGACTGCGCCAGTCTTCTGGCGCTTTCGATTGGCAGGACGTGTTCAAAAGCGGCAGAGGACTGCCGCACTCCAAAACGCTGGCGCGCGAAAATCGCCTCGTCTCGCGTACCATGCACCAGACATATCTAAAAGTGACACAGGACTGCCGCAGTCCAAGACGCTACCGCGAGGAAGCATGCCCACTCCGGTTGGCCTTACCCGCAGCACTTTGCCTCGCCTTCCTTTATCTCCTCGCGCTGGGCTTTCCTGCCCAAGGTGCAGACGCTGTCGTGATTCAAGCCGGCGCGGCTAAGATCGATATCACTCCCCATTACCCGATTCGCCTGAGCGGTTACGGAAACCGCCGCGCGGAATCCGAAGGCGCGGCGCAAAAGATCTGGGCCAAAGCGCTCGCCCTTGGGGGAGACGCCGAAGGCGCATCCATCGTTGTGACCGTCGAGAACTGCGGCGTTTCCGCGCGGATGACGGACGAAGTCGCGGCGCGCCTCCAGAGACAGGCCGGCATCCCGCGCGAACGATTCGCGGTTTGCGCGACGCACTCGCACACGGCGCCTTGTCTGACCGGAGTCGCCCCCAACTTGTTCAGCCAGGACATTCCGGAGGACCATCAAGCCACGATCGACCGTTACACGCGCGAGCTGACCGATGCGATCGAGCAGGCCGCTTTGGACGCGCTGGCCAATCGCAAACCCAGCCATCTCGCCTGGGGACAGGGCAAGGCGACTTTCGCCCAGAATCGCCGGACCCAAGGAGGGCCGGTCGATCACGCTTTGCCCGTGCTTCGCGTGACGGACCCGGCAGGAAACGTCCGCGCCATTCTCGCAAACTATGCCTGTCATTGCACGACACTCGAGGGCGTGTTCAACCAGGTGCACGGCGATTGGGCCGGGCTCGCGCAAGAGTACATCGAACGCGATCATCCCGGCGCGACGGCCTTGATTGCGATTGGCTGCGGCGCCGACGCCAATCCGCAGCCGCGCGGCAAGCTGGAGAACGCCCTCCAGCACAGCGAAGAGATCGCGCGCGAAATCAAACGGCTCGTGTCGAATTCGCTCACGCCGATCCGGCAGACTCCAGTTGGCCGCGTGAACCGATTCGATCTGCCGTTTCAACCGCACTTCGCGCGCGAACAATGGGAAGAGCGCGCGAAGAAAGCAGGGATCGTCGGTTACCACGCCAAAGTCAATCTTGCTCGATTGGATCGCGGAGAAATGCTGCCCACGCGTCTGCCGTACGTCGTCCAGACCTGGACGTTTGGCGATCAGTTGGCCATGGTCTTTCTCGCGGGCGAGGTGGTGGTCGATTACTCGATTCGGCTGAAGCACGAGTTCGATTCGGCGCGACTCTGGATCAACGCCTACGCGAACGACGCGCCGTGCTACATCCCATCGAAGCGGATCCTTGGCGAAGGCGGGTACGAAGCCGAAGATTCGCTCTGGTATTATGACCGCCCCGCGCGCCTTGCCCCTGAAACCGAGGATTTGATCGACCAGGTCGTCCACGAACTCCTGCCCCAGGAATTCGTTAGCAAATGAGAGTTGCCACCCAGCGCGCCGTGGTGTTCGTTACCGCGCCTGATATGAAAACGGCGCGCAAGCTTGCGCGGGCGTCCCTGGCCGCGCGCTTGGCCGCGTGCGCCAATCTGATTCCCAAAATCGAATCGCACTATTGGTGGCAGGGCAAACTGGATTCGAGCGCCGAGGTGTTGATCGTTTTCAAGACTGCCACGAAATGTCTCGCTCACCTGGAGCAAGTGATCGTGAAGAATCATCCCTACGACACGCCGGAGTTTGTCGTATTGCCGTTGAGCGGCGGGAACAGGCGTTATCTTGCCTGGCTGGATGAGAGCGTCGCAACACCTCGCAAAGGAAAAAGGAGTTGAATCAGGCCATTGTCCCTGGGGGAGGCGCACTGTCGCCTGGCGGATGGAAAAGCAATCGTCACCCGACTGAGGACGCTCATTGCTTGAGCGAAGCTTGCGAAGGTTTAAGCGACCGAATCCATTCCGCCACCACGGGCACGATACGGGAAGGTTCCTCCTGGAACTGCACCGGCGGCATTCGGAAAAAATCATTGCGCTTGAGCCGTTGATAGAGAATGGAACGCTCCGGTTCGCCGGGCACCACGAGACGCGCGCCCGGTATGCCAAGATCGCCTGCCACGGGTTCCCCATCGATCAGGCCCGCGCGGGCCAGAGCCGTGCTGAGCCGCGCGTGGAACTGCCCACGCGACGCGCCGCCCGGCTGGTGGCACATCGCGCAGTTCGCGTGGAGATATGCGCGCACACGGGCTTCAGGCTCGGCGTTCGTGTCCGGCCAAAAAGTCGCGGGCGCGAAGGAGGCAAGCCGCCGGGCCGGAAACGCCGCTTCGAGCCTGCCGCGCTGGTCCAGAACTTGAAGGAGGCTCAGGCCCGTTTCACTCGACGGCCGATTCAGTTCGGAAGCGACGCTCGGCACTTGATAGGAGGTGTTCAGAACTGGCGCTCCCAGCCGGTCGTCCAGTCCGGGAAACCACCAGTTCGCGCTCACGTTCGCGAAACCGTTCGCCGCGGGTCGCCGCACCCAACCCAGGTTGGCGAGTTCGCCGTCTTCGACCAATTCACCATTGCCCGCGGCGTCCAGCCGATACGAGGCCCCAAATCCGCCTAAGATTCCGACCACGTGCAACCGCCGTTCGATGGCGCGGGTAAGGCTTTCCGTGGCGTCGCGTGCGGGCACAGATTCGATGAAAAACTCGCGGACAAAGACCGTGCCCGGCGGGAAGCGCAGCGTGCCGTCAGGATCGACCCCTACGCGTCCATTGTTCGGCAAGAACATCCGCGATCGGACGGTGGCGGGAGGAGTCCATTCATTGTCGGAGAACAAGAATGAACGCGCTTGAGCCGCGGCCACTCGCTTGAGCCAGTCCGCGCCGGACAAACGCTTCGGCAATTCGGCCGGATCGGCCGGAAGCCCCGCGGCAGGGATGAAGGCACATCGCATCATCTCGGAGGCCGGGGCGCCGGGGCGGAAAAGCGATTCCCCGACGTAGCGGATGCGGACGAGCGAGCCGGAGTTCGTCGCGAACTTTTTCGGGTCGCGCCAGATGGTGCCGCGATTGAGCACGAGCAACGAGCCGTCCGGCGCGAGTTCAACCGCGACCGGGCCGTTGAAGCCGCGCGCGAAATTGATCACGTTCGCCGGCGCGTCAGGGTCGAGCGCTTTGAGCCAATGGCTCATGAAATCGAGGAAGAAAAACTTGCCCCGCCAACGGGAGGGAAATGGAGTGTTGGGGGAATCGCGCAGCGCTCCATTACTCCGGAACTTCGTTGCGCCGCTCCGGGGATAGAAAACCCCGCCGCAAATGCTCCGGCGGACGACCGGGGCATACGCGTGGAGCGGGCTGCGAAACGCGGCGTTCGTTGTGAAACCCTCCGCGCGCGGCCAGCCGTAGTTTGCGCCGGGCACGAGTTCGTTCACTTCCTCGAAGGCGCTACCGCCCACGTCGGTGAAGAACATCCGTCCTGTCTCCGGCTGCAACGCAAGTCCGAAAGGATTGCGCACACCCAGAGCGCAAATCGATCGGTATTTGCCGGCGGTTTGGAGGTGAAACGGATTATCCGCGGGGATTGAGCCGTCCGCGTTGAGCCGAAGAATTTTTCCCTAAAGCGTGTCGAGGCGTTGCGAGGGTTCGCTGGCCGTCTGTTCGCCAAGACCAATGTAGAGTTTGCCATCCCCACCAAAGCGCACCGGGCCGCCTTGATGGCCAGCCGGCTGAAATCCACCGAGCTTCGCCTGATCGTCGCCTTCGAGCAGGATGACTTCAGTAGCCGGATCGACGGTGTCGCCGTTCATCGTGAAACGGGAGAGCACATGATGCACGAAGGGGCGGTCCGTGACATAGAGGACATAGAGATGCGGCGTGTGCGGAAAATCCGGCGCGAGCGTCAGGCGGATAAGCCCCCGTTCCCAGAAATCCGTGACGCGCAGTTCGAGCGCAGGCTTCGCAAGCAGATGGCCGTTCTTCCAAACCAGCAACCGCCCGGTCTGCTCCGCGATGAAGATCCGCCCATCCGGCGCGGGCGCGATAGCGGTAGCGGTATTGAGATTCGTGGCCAGCGTTGTGGCCGCAAAACCCGGCGGGACTTCGATGGCGGGAACACGTAACGCCAAGAGCAATGCGACGGCCATGGAAAGCTGCCACGGCCTTCCAGCCGTGTGCACGGCCCATGAACCGCAGCCGCGTCCGTGAGGACGCGGGACGGGATCCTCGACCGATTCCATCCGCGAGCTTACGTTCGCAGCTACTAGCGGACGCTTCATGGAGAGTTCGAAGCAGGATTCTGCGCGCATTGGGGCCATGAATCACTGGCAGACGGCGCGCGGGCGACCCCGCCCGCGCGCCGCAGCACAGGTTCATGGAGAGGAATCGGCAGGCACCCTTCGCGTGATTCAGTCCGCAATCGATGAGTCTGCAACTCTTTGTGTTCTCTGTGTTCACTGTGGCTAAGGTTTAACCGTGAATGGACGCGAATCAACGCGAAGAACGGGGAACGGCAAACCAGTTCTGCATGGTTGCTATAGCGCCGAAAAGAAAACCGCAGGGCGTTCCTTGAAAGTGAGTTCGTCGGCCAGAAAGCCAGCGAAGCGACCCGCATCACGCCAGAAGTTTCCACAGCACGTCGCCCTCGACATCCGTCAGCCGAAAGTCGCGGCCTTGAAAGCGAAACGTCAGATTGGTGTGCTCCAGTCCGAGCAAGTGCAGAATCGTGGCGTGGAGGTCATGCACGTGCGCGCGATATTCGGCCGGCCCGAAGCCTAACTCGTCGGTCTCGCCGATCACCGCGCCCGCCTTCACGCCGCCGCCGGCGAACCACATCGTGAACGCGTCGATGTGGTGGTTGCGTCCGGTCTTCTCGCGAACTTCGCCCATCGGCGTGCGTCCGAATTCGCCGCCCCAAATTACCAGCGTGTCGTCCAGCAGCCCGCGCGCCTTGAGATCTTTGACGAGCGCCGCCGAGCCCTGATCGACTTCGCGGCAAACTTTCTCAAGATCGGATTCAAGGGTTTCGCCCGGCCCGCCGTGGCTGTCCCAGTTGGCGTGGTAAAGTTGCACGAAGCGCACGCCGCGTTCGACCAGTCGGCGCGCCAGCAGACAATTCCGCGCAAAAGAAGGTTTCTCGTCTTCGATGCCGTAAAGCCCAAGCGTCGCCTGGCTCTCGCCGGAGATATCGATCAGTTCCGGCGCGCTGGCTTGCATGCGATACGCCATTTCGTACGCGGAAATGCGGGTGCTGATTTCCGCGTCACCGGTCTCAACCAATCGCGCCAGGTTCAAATCGCGCACCGCTTCCAGGGCGCGACGCTGGCGCGTCGCGCTGACCTCGGGTGGCGTGCGAAGATTGAGAATCGGTTCGCCGCCCGAACGCAAGGGGACTCCTTGAAAGGTCGTGGGCAGGAAACCGCTCGCCCAATTGACCGCGCCTCCCCGCGGCCCGCGCGAACCGCTCTGCAACACGACGAAGCCGGGCAAATCCAGCGACTCACACCCAAAACCATAGGTCACCCAGGAACCCAGGCTGGGCCGGCCAAACTGGCCGCTGCCCGTGTTCATGAAAAGTTTCGCCGGCGCGTGATTGAAGAGGTTGGTCGCGCAGGTCTTCACCAACGTGATGTCATCGACCACCGTCCCCATGTGTGGAAACAACTCCGACGCCCATGCGCCGGATTGGCCGTGGCGCGAGAACTTGCGCTTGGTTCCCAGGAGCGTCGATCGCTTTTTGAACGAGGTGTCCATGAACGCGAACCGCTTCCCCTCCAGATAGGAGTCGGGGATCGCCTGGCCGTTCAAATCGACCAGCTTCGGCTTGTAATCCCAGAGTTCCAATTGCGACGGCCCGCCCGCCATGAACAGATAAATCACGTTTTTCGCCCGCGCGGGATGGTGTCCGGCCTTGGGCGCAAAAGGACTGGCCGATTTCATCGGTGCCGCGCCCAACAAGGGCCGGTCATTCATCAGCGACGCCAGCGCGACACCTCCGAGGCCCATGGCGCAGCGGCTAAAGAAATGGCGGCGCGTGATGTAGGAGTGCGCTTCGTTCTGAAAGATACTGGTGCAATTCATAAGTCAAAGCCGGTGGGGCAGCAGCCGGCGCAGAGTTCAGTTCTCATTTGAATCATTCGCGCGTGATCGTTTCATCCAAATTGAGCATGACGCGCGACACGGTGGTCCAGGCGGCGAATGGCGCGGCGTCCAGGCCGTCCGGAGTTTTCAGGGACTGCGCTTCGTCAGGATGCTCGCGGAGTTCTTCCAACTCAACCCGCAACACATCGCGCAATCTTTGAGATTCCTTCGGCGTCGGCGCGCGGGCCACACAAAGCCGAAACGCGTATTCCAAACGTTCCGAGTCGGATTGGGGGCATTCGCGCAACGTCCGTTCTGCCAGCGCGCGGGCGAACTCATAGTAAGCCTCGTCATTCAGAAGCGTCAGCGCTTGCAGGGGAGTGTTGCTCCGGATGCGCCGCGTGCACGTGCTGAACGAATCGGGCGCGTCGAACACCACCAGCGCGGGATGCGGAGTCGCCCGGAAGAAAAACGTGTAAAGCCCGCGGCGATATCGATCCGCTCCCGTGCTGATCTTCCAATCTCGCTTCAGTTGTCCAAGGCTCATGACGCCGTCCGGTTGCGGCGGAAATACCGGCGGACCTCCGAGTTTCGTTGCGAGCAGCCCGCTCGCGGCCAAACCGACGTCCCGGACCACTTCGCCCTCGAGACGCAACCGGTTTTGCCGGGCGAGCAGACGATTATTGGGGTCGATTCCGTTGAATTCCGGCCGGACGCGCGAGGATTGCCGGTAGGTCGCTGAAGTCACAATCAACCGATGCATCGCTTTCAAACTCCAGCCTTGCCCCATGAATTCGGTCGCGAGCCAGTCGAGAAGTTCGGGATGGGAAGGCGCGATTCCCTGTGTGCCGAAATCGTTTTCCGTTTCGACCAGTCCTTTGCCGAAGTACTGCTGCCAGATGCGATTCACCGTGACCCGCGCCAGCAAAGGATTCTCACGCGCGACCAGCCAGCGCGCGAAGCCGAGCCGGTTTGGAGTTTCACTTGCGGGAAATGGATGCAGCACGGCAGGCACGCCGGGTTCGACTTTCTCCCCAAGCCGCGTGAAATCACCTTTGATGAAGAAATGCGTTTCCCTTGGCTGGGAGAGTTCGCGCATGACCAGGGTGGTGTCGATCCGGGGTTTTTTCCTCCTGAGTTTCGCGATGGCCGCTTGATGCACTTTGTTCGTGGGCGCTTGCTCAACGAAAGCCGCCAGCGCCACACGCCTTTGCGCGTCATTGCGCTGTTCGAACCGGACGTCGAACGCGGCGCGGACTTGCTCCGACTGCGCCTGGCGCTGAGCCGGCGTCATCGATTGTTCCCACGCCACCATTCGCTCCCAGATCGACGGATCCTTTTCCGGAAGGCCCCGAATGTATGCCTCAACCTCCGCTTCGATTCGTTCCGCCTCCGCAACCTGCGGCGGTGTCGCCAGCGGGATCTCCGGTTCGTCCGCGTTGTTGAAGAACGCGAACAACCGATAATATTCCTTCTGCGTGATCGGATCGTACTTGTGATCGTGACACTGCGCGCAGCCGATGGTCAGCCCCAGAAAAGCTGCGCCTGTGGTCGCCACGCGGTCGAAGATCGAATCGATGCGGAATTGTTCCTTGTCGATCCCGCCCTCCTGATTGATCTGGGTGTTGCGATGGAAGCCCGTGGCGATTTGCTGCTCCAGCGTCGCGTCCGGCAAAAGGTCGCCCGCCAGTTGCCGCACCACGAATTGATCGAACGGCAAGTCCCGATTCAGCGCAGCGACGACCCAATCGCGATAACGCCAGATGGAGCGCGGCGCGTCGATGCTGTAGCCATTGGAATCGGCGTAGCGCGCCACGTCCAGCCACCAGCGTCCCCAGCGTTCGCCATGATGCGCGGACTGCAGCACGCGCTCGACGGTCTTTTCGTAAGCGTTGGGCGAAGGGTCTTTGACAAACGCTTCCACCTCCGCCGGCGCGGGCGGCAAACCGATCAAGTCCAAATAAGCCCGGCGCAAGAGCGTGGTGCGATCCGCTTCGGGCGCCGGTTCGATCTTTTCCTTCTCCAGCCGCGCCAGGACAAAACGATCGATCGCATTGCGCGGCCAACCGCGCCTTTGGACGGAAGGCAAGGCGGGCTTCTGCGGCGCGATGAACGACCAATGCTTCGCGCGGGTCTCTTTGTCCGCCGGGGCGGCGGTTCCGACAGAACTGATCCCGAGGAGAACGCAGAGCGCCAAGAGCAAGCATCGGCGCAAGGGCGGAATCAGTTGTCTCACGCGGATAACTTATCCAATTCGACGGATCGGATCAACAGTGCATCCAGCACGCCAACCCCGGGCGATATTGACACGCCTCATCCGGCATCCCATTGTTACGCTAGTTCCAGGGGAGCTGACCGGTTTCCCGACGTAGATCGGGGAACGAAACGGCTGAGAGTCTGGCGCGGGAGCGCGAGAGACCCTTTGAACCTGAACCAGGTAATGCTGGCGAAGGGATTGCCACCTTCAAAAGCGTTTCCAGGTTCGAGAATCGCCTGAGCGGCTGCACACCGCCGCGTGATCGAAATCTGAAATCTCAAACCGCAAATCACTATGATCGCCGCCAAAGAATCCTTCGAGCCTCACAGCACTGACCCGTTGCCCAATTCCCGCCGCATCTATGTGCCGGGCCATCTGCATTCCGACGTCCGCGTGCCGATGCGGGAGATCTCGCTCGCGCCCACGAAATCGGCCGGCGGACAGATCGAAGTGAACGAACCCGTCCGCGTCTATGACACCAGCGGGCCCTGGGGCGATCCGGATTTCACAGGGACCGTGGAACAAGGCCTTCCGCCGCTCCGCCGCGAATGGGTTCTCCGCCGTGGGGATGTGGAAGACTACGAGGGGCGCCCCGCGCGACCGATCGATGACGGTTACCTTTCCGAGAACCACCGCCTCCACGCCGCCAGGCGCCAGGACCCGGTCAACTTCAAACTCGAAACTCGAAACTTGAAACCGCGCCGGCCACTGCGCGCCAGCCAAAATCATCCCGTCACGCAGCTTTGGTACGCCCGGCAAGGCATCATCACCCCGGAAATGGAATTCATCGCCATCCGCGAAAACATGACGGTAGCGCAGGCGTCTCGCCTGCCCGGCGATTCGTCTCGAATCGCCGATCTGTCGCAAGACATCGTCCGCAACCACCTCCACAAACAACACGCCGGTTCCGCGCAGTTGTCGGTCAGCGCACGCGATGGTGTGGGGAGCGCACGCGATGGTGCGGGGAGCGCACGCGTCTCGCGTGCTGTTGAAGGCGTCCCGCCTTCAACTCCGTTCACACCATCCGTTTTCCGTCGCTTCCCCCAGCGCATCCCCGCCGAAATCACCCCCGAGTTCGTCCGCAGCGAAGTCGCCGCTGGCCGCGCCATCATCCCGAACAACATCAATCACCCCGAGTCCGAGCCGATGATCATCGGGCGCAACTTCCTCGTGAAGATCAACGCCAACATCGGCAACAGCGCCGTCGCGTCGAGCATCGAGGAGGAAGTCGAGAAGATGCGCTGGGCCACCAAGTGGGGCGCGGACACCGTCATGGACCTCTCCACCGGCAAGAACATCCACGCCACGCGCGAATGGATTCTGCGCAACTCGCCCGTGCCCATCGGCACTGTGCCAATCTACCAAGCGCTAGAAAAAGTCGGCGGCAAAGCCGAGGACCTCACCTGGGAACTCTTCCGCGACACCCTCATCGAACAAGCCGAGCAAGGCGTGGATTACTTCACCATTCACGCCGGCGTGTTGCTGCGCTTCGTGCCGCTCACCGCGAACCGCATGACCGGCATCGTGTCGCGCGGCGGCAGCATCATGGCCAAATGGTGTCTCGCGCATCATAAAGAGAATTTCATCTACACCCACTGGGACGACATCTGCGACATCATGGCCGCCTACGACGTTTCGTT
>Ga0233424_10000353_pt1 | contig 61414 bp, 50 predicted proteins | sample Watercolumn_Towu_FD_181011 | JGI IMG/M metagenome (GOLD analysis project Ga0233424, IMG submission 181011) | Freshwater microbial communities from Lake Towuti, South Sulawesi, Indonesia - Watercolumn_Towuti2014_125_MG | ecosystem: Environmental > Aquatic > Freshwater > Lake | place: Indonesia... | reverse complement strand
TCTACTTAGAAAACTAGCACTTTTCAGAATACAAGAATAGGCGAGGATTACGTCCAGCAATGGGCGTAACCTTGTTGCGTCTTTGTATTCGGGTATGCTAGTACCTCTAAGTAGGATGTAACAATTTCGGTTACGTCCTTTTTTTATTTTAAAAAAGTTTTCTGATACAGACGTAAATGTGGAAATATATCTGACAAGAGTTTGAAATTTACTGGCAAATGTTGCAGCGGTAAGTTTCATAATTAACAACTGCGACTACTTTATTTTTCCGTTTAGGAGAAAATACTATGGTAAGAATAATCTTTCTTTTCATACTTGGCGTTTGCATTTCTACTTCGCAAACGTACCAAATGAATGTGCGAATGAAAAATGGAACAACAACTTCCATTCCCATTCAAGACATTCGGAAACTTACATTCTCTGACATCACAAGTGTCGGGAATGAACGATGGGCGAGTGTTATCAAAACGTTCGCTTTGTTGCAAAATTATCCTAATCCCTTCAACCCAAGTACAATAATTGAATATCAGTTACCGAAACTTGGGAATGTTGAAATTAGGATTTTTAATATCGCTGGTCAATTAGTAAAATCTTTTGGCAATTCCTCGCAAGCAGAAGGAACACATTCAGTCGTGTGGGATGGTAAAAATGATGTTGGCGCAACTGTGGCAAGTGGACTGTACATTTACCAAGTTGCTTTTGAAAATTCACTACTCTCGAAAAAAATGTTACTCATCAAATAAAATTTATAAACAATTAAACTTAACACAACTATGCAAAATACAATTCTTTTCTTACTCGTTGTCTTTATGACAACACAATCGTTTTCACAAACGATGAACGTTCACAAGAACGATGGAACAACGGTTCCGTTCACACTATCTCAGATAGATAGTATTACATTCACTGCTACTTCACTTCTTTTCCAAGAAGATTTCGAATCCTATGCTGCTAATTCGTTTCCCTCAAGTGGTGGATGGGTATTACTTCACAATGGTGCGGGTGATTCCTATCAGATAGTTACAACGGCTCAACATCACTCTGGCGAAAAAGCAATGCAACTAAAAGGAAGTTTATCATCATGGTGGGCAGCTCACATGTACAGACCTATCCAATTTACTCAATCACCGATTAACGTAGAACTATGGTTGATGGCAAGTAACTCAAATACTGGCAATGCTGAAGATATGGGTAGGTTTTTGTTTAATGATTTGGCTACTGCGCACGAATGGCCGGGCACGTACCTGTACGCCACTGATGGAACTATTAGAGCTCACATTGGAAGCACGAATCAATCACTTGGTCAGTTCGTTGCAAATCAATGGTATAAGATTAGAATGCGGCTTGACTTTACAAATCATAAGATAGACGTTTGGGTAAACGATACTTGGGTTGGACAAAATATCAGTGGTACTTTTCTTTCTAATTCGTACGATATTTTTGAACTAGGAGCAGAACATGGAAATACGACGTTCTATTTTGATGACATAATAGTTTGGCGTGAGTAATTCGTAGAAATGCAAATAACAACGCATGAATATTTAAGCGGTAAAGAAAATTTCTCTGCCGCTTTTTCATTTTAAAATGAAAACGGAATCTCATTTTACAACTTTCTTTTCTAATTTCTTTCTATATTTTCCGCAAGAAATTTTCAAAAACGTAGCATCAACTCATTGTATGCCAAAACTCAACATCAATTATCTATCAGACGCGAAAGGAAATACGACTGCTGTTCTTCTTCCTATTCAGGTTTGGAAACAATTTATTGGTGATTACAATAAATTGAGCCAATATGCCCGAATGAAAAATTCTTTGAGCGATGCCTTTCGGGAAGTGCAAGAAATTGAACAAGGAAAGAGAAAGGCAATAACATTCCGAGAATTTATGAATGAGTTGTGAAATCATTCCGACGCCGAATTTTATTCGAGAAGCGAAAGCGCTAACGAAGAAATATCGTTCTTTAAAGAATGAACTTTCTGCATTAGAAGAACAATTGTTCGGCAATCCAGAATTGGGAACTTCAATCGGAAACAATTGTCGAAAGATTCGCTTGGCGGTCAAAAGCAAAGGAAATGGAAAAAGCGGAGGATGAAGAATCATAACCCATCTTATAGTTCGTTTGCAAACAATATCTGATAAACTTGTGCGATTATATCTTATGAAGATTTACGATAAATCTGATTACGAAGATATTTCGGAAAAAGAACTTCTAAAAATTCTCTCTGAAATTAAAGAACAGAGAAGCACAAAACAAATTTTTCAACTCACTAAATCTCAAATCAAAAATCAAAAATCTAAAATAAACTATGGCTCTTGAACGAACCAGCGAACAAACAAACGAACATACGAACAAACGAAAACTATGAACTACACCACCATTTCCATTGCCAAAGAAAATCTGTATGCAATCATTCAAATGCAACGCGCGGAAGTTTTCAATGCGCTGAATATGCAACTGATGCACGAACTTGTTGACGCGCTTGAATCGCTCGATAACGATGACGACGTGCGAGCAATTATTCTCACGGGAAACGAAAAAGCATTCGCCGCCGGTGCCGATATAAAAGAAATGGCGAATGCAACTGCAATGGAAATGCTGCAACGCGACCAGTTTGCACGATGGGATAAAATCCGAAAAATCAAAAAACCCATCATCGCGGCGGTAAGCGGATTTGCGCTTGGCGGTGGTTGCGAACTCGTAATGTCGTGCGATATTATCATTGCTTCCGAAACAGCAAAATTCGGTCAACCGGAAATCAACATCGGCGTCATGCCGGGAGCGGGAGGAACGCAACGATTAACACGAGCAGTAGGAAAAGCAAATGCGATGGAAATAATTCTTACGGGAACAATGTTTACTGCAAATGATGCATTGCAGTGGGGACTTATCAACAAAGTAGTTCCAGCTGAATATTATTTAGAAGAAGCAAAAAACATGGCGAAAGAAATCGCAAGCAAACCGCCGCTTGCAGTTCGTCTTGCAAAAGAAGCAATTCTCAAATCGTTTGATACAACGATAGAAGGCGGATTGGAATTTGAACGCAAGAATTTCTATCTTCTTTTTTCAAGCGAAGACCAGAAAGAAGGAATGAACGCATTTATCGGAAAACGAAAAGCGGAATGGAAAGGAACGTAATGAGGCAAAAGTTTTCCCAATGAATTTTTCATAAATTTTGCCGTCATAATTTTAACAGAGATTTCTATCGGAGGTTATACAAATTTTTCTATGAAGCACTCATTCTTACTACTATTTCTTTTATTATTCGATTTTTCATTTTCACAAGTGGAACAAAAGTTTTCTCCATTACTATTGCAACAATGTTCCGCAATGGATGAAAACGAACAACTGCTCGTGTGGGTATTTTTTACCGACAAAGGAATTGCGACGGAACAGTATTTTGCAACGCCAACTTCTGTTGTGAGTGAAAAATCTTTACGGCGTCGCGCAAAAGTTTTACCTGCGTCCTCTCTACTCGATTACAACGATTTACCCGTGAATGAAAATTATATTTCGCCGCTTTTGCAAATTGGTTTTCGTTTGAAACACCAATCGAAATGGTTGAACGGCGTAAGCGGTTATATTCAGAAATCATCACTGGAAAACCTTGCGCAATTTTCTTTTGTACAAAACATTGATGTAGTTTTCAAACTGAAAAAGAAATACAACGCGGAAGACGACGAGCCACAAATTTTTCCGCTAGATAATTTTCACAAAGACGAGCATACGTATAACTACGGTTCTTCCTTCACGCAACTGAATCAAATCAATGTTCCCGCCGTTCACGATTTGGGAATAACAGGACAAGGAATTGTGATTTGCATGATGGATGCCGGTTTCAATAATCTTCCGCACGAAGTTTTTGCGAATATGAACATCATTGCCCAATGGGATTTTGTGAATAACGACCCCGATGTCGGCGATGGAAACGATATGGGAAGCGGTTCGCACGGAACACAAACGCTTTCCACCATCGGCGGATTTAAAGAAGGAAAACTCATTGGTCCTGCATTTAACGCAACATACATTCTTGCCAAAACCGAAAACACCGACAGCGAAACTCCGATTGAAGAAGATAACTGGATTGCTGCTGCCGAATGGGCAGATAGTATCGGTGTTGATGTTACTTCCACGTCACTTGGTTACATTACGTTCGATGCGCCGTATCCCAGTTACACGTGGCAAAGTATGAACGGCAATACGTGCAGAATAACGATTGGCGCAGATATGGCGGCGGCAAAAGGAATTGTTGTTGTCAATTCTGCTGGAAACGAAGGAGACGACGCAAATCATAATACACTCGGCGCGCCTTCTGATGGCGATAGTGTTATTGCAGTTGGCGCAGTCGGGTCTTCCGGTAATCGTTCATCGTTCAGCAGCGTTGGTCTTACCGTTGATGGAAGAATAAAACCTGATGTGATGGCGATGGGTTCTGGCGTTGCAGTTGCAAGTCCGTCGAATGTTACGGGATATACGACGAGCAGTGGAACATCATTCAGTTGTCCGCTTGCGGCGGGAGTAGCGGCATTGGTGCTTGCTGCAAATCCAGTTCTTACACCAATGCAAGTGCGCGAAGCAATGAGAAACACTGCTTCGCGATTCAATACGCCCGATAAATATTATGGATGGGGAATTCTGAATGCGTACGATGCGCTGAATTATTTCCGAATTCAGATTGCGCATATTCCGTTGATGGATACGGAGAATCCGAATCGCACACATAAAGTTTCCGCAACGTTCACTTCCGCGTTTCCGTTAAGCGAATTGCATTACGTGTTTTATTCTGTCAATGCTTCGACACAATTTGATTCCGTGTTGATGATGCCAACGGGAATCGCCAATTCATTTGAAGCGGTAATTCCTGTTTCAGAAAACAATGTTACTATTCGCTATTATATTCGCGCATCGCTTGCAACACCTGTATTTACGTATTTGCCTTTAAATGCGCCCGAAGAATATTTTCAGTTTTTTGTCGGAGAAGACGCAACTCCTCCTGTAATTTCCCACCGTCGTCTTGGAAATCAATCACTACTCACGTGGCCTCCGGTAATTCTCGCGGATGTAACGGATAATGTTGGTGTGAAAAAAGTTTCTGTTCGATGGAAACATAACGGAATACCACAGGAAGAATTTTCTCTCAACCGTGTAAATAATTCGCCACGATTTGAACTTCCTTTTCCATTAGCAGATTCTCTTGTTACTCTCGGTGATATTCTTTCGTACAAAATCATTGCAACAGATTCCGCAATGCAAACAAACACAACGTTTTTCCCAAATGATTCAACGGAAATTTCTTTTACCGTTGTGAACTACGTGAATTACTCTACAACATTTGATGAAACAAACGGCGAACTGACATCAACAAACGATTGGCAATGGGGAATGCCACAACCATCGCCATCACCACATTCAACGCCAAACGTTTGGGGAACAATTCTCAACGGCAATTACTCAACAGGTCCGTTGCTTTCAACATTGAACACACCGTCGCTGCACGTAACGGATGCCAATGCAACATTTTCCTTTTGGCATTGGTACGATATTGAAAACAGATACGACGGAGGAAACGTAAAAATTTCTGTTAATGGAAATCCGTTCTTCTTAATCACGCCGCAGGAAAATTATGATACAACACTTTCGTCACAATATCAGAATCCATTGGGAGGTGAGCGTGCATTTAGCGGAAATTCGGGAACGTGGAAAATTGCAACATTCAATTTAAATGGATTTGTGAATGTTGGCGACAATGTTGTTTTCTCTTTTCAATTCGGCGTTGATACTTACGTCGAATATTCCGGTTGGTATGTTGACGACATCACGTGCAACGGTTTCGGATGGATTCCTGTTTCTGTTTTACAAACTCCGCGAGAAATTCCACAAACGATTTCTTTGCTGCAAAATTATCCGAATCCCTTCAACCCTGTAACCACTATCCGCTTTACACTATCCACTGAAGCACTTGTATCATTACAAGTGTATGATATAGTAGGAAGAAAGGTAGCGGAATTGATTCGCAGCAGATTAATGAATGAAGGAAAGCACGAAGTAGAATTTGATGCAAGTAATTTATCGAGCGGGGTGTATTTCTATCGGTTAAGTGTAACACCATGGGGCAAGTTGAGTTACAGAGAAACAAAGAAAATGTTTTTGTTGAAATAAATTTTCCTTTTCAAGAAAATATTTCCTATTTTCATTCCCGAAATTTTTTTGCTGAACTGCGTGAACGTTTTTTCACGTGCAGTTATGTTTGAAAAAAAAAAAACTTTTGTCCAAGGTTATCTTCTTATTCAAAAAATAAATATTCATTATTCACAATCGTTAAGGAACATTGTTATGAAGAAATTTAGTACTCTTCTTTTTGCTCTTATTCTTGCGCTGTTATACTCAACAAACACTCAAGCAGGATTTCCTCGCACGGTGATTTGCGAAGATTTTACCAGCACAACGTGTCCTCCGTGCGCTCCCGCGAATCAATATTTTGATAATTGGTTTGCAAATTACGGCGGTCAAGACCAAGTTACCGTAGTGAAGTACCACGTGTGGTGGCCTTCACCGGGAAATGACCCGTATTATCTTGCGAACACTTCCGAAGTGCAAACGCGAAATACCTACTATGCAAACAACTACGCACCGCATATGTTTATTGACGGAAATGTCGATGGCGGTTCGTCGTACACTTCGTGGCCCGGTTTGATTGAGCCGCGATTTTTCAGTTTCAGTCCATTGGAAATAAAACTTTCCGGAACATTTACTGCTACAAGCGGAACAGTCAATATCAAAATTCGAAACGACGGAACAACCATTCCGAGTGGAACATTGGTGCTGCATACAGTAGTTGTCGAAAATGGATTGTTGTACACCGGTCCCAACGGAGACCCGCGCCACGAACAAGTAATGCGGAAAATGTATCCGAATGCAAGCGGAGAAACATTTACTATCGCATTGAACGATTCGGCTTCGTTCACAAAAAATATTACGTGGAATTCCAGTTGGGTGATGAACAATTGCGAAGTCGTTGTGTTTGTGCAAGTCAAAGAAACAAAAGCAATTTTACAAGCCGCAAAACAACGCATTGACGAACTTGTTGTTGGTGTAAATGAACAGCAATTTCTCCCGCAATCAGTTTTGTTGCATCAAAATTATCCGAATCCGTTCAATCCTTCGACAATCATCAAGTACGATTTGCCCACAAGTTCGTTTGTTACGATTCGCATCGTGAACATTCTTGGTCAAGAAGTCGCAACAATGGTCAATGAACAACGGGAAGCCGGAACTCATTCCATCGTTTTTGATGCAAGCAGTAATAAATTCACGAGTGGAGTCTATTGTTACCGGTTAACAACGGGAAATACAACGCAAATAAGGAAGTTTGTTTTGATGAAATAAAACATCACGAAAGAGAAAATAAAAATCCCACGTTGTTACCGACGTGGGATTTTTTTTACAAAAAAATTTCTTGAAGTTTTTCTCCGAATTATGCCGCAAGTTTTCTCAACGCTCTTTTCATCATTACGTTCACCATTTTTTTTCGGTAGCTCACTGCGCCATCAACATTCGGCATTGGATGAATGAGTGAGGTAATTTCATTTGCGATGCTTGCTATCTTTTCATCTGTAATTTTTTCGCCGATAAGTTTTTGTGAAATTGTATCAGCGACAATTGGAGAACTTGCAACTGCGCCGATAACTATGTTCGCTTTCTCACAAAAATTTTTTGAATTGATGGAAAGAGCAACACCTACATTTGCAATTCCAAAATCTATGGAATTTCTCGCTCGCATTTTTCCGTGTGCGGATTTTATTTTTTCATCGTAAGGAATTGTAATGGATGTAAGAATTTCTGATTGAAAGAGAGACACATGATTTTTTCCGTCATCGTTGTATAATCGTGAAAGAGGAATTTTCAACGTCGAGTGTGAACTATGTAATTCTACATTTGCATCGAGCGCAATGAGCAATGGTGCGAGGTCGGAGCAAAATACCGCGGTACAATGCGATAATTCCGGCGCGGCGTGACAAATTCCATTTCCATATTTCATACAATTCCCCAATGAGTTTCGCCAAAAATCTGATTGGTCGTAATAAAAACAGCGCGTATTCAAACAGAGATTTCCCCCGATTGTTGCCCGGTTTCTGATTTGCGGTGATGCAATGGATTTTATTGCATCAATAATCGAAGGGAAATATTTTTGTACGTACGCATTTTTTTCTATTTCAGAAAGTGTGCACATCGTACCGATCTTCAATCCTTCATCACGTGAAAATGTTATGTGTCGCAACTCATTTATTTTTCCAAGCCACAAAACATTTTTCACCGGAATAATTTCCTGTTTCATTCCTACAATTACATCAGTTCCACCAGCGAGAATTTTCGTTTCTTCGCTTGAAGAAAGAATTTTTATCGCTTCTTGCAATGATGCAGGAGAATGAAACTCAAATTTCGGAAGTCGAATCATACAGCAATCAATTCTTTTTCTCTTTTGATTGAACGATTCTTTTCTTCCATCGCTTTCAGAATATTTTCCGGAAGAAATGGAACATTGTGCAAACGAATTCCAACAGCATCATAAATCGCATTTGCAATCGCGGGAATAACTGCAAGCAACGGACCTTCACCCGCTTCTTTTGCGCCAAGCGGTCCTTCGGGGTCATTGCTTTCAACTATGAAAGTTTCTATTTCCGGCGTATCGAGCGTTGTCGGCGTTTTGTAATCGAGAAGCGATGTAGATTTGAGCAAACCACCGAGCGTCGCAGTTGTATTTTTTGTATATGACATTTTTTCATACAACGCTTCGCCGATTCCCATATACACACTTCCTTCAATTTGTCCTTCGACTAACGTTTTGTTCAACGCTTTTCCGCAATCGTGCGCAGACCACACTTTATGAATTTTCACGTGTCCCGTTTCTTCATCCACTTCAAGTTCGACAACATGCGCAGTAAAACTGTATGATGGCGATGGTCCTGCTCCTGCGCCTTTATATGTTCCACCAAGTTTCGGCGGCGAGTACGAACCAACGGCAGAAAGAGTTCCGAATTTTTGTTCCGCTAATTTCGCTGCTTCGATGAATGAAATATTTTTCGAAGAATCTTTTTCAGTAAAAATAGTACCATTCATCGCGATTAAATTTTCGCTACTCGTTTCCAATTTTTCCGCAACGACATCAAAAATTTTTCTTCGCAATTCTTTCGCCGCTTGCAATACCGCATTCCCCGCCATAAATGTAACGCGGCTCGAATAACTTCCCAAATCAACAGGAGTTAAATCAGTATCTGCTTCATACACTTTCACATCGCTAATATTTACGCCGAGATTTTTTGCAGCAAGCGAAGCAAGAACAGTATTCGAACCTTGTCCAATATCAGATGAACCGCAAAAAACTGTAACGCCGCCGCCTCTGTCAATTTTTACAATTGCGCCGCTGTGCGGAAGTCCGAGCCAGTTGATTTCTTTTCCCGCACCACTAATGTATGCGCTTGTTGCAATTCCAATTCCACGTCCCCGGGACAAGTTCCCCTTTTTATTTTTCCAATCCGATGCTTCCAAAACTTTCTGGATACATTCTTGAATTCCGCAACTTGTTACGCGAAGCGAATTGATGGTGAGTGAATTTTCTTCAACGAGATTTTTCAATCGTATTTCAGCTGAATCAATTCCGAGATGTTCCGCAATTCTATCGAGTTGAACTTCAAACGCAAATCGTGGTTGAACTGCACCGTGTCCGCGTTTTGGTCCGCACGGAGGTTTGTTTGTGTAAACGCGCGTGCTTTCAAATTTGTAAAGCGGAATTTTATATGGCAACGTGAGCAATTGTCCCGAATAATACGTTGTGATAATTCCGTAACTGCCATACGCGCCGCCATCGAGCAACGCTTTGTATTTAACAGCAGTAATCGCCCCGTCATTTTTCACGCCTGTTTTCAAATGCATTTTTGTAGCGTGTCGTCCGCGGTGAGAATAAAAAACTTCTTCGCGCGTGTAGGTAATTTTTACCGGTCGTCCTGATTTTATAGAAAGAAACGCGGCACAAAATTCCAATGCAAACGGTTCACTCTTTCCACCGAAACCACCGCCGAGATGTGGTTTAATAACGCGAATGTGACTTGCGGGCATTTCCAAAACTTTTGCAAATGTGCGATGAACATAATGCGGTGTTTGTGTTGATGACCACAACGTAAGATTTCCATCTTTAAAATTGTTTGAAGTTGCAGATGGCTCAAATGATGCAACGGCGGAATGTGGTTCGAGCATTGCGTGTGTGTTGGAATCATAAAAAAATTCATCTTCGCGAATGTAATCTGCGTTTGCAAATCCTTCTTCAACATTACCAAATTCCAACTCAACATTTTTTGCAACGTTGTTTTCGTATTTCGAGTCGTCGTGAATTTTGGGAAAAGTATTTTTCAACGCATCTTCAACGGAAAGAATAGAAGGAAGAATTTCATATTGCACATCAATCAACTTCAACGCTTCTTGCGCAGTGAATTCATCAATCGCCGCAACTGCTGCAACACCATCACCTATGAATCTCACTTTATCAACACACAATGCTGTTTCATCCTGACTGGAAGGAAGAACACCGTATTTAATTAGCAAATCTTTTCCTGTCATTACGGCAATAACGCCGGGAAGTTGTTCTGTTTTTGTTGTATCAATGGAAAGAATGTGAGCGTGCGCGTGCGGACTGCGAAGAATTTTTCCAAACAACATTCTCGGAAGAAAAATATCATCGGTGAATTGCGCTGAGCCAGTAATTTTCGTAACACCGTCAACTTTAATTTCGGATTTCGGATTGTGGATTTCGGATTGTGAAATTGCTTCCACAATTTTTTTATATCCAGTGCAGCGGCAAAGATTTCCGGAAAGTTCTTCCCTGATTTGTTGGTTGCTAATTGCTGACTGCTGAATGCTCTTCGCTGTCAATATCATTCCTGAAGTACAAAATCCACACTGCAACGCACCATGTTCGAGAAATGATTTTTGTAATGAATGAAGGTTTCCATTTTCTGCAACCCCTTCAATTGTTTGAATTGAACTTCCATTGCAAGTAATTGCAAGTGTAATGCACGAGAGAATTGGTTTTTCGTCAACAAGAACTGTACACGCTCCGCAATCTCCCGTATCGCAACCGATTTTTGTTCCAGTAAGATGTAGTTGCTCACGAAGAACTTCTGCAAGCGTCCACTGCGGTTCAATCGCAAGTTCTTTTTTTTCGCCGTTGATAGTGAACGATATGAATTGCTTCGACATTGCTACACCAGCGCAAGAGTTTTTTCTGATAACTCTTTTCCTTTTTCAAACGCGTTCAAATTCAATTCTAAAATTTTTGGATTGAGATTTTCTTTCATCACGGCAAACCAATGTTCATCTGCAATTCCTGTGTGTTGAGCCATCGCGCCGAGAAGAATAGTATTTGCCGCGCGATAATTTCCCATTTCACTTGCAATTGAAACTGCATCAATCGCTTGCACGTTGTATCCTTTGCTCGAAAGAAATTCTTCAATGTTTTGCGGGTACTCAACCTTTTTTTCCGTCATCGGTTGCGGCGAGCGTTCTTCATTGTTGAGTAAAATTATTCCACCGTCTTTCACATAATGCGCCCAGCGAAGTCCTTCAAGTTTTTCAAGCGAAAGAAGAATATCAACATCGCCAACTTTTGAAAGCGGCGAATACACTTTTTGAGAAAACCTCACATGGGATACAACACTTCCACCGCGTTGTGCTGCTCCGTGCGCTTCAGTTTTCTTAACATCAAACCCGGCGTGAATTGCCGCGCGAGCAGTAAGTTCAGAAATCAATAAAATTCCTTGTCCGCCAACGCCGGCGAAGAGAAGATTTTTTCCGGTTGAGTTATTCATATCGTTGAAATTAATTTGTTGGAATCATTCGTATCGCATCAAAGTTGCAAAGTTCTGCGCATAAGTTGCAACCGATACAACGCTCTTTGGAAATGAATGGAATATTTTGCGAACCATCAATTGCTGGACAACCGATTTTCAAACACAAATCACATTCTTCACAAAGTTCATCAAGCACTTCGTACGGATAATGCGTTTTTGCTTTTTCATCTTCGAGCAATACACACGCACGGCGAGAAATAACAACAGCGGGTTCGTTCAATGCCAACGCTTCTTTCATCGCAGTTTCAGTTTCTTCCAAATTATACGGGTCAATCACGCGAATATGTTTTATGCCGATTGCAGAAATCAGTTGTTCGTAATTGATGGAATACGTTTCCATATTGCGAACAGTTTTTCCCATTCCCGGATGTTGCTGATGTCCCGTCATTCCCGTTGTCGAATTGTCCATCAGCACCACTGTTGTTACGCCTTTGTTGAACACAATATCAATCAACGGCGCAATTCCACTGTGCAGAAATGTTGAATCGCCAATCACCGCGACAAGTTTTTTACTCATTGTTGAGCGATGAACTTTTTCCATTCCGAACGCATTGCCGATTCCCGCGCCCATACAAAATGTTGTATCGAGCGCATTGAATGGCGGAAGCGCGCCAAGTGTGTAACAACCGATATCACCGGTAACGATTGTTTTCAGTTTGTGCAAAACATAATACACGCCGCTATGAGGACAACCCGGACACATCACCGGTGGTCGTGGCGGAATTGCAATTTCGTTTTCAAAGTTTTTTTGTTTGCCGTTTCCGTTGAATGCGCGACTGACAATATCGGGCGAGAGTTCAAAAATATTTGTGAACACATCTTTGCCGGAAATGTTTGTTAAGCCAAACGGGTTTTTCACTCCGAGCAATCGCAACTGTTCTTCGAGAAATGGTTCGAGTTCTTCAATGACATAAATTTTTTCTACGCCATCACAAAAATACTCAATCATTTTTTTCGGCAATGGAAATATCATTCCGAGTTTGAGAAATGATGCATCGGGAAAAACTTCTTTTGCATATTCAAAACAAATGCCGCTTGTAATCACGCCAATCTTTTTGCTGTTCCATTCAATCGTGTTGTGCGGAAATGTTTCAGCAAATTCTTCCAACTTCTTCAAACGCTCTTCAATATTGTTGCGCCAGCGTTTTCCCCAAATCGGGACAACGTGTTTATGCGGGTCTTGTTTATACTTTTGCGGCGGTGTTCGTTTCGGTTCTGAAAATTCTACAATGGATTTTGAATGTGAGGTGCGTGTTGTCGTTCGTAAAAAAACGGGAACATCAAATTGCTCACTGATGTCGAAAGCAACTTTTACAAACTCTTTTGCTTCCTGACAATCGGAAGGTTCAAGCATAGGAATTTTTGCAAACTTTGCGAAGAAGCGATTATCCTGTTCATTTTGTGAAGAATGCATTCCCGGGTCATCAGCAGTAATAACAACGAAACCACCATGCACCCCAGAGAACGGAGTAACCATTAGCGAATCGAGAGCAACATTCACGCCAACGTGCTTCATCGAAACAAGTGAACGCGCGCCGGCAATTGATGCTCCGTACGCAACATCAAATGCAACTTTTTCATTTGTTGACCATTCGACATCAACATCATCGTAACGCGCAAGGTTCTCGATAATTTCCGTGCTTGGAGTTCCGGGGTAACCACACGCAATGTGAATTCCCGCTTCCCACGCACCGCGAGCAATTGCTTCATTGCCCGATAAAAATTGTTTGTTGTTCATAAATTTTTCAACCACGAATTTGCGCAGATAATACACCGATTTTCACGGATATAATTTGTGCAAATCCGTGCTTCATCCGTGTTATCCGCGGTTAATTTAAATTCCATTTTTCAAAACATCACGCGCAATCACAATATGCTGTATCTCATTCGTCCCTTCAAAAATGCGATTGACACGAGCATCGCGGTACAAACGTTCAATCGGATATTCGCGCATATATCCCATTCCACCGTGAATTTGCATCGCTTTATCTGCAACGCGACACACCGTTTCCGTTGCTACAAGTTTACAAATCGCCGATTCTCGCGAACACGGAATGTTATTATCAATCATCCACGCCGTGCGATAAATAATACTTTCCGCTTGATAAATTTCCGATGCCATTTCCGCAAGCATAAACTGAATTGCTTGCTGTTCGGCAATCGGTTTTCCAAATTGCTTTCGTTCGTTTGCGTGTTTGATGCTGAGTTCCAACATTTCTTTTGACGAACCGAGACATTGTGCGGCAAGACTCACTCGTGCAACATCGAGCGTTTGCATTGCGACTTTGAAACCGCCTCCAATTTCACCGAGAATATTTTCTTTCGGCACTTCGAGATTTTCAAAAAATAAATCTGTTGTGTGCGAGCCGCGAATTCCCATTTTCTTTTCCGGCTTTCCCGCCCGAAACCCATTCCATTTTTTTTCAACAATGAAAGCAGTAATTCCTTTCACTCCTTTCGACACATCCGTTATAGCAAATACAACAATAACATCAGCAATATTTCCGTTCGTGATGAATGTTTTATTTCCATTGAGCAGAAAATTATTTCCGTTATCCGTTGCAGTTGTTTTTATTGAAGCAACATCGGAACCGGCGTTTGGTTCTGTGAGAGCGAATGCAGCGAGTAATTTTCCTTCTGCAAGCGGACGAAGATAATTTTCTTTTTGCATTTCGCTTCCACAAAGATAAATCGCCATTGCCCCAAGTGATTCGTGGCCGCCGATGGTAACTGCTGTTGAATTACATCCTCTCGCAATTTCTTCGAGCAAAATGCAATAACCGATTTCACCAAATCCACCACCGCCATATTGTTCAGGAAATGCAACGCCGAGAAATCCGAGTTCTGCCGCTTTCGTAATTATCTCAAACGGCAATTCTTCTTTTTCATCAATCATTGCTGCAAGCGGTCGCACTTCGTTGTCGGTAAATTTACGAGCAACGTCGCGCAGCATTTTTTGTTCTTCGGTGAAAGTGAAATCGAGCATATTTTTTATTGACCACGAATTTGTGCGGATGCTTCACGGATTTTCACGAATTGAATCTGTGTATATCCGTGTTGTATTCGCGTCATTCGTGGTTAATTAAATTTACATTACAACAATCGAACGCAATGCATTTTCATCGTGACTTCGCAGCAAATCAAATGCGTCGTTTATTTTTTCCAACGGAAATTTTTGCGTTACCAACTCCGCAACTTTTACTTTTCCGATTCTGCATAACTCAATCAACTTCGGATAATCAACAGGACGGCAACCGAGCGAGCCGCGAATTTCCATTTCGAAATACATTATTTTTGCTGCACTTACTTTTATATCGTCAGCAGAATAACCAACTATAACAAGCCGTCCGCCTTTACGCAACGTTCCGAAAGCAGATTCAATTGTTTGCGATTTTCCAATTGCTTCAATCGCAATATCCGCGCCGCCGTTTGTAAGTTTCTTAATTTCTTTCCCAATATTTTCAACTTTGGTTGGATTGATTGTGTATGTTGCGCCAAACTTTTTTGCCCATTCTAATTTTTTTTCTGAAACATCAACTGCAATTACAATTCCACCAAATGCTGACGCAAGTTGCACAACATTGATTCCCACGCCGCCGCAACCAAACACCACAACCGAATCTCCCGCTTTCACTTCCGCTCGATTTTTTACTGCGTGATACGGTGTTGAAATTGCATCGGCGATTATTGCTCCTTCTTCCAACGGAATTTCTTTCGGCAGATAAAAAATATCTTTTGCCGGCGCGGCGACAAATTCTGCATACGCACCATCAATATTATTTCCGAACATCGTCATCGTTGCGCAAATATTTTCACGTCCCGTTCTGCAAAATTCGCACGAGCCGCACGTGAGCACAGCGGGATGCAAAACTCTATCGCCTTCTTTGAAATTTTTTACTTCACTTCCGACTTGCGCAACAATTCCCGATGGCTCGTGTCCCAAAATGAGCGGCGGCTTTTTGAATGTCGGCGTTCCGTGGTCAATGTAATGCAAATCGGTATGGCACACGCCGCACGCAGTAACTTTCACAAGCACTTCGTTCGGTTTGATTATCGGCGTTTGCCATTCTTCAATTTTCAGTTGTTGATTTGGTCCGTAAAAGACTGCGGCTTTCATAATATTTTAGATTTCAGATTTTAGATTGTAGATTGAACAGTATTTAATTGTATTACACTGATTACAAAAATATCTATACCAATAATTTCAAGAATCCCAAGTGAATTATTTCAATTCAAATTTGTTTTCTTCAATCGCTTGTTCACTAATACACACGCACCGATTGCTCCAGCGTATTCGGAGTTTTCGTTCACGTTGAGTTTCTTTCCAAGTTTTGTTTCGAGCGCTTTTACCATTCCAGCATTGCGCGTGATTCCACCGGTCAATGTTATTTCGCCATCAATTCCGACTTGCCGAAGTTGCGCAACAATTCTGTCGGAAATGGAAAGATGCGTTCCCATTAAAATATCTTCGACGGGATAGCCGCTCGTAACGAGATTGATTACTTCCGATTCTGCAAGCACTGCACAAATGGAACTAATTGGCTGCGGGTCTTTGGAATGAAGCGAGAGCGAACCGATTTCTTCGAGTTGCAATTCAAGTCCTTTTGCAACGCGCTCCAAAAAACTTCCCGCGCCCGATGCGCATTTATCATTCATCTTAAATTTCATAACGCGACCGTTTTCATCTATGCGAATCGCTTTTGCATTTTGCGCGCCGACATCCAAAATATTTTTTGTTGTCGGAAAAAGAAATTTCGCTCCCATTGCGTGACACGTTATATCGGTGATTTGAATTCGCCGCATCGGTGCTTGATAACGTCCGTAACCGGTGGATGCAACATAAAAAACATTCATCGGTGCAATGGAAATATTTTTGCACGCTTCTTTCAAAACATTTTCCGAAGCGAGCGCGAGATTGTGTTTGGTAAGAATTGTTGCGCGGGAAATTATTTTTTCCGAACGCGTGTCAAAGATTGCGCATTTCGTCATTCGTGTTCCTATGTCAATTCCTGCGATGTAGTGTTCGTTGTTCATATGGCAAGTTCTTTTGCTGAAATAAATTTTTCCTGTTGATGAAGATGTCCATCGTGATGCGATTTTGCGCGTTCCAAAGCAAACAATGCCGCGCCAATCGCTCCGATGAATTGTGAATCATCATTCACGTTGATATGCAATCCTAATTTTTCTTCGAGCGATTTTATCATTCCCCTATTTTTTGAAACTCCGCCTGTGAACGTAATTTCCTGTTCAAGTCCGACACGCCGTAACAAACTCACCGAACGCGCGGCAATAGATTGATGAACGCCTGCAAGAATATCTTCCCCTTTTTTCCCTTTGGAAAGATGATTCATAATTTCTGTTTCGACGAACACCGTGCAAACGTTGGTAATGCGCAACGGATTATTTGATTGAAGCGCAACATCGCCAAGTTCATCGAGCGTAATTCCCATAACATCAGCGGCAGCAGCGAGAAATCGTCCTGTTCCAGCAGCGCATTTATCGTTCATACAAAAATCAATCACTTCGCCTTTTTCGTTGATGCGAATTCCTTTTGTATCCTGTCCGCCGATGTCGAGAATTGTTTTTGTATTTGGAAAAAGAAAACTTGCACCGCGTGCGTGACAAGAAATTTCCGTTATCTGTGCATCGCCAAACAAAACTTTGTAACGACCGTAACCAGTTCCAACGGTGTAAGAAACATCCCACTCTTCTAATTTTGCAGTTGAGCGCGCAGTTTGAAATGCTTTCTCTGCGGCTTTCACAACGTTTGCGCCCGTGTTCACAATTCCGCGTGCAACGATTTCAGAATTCTCATTGAGAATGATTGCTTTTGTTTGTGTTGAACCGACATCAACTCCGGCGACTAACATAGTTTCTTTCTATAAATGGATTATTGTTTTGATGAAATACTTTAGTGCTGTTTATTCTTTGGACTTTTATTTATGCACTTACTAATCGTTTATGTTCCAACGATTCAAAAAATGCGTCAATACGATTTTTCAATTGCGCGGCTTGAAAATAGCGCGGGTCAGCCAAATCGCTTTCGACAAGCAATGTTGGAATATTCCACTTGCGAATAAATTGTTCGCGCATATCCGCTTGTCCGACAGAAAACGACCGACACGATTTTACCGAGTGAATCACAATCGCATCGGCATTGTATTCTTCCGCGTAACTCCGCAACAATTCTGTGCGCATCGGTAAATTCTGATTTGTGTAACACGTTAAACAATAATCAGCGATGCTTTCAAACGGCTGTGTATAATCGTGACGAAAACCGTGGTCCCAAAATCCACCGACTTTCGAGTAACTTGATGCAACAGCACACACGCCCCAATGTTTCAGCAATTCCCAAAACGCACGAAAGTGGGGCCACGGCGGCGGACCTTCAATCACCACGCGAACTTTTTCATCAGGAATCGGACCAACACCGTGTTCAATACGTTCGGTTATTTCTTTCAACGCTTCGCGATAATAATCTGCACATTCAGGAAGCCCGCGCAAAACATAAATCGGCGCCATAAAAAACACCGCTTCGAAATATGAATCAAACGGGGACGGTTTATGTTTTGCTGAATGTAAAATCTGCACCCACAAATTTTCCGCTTCAGCAGAATGTTTTGTCGCTTCAACAAGTTTATCATAATTGAATTTGTTACCGGTGATTTTTTCACACAACGGAATAATTTCTTTCAACTGTTCGACAATGTATTGTCTATCAGTATCGGAAATTTCTCCGTCGCGCAAATACGGAACATCGAGCATTACCAGCGGAACATCGTAAAAATGCGCAAGCGCTTCAAACCATTTGATAAACGTTGTGCATCCGCAATACGTGCAGAGAAGCAAATCCGGTTTTGGAATTTCTGTTCCCGAAGGACCAATGTTTCCTTGCAACATCATTCCGATATCGTTTTTCACGTAGCCGCACACATCTGAAGAATAACCAACATCTTCTGCTTTCAAAATTAAATCGCCGGAAGTTTTTCGCACGCCGCATTGCAACGCGTTCACTTCGGGAAACACGAGTTCAAAATCGAACACGCGCAAAAACTCGGCAACATTTCCCGGCACAAAAAGATACGCTACTTTTCTTCCGACGCTCTTTGCATTTTGTAAACGTTCATACCAATCGGTCAAAAGTTTTTTCTGATAATCTCTGCCGATTCCCTGATATTTAAATTTTTGTTCTGACATTATAATTTAACCACGAATTTCGCGAATGATGCGCGGATGTTCACGAATATAATCAGTGGAAATTCGTGTTCTATCCGTGTCATTCGCGGTTAATACATTAAGAAAAAAACATTACCGATTCCACAAATGTTTCGACTTGCATTCTAATGGATTCAAACACGCCCATTTTTTCTTCATACTCAAACGTCATATATGCGATGTTGTGTTTTTCGAGTTCATCTTTCAACACAACGTAATCGAGTAATGCCGGTTCGCAAAATTTTGGGGCGCAGAAAATTACGCCGTCAACTTTCCCCGATTTTATTTTTTCAAGAAATAATTTTTTGCGCGGATTATTTCCGTAATGGCGAACAGAAGAATAACGACTGCGATTGATATAACTTTCCGCAAGTGAAAGAAGCGGGTCTCCGTTGAGTGGAACTGATGCATTGAACCACCGCGTGTGTAAAAGCAAATCATCATCAACAATGTAGCAACCGGATTCTTCAATCACTTTCATCAATTCGAGCGGCGGTTGTTCACAAAAACTTCCTTCAACCATCACACGCACAAAATCTCGCGGTGTGCGATTGCGTTGTTGAACTTGCGGAATAATTTCTTCAAGCAGTTGTGAATGTTCTTCAACGGGAAGCAGTGTTCCGAGACGAAGTAAAATGTATGCTTCGTATGTTGAAAGTAAATGCGGCGTTGAGTTTTTTATTTGATATAATTGCAAACATAACTCGCGATTGCGATTGAATGTTTTTATACTTTGCAATAAATCTTTATCCGTAATTTTCTTTCCGCTAAGTTGTTCCAAATTGGAAACAAGTTTCTGCAATTCAGCGCGATAATGTTTCGGTGCGCTGGTGTTGTTCATATTTTGCGGAAAGTGAATGTATTCCACGTGTTGCTGCGGAAAATTCGTTTGCCAAATTCCCGAAAGATTTCTTGCGACATCGCAAATCGAAGTGAAATACAACGCATCGAAATTTTTCAAACGTTCGGTTAAACCCAGCTCCAACGTTGAACGCGCAATGGAACACACAAACGACTGAATCCGCGAATCTGCATGGTCAATTTCAATTTTTCCGCCAGCGCCATAAACGCCAATCTGCAACATTCCCGCCGCGTGTGGAAGTTCATACGGCGTATAAACGGGAAACATTCCTACAACTTTTTGTTGCGGATGTTTTTCTTTCCAGTTGCTTACCGTTGGAAAAGAAACATCGTCAATGATTGTGCGAAAATGTTCTATTTTTTCTTCAAAGGTCATTTGTTTTTGATTTGTCAAGTTGAGCGAAGCGAAACATCTTTTTATTCGTCAAGAAGATTCTTCGTCCCGATGAATCGGAACTCAGAATGACAATCTGCGTTATTTGTTTTTCCATACGGGATTTCTTTTTTCTAAAAATGCTGCGAGTCCTTCATTAGCGTCTTCTGTCTTCATCATCTCTTTCATATAAATTTCTTCTGCATTGGAAATTGCTTCCATTACAGGACGTCGAAGTGAAGTATCCACAGCGCGTTTTGTCATTTCTAAAATCACTTTGCTTTGTGCAGTAAATTTTGCAACAAAGTTTTTTATGTGCGTTTCAAAATTTTCAACGGGAAAAACTTTGTTCACCAGTCCGATTTTTTCTGCTTCAAGCGCGGAAATTGTTTCTCCGTTCATCAGCCATTCCAACGTTCTGTTTCTTCCGATGAGTCGTGGAAAAATGACAGCGGCAATTGGTGGAAACACTCCGACTTTTATTTCCGGTTGTCCGAATTTCGCTTTCTCCGATGCAAGAATCATATCACAGAAAATTGCTACTTCACATCCACCGCCGAGGGCCGCTCCTTCAACAACGGCTATCACGGGAATTTTGAACTTGTTAATGTTATCAAACACGCGGTGAAACTCATTCATCATCTCATCAATTTTTTCTGCGACGTGGTCAGCAACATCAACGCCGGCAGAAAACGCTTTTCCTTCCGCTTTGATGAGAAAAACTTTTGCTGTGTTGTGTAAAAGAAGTTCGCTTAATGCCGCGTTTATTTCTTTCATCATTGCAATATTCAATACATTCAACGGCGGACGATTGAACACAAGCGAAACAACGTCACCTTCATCAATAATTTTAAGAAATTGGAATTCGTTCATTGTAAGTATATATTTTTCAATCCGTCGAGAAGTTGATGATACTTATCGTGTGTATTTGCACCGATGATTTCGTATTCAACTCGGTGAAATTCTTTTTCTAAAAAATTCTGCTGCACATCCGTTAAGTGCATATCAGCCATTTCAAAAAGAATGTTGTTTTCTTTTTCGATGTGTTCAGTTAAGAGAGAAATGTAATTGCGTCCTGCAGAAATAAAATTTTTTGATGCGTTTGAATTTCCGCTTTTGTAATTTGATACAGCATCCGTCATTTGTTTGATAAAATTTCTTCCGCTGGTGTGTTCGTGCAGCATTACGGCAATCGGTCCCATTTCTTTCGGAAAGCCGATTTGATTCATTGCAGGAAAGAGCAAATCTTCTTCTTTCATATGATGGCATTTGTCCGCGAACCCTTTGAAAAAATCAAGCGATTGTTCGAGATGTTCTGCGGGAACGGGTTTTTCTGTTTCGAGTTGCACACACATTTTTTCAAGTATGCTCAACATTGTTTGAATTGCTTTGTGTTCTGTTTTGAGTGTGTCTGTTGGTTTCATTGTTGTATGGTTTTATTCACCGCGAATTTCGCGAATGATTACACGAATTTGCACAGATTGATTCGTGAAAATTCGCGTTGTATCTGTGTCATTCGCGGTTAATTATTATTATTTTCTTTAAACGGTAAACACGAGTTTTTCAGTAATGGTTTTACAAGTTCGATTTGCGCTTCTTCGCTTATCGTTCTGTTAAACCATTCATCGCCGACTTTCGTTAAGCCAATCATTACGTTTGCGCTTAACCGAATCGCTTCCATCGCCAAATCAACGAGATGCGTGCATCCGTCGGAATGTCCAAGCGCGTCAATGAGTTCTTTTTGAATGCCGCGTTCAATTTTCAATCCGATTATTTTTTTGATATTCGAAAGCGTGAACTGACAAAGCCCGTATGGAACTTTCGTCATTTGCGCTTGTGCATCGGTAATTGATTCGTTCTGTAAATCAATCGTCAACTCAACGCGAATGTGATGATTCAAATCAAGCATAGATGCGCGGGTAATGATTTCGTGTTCATTTTTCCACGCGACTGCAACGTTTATATTGCGTTCGTAAATTTCTGTCATTGTTTTATTCACCGCGAATTACACGAATATTACACGGATTAAATCTTCAATCTAAAATCTGAAATCTAAAATCTAAAATCATATATACTGTCCGCCATCAACTTTAATCACTTCTCCCGTGATGTGTTTTGCTTTTTCGGAAACGAGAAACGTAATAAGATTTGCAACGTCTTCCGGTTTTCCAAAACGTCCAAGAATTATTTCGGAAAGAGATTGCTGTTTTACTTCTTCGGAAAGATTGCTCGTCAAATCCGTATCAATCATTCCCGGCGCGATGGCGTTCACGTTTACGCTGTATTTGCCGAGTTCTTTTGCTACGACTTTCGTTAAGCCGATAATTCCTGCTTTCGATGCGGCGTAGTTTGCAAGTCCAAATTTTCCACGCATACCATTGATAGAACTGATGTTCACAATTTTTCCGAATTTCTGTTCACGAAAAATTGAACTCACTGCGTGTGTGTAATTAAAACAACCTTTCAAATTCGTGTTGAGAACATCATCCCATTGTTGCTCACTCATTTTCCATATCACCGAATCGCGCGAAATTCCGGCATTGTTGACGAGAATATGCAATCCGCCAAATTCCAAAATTACTTTTTGCACAACTTCTTCGGCTTGTTTGAAATTTGAAACATCGGATTCGATTGCAAAACATTTTCTTCCGATTTTTTTTACTGCGTCAACAACTTCATTCGCTTCGTTTTTATTATAGCGAAATCCGAAATACGTGAACGCAACATTCGCGCCTTCATTTGCAAGTGCTAGCACAGTTGCTTTTCCGATTCCGAGAGAACCGCCGGTAATAAGAGCGATTTTATTTTCGAGTAACACTGAATTTACTTCTGCTTCGGTAACACTTCTTCAAACAAACTTTCATTCATTTCTTTTCCTTCAGCAATCAACTGGCGATATTTTACGAAATCAATAACATCTTTGCCCGTGAGTTTTCGTGAGTTGAACGCCGTGAATCCGAGAAATCCTTCGAGCATTTGGTTTGCCGCAAGCCAATGACGATTTGCAAGTTTCGTTTGGTCCCAGAAAAATTTTTTCTTCGCGCGAATTCCATCAACGGATTTTATCAAACATCCCGGAAAAAGATTTGTAAATCGCCAGAGAATTTCACTCACAGATTTATCGAGTAACGAAAAATCAATTGTTGCTTTTTCAATTTCTTCATTTGCTTTTTTTCTCGCATCGCCGGAAACAAATTCTCCATACACAATTTCTCCATCGTCAACATATTTATCCGTAACAACAAGCGGATTGCGTTTGAAATTATATCCGTCTTTGATAACCGGAAGAATTTTGCTAATCAGCGAAAGCCGTTTCATTTTATATGCGCTCCACACTTCACACGAAACACAATTCCACATCGCATCTTCAATACTCAAATATGCAGGAAGAAAATCCGTTGAGCCTCCATCGGGAGCAGAGCCGTGTTTTGGTCCCGCTTGTCCGAACACCGCAGTATCAGCCGCAACAGTAATATCGCACGCCATTCCTATTTCTTGTCCGCCGGCAACACGCATTCCATTCACTCGGCAAATCGTTGGCTTTTTGCAATTCAAAATCGCATCCACCATTGCGTTGAACAAATCCATATATGCGCCGTATTCTGCGGGACGTTTTGCGTAATACTCTGCATACTCTTTCGTATTTCCACCGGTGCAGAATGCTTTATCTCCAACCGCAGTGAACACAACCGCAACCACGCTTCGCTCCATTGATGCTTTGTGAAATCCGGCAATCACGCCTTTCACCATTTGTGTTGTGTAAGAATTATATTGCTTCGGATTGTTGAGTGTAATCCGCGCAGAATGTAATCCTTCGACAACATTTCCTTTCTCGTCGAGAATGGGACGGAGTTCATACATTGTGCAAGGCGATTCTGTTCCGAAAAATTCGTCGCTCCACAAGTTGTGATTTTTTATTTCGTTGTCACGCGGCAGCCAGTTCAGACTCATAATGTTTTCTTTCGTCTTCGGGAATTTCTGTTTCAATGAATGTTTCGATTTCGTCGTCGGTTAAAAGACGATTGGAATGTTTTGCGTAATCAAAAATTTTCTTCACCATCTCACCGTTGAAAGCGTAATTGTGGTCGCGTAGCCAATACACAACATTCGATTCGCCACTCAACGGACCAATATCAATTTTCTGTTTCCTTCCGACCATTGAAGCGGGAACAGCAGAATACACCATATCGGAAAGCCACGCGTCGTTTGTTTTCAATGCTTTAATCACCGCAGCAGCGTGCACTCCTGTTGCAGTGCGAAATGCATCGGGACCAATCACCGGATAGTTGTAGGGAATCGGAACTTTGCACGCTTCGGAAACAAGTCGGCAATATTCATTCAAACGAGAAAGGTCGTTGTTGATGATTCCCCACATTTTCAAATTCACCAAAAGCAAATCCATCGAAGCATTGCCGCACCGTTCACCAATTCCCAACGCGCAACCGTGAACTCTGTCCACTCCCGCACGAATTGCGGCAATTGTTGCTGCGAGCGCAAATCCTCTGTCGTTGTGTCCGTGCCAGTCAATTTTTACATCTTCACCGATTTCTTCGATAACATCTTTCACAAACCGCACGATGTTTGTTGCGCCCGTTCGAGTTGTGTGTCCGACCGTGTCCGCAATGACAACGCGTTTCGCACCACAATTTATTGCCGCAGTATAAAGTTTTTCGATATCGTCGGGATGCGCGCGCGTTGTATCTTCCGTAACATACATACTTGGCAAACCGTGTTGCACAACATACGTAACGGCGTTCTCCGTGAGTTCGCGAACTTTATCTACCGTCCATCCTTCTACGTATTGCCGAATCGGACTCGAACCGACGAACGATGCAACTTCAATCGGAATTCCAGCGCGTTGCGAAATTTCGATCACTGGGTCAATATCAGCAATCACTGTTCGCGCGGCGCAATTGGGAAAGATTTTCATTTTGCATCGCGCAATTTCTTTTGCTAGTTCGAGCGTATCGTTAAATGCGCGCGGACCTGCACCGGGTAATCCAATATTTGCAGATTGAATTCCCAACTCTTCTATCAAATGCAGAATGTGAATTTTCTGGTCAATAGTCGGGTCGGTAACGGAAGGAGATTGCAAACCGTCGCGCAACGTTTCGTCATCAAATTCAATTTTGACGACGCCTTTCATATCAACGATTCCGCCTTTGTTCCAATCGTAAATAAGTTCTTGTTGTTCGGAGTTCATAATTTATTTTAAAATGAGTGAATAATATTTTTTTGCTTACAGCTCTTGACTAACCGCTAATTGCTTTTCAGCAATTCTTCGTTTTGCAAATTCCACCATTCCGCCAACATTGATGATTTGTTGAATCATTTCCGGAAATGGCGGAACATGATACGTTTTATTTTTGGAAATGTTTTTTATGTTTCCATTTGCCAAATCAATTTCTAATTCATCGCCGTTTTCTGCATCGTCAACAGCAGAATCAATTTCCAAAATCGGCAAACCGATATTGATGGAGTTACGGTAAAAAATTCTTGCAAACGATTTTGCAATCACGCACGAAACGCCCGCGCCTTTAATCGCAATCGGAGCATTCTCACGTGAACTTCCGCAACCGAAATTTCTTCCCGCAACAATGATGTCGCCTTTCTTCACTTTCTTCACGAAGTTTGCATCGAGGTCTTCCAATGCGTGCGGCGCGAGTTCTTTTTCCGTAAATGCAGTGCAATACCGCGCAGGAATAATTACATCTGTATCAATATTGTCGCCGTATTTGTGAACGTTGCCTTTAATCATAGGTTTTAGGTGTTAGATTTTAGAACGAGATTATTTTCTGTCTTCTGAATTCTGTTTTCTGTCTTCTTACATCGGGTATCTTCTCTTAAACTCCGCAAACTTTCCATTCATCATCGCTTCCATTCCAATCAAAGCATCGGGATGTTCGAAAACTTGTTTCAAATAATGTTCAAGTTCAAACAGAGCAAGCGAATCATTATCAACTCCGTTCAAAAAATTTTCAAATCCCCGCGAGATGAGAAAGTTAGAAATGAAAACAGCATTCGGAGAATTTTGCGCAACACGTCGGACGATTTTTTCTGCGAACGTTTTCATTTCTCCCGTGTAATGTAGTGGAAGATAACCGCGCGCTTGGGCATACAATGTTGGAAGAAAATCTGCTTGCGAAAATAATTCTGTAACGATTTGTAATTCCCGTTGTTCTTCAAAAGAAATTTGCGTTGGGAGTTTTTCGAATTCCCATTCATTCAATTTTTCTTTTGAAATCATCGCACCTTTGTTTTTGATAATCTCTTGCGCTATGATTTCAACTGCATCATCGCGTTTTTGTTGCGGAACAATTGTATCAGCAAAACCGAGATGATAAATCATTTGCGGCGATGATGTTGCAATTCCGCCGGCAAGAATAAAATACCGCGCAAGCGCAACAGACATTTCCGTATCGTTTGTATGTTTGAAAATCACTTGCGGTAAATTCAACGTTCCGCGCAAACCGGGATAAATGCCAAGCCGCGTTTCGGGAAGCGCAAATGAAGTTCGGTTCGTAATCAGCACGAGAGAATTTTCATCGAGCGAAAACGCGCTTGCAATTTCAACTCCGCCGCCAAACGTTTGTCCGTCAACGATAGCAATTTTCGGTTTCTTCGTTCCTGTCATTATGTGAAAAATAATGCGCTGCCATTCCGTTGTTTCTCGAACAATTGTTTCAAAATCTTTTTTCTTCACGCGCGCGATAAATGCTTTCACATCTGCGCCGGCAATGAACGATTTTATCGGCGCAGTATCGAACACAATCACTTTGCATTTTGTGTCGTTGTTTGCCTTCGAAAATTCTTCTTTCAATTCTTCAAACACGTTATTATTCATTGCATTCGAAGCGCGCGGATTGTTTAATGTAATTCTGCGAACAGCACCGCTCGATTCTTTTTCTGAAATCACGAGCGAACAATGAAACGACGGTAAGTGGTTTTCTTTCATTATTTTTTTCAGCGTGTTACAAAGCGGAAAATATTGTCCGAAACCAACGGCAAGTTCCTCGCGTTTGTGAATTACTTCGGAAACTTTTTTTGCGCCAAGTTCATTCATCAACGTGAACGGACCTTTGTTCCAGAGAAATGCATTTTGCGTCAGAAGTTCAAGGTCTTCAATCGTAATCAATTTTGCATCAACACATTCTGTCGCAGTGAGAAAACCAATGGCGAGAAATCTATTCGCAAGTTCTTCGACGGTTTTCGGATTGACGTTTGTTGTGAGTTGCCGTCTGTCGCGAATCCATTTTACTTCAGATACATCTTTCGCGCGATTGTATTTTGAAATTAAATCAACATAGTTTTGTCGCGGCGCAAAGAAATTTCCATACACTTTATACAACGTATCTTTCGGGTTTGTTGTATCCGAAAACGATTGCATCGAATACAAACCGACGGGCAAACCTGTCGCATCCATCAATTCAAGAAAACCGATGGGAATGTTATATGCTTTTTTCCCCGCGGTTTCAATCGTGGAAATGTCGTAACCTTCTTCCAACATCCGCGTTGCTTCGAGTAACAGCGCGACGAAAATAATATCCGCAACGCCGCCTTTTCTGCTTCCGCGAATGTGCGTAGGAATTTTCCCGCCGAGTTTCAAAAACTTTTTCGCAACCAATTTACTTTCATACGATGCAGTGTTTGTTCCTGCAAATTCTGCTGCGCGGTTTTTATGCGGCAAATAAAAATAGTGCATCCACACAACTTTATCGGGACGTTTCGTAACCTGCGCGAGAACATTTGCATCAAGCGAAGAAGAATTGGTTGCAAGCACAGTGCGCGGTGAAGTGAGTGAATCGAGCAACACGAATATTTTTTGTTTTATATCAAGTCGTTCCGTTGCCGCTTCAATCACGAGTTGCAGTTCTTTTCCTTTGCACGCTTGTTCGTAATTTGTCGTGCCGATAATTCTGCTTCTGATGTCGGAAATATCTTTTGCAGAAAATATTTTTCCTTTTGCAAATTCGAGTTCGCGTTCAATGGAAGAAAATCCGCGTTGCAACATTTCGTCCGACACATCGAGCAAACCAACGTTGAAACCGTTTTGCGCATAGTTTTGTGCGAGACTTGCACCCATCGTTCCCGCACCGACAATGAGAAGTTCTATGTTATTCCAATTCGCTGACATCAAATCTTTAATCTAAAATCTAAAATGTAAAATCAAACATATCCTTCAACTATCAACGCTCCGCCTTGTCCACCGCCGATACACGCAGAAGCAAGTCCGAGTCTGCCAAGTTTTAAGAGTGAAATTGTCATTCGCGCGCCTGTTGCACCAAGCGGATGACCAAGTGCAATTGCGCCGCCGTTCACGTTCACTTTTGTTCTGTCGAGTTCCATTTCTTTTTCGCACGCAAGATATTGTCCCGCAAACGCTTCGTTGATTTCAATGTGTGCGATTTGTTTCAGAGAAAGTCCCGCGCGTTTCAAAGCGATGTATGAAGCGGGAACAGGACCAATTCCCATATAATGCGGGTCAACACCGGCAACACCCCACGAAAGCAATTCACCAATCGGTTCGATATTGAGTTCTTTCGCTTTTCCCAACGTTGAAAGAATGACAGCGCATGCGCCATCAACAATTCCCGAAGAATTTCCAGCAGTGTGAACTCCCTCAGGTTTTACTGCGGGAAGTTTTGCAAGCGATTCGTTCGTTGTTTCCGGTTTTGGATTTTCATCGTGCGCAATAATTTTTTCTTTTCGTTTTTCCAAAATTTTTACTGGGGAAATTTCTTTTGCAAGTGAGCCGTTTTCTCTTGCAACTTTTGCTTTCATTTGGGAAGCGAGAGCAAATTCGTCAACTTCTTTTCTCGTAATTCCAAAACGGCGAACAAGATTTTCCGCAGTTCCCATCATATCATTATTGATGAACGTATCATTCAATCCATCCTTGAAAAGAAATTGCGTTTTCGGTCCGAGCATATACGGAAAACCGAACGCGGCGGCATAAATCACGAGCGGTGATTGTGATGTGCTTTCGTAACCACCGGCAAGAACAAGTTCCGCTTCGCCGTTCAATATTTCTTTTGCCGCTTGCACTATCGCTTCTCCACCCGACCAACAAATACGATTCACAGTTAACGCAGTCGAAAAATTTGAAAGTCCCGCTTTGAGTGCAACGTGTCGCGCTCCGTAATGCGAATCAATACTCGTGTGCATTCCGTTGCCAAAAATTGCGGTATCAATGAGTTCGCGGCGTTCAAAAAGATTAGCTTGTTCCATTGCAGAGCGTGCGGCAATTGCTCCCAAATCTGTCGGAGAAAAATCTTTCAAACTTCCACCAACAGTTCCAAACGGAGTTCGCGTTGCAGAGAGAAAAACAATTTTCTTGTTTTTGTCTTTCACGATTGCTGGCGATTTTTTTTCGTGAGAATCCGGCACACGATATATTTCTTTGTTAGTCAAAGTGTTCATCAATTTTCTTCCGAATTGCATTCAAATGTTCTATGAATTCTTTTTTCTGCATCACGCTAAATCCATTCCATCCTTCAGCATCAGTAACGTCAGCGAGATGACCAATTTCTTCTTCAAGTTTTTTGCCTTTGGTTGTTAGGCAAACGTTGATGATGCGTCTATCACTATTATCGCGTTGTCGTTTAAGCAAACCGTCGCGTTCCATTCTGTCAACAATTCCCGTGAGCGTAGGATTATCCAAATCGAGATGTTCGCCGAGTTCCGTGATCGAAATTCCGTCTTCGCTCCAGAGTTGTGCGATGACGATAAATTGCGTTGCGGTAATTCCGTGTCCCGTAAGTTTCGCATCGAGCGTGCGTTTCATTGCGCGAGCAGTTCGGTTGAGAACAAAACCCAGACTATTTTCTTTTCGCCACATTTTTATTTAGTGTGCTATTATTTCGTACGCAAAGGATTACTTCAAAAAAATTTCAATTCACATTGCGGGGGTCAGTGATGAAACCGGTAACAGCAGAAATTGCCGCAACCGCAGGACTTGAAAGAAACACTTTACTTGTTGTATGTCCGTTCCGACCTTTGAAATTGCGGTTCGTCGTGTATAAACCGATTTCATTTTCCGCTAATATTCCCATGTGTCCGCCGATGCACGGACCACACGTTGGAGGACTGATTGATGCACCCGCTTCGATAAATGCTCGTAGCAAACCTTCGTCAACCATTTGCAAATAAATTTCCTGTGTCGCGGGAATGACGATAACGCGCACGCCGTTCGCAATTTCTTTTCCTTTCAGAAATTCTGCCGCGATGCGAAAATCTTCAATACGTCCGTTTGTGCAAGAGCCAAGCACGACTTGGTCAATTTTTATTTTTTCTATTTTGGAAATCGGTTTTACGTTGCTCGGCAAATACGGGAAAGCGATTTGCGGTTCGATGTTGCTCACGTCAATTTCCATTACGTCGAGATAGTTTGCATCGTCATCGGATTTGTAATAGCGCGGAGTTTTGTTTGTGCGACCGTTTAAAAATGTTTTTACTTTTTCATCCGCTTCAATGATTCCGCTTTTTGCTCCCGCTTCAATTGCCATATTGCAAATCGTAAATCGGTCAGCGAGCGAAAGTTGTTCAATCGTTTCGCCGGTAAATTCCATTGCGCAATACAACGCTCCTTCCACGCCAAGTTTTCCAATCGTGTAGAGAATCAAATCTTTGCCGCTCACCATTTCAGGAAGTTTTCCTTTGTAAATTATTTTTATTGTCGGCGGAACTTTGAACCAGTTTTCGCCCAACGCCCACGACGTTGCCATATCGGTTGAGCCGACACCGGTTGCAAACGCTCCTAACGCTCCGTAGGTGCACGTGTGAGAATCCGCTCCAATAATCAAATCACCGGGAACAACAAGTCCGCTATCAGGAACTATACAATGACAAATTCCCGAACGTCCGACTTCAAAATAACTTTTGATTCCGTACTTCATCGCAAACTCGCGCATCGTTTTGGAAAGTCCGGCGGCTTGAATGTCTTTTGCCGGAACAAAATGGTCGTTGATGAGCGCGATTTTGTTATTGTCGAAAACTTTTTCCGCGCCGATTTGTTCGAACACACTCACGGAAAGCGGCACCGTTACATCCGTTCCCATCACGAGGTCGAGATTTGCATAGACGAGTTCACCCGCTTTCACAGAATCTCTTCCACAATGCGCGGCAAAAATTTTTTCGGAGATGGTCATTGGCATTTTAGATTTTAGATTTTAGATTTTTGGTTTTAGATTTATTTAATCGTTCGATAATTTTGTAATTGTTTTGCAAATAAATTCGCCGGTTTCTTTTGTTCCAAGATTTCCACCTAAATCCTGCGGCGTTTTGTTTTGCTGAATAGCGTTACGAACAGCTTGTTCAATAATTGCATTTTCTTTTTTAAAACCGAGATGTTCGAGCATTAAACCAGCGGTGAGGATTGCGCCAAACGGATTCGCAACATTTTTCCCTGCATACTTTGGAGCAGAACCGTGAACCGGCTCGAACATACAAACGCCATTCGGATTGATATTTCCCGATGCTGCCATTCCAAGTCCGCCTTGCAGTTGCGCGCCAATATCCGTTACAATATCGCCGAACATATTATTCGTAACGATAACTTGAAATTGTTCGGGACGCTTTATCATTTGCATTGCGAGCGCATCAATAAACCAATGCTCTTTTTCAATTTCGGGAAAATCATTTCCGACTTCGTTAAACACACGCTGCCACAAATCGCCTTCAAAACGGAGCGCATTATTTTTATCGCTCATTGTTACTTTCGTGTGTCCGTTTTTCTTTGCGTATTCAAATGCGTAACGAATAATGCGTTCAACACCTTTATACGTGTTCACGCTTTCCTGAATTGCAACCTCGTCTTTTGTTCCCTTTTTGAAAATCCCGCCAACTCCCACATATAAACCTTCTGTGTTTTCCCGAAAGACGACAAAATTTACATCGCGTGTCGTTTTGTTTTTCAAAGGGCAAAGTTTTTCATCGAATAATTTTACCGGACGAAAATTGACGAACTGGTCAAGTCCGAACCGCATTCCGAACAGAATATCGCGCGCGTGGGACATATCGGGAATTCGCGGATCGCCAAGCGCACCGAGGAAAATTGCAGAGTAGTTTTTTCGGAAATCTTCGAGTTGTTCTTTCGGAAGTGAAATTCCTGTTGTGAGATATTTCTCCGCGCCGAAATCGAAATGCACGAGTTCGAGATTGAGCGAGCGTTTGCTGTTCAGAAATTCAAGAACTTTTACGGCTTCGCGCGTTACTTCGATTCCGATTCCATCACCGGGAATGATTGCGATTTTCTTGGGCATTATTTTTTGCAAATATTATGTTGCGAAACTAACAAGATTTATTCCAACAATGGCGTTTGAAAATTCTTGAGAATAATTTCGTTTTTTTTTTAAAAAATCAATCATACGTTTTAGTAAAAAACTATTTTTCATCTTAAATGTGAAATTGGAGATTTCATATTTGAGACAGAAATTTCCATTTTGTCTTTGATATTATTTTTTTTCAACACGGAATAATGTTCATTGTACATCTTTATACATCTCGTCAATCAAGTGTTTATATTTTTCTTCAACAATTTTTCTTCGCACTTTCAGCGTAGGCGTAAGTTCTTCGTTTTCGACAGAAAGCGGTTTATCGAGAAGAACAAATTTACGCACGCGTTCATAATTCGCGGTCTCTTTTTGCAATCGTTGAATTTCGTGCAAATAAAACTCACGAATTTCTTTTCTCGCAATGATGTCCGATGGAAGTTTATACGCGATGTTATACGCTTTCACTATTTCTTTCAATGCTTCAAAATCCGGAACGATGAGCGCAGAGAGAAACATTCTATCGTCGCCAATTAACACCACTTGCTCAATGTATTTGCTCAACAGCAATTGACTTTCCACTTGTTGCGGCGAAATTTTCTTTCCTCCCGAAGTAACAATGATATGCTTTTTTCTATCGGTTATTTTCAAAAAACCGTCTTCATCAAATTCACCGATATCTCCCGTGTGCAGAAATCCATCTTCATCAATCGCTCGTCGTGTTGCAAGTTCATCATTCCAATAACCCTTCATAATATTTTCTCCTCGCGCAAGAATTTCTCCATCGTCAGCAATAGTTATCTCGACACCGGGAATCGGAAAACCAACAGTTCCGAATTTATATTTCTCAACTCGATTTACCGAAAGCACCGGAGAACTTTCCGTCAAACCGTATCCTTCAAGAACTTGTAATCCAACTGCTTCGAAAAATTCGCCAAGTTGTTTTGGAAGAGGACCGCCGCCGGAAACAAAAAATCGGATATTGCCTCCGGTTTTTTCCTGAATTTTTTTGAACACCAATTTTTGCGCGAAACGATGTTTTGCTTTCAGAACCAATGAAACTTCTCCTCCTTTTTTTGCCTGCGCAAATCGCTTCCCGATTTCCACACATCGGTAAAATATTTTTTGTTTTCGTTTGGAAGAATCGGAAACCTGTTTCGCAATGCGGTGATACACGCGCTCAAACATTCGCGGTACAGAAGTCATTATGGTTGGTCGGATTTCCTGCAGATTATCGCGAACCGTTTCGATGCTTTCTGCAAAGGCAATTGTCGCACCGCAACTCATCGCCGTGTAATATCCCGCCATTCGTTCAAACGCATGACATAACGGTAAATAGGAAAGAAATACATCGCTTGCATTGATGGGCAATACTTCAACGCTCGCTTTGATATTGGAAACGAGATTGTTGTGTGTCAGCATTGCTCCTTTCGGTGTTCCCGTTGTTCCCGATGTATAAATAAGTGTGAGCAGTTGTTCGGGAAGGATATTTTTTACACACTCGGAATAAAAATTCGGCAACGTTTCGCAATATTTTTCTCCCGTTTGCAATACATTGATAAACGAAAAAATATTTTCTGCTGCAGGAAGTTCTTTATCGGTAAGGACAATAATTTTTCGCAAGCAATTCATCTTTCCGAAAAACGGAAGCAGTTTTTTTAACTGAAAACTATTAGAAACAATCGCATACGAAATATCTGCGTCAATAAAAATTTCCTCGATTTGTTTCGACGTTAACGTAGGATACAACGGAACAGAAATCGCACCCAGCGCCGCTATCGCTTGGTCGCAGATAATCCATTCGGGACGATTTTCGGAAATGATGGCAACGCGGTCATCTGCTTTTATTCCAAGTGTCGAAAACCCTGCTGTGCAAATTTCCACCATCTCACGCACTTCGTCGTAGGTTAACGAAATCCATTTCCCGTCGAGTTTGTGCATCAATAATGGACGAGGAATGTTTTCGTATTTCTTCGTTATGTTGTCGAACATTTCGGGAATGGTAGAAAAATGAATTGCGAGCGGCATCGTTTGTTTTTTTTTACGGAGCAAAAAGTAGAAAGAAAATTTGAATTGAAGAAACGAAAAAGAAATACGTTTTCAGAGATTTCCGGATTACCAAAAACTGTACCAATGTTGTTCTTTTTCAAAAAATATTTCGATGAAAAAAATTTATCATTAAATTTTTCCCGAACTATTGATTGCAAGAGTAGAAGGTTTTATATTTGCCCACAATTTTTTCTGCTCAAAAAAAAATTGGGCAAACGATTACCATTGAACTGCACACAATCGTAATTTCCGGGAGAGAGAGAAAAAATCCAATCTCATTCGCGAGCAATATTGTTCCCGAATATATTTCAACGTTTCATTTTATTTACATTCACGCATACATTTTTTTTTATTTTAAAAACAAAATTTTCGATGTCGCAACAATCAACCCTTCGTCAAGACGATTCTTCATTATTCTTTTCTCACACACTTAAAACAAAACAAACGCCAACAGCAACTCATCCGCTCACGTTCACACTCGACGAACAACATTTCAACATTCAACTTGAACACGAGAAAATAGTACACGCCATAAATTCCGAAGATTACTACACCGATAGCGACGGAACCAAAAACGAACTTGCCATTGACGTTCTCTACAAAAAATATCTCGCGCCGAATGAGACAGGACCGATGCAATTGTGGCAACGAATTTCTCGCGCAATCGCTTCCGTCGAAATAAACAGCGAATATTGGGAAAAAAAATTTCTCGAACTTCTTTTCGATTTCAAATTTATTCCCGGCGGAAGAGTAATGCACGGCGCTGGCCGCGAAGATGCAAAACGCAGACCAACGCTTTCTAATTGTTACGTTATTCCCATTGAAACCGATTCGCTCGAAGGTATTTATCGCTGTATTTCAGAAGCGGCGTTGGTGTATCGAACCGGCGGCGGCGTCGGAACAGATTTATCGGTGTTGCGTCCCGAAGGAGCATCGGTTAACGCAACGATTGATAAATCTCCCGGTGCAACAGCGTTTATGAATTTATTTTCCGAAAGCACAAATACGGTTTCGCAAGCGGGACGACGCGGCGCATTAATGCTCACGCTTCGTGTTGACCATCCCGATATTGAAAAATTTATTACGATAAAAAATGATAACCATCGGAAAATGGTAGAACACGCAAACGTAAGCGTACTCATTACGCATGAGTTTATGGATGCAGTTTTCAACGAGAGAAATTTCGATTTGCGATTCGGAGAAAAAATTTACAAAACAGTAAAAGCAAAAGACCTGTGGATGAAAATAATTCGCAACGCACACGATTCCGCAGAACCGGGAATTATTTTCTGGGATACGATGCGCGAATATCATAACGTGGAATATGCAAATCCGCTTTCCAGCACCAATCCTTGCGGCGAACAACCGCTTGCCGCATATACGGCGTGCAATCTTGGCAACCTCAATTTACTTTCGTTCGTTGATGACGATGGAAATTTCAACGTTGAATCGCTTGCAGAAACGACACAAATTGCTACGCGATTTATGGACAACGTGATTGATTACAATATGGAAAATCACGCGCTTGATAAAATCAAAAAAGCCGTTGCTTCCGACCGAAGAATTGGTTTGGGAATAACTGCGCTTGCCGATGCACTTGTGAAAATGAACATTCGGTACGATTCACAAGTCGCGCTCGATGTTACGGAAAAAATTATGCGCACAATTCGCGATGAATCGTACAAAACATCAATTGAACTCGCCAAAGAACGCGGTGCATTTCCGTTGTTTGATTGGAGCGGATATTCGCAAAGCAAATTTGTGCAATCGCTTCCGTTTGAAATTCAGAACGAAATCAGAAAACACGGAATCCGCAACAGTACCGTCCTTACGGTTCCTCCGGTTGGAACGGGTTCCATTGTCGCACAAACAAGTTCTGGCATTGAACCGATATTTGCAACAAGTTTTGTCCGAAGAGTAAAACAAGACGATGGACATTCGTTCACCGATTACAAAGTCTATCATCCGCTTGTGAGAAAACTTTTCGGCAACGATGAACATCTTCCCGAATTTGTTGTAACGGCGCACGATATTGACCCGTACTTCCGCGTGAAAATGCAGGGCGTGATTCAAAAATATGTTGATAGCAGTATTTCTTCAACAGTAAATTTAGCGGAAGAAACAAGCGTGGAAACAATAGCGGATATTTATATTCAAGCATACAAAGCAGGACTGAAAGGAATAACCGTATATCGCGAAGGAAGCAGAGACGGCATTCTCATTACCGATGAATACGCAAGAAAACTTGCAGAATCTGCGGAAGGAATTTCGCTTTCGGAACCGATGAATCGCAAACCGCGTCGTCGCCCATCGGTTACATACGGTTATACGGAACGCATCAATACGGGCGAAGGATATTTGTATGTTACCATTAACAGCGATGAAAACGGATTATGCGAAGTGTTCACAACCATTGGAAAAGCAGGAGGAAATGCAATGGCGCAATCGGAAGCAATCAGCAGATTAATTTCGCTTGCGTTGCGTTCGGGAATTGACCCGTGGGAAATTGTGAAACAGTTGAAAGGAATTTCGGGACCAACATCGGTGTGGGAAAACGGCGATAAAGTTCTCTCAACTCCCGATGCCATCGGAAAATCGCTCGAACGATATTTAAATAAATTCGGAAATAATTTTATCGGATTTAAAACACAGTCAAGCGAAACAAAATCATCGTCATCACATCGCGCTGCGCCTTCTGCAAGTGAACAAACTGCGTGTCCCGATTGCGGAGGAAGTGTCGTTTTTACACAGAGTTGTATGATGTGCAATAACTGCGGTTGGTCGAAGTGTTGAGAAAAAGGATTTGCGATGTGAGATTCGGGGTTTGCGTAAATGGCTTTTATTTTCAGAGAAAAAAGATTGTAATGGAACCACAGATTTTTGCATAACACTTGAACAAACTTCCTCCAAAACAAAACGAACATCTCGCAGATATTTTTTAAAGATGCAGGTGCGATTGTTTGCGGATTACAAGAGTTAAAACACCAATACACATCGGTTGAATCACAGCATAAACTTAACGAGTATCGGTGAATTATCTCGTTTCCAATGAACGAATAGATGCAGAACTAAATTCAGCAAGGCATTTTTCTCTTTTCCTTTCTTTTCCTCCTCTCCCCCAACTTTCCTATATTTGCCTCCCAAAAATTAACTCACGTTATTTTCAAAACTTATTGAAAGGAACCCAGATATGGCAGCAGCGCCTGTTGTTCATTTTGAAATCGTAGGAAAAGACGGCGAACGTCTGAAAAACTTTTACCAATCATTATTCGGCTGGAACATCAACTCCGATAACCCGATGAATTACGGATTAGTAGAAAAATCCGGTGATGGAATCGGCGGCGGAGTTGGGGCTTCAGAAAACGGAAAACCTTCCGTAACCATTTATGCCACCGTTGACGATATGCAAGCAACGCTGGATAAAGCAGTTGCAATGGGAGGAAAAATCGTTGTTCCAATAACTGAAATTCCGAATATGGTAACGTTCGCACAATTCCAGGATTTCGAAGGAAACATTGTGGGAATTGTCAAAGGAATGTAATCTCTTTCCTTGAATATCAAATAGTCAAGTTCCGAAACAAACTCGTTTGGAACTTGACTATTTTTGTTTCAAAATGTTTGAACAGAACATCCAAACACTTCATGAGATTTTCTTTCTCACTTGTGAACTGTTTTCGGAAATCCGATTTTCATAATTGAAAGCATAAACATTTTTTCAAACAATATCTGTGAAGGATTTCTTGAAATAGCACTTTCCCGCTTGGCACACAAATTGTTTTTTCTCTCTGTGCATACAAACATTATTTCACATACTTATGAATATCGGAATTTTAAAAGAAGACCCGAAACACGAACGAAGAGTAGCGCTTACTCCTGCAGGCGTTCATTCGCTCATCGAAAACGGGCACAAAGTGTACATCGAAAAAGACGCAGGGTTTGCTTCGCGGTTTTACGATAATACTTTCAAAGACGTTGGCGCAAATATCGTCTATACTCCCGACGAAGTGTATGGACGTTCCGAACTTGTCCTCAAAGTTTCTTCACCTTCCGAAGATGATTGCGAACGGCTTGAAGAAGAACAAACGCTGTTTTCCTTTCTTCATCTTGCGATCGCAAAGAAAAAAATTCTCACTACGTTGCTCGAAAAAAAAATTTGCTCCATCGGTTTCGAACTCACCGAAGATGAAAACCGCAATCTCCCGATTCTCGGAATGATGAGCGAAGTGGCGGGACAAATGTCTATTCAAATTGCCGCGCGTTTTTTGGAAAACACCAACAACGGTCGCGGCATTGTTCTCGGCGGCGTAACAGGTGTTCCTCCTGCAACGGTTTTGATTCTTGGCGCTGGAATTGTCGGACAAACGGCGACGCGTGTTGCCATCGGCGCAGGGGCAGAAGTCATTGTTCTCGACAAAGATTTAAACCGTTTGCGTGTTCTCGAAAACCGTCATAATTTCCGTGTCATTACAGGAATTGCGAATCATTACAACATCAAGAAAGCGTTGCTCTTTGCCGATGTCGTCATTGGCGCTGTTTTGATTAAAGGAGAACGCGCGCCGCATCTTATTTCCGAAGAAATGGTGCGCCAAATGAAACCCGGTTCTATTATTATTGACCTCTCGATTGACCAAGGAGGATGTATTGAAACAAGTCATCCGACAACGCTAGAAAACCCAACATTTGTGCAACACGACGTGATTCATTACTGCGTACCCAATATTCCTGCGAATGTTTCCCGAACAGCAACGTATGCGCTAACAAATGCATTGCTGCCTTTCGTAGAACTTATAGCGGAAAACGGAGTGAGCAACGCTCTCAAAGAACATCGAGGACTTGCATGCGGCGTTTGCACATTCAACGGAAACTGTAGCAACGAAGCAATCGCACGGCGTTTCGATACAGATTATATTGACATACAAGAATTGCTTTCGCACGAACAATGAATTGGCTTGACAAATACAAATCAAAACTCCGCTCAGCAGAAGAAGCGGTAACCATTATTGCTTCGGGCAATCGCGTGTATGTTCATCCCGGTTGCGCAATGCCCGAAGTGCTCACCGACGCAATGAGCGCGCGATACCGTGAACTCGAAAACGTAGAAGTGATTCATTTACTCACCGTCGGCGAAACCAAATATTCTTCTCCCGAAATGGAAAATCATTTTCGGCACAATGCGCTTTTTATCGGAAAGAACGCACGCCGCGCCGTGAACGATGGTCGCGCAGATTTCACTCCCGTATTCCTTTCTGAAATTCCCGGATTATTTTATCGCGGCATTCTTCCGATTGATGTTGCTCTCATTCACGTTTCTCCTCCCGACGAACACGGTTTTTGCAGTTTAGGCGTTGGCGCAGAATGTACAAAACCTGCTACGGAAGTCGCAAAACATATTATTGCTCAGGTTAATCCCAATGTTCCGCGCACGCTGGGTGATTGTTTTCTCCATATCAATAAAATTACATACGCTGTCGAAGCGGATGTTCCTCTCAAAGAACTTCCGCAAGTAGATAAAGACACCACCACTGAAGAAGCGGAAGTTTTTAAAAACATAGGAAAAAACATTGCTGATTTAATTGAAGACGGAGCAACGCTGCAAATGGGTATCGGAAGTATTCCCGATGCCGTGCTTCTTTATCTCGGCAATAAAAAACATCTTGGCTTACACACAGAAATGTTTTCCGACGGCGTGATAAAATTAGTCGAAGACGGCGTTATTACCAATGAAAAGAAAACACTGCATCCCGGAAAAATTATTTCTTCATTTGTCTTGGGAACAAGAAAACTTTTCGATTTTATTGATAATAATCCCATCATCGAATTTCATCCGTCGCATTATACCAACGACCCGTTTATCATTGCCAAAAACGACAAAATGATTGCCATCAATTCTGCTATCGAAGTAGATTTGACGGGACAAGTATGCGCCGATTCGATTGGAAAATACTTTTACAGCGGATTCGGAGGACAAGTGGATTTTATTCGCGGCGCCGCGCGAAGCAACGGAGGAAAACCGATTATTGCGCTTCCTTCAACGGCAAAAAACGGACAACGTTCCCGCATTGCTCCGCATCTTGCTGAAGGCGCAGGAGTTACCACTTCACGCGGCGATATCCATTATGTTGTTACGGAATACGGCGTTGCCGATTTGTACGGGAAAACAATTCGACAACGTGCGCAAGCGTTGATAGAAATCGCTCATCCGAGTTTCCGTGAAGAATTGGAACGTTATGCCGTTGAGCGAAAAATAATGACGTAATACTTTGAAGGTTTTTGTAATAACTGATGTTACGCAAACATTGATTTCGAATAAAAAAACAAAACAGAGGTAAATTTTTATGATACGAAAGCAAGATGCTCTTGATTATCATTCGCAGGGAAGAAAAGGAAAGATAGAAGTCGTTTCGTCAAAACCATGCGGAACGCAACGGGATTTATCACTTGCCTATACGCCTGGAGTTGCGGAGCCGTGTAACGAAATCCACAAGAACCCCGATGATGCGTATCTTTACACTGCTAAAGGAAATCTCGTTGCTGTTGTTTCGAATGGAACGGCGGTTTTGGGACTTGGCGACATTGGCGCGCTTGCGGGGAAACCTGTGATGGAAGGAAAAGGAATTCTGTTCAAACGTTTTGCGGATATAGATGTGTTTGATATAGAACTCAACACGCACAATGCAGACGAGATTATCAAAGCAGTGCAGTTGCTTGAGCCGACGTTTGGCGGAATTAATCTCGAAGACATTAAAGCGCCGGAATGTTTTTACATTGAAGAAACGCTGAAACGCACGATGAATATTCCTGTGTTTCACGATGACCAGCATGGAACAGCAATAATAAGCGGAGCCGCGCTTTTAAATGCACTCAACGTTGTGCATAAGAACATTGAAGACGTAAAAGTTGTTTTCAGCGGCGCAGGAGCGGCGGGAATTGCGTGCGCAAAGTTTTATGAAACGCTCGGTGTGTTGCGGAAGAATATGTTCCTCGTTGATACGAAAGGAGTCGTATTCAAGGGAAGAACGGAAGGAATGAATCCGTATAAAGAATATTTTGCCGTTGATACAAATGCACGCACGCTTGCCGATGCGATGAAAGGCGCGGATGTGTTTTGCGGCGTATCCGTCAAAGATATTGTTACGAAAGCAATGGTGCGTTCGATGGCGGATAATCCTATTGTTTTTGCAATGGCGAATCCGGATCCGGAAATTCCGTATGATGATGCAACATCGGTTCGGGACGATATTATTATGGCAACGGGACGCTCGGATTTTCCGAATCAGGTGAATAACGTTCTTGGGTTTCCGTTTATCTTTCGCGGAGCGTTGGATGTGCGCGCATCAGCAATTAATGATGCAATGAAAGTTGCGGCGGCAAATGCGTTGGCAAATCTGACGCTCGAAGATATTCCAGATTCCGTTCTTAAAGCGTATGGAGGAAAGCGCATAGAGTTCGGGAAAGAATATATTATTCCGAAACCGTTTGACCCGCGTGTGTTAATATGGGAATCAACGGCAGTAGCAAAGGCGGCAATGGAAAGCGGTGTAGCGCGTGTTCCGATAAAAGATTTGGAAGCATATAAAGACGCATTGGAAGCGCGTCTGGGAAAATCGCGGGAAGTGATGCGCTTTTTTATTCATAAAGCGCAAACGGAACCGAAACGCATTGTTTTTCCCGAAGGAGAAGAAGAAAAGATACTGCGGGCGGCGCAAGTTGTTCTCGATGAAAAAATCGCTCTTCCGATTCTTCTGGGAAGCCGTACAATAATCCGGGAAAAGATTGCAGAACTGAATCTGGATTTGGAAGGAATGGAAATCATCAATCCGTCGAAATCGCAGAAGTTGGATGAGTATAGTTCCGCGTTTTATGCTGTTCGGCAACGGAAAGGATTAACGCATATTGACGCAGCGCGAATGATGAAAACGCATAATGTTTTCGGAATGATGATGGTGCGCGTGGGAGATGCGGACGGTTTGATTTCGGGATTAACGCAGCATTATCCCGAAACCGTTCGACCGGCGTTGCAAATTGTGGGAAAGAGAAAAGACGTTGGTATAATTGCGGGATTATATATGATGGTGTTTAAGAATCAAACGCTGTTTATTGCCGATGCGACCGTGAATATTGAACCAACAGCAGAAGAACTTGCGGATATTGCCATTCTTACGGCGGAAAAAGTAAAACAATTGGACATCGAACCGCGAATTGCGATGCTTTCGTTCAGTAATTTCGGAAGCACAAAACATCCGATAGTGGATAAAATGCGCAAGGCGGTTGAAATTGCAAAACTCCGCGAACCGCATTTGATTATTGATGGAGAGATGCAAGCGGATTCTGCGCTTGTTCCGGAAATTATCAACGAACTGTATCCGTTCAGCGCACTCAAAGGAAATGCGAATGTGCTCATATTTCCGGGATTAACTTCTGCGAACATTGCATACAAGTTACTTTCACGACTTGGCGGAGCAACGGCAATTGGTCCTATCTTGATGGGAATTCAGAAGCCGGTGTATTTGCTTGCGCCTGGTTCTGATGTGAATGATATTGTGAATATTACTGCAATGGCGGTGTATGAAGCGCAAAAAGAATCGCCCGAAAATAAGAAATTGAAACCGGTAACAAGGGAGCAAATCCTTGTGAAATAAAAACAGAGATTAGTTTTAAAAACTTTGAAGTTTTTTTGGAAATGAAAAGAATAGTTTTCTATATTCACTGCAAGAAATATTTACTCACGAACAATTTTTTTTTGTATGAATAACACCCTTGAATTACTCGCACTGATTTTGATAATTTCCGCAATCGTGAATACATTTTTTGCCGTCGAAGTTCTTTTCAAACAGAAAGGAGGAAAAGGTAGCAAAGGATGGGGAATCTTGGATGACTTCCATCATTTGTTTGATAGAAATTCCGTGCGAAACTTTACGGGGATAGTAACAAAAATAGATTACAAATCGCCGCTGAAAGGAATGAGCAGCGGAATTCTCGTGAACGTAAAAAATGATGCGGAAGAGATGAATATCTGGTTAGGACCTGCGTGGTTTCTTGACCATCAAGATGAGAAAGTTACCGTAAAAGAAAAGTTGGAATTTCGCGGCTCAAAAATCACCTTGAACGAACAACCGGTTATGCTCGCTTCGGAAGTACACAAAGGAAGCGAAACGCTGCATTTGCGCGACGAACACGGCTATCCAACGTGGTGCGGGTGGAAAAAACGAAGCGCAAGTTTTAAGTTTTAATGGCGTCCTCAATGGCACGATAAATGCTTATGAGTTTACCACATCACATTTCAAAAATCGGTGAACGTTCTTTGCGCATCAAAATAAATTTTTCGCTACAAAAACGAAGGTGATTTTAGAATGAAATTCAATTTTTTTCGAAACGCGCAAACGTGTTTGATTTTCAAACTGAAAGGGAAATTTCAAAACTGAAAAACGAACAAAATATTTCTACACAAAAATTTTATCACTACATTTTTTTCAATAAATAATATTCCCTATGGCTTCAGTTCGCGGAACAGTCAAAATAGATATGGATACGTGCAAAGGATGCGAACTTTGCGTCGAAGCGTGTCCGCAGGAAAGTCTCGCAATGTCCGATACGATAAATGCGCTCGGTTATCATTACGCAGTGCTTATACAAGATAATTGCACCGGTTGCGTCAATTGCGCGCTCGTATGTCCCGATGCAATCATTACTGTGTATCGTACAAAGAAAAAAGGTTCTTCCAAAACTATAACGCAAGAACCGATTGCAGTAATAAAAAACGTCAGAAGCAATCTTAAATTCACCATCGAAGATTTACCGGAAAGGATAGAAGTATGAGCGACGTACGATTGATGAAAGGAAATGAAGCGATAGCCGAAGCCGCAATTCGCGCGGGATGCAAGGCATATTTCGGGTATCCGATAACGCCGCAATCGGAAATCATCGAATATCTTGCGGAAGAAGGACGCACGCGCGGAATGATTGTTATGCAAGTGGAAAGCGAAGTTGCGGCAATCAATATGGTGTACGGCGCATCCGGAGCGGGAGCGCGTGCAATGACGTCTTCGTCAAGTCCCGGAATTAGTCTGATGCAAGAAGGAATTTCGTATATGGCATCTGCGGAACTTCCTGCATTAGTTGTGAATATCAATCGCGGAGGGCCCGGATTAGGAACAATTCAGCCGGCGCAAGGAGATTATTTTCAGGCAACAAAAGGAGGAGGACACGGTGATTATCACTTAATCGTGCTTGCTCCGGCAAGTTGTCAGGAAATGGCGGATTTTGTTTTCGATGCGTTTGATTTAGCGGATCAATACAGAAATCCTGTAATGATTCTTGCTGATGGCGCGTTGGGACAAATGATGGAGAAAGTTGTGTTCAAAGAAAACAAAAAAAATAATCAACAATTGGATAAGTTGTGGGCAACAACAGGAAAACCAACGACGCGCGAAAGAAATATCATCACCTCTCTGTTTATTCAACCGGAAAAAATGGAAGCGGTGAATTTGCATTTGCAAAAAAAATATCAAACAATTTGTGAGAACGAAGTTCGCTTTCAACTCGTAGATACGGATGATGCGGAAATTGTTCTTGTTGCGTACGGACTTTCTGCGCGAATTTGTCAACGCGCCGCCGAACTTGCACGGGAACTCGGAGTGAACGTCGGATTGCTGCGACCGATTACGTTGTATCCGTTCCCGTATTTTGTGTTGCATCAATTGCGTCAAAGAGTAAGCGGAATAATGGTCGTCGAATTAAATGCGGGACAAATGCTCGAAGATGTGCAACTTGGCGTTGAAGGAAAAGTTCCCGTCGAGTTTTACGGAAGAATGGGAGGAATAATTCCATCACCCGATGAGATTTTGGAAAAAATTATAGCGTTCCATGAAACAAAATTGAAACGAAAACCGGTAACGGAATTTCTACCAACACTGCAAAATAATTAAACGAACAACGTATGAACGAAATTCTCGACGAACCATATCTCGAACAAAACGAACTTGAATGCGTTTGGGAAAAACCCGATACGCTCACTGATACACGTATGCACTATTGCCCCGGTTGCGGACACGGGGTCGTGCATAAAATTCTTATGGAAGTTGTTCAGGAACTCCATATCCAAAGTGAAATTATTGGCGTTGCTCCTGTGGGATGTTCCGTATTTGCATACAGTTATTTAGATATTGATATGCAAGAAGCCGCACACGGAAGAGCCGCCGCTGTTGCAACCGGAATTAAACGCGTTCTCCCGAACAAATACGTTTTCTCGTATCAAGGCGATGGGGATTTAGCTGCAATCGGAACGGCGGAAACAATTCACGCCGCAAATCGCGGAGAAAATATGCTCGTCATTTTTATCAACAACGCAATCTACGGAATGACCGGCGGACAAATGGCGCCAACAACGATTCTTGGAATGAAAACCAGCACGACGCCATTCGGAAGAGATACGGAAACGCAGGGATTTCCGTTTCGTATTACGGAACTTATTGCGCAACTTCCCGGCGCATATTACGTAACACGACAAGCAGTACACACGCCGAATGCCGTTCGGCAACTAAAAAAATCTTTTCTCAAAGCATTTCAAATTCAAAAAGAAAAAAAAGGATATTGTTTGATTGAAGTTGTTTCCAACTGTCCTTCCGGTTGGAAAATGACTCCTGTTGTTTCGAATAAATGGATGGAAGAAAATATGTTTCCCATCTATCCGTTGGGAGATAAAAAAATAGATGGGAAGGTGGTAAGTGATTGAAGAAACAATTCTCACGTTCACGCGATTAATTTGCTCACAGAAATAACTATAAACAATAATGGATTTTCAAAAACCTATGACTCAAGAAATCATATTCGCCGGATTTGGCGGACAAGGCGTACTTTCGATGGGAATGACGCTTGCATACGCAGGAATGCTCGAAGAAAAAGAAGTTTCGTGGATGCCCTCTTACGGTCCCGAAATGCGCGGCGGAACTGCTAACTGCATTGTCATCATTTCCGACAAACCCGTAAGTTCACCGATTGTGCGAAAATATGATACCGTCGTTGCGCTCAATCAACCGTCGGTTACAAAATTTGAACAAGCGGTAAAACCCAGCGGAACAATTCTCTACGATACGGGAAGTGTGATTTCGCCGCCAACGCGAGACGATATAACCGTCGTTCCCGTTAACGCTGATGAAATCGCTTCGCGCATAAAAAATTTAAAAGTAAAAAATATGATTTTGCTCGGAGCGTATCTTGGCGTAACACCCGTTGTAACCATAGAATCGGTGATTGGCGCGCTTTCCAACGTTTTGCCGGAACGCTATCACAATATGCTTCCGCTGAATCAACAAGCATTAGAAGAAGGAAAAGTTTTTGTCAAGAATTTTGTTTCATCATTTAACCCGGAAATATCACTATGTCGAGAATTCAAATAGATTGTCATCACACGTGCAAAGGAGTCTGCAACGCATTAGAGCGCGCACTGATGAGGGAAAAAGAAGCCATCTTGGAATACGCTGCATTTCGCGATGAATGTTCGTATCCCGATGTAAAAGCAATGCTGAACGAACTGATTATTCGTCAGGAAAAAACACTGGATTTGCTGGAGAAAACGAAAGCGGAACTCTCTGCAAAATTTGAAGTGCTTGACCAGATTCAAGCAGGATTTGAGCATCACGTTTAGCGAAAGAAAAAAATTATGAGCATCGAACAACATTATTGGGAAGCCGTTCAATCGAAAGTATGCATCAAATGCGTTGACAGCGATGGAATGGGAAATTGCCGCCTCACACCGGTTTACGAATGTGCATTGAAGCAACATTTTCCACTCATTGTCGCCGCTGTTAAAAATATTCACAGCGACAATATGGAAGAGTACAACGCGGAACTTCGGAATAGTGTTTGCGTACAATGCAAACATCAATCGCCTGAAGGTTTGTGCCAACTTCGCAGCAGTGTTGATTGCGGATTAGACAGATATTTTCCGCTGGTCGTCGAGGCGATTGAAGAAGTAAATCGCCGAGTGAGTGTGTAACAAGACCACTGCATTACGTTTGAAGGAGAAAAAAAACTCGATGAAAAACTCAGCAACAAAACCCAAGAAAAAAAGTTATTCCAAAGAAACAGAACTCATCTACGGAAAACCACTCTCGAAGAAATGGGATTTTAATCATCACGTCATTCCGCCGATTTCTTCATCGTCAACGTTTCGTTTGGATACGGCAAAACGCGGCGCACAGGGTTTTTCCGAATTTGCGCATTACACGAACGACGCAACAATCGCTTCGCGTTCTCCGATTTATATTTACGACCGACTCGGCGAACCGAATAAAGAAATTCTCGAAGAAAATCTTGCAAGCGCCGAAGGTGGAGAAATCGCTGTTACGTTTTCCACGGGAATGGCGGCGATTTCTGCAATACTCGGTTCGCTTACCGGAATCGGCGATGAAATTATTTCGCACGAAATGATTTACGGATGCACGTATTCACTCCTCACCAATTGGTATCCGCGCTATAAAATTTCCACGAAGTTTCTTGATTTACGAAATCTTGATGCGCTGAACGATTCCATTGCAGAAAACACACGCGTTGTTTATTTTGAAACTCCCGTCAATCCTACGCTCGAACTTATTGACATTGCAAGCGTTGGAGAAATTGTCCATCGTGCAAATCTTCATCGTCCGAAAACCAAAAAAATTTTCGTTGTCATTGACAATACGTTTGCATCTCCGTATTGCCAACGACCGCTTGAACACGGCGCAGATTTTGTCGTGGATTCGCTCACGAAAGGAATTTGCGGTTTTGGTACAGATATGGGAGGCGTTGTTATTGGTCCCCAATGGAGTTACGATATTTTGATGTTGTACAGAAAAGATTTTGGCGGCGCGCTTGCGGCAAAAAGCGCTTGGCCTATTTTAGTATATGGATTACCAAGTTTAGCAACGCGCATGCGTCAGCAAATGGAAACAGCCAAAGAAATTGCAATGTTTTTGAAAAATGACCCGCGCATCGCCTTTGTTACGTATCCCGGTTTACAATCGTTCCCGCAATTTGAACTTGCTCAAAAACAAATGCGCGACTTCGATGGAAATTTCGCTCCCGGAAATATGCTGTATTTTTCCTTGAAAGGAAAATCGCCATCGTTGCGACACGACAACGGCGAAAAATTTATCAATCTCCTTGCAAAAAATGCTTACACTATTACGCTCGCCGTTAGTCTTGGACAAATTCGCACACTCGTCGAACACCCGAGTTCGATGACGCATTCTGCCATTCCACTCAACGAACAAATGAAAAAAGGTGTTGACCCGGGAGGAATTCGGCTCTCCATCGGTTTGGAACATCCGAAAGATATTCTGCGTGATATTTCGGAAGCGTTGAAAAAACTGTAAAAACAAGACCACGAAACAAGTTCGGGGTAATGTTACTTGGGGAAGTAACAACAGCAGGAAACCTTCAAGATTTGGGAAACCTTGAAGGTTTTTTTGATGTTCCGGGAACAGATTCGATATATCAAGATTTGAAACAGCGATTTCCACGAATTCTTCCGCCTGTCAATCCGTCATAATTTTGACAAAATTTCATAATTATTGAAAATTTCGATGTTTACCTACTTCGGAAGTAGGGGTACCCACTTCAAAGTGAGAACGTCGGAGTAAAAAGTGAGAACGTCGGAGTAAAAAGCGAGAACGTCGGAGTAAAAAGCGAGAACGTCGGAGTAAAAAGCGAGAAGCAGGGAGTAAAAAGCGAGAAGCAGGGAGTAAAAGCGAGAGCGTTAAGGTTTTTTACTCAACGCTCGAGGTTTTGAAGTGGGGGAACATATTTTTTTGGAAATTACGGTGGGGGGAAGCAGCACCACTTGTCTATCCTATGATACTGTAGGTACGACTTGTAAAGTGAAACACGACCGAAAAATCTTTCCTTGTTCAAATTTTTTCGTCAAGAACTCCCCGCACTTTTTTCAGTATCTCGGAGTGATTATACGGCTTTTGAATAAATTCTTTGGCGCCGTTCTTCAGCAATTCCATTTTCTTCTGCGGTTCAACATAGCCGCTGGCAATAATAACTTGAACGTTGGTATTCACTTCTTTGAGTTTTCCGAATACTTCGGGTCCTTCCATTTTTGGAAGTCCCATATCGGAAATAACCAGATGAATTTCTTGAAACCGTTTGCGGTACATTTCCACTGCTTCTTCGCCGTCTTTTGCCCAAATCGTTTTGTATCCTTTTTCTTCCAGAATAAATCGCAGCGTTTCTGCAAGCATTACTTCATCTTCAATAACAAAAATTGTTTCTGTTCCTTCCGGAAGAACGGCGCTGGAAATTTCCTGTTCAAGTAATTCTCCTTCTATCGAAAGGAGCGGAAGATACAGCGAAAATACCGTGCCTTTTCCTACTTCGCTTTGCACATCCAAAAAACCGTTGTGATTACGTGTTATTCCATACACGACAGAAAGTCCTAATCCAGTTCCTTTTCCTTTTTCTTTCGTGGTGAAAAACGGTTCAAAAATTCGCGAAAGGGTTTGCGAATCCATTCCTGCTCCCGTATCAGAAATTGTTACGCCAACATATCGTTCTTCCCGCGCTTCCGGATATTGCTTTCTCACGGCGCTTCCCGAAATGACAAAGGTTTTGAAATGCAGAACGCCGCCGTTGTGCATTGCGTCTTTTGCATTCATACCAATATTCAGCAATGCCTGATGCAGTTGATTTGCATCCGCATTCACCGATGGAAGCGTACTGTCAAATTCGGTTGTGTACTGTATCATTTTGGGAAATGTTTGTTCAAACATTTTTATGAGTTCTTCAACAAGCGTATTCAGATTGACCGATTCGTATTTCACATCGGATTTACGCGCGAACGTGAGCATTTGTTTTACTAATTTTGCGCCGCGGTCAACTGCTTTATTGATGGCTTCGATGTTAGCGGAAAACTTTTCCGGGTCATTTCTTCTTCGTTCCAGAAGCGACGCATATCCTAAAATTATTCCCAGTAAATTATTGAAATCGTGCGCAATTCCTCCCGCAAGAATTCCGATGCTTTCCATTTTTTGCGCTTGTCGCAACTGTTCCTCAAGTTTTTTTCGCTCTGTTATTTCCGTGTTGATGACAAGAATGGAAGTCGGATTTCCCAATTCGTTTTTCACTAACGCCCATCGGTATTCGACAATCAACGGCGTTCCATCCTTTCGCAACTGAAGAAACTCTCCGCTCGTTTCTCCGTTTTCAACAACTGTTCTGAAAGCGTCGTTGGCAAACCTGCGTTGTTCCGGAGGAAATAATAATTCATTCGCATTGTTTCCGATAACTTCCTCTCGCGTCCATCCGTACGTTTGTTCTGCGCCTTTGTACCAAAACAATATCCGATTGCTTAAATCGCGAACATAAATCGCATCGTTGGTTTTATTCAACAATTCCGCTTGCTCGTGAATGCGTCCTTCGGCAAATTTTCGTTCGGTGATATCTTTTAAACTTCCTTCGAAACACACAACGTTTCCCCGCTCATCAAAAATTGCTTTTGCATTTTCTTCCATCCAAATAATCGTTCCGTCGTATCGGCGCAGTTGAAGTTCGAAACTGCGAATCGTATGTTCGCGTTCCAATTTTTCTCTCCACGGTTCGCGCAAATGCGGTTCAAGAAAAAGATTGACCACGGGCGTTGCTAGCAATGTTTCTTTACTCGGAAAATTCAGCATTTCCACAAGCGCGGGATTGACGTCGAGAAATTGTCCTTCGAGCGACGTGCGATAAAATCCCACGGGAATATTATCGAACAAGTCCTTGTATTTTTTTTCGCTTTCAAGAATTGCATTTTCCATCGTCTTCCGCTCGGTGATATTTCGCACGACAACGACAGTATGCAATTCCGGCGTTGTTGCAATGCGCGCTTCAAACATTTGTGTTTTTTGCGTGGGCGAGTGTAGTTCATATTCAATCATTTGCACTTCGTTCGTCGAGCGCACTTTTTCGATAGCAGAAGAAAACTTTGCAGAAACTTCCTGAGGAAGAAGGTCTATCATTTTTTTCCCCAGAAATATTTCGGGCGAAACATATAAATCATCCACCTTTTCCGCTTTGTAATTGGTGATAATTCCTTCCGCATTCATCAGGAAAAACAAATCGGGCATCGCATTCAGAAGCGTGCGATGATATTCTTCGCTTTCGGAAATAATTTTTTCTGCGCGTTTGCGTTCGACCATTTCTTCCTGCAATTGTTTCGTGCGTTCTTCTACGCGCTGTTCAAGCGTGCGGTTGATGTTTTCGAGATTGTTATATGCATCGTGCAAATTATCCACCATCGTATTGAATGCATTTGCCAAATGTCCGACTTCATCGCGCGTTTTCACTATCGCTCGCTTCGACAAATCGCCACGCGTAATGTGTTCAGCCGTTGCAACCATCGTGCGAAGTCCTCGTGTGAGCGCGGTGCTGATAAGAAATACGGCAATCATTCCGACGATGAAAATTGTTACACTCAGCAATGCAATATTTTTTCTGCTCTCATCAACTTTTTTAATAACGTTGTGTAACGAAATTCCAGAATAGAGTTTTCCGATTTCTTTTTTGTTATGCAATATCGGGGTAACGCTTTTATACACGAGCCATGTATGCGAAAATGTGTTATACGTCGGAACATTGGCGAAATGCAATTCTTCCGCTTGTTCTTTGTTATACATTGCAACGATTTTGTTTTCTTCGTTCACAACGACGAGATAGAGCAAATCTTTATTTTGCTCTGCGCTGGAGAACGCTTCCAGAATCGTTTGCGTATCTTCAAACAACAACGCGGAACTGATGGTGAACGCTGTCATCTCCGCAATAGCGCGCGATTTTTCTGCAACAGCGTTGAGTTCCTGTACTTCTAACTCATGCGGGAAATAAAGAAAAATAAAAATGGAAATCGTTGCAATGAACAACGAAATGAGAACGGCAAGTTTTGTCCGTAATTTTGAACCCCATGGACTTCTGAATTTCTGTGATGCAGCGTGCATTATTCGCCGGGATGTGATGAAGAAAAAACTTTGGCTAATTTCAGCAGTTGCGATGTGTACTCAATGCCTTCCGCTTTCGATGCGGGAAGATTGATGAGGATTTGCGGTTTATTTCCTTTGAGTCCAACTCCGGTAGAAATTCCTCGTTCAACATATTCCGGAACTCCTGTAAAGGTCAGCACGCGATGTGTTCGTGAAGCAGTGATGATTGTTTCCAGTTCGATGGCGCGCAACGGACAAATGTATAAAACATCAATGTTTTCGCTTTCAACAATTTGTTGAAGATTGGATTTTTCTGAAATATCAATGGGAACATAACGAAATAAAATCCCGGAAATTTTTCCATCGGAAATATTTTCGAGTGAAGAACAAAATTGTTCTTTCGCAACAAGCGAATTGCGAAAGATGTTTTGATACACCACCCCTATCACCATTTCGTTTCCCGCGCGTTCCGGAAATTTTCTATCGAATGAAACGATTTTTGCAAACAGCGAAACTTGTAAATCTACGGGAATGGCAATTTCCTGCGACGAAAGTTCGTGAGAAAAAATTGCCAACGCGACAATGAGTAAAAAAAATATCCGTTGCAAATGAAGAGCATGCATTCTCGTTCCGAAACTAAAATTTGTATTCTACAATGAACGTAAAATTTCTTCCGTCTTGAAGAATGCTTGGCTGTGTGTGTTCGTAGCCGCCGGGGTTTGCATAGCGAACATCAAACACATTTCGCACGAGAAGCGCAAGTTTCAGATGGTCAGCAAATTGCACTGTTGAGCAATGGAAATTCGTCAGCGCATACGGTCGTGTTGTCGTCTCAAACACGGTGATGCGTTCCGTTTCATAATAACATTCCACAGCGCCGATAATATGATACGGAAATGTATAGGAAATTCCGGATTTGAAAATATGTTGCGGAGAATTGGACAATCGCTGATGAGTATTTTCGTCATCCGTATGTTGCGTTGCGTAGTTGAAATACGAACGTAATCCGTTTTTCAAACGAATGTTTGTTTCGAGTTCCAATCCCAATGCTTCCGTTTCATCCACATTCTGAAATTGCGTTGAAGAATCGTCGTTCATTTTGGTATCAATCAGATCGTTCACGCGATACTCGTAGAGAGAAGCAACCACAAAAACTTCATCGCTGAAACGATGCTCGAGTACTAATTCTTCCGTACGAATTTTTTCCGGTTGTAAATTCCTACTGCGAATATGTTGCGTCGAAGAATCTTCATACATCATTTCATAAGGATTCGGCGCGCGAAATGCTTCGCCGTACAAAAATTTTATCGTCGAATTTTTCAACGGATGATACACGATTGCGCCTCGGGGATTCGTCGAACTTCCCACTGTTGAGTAATTGTCCCGACGAATTCCAACAGTAACAAATAAATTTTTGGAAAACTGAAATTCATCCTGGAGAAACGCAGAAAAAACAGAAAACGGTGTGTTGCGCGAAAAATACAACGAACCCATTCGATACCGAAAATCTGCGCTCTCAGTTTTTTTCCATTCGGAACCAACAACAATCCGATTGTTTGCAACCACATCCCAACGAAACTGCAATTCTCCTCCCCACCATTTTCCGTCGGTGAATTCAAAATTATCATCCGGTTCGTAGGCAAATTGTCCGTTGTACGCATACATATCATAATATCCTCGTGCAGAAATGGTTTTATCGTCGCTTACAAAATATTTGTACTGCGCATCCAAAAAACTTCTGCTGTCGAATGTATGCGAGTTGGGATTATTAAATATCGTGAAATATGAAGCCGTAGGAATACCTTTTTCACGCTTTGAATAAAATCCCAGCAACGTAAAACTTTTGTATTCGACGTTGGAAAACACGCCGAAGAATTTATCCCAATCAAGATTGTTTGCAACGCCGGAATTGGTCGAATCGGAATCGAACTCCGCAAAGTACAAATCTTGTCCATCAACATCTCCCACCGTTCCACTCAACGAAAGATTCAACCCGAAATCAAATTCGTTGCCAAGATGGAACGACGCTTTCTTCATTCCAAAACTTCCGAGTTCTCCGCGAAACAACATTCCATCAAACATCGCTCCGTTGTTCGTTATGATATTCACAACAGCAAACATTGCGCTTGTTCCATAAAGCGAAGAACCGGGACCGCGCACAATTTCGATATGGTCAATGGCAGATAAGGGAAGAACAAAATCCGTTCCTCCGCTTGCGGCGCCGTACACCGTTTCATTCATCGAATGTCCGTTGAGCAGAAGAAGAAGACGATTGTTGTAATCCGTTGGACGACTGAATCCGCGCACGCCGATGTACGAATAGTTTCTGTCGTAACTTGTATAAAATCCGCGAACGCTCGCAAGCACTTCATCAAGCGTTCGGTAACCGTAACGCTCAATTTCTTTGGAAGTAATAATCGTAACCGATGCAGGCGCGTCGCTTGTTGTTTGCCAGTATTTTGACGCAGTGGTAATTTGAATATTGAGCAGCGAATCGAGAGAAATATCCTCGAGGTGTTGCGCGTGTGCGTTTTTTGGCAACCAACATACAATGAAGAAAATATAAAAAATGAATATGGTGTGAAACATAAAAAAATTTCCTTTATGAATATTGCAAAACTCGTGTCATCAACATATTACGACTTGCCAATCACTTCGCGGATTTTCGACAATATTTCGTACTCTTCATAAGGTTTTTGAACGATTTCTCTAATTCCCGATTTGAAAAGTTCAGAACGTACTTGCGGGTCAATATATCCGCTCGCAAGAATGACCTTAACTTCGGGATTGAACTGTTTGATTAAGAGAAACGCTTCTCTTCCTCCCAATTTCGGAAGTCCCAAATCGGAAACTACGACGGAAATTTTTTGCATATTATTCCGGTACATATTTACTTCTTCCAAACCGTCTTTCGCCCAAAGCACCGTGTATCCTTTTTCTTCAATAATATTTTTTAAAAGTTCACCGAGAAAATCCTCATCTTCAACGATGAGAACAGTTTCCGTTCCTCCCAAAACACGTTCCGGTTTATGATGCTTCGATTCGAGCGATTCAGTTTTTTTCGAAGGAACGGGAAAATACAAAAAGAATGTTGTTCCTTTTCCTTCTTCACTTTCGACGTCAATAAATCCGTGATGACCTTTCATAATGCCGTACACAACTGCAAGTCCTAACCCTGTTCCTTTTCCGCGTTCTTTGGTTGTGAAGAATGGTTCAAAAATATGTGAACGCGTTATTTCGTTTATTCCTGTTCCCGTATCTTGCAACGAAACGACGAGATATTCTTCTTCGATTGCTTCGTGAAATTTTTCGCGAAGAACATTTCCTTCCACCATACTCGTTCCGGCAATGAGTTCTCCGCCATTGGGCATTGCGTCGCGCGCGTTCACGCATAAATTCAGCAACGCTTGATGAAGTTGATTGGCATCGCCGACAATCGAAGGAAGTTCTTTTTTCAGATGCAACGAAAACGTAATGGTTTTCGGAAATGTTTCCGGAATAAGTTTCTTCAGTTCTTCTAATGCGGCGTTCACGTTCACTAATTCGATGAGCGATTCCGTTTTGCGCGCAAACGTGAGCAGTTGTTTCACAACATTCGCACCGCGTTGCACCGCTTTATTGATGGCATCAATGCTGTATTTGAATTTATTCTCGTCGCTCTTATGGCGCTCGAGCAGAGAAGAATAACCCATAATGATGCCGAGTAAATTATTGAAATCGTGCGCTATTCCGCCGGCAAGCGTTCCGATGCTTTCCATTTTTTGCGCTTGTCGCAGTTGTTCCTCCAAACGTTTTTGGTCGGTGATGTCGCGGATAATTCCGCGGTACGCAATGATGTTCCCTTTTTCATCGAGAACAGCGGAAGAAGTTTCCAATACGTTGCGATACCATCCGTCTTTTCGTTTGATGACATATTCATAATCCTGCACGAAGCCGTTTTTCTCCAGCATAATTTTTACTCGTTCGCGTTCCGTCGGATTTGCGTACAGTTCGACAACGTTTTCCAACTGAATCAATTCATCTTTGGACGTAAAGCCGAATAATTCTACTCCTGCAGGATTCATATCTTGAATTTTTCCATCGGGCGTTGAAATAAATACGCAATCTTTCGATTCTTCAAAAAGTGAACGATATTTCCCTTCGGAAATTTTTGTCTGTTCGTACAATTGCGCATTTTGAATTGCCAGCGATGCGTGACTGATAAACAAATGCACAAGTTCGAATTCCTCCGCAGAAAATTGCGGCTCGTTCGTTCGTACAACATTAAAGACTCCCAACGTTTTATGATGTGCGCAAACGGGAAGACTGATGAGATGCTCCAACGCAAATGGTTTGTTTTCCGGATACTCGGAACGCGCGTCGCGATGTGCGTTGTTCACGAGTTCGCCTTTCCCGGAACGTACAACTGCGCTCAATATTCCTTTCCCCAACGGAATACTCCGTTGATAAAATTGTTCCGTGAAATGCTGCGAACCAACAACAAAACCCGGACGCAACGTTTGTTCTTTTTCATCGAACCAGTAAAATGCGCACGTGTCGAATGCAATCACTTCTTGCAACGACGAAATAATGCGATGCAACAATTCATCGAGAGAAAGTGTGGAAAGAATGGATTCGGATACGTCTAATATTTTTTTTCGTTGATTGGAAACATTCGTAAGCAATTGTTCGGATTTTTTTTGTTCGCTAATATCCGTTGCAACGCCGATATATTCTGTTTCTTCTCCTTTTTCATTGCGCACTACTCCTGTGGAAAGACGCACGGGAAATTCACTTCCGTCTTTTCGTTTATTCATCACAATTCCGTTCCATCCGCCGGTCATTGCCGTGGATTCGATACTATCAATAATATCGGTCCCATTCTTGGAGGAACGGATGCAACTGATATGTTTTCCCAAAATCTCTTTTGCTTCGTATCCGTACATATTCTGAAAGGCATCATTCACAAAAAGAATCCGGTGCTGCAAATCCGTAAGACAAACTGCGTCGCCGATGCTTCGTAATGCTGTTGCAAGACGATTGCTTTCTTCTTGGGAGCGCTTGAGTTCCGTGATATCTTTCACGAGCGCAAGCCGCGCTTTTCTTCCTTCAAAATCAATAAGATGACTGATAATTTCCACGTCAATCATTGTTCCGTCTTTTTTCTTATGATGAAATCCGGAAATTTTTCCTTCAAGAAACGGTTGACGTTTGAACGATGCTTCGAACAACGGAATTTCTTCTTGCGGACGAATATCCCGTAACGTCATCGAAAGGAACTCTTCTTCAGTGTATCCGTAACGTTTGATTGCCGCGTTGTTCACGGTGAGAAATTTGAGTGTTTCCTGGTCAATTACCCACATCGCTTCAGGATTGGATTCGAATAACAAACGGTATTTCGCTTCACTTTCTTTCAAAGCAGTTTCTGATAATTTTTTTTGCGTGATATCCTCGTAAATTCTGTACGTGCGAACAACGTTGTTATCAATAATTATCGGAACAGCGTACACGTGGACAAATACTTCCGAACCATCTTTGCGTTTTCGTATTGTTTCGAGCTCAAACGTTTCACCTTTCATAGATGAAGCGGAAATCATCGCCGCTTCTTTCATGTGTCCTTCGGGAATAATTATCTGCGAAATATTTTTTCCACGCACATCATCGAGCGCGTAGCGAAATATTCTTTCAAATCCTTTGTTCACGTGAAGAATGGTGTCGTTCGCGTCAAGCATAGCGATTCCTGCTGGCGAATTTTCAAACAACTGTCGGAAAAAAGTTGTATGCAAAATGATTTGCTCGTCGGCGCGTTTGCGTTCGGTGATGTCGCGGGAAACTCCCATCACGCCAACAATATTCCCATCGGAGTCGCGGAGAACGGAAGCAGAAAGAAAACTGGAAAATAAATCGCCGTTTTTTCTTCTGTTCAATATTTCCTGAACGCATCTTCCTTGCTCTATCACTGTTCGATGCACTTGCATTCCTTCTTCGGGATTGGCGTAGAGAAAATTCACGTGCTTTCCGAGTACTTCTTCCCGCGTGTAATTGAATGTAAGTTCTGCGGCTTTATTGAACTCCGTAATTTTTCGTTCTTTATCTACGGCGATCATCATATCGAGCGAACTGTCAATAAGATTGCGCGAGAACTTTTCCGAAATGCGAAGCGATTCTTCTGTTTTCTTTCGTTCCGTAATGTCCCGAAAACTCCAGACGCGTCCATAGTTTTTTCCGCCGATGTAATACGTTTGCGAATATCGCTCGAATGTTTTTCCATCTTTAAATTCTATGGTATCAAAACTCGATTCGTTGGATTGATATAAGGCGCGAACTTTTACGAGAAAATTTTCAGGATGTTTCAGTTGCGAAAGAACAAACTCAATCGCTACTGTGTCGTTATGACGAGCAAGAATATGTTCTGGAATATTCCACATTGCTGCGAACATTTGATTATAGGTAAGAATATTGCCATCCAAATCAACAACGAGAATTCCGTCCGCCGTAGATTCGATCGTCGAGCGGAGCAACGAGACAGAACGCTCGAGTTCTTCTTTTGCGTGTTTTCGTTCTGTAACATTTCGCGCGATACATTGAACACCAACGGGAATTCCGGCGCGGAACATCACCCGCGGATTAAATTCCAGCACAATATGTTTCCCGTTTTTTGAAATAATTTCGATTTCATAACCGGAATACGATTGTTGTTCGTGAACACGCTGCATCATCAGTTGCAACAAGTTTGCATATTCGGGAGCGGTAATATGGGCAATGTTGAGCGAAGGATGTTCTCGCAATTTATAGCCGGTGAGTATTTCGCCTGCGGCATTCAGCGTGGTAATTTGTCCCGCAAAATCTAACGTCATCACGACATCATTTGCATTTTCAAACAATTCCCGGTACCGTTGTTCGCTTTCTCTCTTCGCTTTTTCTGCGCGAATTTTTTCCGTTTCTTCAAACACGCGCGAAACAATTTCGGCAATCGAAACCGTAAATTCTTCTTCTTCCATTGTCCACGTGCGTTTGCTTCCTGTATGCTCGAAACAGATAATGCCGCAAATGTTTCCGTGAAGCCACACGGAAACATCGAGCATCGAAGAAATGTTGTTCGGAACTAAATACGCGTTCGTAAATTCACTGGTGCGAATATCCTGCGTTGCATCGTGCGCGGCGATTGTTCGTTGCAATTCCAACGCCGTAAAATAATGAGGATAGTCTTTTGCAAATAATGTTTCGCCGCTTTCAAACACGCGCGCGCTTTGAATGAATTGCGCAGCGCAAACGATGGCAGAATGGTCTTCAGTAAATTTCCAGATACTTGTGCGTTCCACAGCCAGCGTTTCCGCCGCTGTTTCTAAAATTTTTTCTAATGCAATTTCTTCGTTTGCGAAACTGATTTTCACCAGCGCCAGCAACGCATTCTGATGGCGAATAATTTGTTCCGAACGCTGCTTTTGAAGTTCTTCCGCGTATTTTCGTTCTGAAATATCGTACGCAGTTCCCAACGCTGCGGGTTTCCCTTTATATTCGATGGGTGTCGCGGTAAAATCTATCCACCGTTCTTCACCGTTTTTTCGGACGATTTTAAATTCATAACGCGGAAGAATTTGTTCGCCGCGTTGCCTCGCAAGACCTCGCTCTTTTATCATCTGCTGAAACTCCGGATGAACAACGTCCCAAAAATTTTTGCTCAGAAGTTCTTCCTTCGAATAACCGGTAATTTCTTCGGTTGCGCGATTGACGTAACAAAATGTATTTCCCTGATAAATGAATATCGCCGTTGCTGCGCTTTCTGCCAATTGTTGAAACAGTACGGAACTTTCGTTGTTCGCATTCGAATTGTCCGAAGAAGTAAGCGACTGCAATTTTTCAATCGCGCCGATAACAATTGCGCCAACAGAAGCAATATTTTCGCGATGAACAAATGCCTCGGCGCCAGCGTTCAGAGTTTGTTGCGAAAGTTCTCTGTCGTTCACAGGCGAGATAACGATAAAAGGAGCGGAAGGAACGTATTTTTTGGCAAGCGCGAGAGCAGAAAGATTATCAAAACGCGGAAGCGACGAATCTGCAATGATGATATCCGGCGGTTTGTTTTTCAAATCTTTTTCAAACGACGTTTTCGTAGAAACGCATTGAAACGTAACGGAAATATTGCGCTTGCGTAATTCTTCTTTGACGAAATCAATATTCGTCGGATTTTTTTCGAGAATAAGAAGACGGAGATTTTTTTTCATAAAACTTTTTTCGTGTAATGATGACATTTCGTCATCGGCGCTTCCTCATTTGATACAAAGAAATTTTTATCAACAAATTGTACAAGTGAATCCAGTGTTTCAAAAAATTTTTTGCAATGGTTACGAACAAAATACGGTGCGAATATAATGGAATGTTTCAGAAAATTCAAGAAAAATGGAAGAATTACTATTCCTATTTCAATGTGAGGAAAACTTGGAATGAATAGCGGAACAAAAGTTGCAATTATTGAACGAGAAAATGGTTTTGTTATTCAAGTAATGAACAGAAAATATTTTGAGCAATTTGTTGGAATACTTCCCTCAAAAGGAAAAGCGACAAAAGCATTACTCGATGAACGAAGAAAGGATAGAGAACGTGAAAACTATCGTGCTTGATAGCCAACCAATCGTTGCGTATTTTGAAAAAGACAAAGGCTGGGAAACTGTTGCAGAAATATTGCAACAAGCGGCAGAAGAAAAATGTCATTTAGTTATCCCTTAAAAAGCCAATTTAGCAAGAGGATTAGCGAGTATAGGGTCGAAGAATTTTTGGAGAGAGGAGAAAATAAAAACGACAATATTTTTTGCCTCTTCCTTCCATTGATTCATCAT
>Ga0233424_10000352_pt1 | contig 61486 bp, 49 predicted proteins | sample Watercolumn_Towu_FD_181011 | JGI IMG/M metagenome (GOLD analysis project Ga0233424, IMG submission 181011) | Freshwater microbial communities from Lake Towuti, South Sulawesi, Indonesia - Watercolumn_Towuti2014_125_MG | ecosystem: Environmental > Aquatic > Freshwater > Lake | place: Indonesia... | reverse complement strand
GTTCAAGGTCGTGATCACCGCCTGCATGCGCAAGCTGCTCGTGATCCTCAACAACTTGGTCAAAACCAATTCCCATTGGAATCCTCAACCCCTTCTCAAAACCTCTTGACATCAACACAGCCGCTCATACGCTCACACTCAGAACCATCACGCGAAGCTTCACTCCGCCGATAGTATCCCCGTCCGCTGGGACACGGCAAGCTGACCGTTTAGAATGCGACGCACCTCGTTTCAGATTCGGCAACCCGCAGCAGCAGGAAACCCGACGTGAGCGCACTTCAGGCAGGATGCCCGGCATGTGGTGCTCCGGTGACGTTCACGCTCGACGCGTCGCTGGTCACGATCTGCGAGAGTTGCCACTCGGTCGTTGGTCGCGGAGACGGGGCGCTCGAGAACTACGGGAAGGTCGCGGACCTCGTCGAAACGAATTCGCCGCTGGAGCTGGGTCTGACCGCGAAGTTTCGCGGCGTGTCGTTCGAGATCGTCGGTCGCACGCAGTACAAGCACGCGATGGGAGGCGTGTGGGATGAGTGGCACGCCGCGTTCGCGAACGGCAAGTGGGGTTGGCCGGCGGAAGCGCAGGGGCGGTTTTACCTGACCTTCGAGTGCGAGGTCCCTGAAGGCGTGGCGTTGCCGGCGTTCGACAGCCTCGTTCTCGGCGAGCGGATCAAAACCGTACCGAAAGTCCCGCCGCTCGCTTCGCCGAATTCGGCGAAGCGACTTCGTTGTCGGCTCAGGGCGAAATCCCGTTCGCGTTCCGACCAGGCGAACTGCGAAAGTACGCGGACCTGTCGGGTTCGCTCGGCCAATTCGGCACGATCGACTTCAGCGACGATTCGCCGACGTTGTACCTCGGCAACGAAGTCACGTTGGCGCAGCTTGGCCTGGCGGGACGGAAGCGGAGCACGGAGGCTGCGGCCAGGCGCGTCGCGGGCGTCCAAGTCAACTGCCCGCAGTGCGCCGGACCGTTCACGCTGCAGGCTCCCGATCAATCGCTGCGCGTCGCCTGCCCGAGTTGCAACTCGCTGCTCGATTGCCAGCACGGGAACCTGAAGTTTCTCGCCGCGCTCGCGCAGGGGAAGATCAAACCGCTGATCCCGCTGGGCACCACCGGAAAGCTGTTCGCCGACGGACCCGATTACACGGCGATCGGTTTCCAGCGCCGACGGGTCACGGTCGAGGGGATCAACTATTATTGGGACGCGTACCTGCTGTACGACCGCTCGGCCGCCGGCGGCTTTCGTTGGCTGACGCACGGCGACAACCATTGGAACTTCGTTGAACCGGTGGCATCGGGCGACGTCGAGATCGGCCACCGATCGGCCACGTTCAGTGGACAAAAATTCAAACTGTTCGTGGACAACGTCGCGACCACGACCTACGTGCGAGGCGAATTCTACTGGGAACTCAAGGCCGACGAGGAAGCGTTTTTCGCCGACTACGTCCGACCGCCGCTGATGCTGTCCAAGGAGGTCTACCAGTCCGGCCAGCAGACCTATCAGGAATTCAAGGAGGCCATGCAGGGAGGCGGCAGCAGTGCGGAAGTGCAGTGGTCGCTGTCGACGTACCTCACACGCATGCAGGTCGCGCAGGCATTCGGCGTGGAATTTCTGCCGACACCGAGCATCGTGGGGATGAACCAGTCGTTCCTGCACAAATCGATCTACAAATCGTGGCTGCTGATGTTGATGGCCGCGTGCGCGCTGTTCGGGGTGAGCGTGCTGCTGGCTCGACCGAAACAGGTTTTCCAAAGGACGTACGCGTTGTCGCCGCTTCAGGCGGGCGAGACATCACGGGTCATCTTTGAACCCGACCCGATCGAACTCGCCGGCAGCAAGAACATCGAGGTCGGGTTGCGAACGAGCCTGAGCAATGCCTGGCTGTATGCCGACGGCGATTCGTTCAACGAATCGTCGGGCTTGGTGCAGCCGTTCTCCGCGCTGGCCGAATCGTATTCGGGATCAGATTCGGATGATCTTTGCAGTGAGGGCAACCTTCAGCCCGCCGCCTTCGTGTCGCCCGTGCCGGAAGGGAAGTATGCTCTGCGGCTGGAATTCAGTTGGAAGGCGTGGAGCGGCAGCGGGTTGCCAACCGCTGGAGCCGCCTCGATGTCGCCGACGGTCACTGTCACCATTCGTCAGGGAGTGCCGCGAGTCGGATACTTCGCGTTGACGCTGGCGCTCCTGTCGGCCGTTCCGGCAATCGTCGGCATTTGGCACTACAGCTTTGAATCTCGCCGCTGGAGCGAAAGCGAATACAATCCGTTCCCGCAGGCGAGTGAAGATGACGATGATGAGTAAGAAGTACTTCCCGCGCCCCGGAAACGGGGAGAGGGACCGAAGGTAAGGGGCGAGCGTCTCTGCGAAATTGTTTGTGAACGACCTGCAAGAGGCATCCGCCCCTCACCCCAAACCCCTCTCCCCGTTCAGGGGCGAGGGGAGGACGTTTCATGCGAGGTCACACATGTTGAATACGATCTACCGCGGAATAGGCTCGCTGCTGCTGGCGGCTTACGCCGGGTCAGCGCCCTTCGGCTGGCAGTACGACAGCCCCGGCAAGGACACGATCCCGGCCAGCGTTCGCAGTTCGCCGGGCGGTTACCGTTCATTCCATTTCTGGCACTCTGGCTATCACGGATGCAAATGACATCATGCAGGAACTGATTCGACCGCTATTGACGTCCGTTGTCTTTTCCGTGGTCGGCATCGTCGCCCTTTTGGTGGCGGCCAGGGTGTTCGTCCGGATTTCACCGTTCTCTCTCCGAAAAGAGATCGAGGAAGACCAGAACGTCGCGCTGGCGATCATCATTGGCGCGGTGATCCTGGGCATGTCGATCATCGTCGCTGCGTCGATTCACGGCTGATCGTACGTCAGGCTTTCCAGCCTGACTCGAATGCTATGAACCGCATCGATCGTGCATCATGTCAGGCTGGAAAGCCTGACCTACGGGCGGCTCACGCCAGAATTTCGCGGACGACTTCGCCGTGGACATCGGTCAGGCGGAAGTCGCGTCCGGCGAAGCGATAGGTCAGGCGCATGTGATCGATCCCCAGCAGGTGCAGGATCGTCGCGTGGAAATCGTGCACGTGGACCTTGTTCGTCGCGACCGTGGCACCAATGTCGTCGGTTTCGCCGTAGGTGATGCCACCCTTCACGCCGCCGCCGGCCAGCCACGACGAAAAACACGCGCCGTGATGACCGCGTCCCTTCGGCTTGTCTTCGCCCGGCGTGCGGCCGAACTCGGTGGTCCACACGATCAGCGTTTCGTCCAGCATTCCCAGCCGCTTGAGGTCCTTCAGCAAGCCGGCGATCGGCTGGTCGATGTTCTTCGCCAGCGGGGCATGCTGGGCCATGTCGGAATGCGCGTCCCAGTTGTTCGAGGCCCCGGTGTCGATCAATTCGATAAACCGCACGCCGCGTTCGGCCAGGCGCCGCGCGACCAGACACTGCCACGCGAAGCCGTCGGTCTGGCCGCGTTTCAAGCCGTACAGCGACAGCGTTTCGTCGGTCTCTCGCGACAGATCGAACGCCTCGGGCGCTTCGGTCTGCATGCGGTAGGCCGTTTCGAACGACTGGATTCTCGCCGCCAGTTCCGAATCGTGGCCGTTGCGTTTGAGGTGCTCGCGGTCGAACGCGGCCGCCAGGCTCAGTTCCAACTCCTGCAACTTCGCCGTCGTGGTGCGTCGCCCGAGGTTTGGCACCGGATCGGGTCCGGGAACGACTCTCGTCCCCTGATGATAGGCCGGCAAAAAATCGTTCCCCCAAACCTGTCCTCCCGCGTACGGCAGGTGCGGCGCGATCACGATGAACGACGGCAGGTTCTGGTTGAACGTCCCGAGTCCGTAGCTGATCCACGACCCCATGCTCGGGCGCGTGAAGAAGAACGAGCCGCAGTGCATCGCCAGCGACGCCTGGTAGTGTTCGTTCTCGTCCGACTTCATCGAGTTGATCAGACAAATGTCGTCCATGCACTCGCGAATGTGCGGGAACAGGTCGCTGACCATCGTGCCGCATCGGCCGCCGGGCTGGAACGGCCACAGCGGCTTGACCAGCGGCTTCTTGTCTCGCGACAACCCGCCGCCGGCGCCGAGCGTTTTGCCATCCGCGGCGATCAGCTTCGGCTTGTGATCGAACGTGTCCACGTGCGACACGCCGCCCGACGAAAACAGAAGGATCACCCGCTTCGCCCGCGGCGCGAAGTGTGTCGGCTTGGGAGCCAGCGGATGCAGCGACGCATCCCGAGCCGCCTCATCGGCCAGCACGTGATGCAAGATCCCCGGCAGCGTCAGCGACGCGCCAACCAGCGAGTGGATCACTTGGCGGCGCGAGCAGGGTTGAAATCCAATCATCACGATTGTTCCTTCCCCCCTCGCCCCCGAAGGGGGAGAGGGGCCGGGGGTGAGGGGCGAGTGTCTCTGGACATCGTCTGCCAGCCACGTCTCGAGTCGTCCGCCCCTCACCCTCTAACTCTCTCTCTCCCGCCGGGGGCGAGGGAGAACCAAACTGCTGTCAATTCACATACACAAACTCGTTCAATCGGAACAGGCTGCGGGCGAAGCTCTGCCACGCCTGCGAATTCTGCTCGGACGCCGCGATGGCACCGGCCTGCAAGAGTTCGGTGGCTTGCTTTAGGAACGCCACGCCGCTGTCGATCTCAGCCGCTGTTGGCGGTCGCGAAAATGCCAGTTGATACGCGAGTTCGATCCGGCCGCGATCATCGTCACGGGCCGCGAGCAATCGGGCCGCGAAGTGCTTCGCCTGCTCGTGGACGAACGGATCGTTGAGCAGATACAGCGACTGGAGCGTCGTGGTGCTGGTCGTGCGTGCGGCCGTGCTGGCGCCCGTGTCGGGTCCGTCGAAGATCGCCAGGTACGGATGCCGCTGGATGCGCTGCGTCATCAGGTACACGCTCCGGCGGTTGGTGTCGTACACCGCGCGAAACGGCTTGTGCTGCGTGAAATCCCACGCCGTCTGTTCGGGAAACGGATGCGGCCCGCCGGGCGTCCGGTCGAGTTGTCCGCCGAGCACCAGCAGCGAATCGCGAACCGCCTCCGCGTCCAACCGCCGTCGCCAGAATTGCCAGAGCAGCTCGTTGCGCGGATCAATAACTTCGCCCCTCTCCCCTTGGGGGTGAGGGGTCGGGGGTGAGGGGGCCGCGTGTCTCTGAGCTTTATCCGCACTGGAGGTCATTCTCCTCTCCGCCCCCTCACCCCGGCCTTCTCCCCCAAGGGGAGAGGGAGAAGTGCTGCTCGCCATCTGATACGTCCGCGACAGCATCATCTCCCTGTGCATCCCCTTGATCGACCAGCCGACGTCCGCAAACCGTCGGGCGAGGAAATCGAGCAACTCCGGATGCGTCGGCGGCTGACCCTGCCTTCCGAAATCGTTCGGCGTCGGCACGATCCCGCGTCCAAAATGATGCTGCCACAGCCGGTTCACCAGCACGCGCGCGGTCAACGAATTGTCCGGGCTGGCGATCCAGTCGGCGAGTTGCCGCCGGCCGCTACCCGCTTCGCCGTCAGACAAAGCTTGCCCGCCGAGCACGGTCAGAAAATGACGCGGCACCTTGTCGCCGAGCCGTTGCGGGTCTCCTTTCATCTGAATGCAAACGTCCTCGACTCTCTTCCCCTCGCCGACGGCGTACGCCGTGTCGAACGGCAGCGGGGAGCGGTCGAAATTGTCTCGTTCCTTGCGGACCCGCTGCAGTTCCTTGTCGATGTCGTCCCGACGCCGCTTCGCCGCCGCGACCGCTTCGTCCGCCCGCTTGACCTCCGGCGAATCCTCGTCCGATTGCTTTCGCGCGTCGTCCAGCTTCGCGCTCAGATTCTGCACCTGCTTGTCCGCCTCGACCTTTTCCGCTTCCAGCCGCTTCACCGTCTGGTCGAGGTCGCGTTTTTTGTCGGCTCGCGCCTGCATCGCGGAATCGACGACGGCTTGCGGCGCGAGGGGCACCACGTCGCGCTGCTGCTTGTCCAGTTCGATGCCGGGCCACGGGTAGCGCGTGCTGTGGAAGATGCCGTACAGGCCGTAGTAATCGTGCATCGTGACGGGGTCGAACTTGTGATCGTGACAGCGGGCGCAGTTCAGCGACAGTCCCAGGAACGCGCGGCCGAGGTTGTCGATCGTGTCCTCGATCGTCAGGTGCTGCGGATAATCGTCCACGGTCGAACCGAATCGCCGCGCGAGAGCGATGAACCCCGTGGCCACGATCCGCTGTTGCCGCTCGGCGTCGGCGTCGCCTCCCAGCAGGTCCCCGGACAACTGCTCGCGGATGAACTGATCGTACGGGAAATCGCGGTTGAAGGCGTCGATCACCCAGTTGCGGTAGCGGTACATCTGCGGGATCGGGTAGTCCGAATTGTCGCCGGCCGTGTCGGCGTAGCGGACAACGTCGAGCCAATGCCGCCCCCATCGCTCGCCGTAATGCGACGACGCGAGCAAACGATCGACGACCTTTGCGAACGCTTCGGGCGAGTTGTCATTCAAAAACGCCTCGACCTCCCCCGGCGTGGGCGGAAGCCCGACGAGGTCGAACGTCGCCCGACGGATGAGCGTGCGCTTTTCGGAATCGCCCGCGGGACGCAACCCGCGCTCTTCCAACTTCGCGAGGATGAACCGGTCGATGTCGTTCCGCGGCCACACGGTATCGCGAACCGACGGCACGGCCGGTTTCGTCACCTTCGCGAACGGCCAGCGCTGCCGCGCCGCCTCGATGTCGATCTTCGGTGGCGATGGAGCGGCGACTGCGTTCGGTGTCGCGGGCCCAGGCGCACCGCGCTTGACCCACGCCAGGAGGTCGGCAACCTGTTCGTCGGGAAGCCGTTTGTCGGGCGGCATCCGGAAGTCCTCGTCGTTCCAGCGCACCGCCTGAATCAGCGGGCTGTCGTCCGGATTGCCCGGCACGACGGCCGCGCCGAGGTCGCCCCCCTTCAACCAGCCTTCGCGCGAATCGAGCTTGAGGTTGCCTCGCAGCTTCTCGGACTTCGCGCTGTGACATTTGTAACACCGCTCGATCAGCACGGGCCGAACGCGTTTTTCGAAGAAGTCGATCCCGTCGCGATCGGTTGCCGTGGCCGAATCGGCAGCGGCGGCCAGTTGCACCAGTGTGGGCACGGCCACGAGCGCGGCAAGCAAAGCAAGTTGACGAAGTCGGCGAGCAGGCATGATCATCGACCGGGATACCGGACTGGAATTGATCGTGGTCGTGAGTCTACTCGGCTTCGCGGAGGCGTTTCAATCACGGCTGCGCGAACTCCCCTCGCCTCCGCAGCGGGAGAGGAGTTTGGGGTGAGGGGCGAGCGTCCCTGGATCTCGTTTCCGAAGCCGTGCCTCCGAGCCTTGCCTCCCGCCGCGCCGGTCAGCAATCCTAGTCCGAGATGGCCCGCCCCTCACCCCGACCCTCTCCCCCTCCGGGAGCGAGGGAGTTTACAGCACGGGACCGATCGGCCACGGAGAGAACTCCTCGTCGCCGACGCCTTGGGCTTCGCTCTTGGTCTTTTCGCCACTGGCCACGGAAATGATCCGCTCGAAAATCTGGCGGCCGATTTCTTCGACCGGCACACCGTCGAGGATCACGCCGGCGTTGATGTCCATGTCGTCCACCATGCGTTCGTACATCGGCGTGTTCGTCGCGACCTTGATCGACGGCGCGGGCTTCATGCCGAAACAACTTCCGCGGCCGGTCGTGAACACCACGATGTTGCAGCCGCCGGCCACGAGGCCCGTGACCGACGTCGGATCGAAACCGGGCGTGTCCATGATGACGAAGCCGCGTTTCGTGATCGGTTCGGCGTAGCGGTAGACTTCGCAGAGCGCGGTCGAACCGGCCTTCGCGATCGCCCCCAGCGACTTTTCGTAGATCGTGGTCAAACCGCCCTTCTTGTTTCCCACGGACGGATTGTTGTTGATCGTGACGCCGAACATGCTCGTGTAATGCTCCCACCACTTGATCCGTTCGATCAGCTTCTCACCGATCTCGCGAGTCTTCGCCCGCCGCGTGAGCGTGTGTTCGCCACCGTAGATTTCCGACGTTTCGGCCAGCACAGTCGTGCCGCCATGCGCGACGAGCAGATCGCTGGCGACACCGAGCGCGGGGTTCGCTGTGATGCCGCTGTTCCCGTCGCTGCCGCCGCAGTTCGTTCCCAGGATGAGTTCCGATACCGGGATCGGGACCCGTTGGGCTTGGTTTGCGTCCGGCAGAAGTTCGCGGATCGCCGCCACGCCGCGGTCGATCGTCTTCCGAATCCCACCGACATCCTGCAGGTTGAGCACGAGCGGACCTTTCGCTCGCGACGGCGACTGCCCCGGCAGATTGAGTTGCACGAGGCGTTCGTTCTCGACCAGAAACGACGGCTGACCCGTCTCGCACCCCAAGCCGACGATGACGTACGCGCCGATGTTCGGATGCTTCGCGAACCCGGCCAGCGTGCGGTTGAGTTGCAAGTGATCTTCCCCGCCGTACTCCATCGCGCAGCCCGCCTTGTGAATGACGGGGAGGACTCCGTCCACATTTGGGAATTGTTCGAGCAACTCGCGGTTGAACGCGGCCGCGATATATTTCGAAGTGTGCGCCGAACAGTTCACTGTTGAAATGATGCCGATGTAATTTCGCGTGGCTGCGCGGCCGTCCGGCCGGCGGTAGCCCATGAACGTCCGGCCGGTGATCGGCATCGGGTCCGACGGCACATCGGAGGCGTAGGCATAGTCCAGTTCGAGCGGGCCGATTTCGACGTTGTGCGTGTGGACCCAGCTTCCGGGCGAAATGTCGCAGCTTGCAAAGCCGATCGTCTGCCCGAATTTCTTCACGGGCGAACCGCGCACGATGCGCCGCGTGGACACCTTGTGCCCTTGCGGAATCGCATCCGTCGTCGCGACCCGCACTCCGAACGCTTCAAACTGCATCGCCGCCGGGACCGTTCGCGCGGCGACGGCGACGTTGTCGTCGGTATGGAGGAAGATAAAGTTGGCTGATCGCGCGGAGGTCATGCAACGAGATCCAAGTCAAGAAGTCATGTCACAGTTTCGGATCGCATTGTTGCACAAGCTGCGACGAGAACCAAGACTACGATCTGCTCGAACAACTGCTACCCTCTCCCAAAGGGGAGAGGGTACAAAGTCATCACCATGCCCGAACTGCCGGACATCAAGGTCTACATCGAAGCCCTCGAACGGCGGATTCTCGATCAACCGCTCGAGCGCGTGCGGGTGGTGAGTCCATTCCTGCTTCGCACGTTTGACCCGCCGATTGAGGCGGTAGCGGGGAAGCGTGTCGTCGCGCTCCGGCGGATCGGCAAGCGGATCGCGATCGGCGTGGAAGACGACTTGTGGCTGGTGCTGCATCTGATGATCGCGGGGCGGCTGCATTGGAAACCGAAGGGGGCCGCTGTGCCCGCGAATGTCGGACTGGCGGCGTTAGACTTCGCGAGCGGCACGCTCACGCTAACCGAGGCTGGGACGAAACGCCGCACGTCGCTGCACGTCGTCCGCGGCGAAGCGGCGCTGAGGACACTCGATCCCGGCGGCGTGGAGCCACTCGCGGCCGATCTCGCCGCGTTCGTCCGCGTCCTTCGAAAAGAGAACCACACGCTCAAGCGATCGCTCACCGATCCCCATCTGTTCAGCGGCATCGGCAATGCGTATTCGGATGAAATTCTGCACCGCGGCCGGCTGTCTCCGGTGATGCTCACGCACCGGCTGTCCGGCGAAGAGGTCGAGCGGCTCCACTCGGCCACGCGGGAGACGCTCGCAGACTGGACGAACCGCCTCCGCGTGGAAGCGGGAGACGGTTTCCCAGAGCATGTCACCGCGTTTCGCGACGGCATGGCTGTGCACGGACAATTCGGCAAGCCCTGCCCAGCGTGTGGTACCGGCGTGCAACGGATTCGTTACGCGGACAACGAAACCAACTACTGTCCGCGCTGCCAGACCGGCGGCAAGGTGCTGGCAGACCGGTCGCTCTCGCGTCTCCTGAAGGACGACTGGCCGCGTACCGTGGACGAGTTGGAAGGTCGGTAGCCGCGCTCACATGGCAAACCAGAACAGAGCGAGAAGGACCGCGGTGGCCACCAGACCTAGCGACAGGAGAAACGTCAGCCGGCGCGGAGTGCCTGTGCGGTGCGGGATCGGTTGGCAATCGACCTCGAACCGGTGTTGATGCGACAACGTCAGACGATCGCCGGGCCGCAGCACGGCATCAGCCAGGGCGATGCCATTCACCTGCGTCCCATTCTTGCTTCCCAGGTCGACCACGTGCCATCCGTCGACTTCCAGCCGAATCTCGCAGTGCCGCGACGAAATGGCGGTCGAGGCAATGGAGATGTCGCAGTCATCATCGCGTCCAATGACGATCCGCGGTCGTTGAATCTGGATCGGAGGCGAACCATCGAACGGTTGAAGTGTGCAGCGAGCTGCGTGCGGCAACGGAGGCGAGAAAGGAGCGCGGACGTGCGGACCTTTGGGAAGCGGCGCGGGAGCGACCTTGATTCCAGAGCGGCGGACATTCGTGTCCTGCGCGACGGCCGATTCAACGGCGGCCTGAGGCGACGGATCGGACGACTCACGGCGGGAAACGGAACTCGACGCATTCAATCGGGGCGAGTTGCGACTGCCGGACTTCGATTCCCGGCGCTTGGCCAGTTTGGCTCGCGTAGCGAGGATCGCGGCAAAGTCGAATTCCACGGTGGCGTGCTTCGCCAGCGGAGCGAGCGCCGCCTGTACGTCGCCCATCGACTGGAAACGGTCTTCCGGTCGCTTGGCCATCATTTTTTCCACGACTGCGGCAACTTGAGGCGGCACATCGGCCCCACGTTCGCGAAGCGGACGCACGGGGCGCGACCGATGGGCCTCGAGCAGTTCGTCGCTCGACAGTCGCGGAAACGGCAGCTTGGCGCACAGCGCGGCGTACATCGTGCAGCCGAGAGCGTAGATGTCGGCTCGGGCGTCGACGGCGAAGCTGTCGGTCGTTTGCTCCGGCGCGATGTACTCGGCCGTGCCAAGGCACCGGTGGCCGAAGATCATTGCCAGCGAGAACTCATCGGCTTCCTCGTGCCGGCTGAGCAGCGCGAGGCCGAAGTCGAGCAGCTTGACGTGGCCGTCGCGATCCACCAGCAGGTTGCTCGGCTTGACGTCACGATGCACGAACCCGGCGGCGTGCGCGTGTCCAAGACCGGCTGCGGCCTGGCGGATGAGATCGCACGCCTGAGGCCACGGGATCGGCCCCAGTTTTTCGACGAGCTCTTCGAGATTGATCGACTCCACGAATTCCATCACCAGATACTTCGTCTCGCCGAACACGTCTTCCAGTTTGCCCAGCCGCTCGGTGCGCACGATGTTCGGATGCCTGAGCACTTCGCCCGCATGCGCTTCCAGCCGGAACCGGGCCAGCATGCCGGGATCGAGCTTGTACGCTTCCGCCGGGACTTTCACGGCCACCGTGCGGCGAGTCGGTACCTCCTCGGCGATGTACAGACTCGCCATGCCACCGACGCCCAGATTGTCGAGCACTCGGTAGCCATCGATGATCAGGTGCCGCCAGCGGCCTTCGAGGATTCGCCCCGCCTGGAATGGAGTGAGCAGTCCCTGCACGATCAGGCCGCTGGCAAACTCCTCGACGTTGAGCTGATCGCGGATCGCGAGACTCTCCGCCGCGGCGATTTGGTCCGCGGGAAGCAACCCACTGCGACGCAGGTGATCAAAAAATGTTTCGGTTGTGACCTGGCTGGCAGACATGACGGCCTTGCCGGAACGATGCGGTAAGCGAAGCTACCGGGCCTGATGATACCCGTCGGAATCGCATGATTGAAGCCTGAAGCGCGAGCGAAGGCCATGTCCAGAAGATCCTTCGCTTGCGCTTCAGGCTTCGATGGCAGCGGGAATCATTCGTCCTAACGCTCTGGCTTCGGCACTCGTCCGCCGCCACGACGGCGGGACTTGCTGCGGGCCTTCACGAGGGGAACGGCCGCGGCGGCGAATTGTTCTTCGGGCTTGAGGGATTGGCCGAGTTGTTTTTTGAGCTGGACGATCTTGTCGCGCAGGGCGGCGGCCCGCTCGAATTCGAGCGACTCGGCGGCGGCGAGCATTTCGGATTCGAGTTCGCTCAGGTATTCCTGCGTCACGTACTGGTCTTCGCTCGCCAGCCCGGCGGCCTGTTGCACGGTCTGGCGGGCCGCGATCTCCTCCTCGATCCCGCGGCGAATCGCCTTGCGGATCGTGGCCGGAGTGATGCCGTGCTGCTCGTTGTACGCGAGCTGCATCTCGCGGCGGCGGCGGGTTTCGTCCATCGCCTGCTGCATGCTGGGGGTGACGATGTCGGCGTACAGGTAGACTTCGGCGTTGACGTTGCGGGCGCAGCGGCCGATCGTCTGCACGAGGCTGGTCGCGCTCCGCAAAAAACCTTCCTTGTCGGCGTCGAGGATGCAGACCAGCGACACCTCGGGCAGGTCCAGCCCCTCGCGCAGCAGGTTCACGCCGACGACGCAATCGAAAGCGTTCTCGCGCAGCCGCCGCAGGATTTCGACGCGCTCGATGGCATCGAGTTCCGAGTGCAACCACGCGCAGCGGATGCCCTCCTCTTGAAGGTAGTTAGCGAGGTCTTCCGAAAGCCGTTTAGTCAACGTCGTGACGAGAACTCGTTCTCCGACAGCGGCCCGTTCGCGGATGAGTTGCATCAGGTGCTGGACCTGTCCGCGAGCCGGCATCACGCGCACGGGCGGGTCCACGAGGCCGGTCGGGCGGATGACCTGTTCGACGACCTCGCCCGCGGTTTGTTCGAGTTCCCAATCCGCCGGTGTCGCCGACACGAACACGGTCTGCAGGCCGCGGGCACGCCACTCGTCGAATCGCAACGGCCGGTTGTCGAGCGCACACGGCAAGCGGAATCCGTGCTCGACCAGCGTCGTCTTGCGCGAGTGATCCCCCGCGAACATGGCTCGGACTTGGGGGCAACTCACGTGCGATTCGTCCACGACCATCAAGGCATCTTGCGGGAAGAAATCGAACAACGTGTACGGCGGCTCGCCTACTTTTCGTCCGGCGAGCGGGCGGCTGTAGTTTTCGATGCCGGGGCAGTAGCCGGTCTCCATCATCATTTCGATGTCGAACCGCGTGCGGGCCGCCAGCCGCTGGGCTTCGAGCAGCTTGCCTTCGCGCCGAAACTTGTCGAGTTGTTCGTCCAGCTCGGCCCGGATTTCGTCGATGGCCCGCGTGACGCGATCTTGCGGCAGGACGAAGTGCTTGGCCGGGTAGATGTACGCTTCGTCGAGGTTCCGCAGCACGGTGCCCGACACCGGGTTGATCTCCGCCAGCTTTTCGACGTCGTCCCCCCAGAATTCAACGCGGTACGCGAACTCTTCGTATGCCGGCCAGATTTCGACCACGTCGCCACGGACGCGGAACTTGCCCCGCGTGAACGCCACGTCGTTGCGGTCGTACTGGATGTCGATCAGGCTCGCCAGCATTTCGTCCCGCTCGATTGTTTCGCCGACGCGGAGCGGGATCATCATTTCGAGATAATCCTTGGGCGAACCGAGACCGTAGATGCAACTCACCGTGGCGACCACGATCACGTCCCGCCGGCTGACCAACGCACTCGTGGCCGACAGCCGCAGCCGGTCGATCTCCTCGTTGATCGACGCGTCCTTCTCGATGTAGATGTCCCGCTGCGGGATGTACGCCTCGGGCTGGTAGTAGTCATAGTAGCTGACGAAATACGCCACCGCGTTGTGCGGGAAGAACTCTTTGAACTCGGCGTAAAGTTGCGCCGCGAGCGTTTTGTTGTGCGACAGCACCAGCGTCGGCCGCTGCATCTGCTCGATGACATTCGCCATCGTGAACGTCTTGCCAGACCCCGTCACGCCGAGCAACACCTGGTCCCGTTTCCCCTCGCGCAGCCCGTTCACAAGCTGCTCAATCGCCTTCGGCTGATCGCCTGCGGGCTGGAAGTCGGAGACGAGTTGGAATTGGGGCATGTGGGTGAAGGCGAAACTCAGAGAAGGCCGATCAGACTAAAGTACCACCTGTAGAACGCCTCGACAGAGCCAACGTGCTCGACAAGCCAAATCAGGGGAGCATAGATCGCCTGCGCGAACCGAGAGACTGGACTGTTCCAAGGAATTCCTGCGCGGGCAAACAGGAGAACGATGGGACCGGGGCTCAGCAGATAGATTGCGAGAATTATTGCCACTGCGAGGAGCAGCTTCAACACAATCGCCGTTCGTACTGGCTCAGTGACAGTATCCTGATGGTCAATCGCGTCTGGTATCACGCCCTCAAGTGAATCCATTGCAGATTCTCACTGAAAGAAACTGAAGTACCAGTCCGCAACGCCTCGGATGTACCCCGAGTTCTTGTAGAGGCCATCGAGAGGTGCGTAGATCACGTTGAGTGCCCGCGCCAAGGCTCCGTTTCTTTCGATCACGCCATGATTGTAGAGCGGCAGCACCGGACCGGGCGACAGCACGTACAGCATGACCACGATCCCCACGATCCGGCTCAACTTGGACACTATCGCCGATCGGATCGGTTCTCGAACGGAACCATCCTTATCGCGTTCGTCCGCCATCGTTCTCTCCTGCGAGTCGCCTCGCGGATTCTATCGCTGACGGCAAGATTGCTGTAGACCGGATCGAGGACTAAACTCGCAGCAGCAGACGCTCGCTCGTTTGGCCGCTACGCCAAAGGCGTGCGCGCCAGGCGACGACGACCATCACGACCCACGTCGCGCGCAGCCCCGCGGGCTTGCGGCTAAACAAACGACATGAGGTAACACACCATGAATACGCAGCCAGTTCTGATCGAAGGGCAGTGGAAAGCCTCTGCGGGCACGAAGACGTTTCAGGCGGTGAACCCCGCCACGCGGGAGGCGTTACCGGGGGCGTATCCGGTCAGTCCGTGGGACGAAGTCGAACGCGCGGTGCGGGCGGCATCGGCGGCGTTTTGGCGCGTGCATGGTTGGACCGGTGACCGGTTCGCGGCGTTTCTTGATCGGTACGCGACGAACATCGAAGCGCGGACGGCGGACTTGGTCGCGACGGCGCATGCGGAGACGGCGTTGCCGGTCGAGCCGCGGTTGGCGAAGGCGGAACTTCCGCGCACGACGAATCAACTGCGTCAGGCGGCTGCTGCGGCTCGCGACGGGTCGTGGCTCCGGCCGATCATCGACTCGGCGGCGAACATTCGTTCGATGTTCGCACCGATCGGGCCGGTCGTCGTGTTCGGGCCGAACAATTTTCCGTTCGCGTTCAACAGCATCGCCGGAGGCGACTTCGCGGCGGCGGTGGCGGCGGGATGTCCGGTCATCGCGAAAGGGCATTCGTCGCATCCCGGCACCACGCGGCTGTTCGCGGAAGCGGCCCTCGAAGCGGCTCGTGACACCGATATGCCGCCCGGATTCGTGCAACTCATCTACCGCACCAGCCACGAAGACGGCGAACGGTTGGTGTCGCATCCGCTGGTCGGCGCGTGCGGCTACACCGGCGCACGAGCCACCGGCCTCGTACTGAAAGCCGCCGCCGATCGCGCGGGGAAGCCGATCTATCTCGAACTGTCGAGCATCAATCCGGTGTTCGTGTTGCCGGGTGCGATCGAAGAGCGAGCCGAAAAGATCGCCGACGAGTTCACCGGAAGCTGCCTGATGGGGACGGGCCAGTTCTGCACGAACCCCGGCCTGGTCGTGCTCCTCGCCGGACCGCGCACGGATTCGTTCACCGACCTGCTGCGAAAACGATTCGACGCCGCTCCCGTCGGCACGCTGCTGAGCGAAGGCGTGCTGAAGCATCTCGAACAGGGCATCGCCACGCTGCGATCCGCCGGAGCCGAAGTTATCGCCGGAGGCGCGGCCGGCGGCGGAGCCGGTTTCTCGCACCGCAACACGCTGCTGCGAGTCACCGGCGATCAGTTTCTCGCGAACGCGGCGGCTCTGCAAACGGAAGCGTTCGGCAACAGTTCGCTGTTGGTGGTGGCTCGTGATGCCGGACAGATGCGGAGCATCGCCGAATCGTTCGAGGGAAACCTGACCGGTTGCCTGTACTCCGACACCAGCGGCCGCGACGATTCGCTCTACCAACAACTTGAACCCGCGCTCCGCCAGCGCGTGGGGCGGTTGCTCAACGACAAAATGCCGACCGGCGTGGCCGTTTCCCCCGCGATGAACCACGGCGGCCCGTTCCCCGCCACCGGTCACCCCGGCTTCACCTCCGTGGGCATGCCCACCGCGATCCAACGCTTCGCGATGCTCCAGTGCTACGAAAACGTCTCGCGCCAGGATCGGCTGCCCGCCGCGCTACGCGACAAAAACCCAACCGGCAAGCTGTGGCGGTTGGTCAACGGGGCGTGGACGCAGGGGGATGTTGCCTGAATTCAGATCGCGAATGTGTGGCTGGAGCGGAGCCCCGGAAACGCTCGACCGTGGCTTCCCTTCGGTCCAGCCACGGCCACCCCGCCGCAAATTAGTGATCCTGTGGCAAGGGCTGACGCGCGGTGAACCCCGGTATGGCTCGACCTTGTCTTCGTTTCGGAAAAGCCACAGCCACTCGCTGCATCAATAAATACGGAAGCTGCCAGCTCGACAAAACCGAATGAACTTGCGGAGTTCTCTCTGGCCCTCGGGAGAAAATAGCCATGTTCGCACATCGCTCTTCCAGGAATCTTTGCGAACGTCCGCAGCCACCTCGGGCATTGCAACCGTTATGAACCTCCGAACGACATTGTCATGCGATTGCTTGACCTGCTTGTATGACTGAGTGCGGGACGACTCGGTGGGCCGTTGTTCTTGCGGCCGCGTGGAGGACTTCGCGAGTTTTCCAGATCGATGCACTTTCAGCGCAGCCGCCAGTGCGTCTGCAAGTTTTACGGCGTCGCGCGCGTAGAGTCGTTGTCCTGCATTGCTGAAATAGTCTCCATCCCAATCTTTCTGAAGCACACCAACGGGTGGGCCGGTTCTGACGGGCATCCAGCCGTGCTCTTCGGCCAGCGTGAGCACCTCTCCCCAGCAAAAGAGGTTCCAGCGGAAGTAACCTCCCGCACCTTCCAAGTCCATGCCCATGATCACTTCCTTTGCTGATTGGTTACTCCCGCTCCAGTTTGGCCAATAGTCGTTTGAGTCTGCGGTTAAACATCGCAGAATCGTCCGAATGATGTGCCCTGCGGTGACAATTCGGACACACGGCAATCACATGCGCAGGATGGTCAGGCCCATCGTCAGCCAATCGGGTCGTATGATGCGGTTCGAGATACGGAGTTCCGTCGATCCTCCGAAACGGGGCAGGCGAGTCGCAACCTTCGCAGCGCCCATTTGCACGTCGCAGAACGTAAAGTCGGATTGCCCGGGAGCGAGCTCGGTAGATGATTTTTTGCTGGGCTTTCGTCTCTGACGGATGGGCCTTCAGAAGTGCTACGCGACGCAATTCGTCAATGTTTGCCGAATCCAGAGCTTCGTCGTCCAGATCAAGCACTCCTCCCTTTCGACGCTCGGCGATCACTTTTTGAATCTTGTTCGCGACATCTGTCGCTGGAGTTGTGATGCCCCGCGGATACCTTGCCCACGTTAGTTCCGGTATGTGCCGTTGAATTGCCGTGATCGAAATTGCAGGCTCAATGAGCCTGATCGAATCCACGCCAGCAACATACCGATTCACCCAATCACGACTGGGCTTCGGCTGTGATGTGATACGGCCTGTGGCAAAGAAGCCGAAGCCTGCAACGTAAATCACAATCGCATCTCCCGGAGTTACGGACTTGGGGACTACCCAGCTCGGAGTGCTCAAGCCGTCTCGCGCCGCCAGTTCGATCCACGCTCTGTCGCCGTTTTCAACACCAGCTTGCACGACATGCAAAGTGCTCATGGCAAGCCTCACTTTATCACCATGACCTACCGGTAGCGAGAGCAGGTTCGATTGCTATTCCGATCGATCAGTGGTGGTGTCCGCCGTCGTGGACTTCGTGTCCGTGGTCAGGCCCCTGGTCATGGCCGTGCGCTTCGACCACCTCCACCGGTTCCTCGAACCGGCAGCAGTTGGCGCAGCAGCCGCTCAGTTGCAGCGAGCCGGCGAGGAACATGATGCAGACGAGGGCTGACGCGTACACCGTTTTGCCGACGAAGTTGCTCACCGGCAGACCGATCACGACGTGGAACCCGTCGTCGGGTGGGGCGATGTTCCCCCAGATCAAGACGGCGATGGCGGCGATCAGCAGCACGCCGATCCAGCCTCCGGCCGCCAACGATTCGCGGAATCTGACCCAGTTCACGCCGAACAGCCAGAACGCAATCCAACACGCCAGCGGTGCCCACGGCAGCACGACTGCTGCCAACGCGGTGAGCAACGAACCGGTTCCGGACAGGAATTGCGACAGAGCTTCGAGCAGAGGCTGCATTGTGGGACACCTTCGTTTGTCGGAGGGGTGGAATGACCGCGGTGTCAGACCGCTCCTCGTTCCCTCACCCCTCACCCCCGACCCCTCTCCCGGCGGGAGAGGGGAGTTCGATTCATCGCGAAGCCCTCGCGGCCTCGCACGGCAGGCGGAAGTTATCACAGCCCCAAACGAGTTGCCAGCGACCGCGCGGTGAGCGGGCATACTCCTCTCGCCCCCGAAGGGGGAGAGGGGTCGGGGGTGAGGGGCCGTGGCACAGGCGTCTCGCCTGTGCGCAATCGATCACCGGCGGGACGCCGGTGCCACAAGCATTGCGAGGATTGATGTCCGGGGCCGGATGTCCCTCACCCCAGCCCTCTCCCCGTTCCGGGGCGAGGGAGTTCGTCAAACGTCTGCTTCGTCCGGCATCGAATGAGCGGCTTCTCCGTCCGCATTGCTCAGCCCCTGGCCCTCGACCATCTGCCCTTGGCCCTCCACACTCGCCTCCCCCCCTTCCTCCACCGGCGGCAGAATCCAAATCTCGCCGTACTCGACCGGTTGCTCGGCGCGGTGGCGGTAGTTTCGCAAGAGTTCCAGAATGGCGAGGAAGATGCCGACGATCTTGCTCCGCACGCGAGCACCCTCGAAGAACGAGCTGAAAGCCACGCGCTTCTCGGTCGCCACGCGATCGCGAATGCGGTCCACGTAGACCGCGATCGGAGTGTCGTCGTAGAGGATCGTCGCTTGCGGCACGGCCGCGTTCCGGCGGAGGATTCGCGAGAACGCCGACACGAGGTCCCACAACTCGACTTCCTTGATCCGATCCGACGCCGGGTCCGCTCCGTGTCGCGGCCGGTCATCGCTCAGCCGCGGATACCGCTCCTGCCACACGGCCGCTTGCTCTTCGAGCAGCCGGGCCGCGTCCTTGAACCGCTTGTATTCGAGCAGTTGCCGGACGAGGTCCGCACGCGGGTCCCCCTCCACCTCGACCGGTTCCGGCTCCTCCTCGCTGCCGGGGAGAACCAGCCGGCTTTTGATCTCGACCAGTGAACTCGCCACGACGACGAAATCTCCCACCTCGTCGAAGTCGATGATCTGGAGCACTTCCAGAAACTCAAGGAACTGCCCAGTGATCCGCGCGATCGGGATGTCGCGGATGTCCACCTCCTCGCGCCGCACCAGGTACAGCAGCAGGTCCAGCGGTCCGGAGTAGGTGTCGAGTTGGACGCGGAAAGACATGATGGTCAAGTGTTGAGGGTCGAGGGTCGAGGGTCGCCGCGCATCGTTCCCTCTCCCCCTTGGGGGAGAGGGTTAGGGTGAGAGGGCCAAGCGTCTCTGGATTTGATTTGCAGTACGAGCCAAGCGAAGTTCGCCCATCACCCCCGGCCCCTCTCCCCCTTCGGAAGCCAGGGAAGATCGCGCACAGCGCCAGTATCGTCGCTTCGACCCGCACAAGTTGACCGATGAACCGCCTGACCCGTCGACTGCGATACACATTTCTCAGTTTGCCGATTACAGTTTGACAGGACTGTTTAGCCGCAACGCCGAAGGCGTGCGCGCAATCGGTCAACGCACGGCGCGCAGCCCTGCGGGCTTGCGGCTAAACGAGACACTGTCAAGGTTCACGCAATGCCGACCACCTGCAAAAACTGCCGACGGAGTCAGCCATCCCGCCGCGATCTGCTGCGGGCGGGGAGTTTGAGCCTGCTGGGAGTCCACCTGCCGCAGGTTTTGGCGGGACGAGTCGAGGCCGCGGGCGCTTCGAACGCGATCGACGCCGGAACCAGCTTCGGCCGGGCGAAGGCGTGCATCCTGCTGTTCATGTGGGGCGGGCCGGCGCATCAGGACACGTGGGACATGAAGCCCGCCGCGCCCGCCGAGGTGCGTGGCGAATTCAAACCGATCGCGACGCGCGTGCCGGGGATCGACATCTGCGAGCACATGCCGCTTTTGGCTCATCGCACCGACAAGCTGGCCGTCATCCGCTCGATGACGCACAACAACGTTGATCACACGCACGCGACGCATTTCCTGCTGACCGGCCAGCCGCCGCTTCCGGGCAAGGCGCGCGACGGCGATTGGCCGCACATGGGGTCCGTGCTGTCGCGGCTCGGACGCGGTCGCGATCCGTTGCCGCCGTTCGTTTCCATGCGACCGAAAGTCCCCGGCGATGTGCCTCGGTTTGTGGAAGAGAGCCGCGGTCAATGGGCCGGCTGGCTGGGTCACAATTTCGACCCGCTCACGATCGACGAAAACCCCGCGCTCCCCAACTACCACGTCGGCGATTTCGAGTTGCCTTCCGAAATCTCCGTGAAGCGGCTCGATGATCGCCGAATTCTGCTGGCCGATCTCGAGCGGCAGCTTCGCAGCGGCGAACGGCTCGCCGGCACCGAAACGATGCAGCGGCACTACGCTCGCTCGTTCGATCTGCTCAACTCGGCCGTCGGCCAGGGAGCGTTCTCGATCGATGACGAACCGGAATCGGTTCGCCGCCGGTACGGAAAGAACCCGCACGGGTTGTCGGTACTGCAAGCGCGGCGGCTGGTCGAGCGCGGCGTGCCGCTCGTGACCGTGTTCTGGCCGAACGAGGGGATCAAAAACGTGAGCGTCTACTGGGACACGCACAGCAAGAATTTCATCGACTTGAAAGAGCGGTTGATGCCGGTGACCGATCAGGCGTTCTCGGCACTGCTGGATGACCTCGACGAACGCGGCCTGCTGGATGAAACGCTGGTCATCTGGACGGGCGAGTTCGGCCGCACACCGAAGATCGGTCAGCGGAACAGCGACGCCGGCGCGGGCAAGGACGGTCGCGATCACTGGCCGAACTGTTTCACCACGGTCCTCGCCGGCGCGGGCATTCGCGGCGGGATCGTGTACGGCGCGTCCGACCGCTTCGCCGCCTACCCGGCGTCGAACGCCGTGGCCCCGGTCGATTTGATCGCGACCGTCTACCATTGCCTCGGCGTCCCCGCCGACCTGTCGCTCCCCGACACGTCCGGCCGCCAGCAAGTCGTCTGCCCCGGCGACCCGATCCGCGACGTGCTGGCGTGACGAGTTGAGAGTTGAGAGATGAGAGATCAGGGATGTTGATCGGCGTCTTCCTTCATCCCTGATCCTTCAACTCTCAACTCTCAACTCTCAACCTTTCAAAAACTCCCGCAACCGCGGCACGATCCGCTCGTAAGCGTCCTCGAACACGTAGTGCCCGGCGTCGGCGATGCGGAACACTTCGGCTTGCGGGAAGCGCTCGATGAACTCGTCGAGGAACTTCGTCGTGAAGCACCAATCGCGTTCGCCCCAGACGAAGAGCATCGGCGAGTTGCGGAACCGCGGCAGAGATTCCTCCACGCGGACGAGCGTTTCGTAGCTGGGATGGCTCGGCGCGAGCGGGATGTCCTGCACGAATCGCAGCGTGGCGATCCGGTTCGCCCACGAATCGTACGGAGCGAGGAACCCGGATCGGACGGCGGGAGTCATCCGGTCGTGATGGCACACGGCCATCGACAGGGCAGTGCGGGCGAACGCGTTCAGTCCGCGAATGGCCAGCGCACCGAAGACGGGAATCCGGCAGACTGCGATCCGCAGCGGAATCCGTTTCGACCGGAACGCAGCCGTGTTGAACAGCACGAACCGCGAGAATCGGTCCGGCAGCGCCGCAGCCGCTCCCATCCCGATCGCGCCGCCCCAGTCGTGAGCCAACAGCGTCACGTTGCGCAAGTCGAGCGTCTCGACGAACTGTTCGAGGTTCGACGTGTGGCGTTTGAGCGTGTACGGGTAGGACTGCGGCTTGTCCGAGAATCCACAGCCGATGTGATCCACCGCCACGCACCGAAAATCGGACGACAGACCCTTGATCAAATTCCGCCACGCAAAGCTCCAGGTCGGGTTGCCATGCACGAACAGCAGCGTCGGTCCCTGCCCCTCGTCCACGAAGTGGTATCGCACCCCGTCGAGGTCGAGGAAGTTCGACCGGAACGGGTACTCGTTCTCGAATCCACGGCGGGATCCTTCCACGTCGAACTCCGAATCACAAACAGCAGAAATCGCAGAGGACGAATAAGACCCATGCGACATATTGGAACTATCCGGTTCCCGATTTTATCCACCCTGGAACACGACACGTCTCGCACACGGCCGCCGACAAGGACGCGATCTGGTCGGCGGTGTGGGTTGCGTGCAGCACGATCCGCAGTCGGGAAGTTCCCTCCGGGACTGTGGGCGGACGGATGGCTCCGACGAGGAACCCGCGCTCTTCGAGCCGCGCCGCCGACGCCACGGTCGCTTCCGGGTCGCCCACGATGACCGGCACGATTGGGCAGGTCAACTCGCCGGGGACCTGCAATCCCGCGTCGATCAGACTTCGCCGCAAGTCGGTCGCCCGTTTCGACAGCTCTTCGCGCCGGAACGGTTCGTCGGCGATCACGGTCAGCGCGGCTGTCGCCGCGGCGCATGCGGCCGGAGTCAAGGCGGTCGAAAACATCTGCGTCCGAGCCTTGTTCCACAGCCAATCGACCAACTCGGCCGATCCCGCGACGAAGCCACCCTGCGAACCAATCGCCTTGCTCAGCGTGCCGATTCGCACGGCGATGCGGGTCTCGACGTGCTGCAATTCCGCGACCCCGCGGCCTCGCTCACCGAACACGCCCGTGGCGTGCGCCTCATCGACGATCAAAGTGGCATCGTGCCGCTCGGCGATGTCGCACAGGTCCGCGAGCGGCGCGAGATCGGCATCCATGCTGAACACGCTGTCGGTGACGATGAACCGGCGGCGTGCATCGGTCAGATCCACGAGTTCGCGCTCCAATCCGACGAGGTCATCGTGGCGGTAGATTCGCACGTTGGCTCCGCTCAGCCGGCAGCCGTCGATGAGGCTGGCGTGGTTGAACCGATCGGAAAAGACCACATCGTTTGATTCGGCGAGAGCCGCGATCGTCCCCACGTTTGCGGCGTATCCCGACGGAAACAGGATCGCCGTCGGTTGTCCTTCAAATTCCGAGAGCCGCCGTTCCAGTTCGGCATGCCATTCCGTTCGCCCACACACGAGCGCGCTGGCCGATGCTCCCGTTCCCGCCTCCTGAGTGGCCTTCGTCGCCGCCGCGATCAGCCGCGGATCGCGCGCGAGGCCCAGGTAGTCGTTCGACGCGAAGTCGATCAGCCGCCGACCATCCACCACGCACGACCCGTCCGTCAGCGGGATCACTTCGCGGCGGCGGCGAACGAGGCCGGCTCGTTGCAGTTCATCGAGCGCACCGCTGAGCCACGGAAGCTGCTGAGACATGCGAGCCGCCTAGTCGAAACCCTTCGAAGCGATCCAGCGTTCGGCGTCGAGGGCGGCCATGCAGCCGGTGCCGGCGGAGGTGATGGCCTGGCGGTAATAATCGTCGGCCACGTCGCCGGCGGCGAAGACGCCTTCCACGCTGGTGCAGGTTCGGAACGGTTTCGTGAGCTTGAGGTATCCCTTGTCGTTCATCTCCAGCCGACCGTTGAGAAACGCTGTGTTCGGCGTGTGGCCGATGGCGACAAACATGCCCGCGACCGGCTGCTCGCGAGTCGATCCGTCCTTGACGTTTTTGAGACGGACGGCGATGAGACCCTCCTTGTCGTTCCCGAGGCACTCGTCCACGACGTGGTTCCAAACCATTTCGATCTTCGGATTGTGGAGGGCACGGTCCTGCATGATTTTTGACGCCCGAAGCTGATCGCGCCGGTGAACCATGAACACCTTCGACGCGAAGTTGGTCAGGTAGGTGCCTTCCTCAACCGCTGAGTCGCCGCCGCCGACCACGACCAGCGATTTGTTGCGGAACCGCGGCAACGCCCCGTCGCACACGGCACACGCGCTGACGCCGCGGTTCTTGAATTTGTCCTCAGAAGGGAGGCCGATGTAGTTCGCGCGGGCTCCGGTCGCGACGATGATCGTGCGAGTCGCCACCGTGCCGTTGTCCCGCGAGATCACCTTGAGTGGCTGCGACGAAATGTCGACGTCCATGATGTCGTCGCCGATGACTCGCGTGCCGAAGTTGATCGCCTGCTGCTTCATTAATTCGACCAGTTCGACGCCTTGCACGGCGTAGTGCGGGTGGCCGTTCTTTTCGTGTCCCTTCGGAACCGGCGGCAGGTTGTAGTGACGTTCCTCGGCGACCGAACTCTCGACGAAAGCTCGCACGTTTCCGGCGGGAAATCCCGGGTAATTCTCGACCTCGGTGGTGAACGCAAGCTGGCCAAGCGGGATCATGTCGGGTTGCGGAGTCCCCTCGAAGAGCAATGGTTCGAGGTTCGCCCGCGCCGCGTAAATGGCCGCCGACCAGCCGGCCGGTCCGGACCCGATGATGATCACTTTTTCCACGCCGGACTCGGACACCGTGAACCTCCTGCGAAGTTGCGAAACCGACGAATTCCCATTCGTCGCGGAGCGTAGCAGACATGGTGGCGACTGTCACCTGATGCCGGAAGCAAGCCCGTCATGCCACCGAATCGGAAGTCGGTTGAGTCCGGCGGCTGCGGATCGGGATCGTGGCATCGATTCCGAAGGCGGATAGACCGGCGATGCCGTACGCCGCCGCGCACTGCAGGAAGACGCGGTTCCAATCGGACGCCGTTGGAGTTGGGCCGAGCATTTCGTTGAAATACAGAGGCGCTGCGAAGGCTCCGATGTTGCCCCACATGTTGCCCCAGCCGAGGATCGCGCCGACGTAGCGTCCGCCAATGTCTTGCTTGAGGGCCCACACCGCGCCAATGCCGAGATCGGTGAAGAAGTATGCCATCGCAAACGCGATCGTCGTCGGCCACGGAGCATCAAACCCCAGGCACACGAGATACGCGACGCCTGCACCGAGGCGTGTGACCACGACCGGCAGCCGGCGGCCCCATTTCAATCCGATCCGCCGCGCCAGTCCATCTGCGAGGTAGCCTCCGAGCAGCATCCCCGCGATGCCGAAAAACGAAGGGACCGACGTCATCCAGGCCCGCGTGATGATTGGCACGCTGTGAATTTCGGCGAGGTATCGTGGCAGGTACGTTACCAAAAACACCCAGCCCACATTTGTCATGAATTGCATGAGCGAATCAAGCCAGAGCGTGCGGCTGGTAAGAATCGGCACCCACGGGAAGGGCTCACGCTCGTGACGTGCGGCTTCGGGCACGCGGCCGTACTCGATGAGTTCCAACTCGCCCTCGTTGCACCGCGGGTGTTCGCGTGGATGATTTCGGAAGGCGATCCAGAACAGTACGGCAACGACGATCCCGGCCACTCCGTACACGATCAGCACCGGCCGCCAACCGCGCGTGTACAGCTTGCCGATTTCCGCCGGGAACACGGCCTCGAGCAGCAGTCGGTTGAACCGGGCTTGCTCGGCCGGAGCGAGTTTCTCACCCGCCGCCTGCCGCTCCAGGGCTAGCAGAGCTTCGCGCGGAAGACTGAGGGATCGCATTGCGGCTTCGTCATAGAGGTCTGATCGCGGCAGGAGCGAGTTTAGCGCGTCCACCAGCGCAGTGAGCTCGGCTGAAAGCTCATACGCATTCGGGACGACTATCAGTCTGTCACGTGCTTCATCAGGCAGCAGTTCTGCGATGCGGGCGACGGACGGTGGGTGAGAGTCCATGGTCAACTTGGCACGCAATGCTTGCTCATTGATGAAACTCCGGGACTCGAACTTGACCGGCGTGTCAGCGGGCACGAATGCCAGCATCAGGTAGCCGGTCAGGATTGGAGCGATGGCGGCACCGAGTCGTCCGCCGAGAGCGACGAGGCTGCTGGCCATGCCGCGTGTGGAGATCGGAACCCAGCGTGCCAGGAGGGCGGCGCTTGTCGGGTAGGCACCAGCCTGACCGATCCCGCAGCCGAATCGCATCGCGATCAGGAATACGAAACCGGTGGCCAAGCCGATCCCGCCGGTGAACAGCGACCACGTCAAGATGTAGAGCACCAGGATGCCTCGTGCTCCAAACCGGTCGCTCAACCACCCGGACGGAACCTGGGCCAGCGCGTACGTCAGAAAGAAGCCGCTCAGGAAGAACGCCATCTGCGTTTCGTTCAGGCGTAGGTCTTCCTTGATGTACCGTTCGGCAAACGACACGCAGAACCGGTCGAGGTACAGGATGAGCGACATCAGGATGGCGACAAGCACCACCGCGTGCCGGACCATTGACGGTCGTTGGTCGCCGGGTAGGTCGGCTGCCGATGACAACCGTGGCCCGCGGGAATCCATCAGCGCCTCCGAGTCAGCCCAAGAGGTCAGTCAGCGCAAAAAAAGAAGACGGTTCGAGCACTAACGCACTCGAACCGTCTTCATGTTCACCAATGGTGAAGGTGCGGGCCAACGCTTATCACCATGGTTGGCCAATATGGTGAAGCATGCCGGATGCCAAGTTCGAAAAATCTCTGAAATGGGTCACAACTCGATAATTGATCAACCAGTTGCGAGGTTTTCTTGACGGCGGCGTTCATTCGGGAGACCGACGCGGAATCGAGCAGTGTTGCAGATTAGCGAGCAAGATGCTTCACCAGCGACTAGCAAACGCGTTTCGTCACTTGTCATCGGGCTTCTTTTCTTCTTTCGTCTCCGGTTTTGGAGCCGTCTTTTTTTTCAGGCCGAAGGGGTCGGAGGCTTCGAGGCCACCTCCGCCAGCAGCCGGCTCCTCTTTCGCTCTGGCAGCCTTGGACTTGGCGGTCTTCGGCGAATCGTCCTTCGACTTGGCGGTTTTCGATTTCGAAGAGTTCAGGTTGGCAAAGTATTCTTCGCCGGAGAGCGGTTTCTCGAGGCTCACGATCACCTTGTTGGGTTGGAACTTGCCGCTACGCGTGAAGCCTTCAAGTGTGACCGGGCTTCCTTCAGGAACCGTTGCCGGATCGGTGGACTGAATGCTCGCCTCCGCCGCCTGATCGAGACGTGCGGTTTGGCGGCCAGCACCGACGTTCAGCAGCAGATTGTCACCATCCACGGCGATGATTTGGGCGCAGATTTCATGACTTTCCACAGGGCTATTGCGATCACGGACCATGCGGGGTCCGGGCGTGTTGCCGAGATGCACAGTGTAATCCTTGAACGTCAGATTGTTCCCCTGCTTGTTGGCCACAGCTGAAATCACGGTGCCGGGCCGCAGAAACCCAGAGTCGGCCTTCCCGGTCACTTCAAGCTGTGGCGTCTTGGCCGTGAAGGTGACTTCAATTGGGTCAGCCCCTTCGACCTCAACGGTCCATTCCGTCACCTTGCCCTTCTTCTCGATCGTGGTCAGTTTTCCGGAAACCGACTGGACCTCAATTTTTTTCTTGGACGCCTGCGCCAACGCACTTCCAGGCGTCCCCATTGTGAGCAGGATCGCGGCCGCCAGGCCGGATAGAACGAATCGAACGCGTACCGGGACGCGGGTTTGAAATGAACTGGATTGCATCGGCGTGTCTCCTGTCTGACGAACCAAGGATGCGGGTAGCGGCGGCACGAGCGGCCATTTCGTTTTTGTCGGAAGCCTCTCCGTCGTCACTGCGGCCAGAATACCCCGACCGGTTCCATCTGTCCAAGTCAATCCGTTGGAAACCGCAGAATTGAATTCCTCCGACGCGATCGCTATCAACAGGCTGCAAAGTCGAGTGGCGGTCAGCCGGTCCGCATCACCCTTCGAGGATCCGATCATGGCAAAGCGAAACGGCGAGGATCACGGCACGGAGTCCGGCGAGCCGGTCCGGATGACCGTTCCGAGATTCCTTGCTGCCAAGGCCCGTGGTCAAAAACTGGCGATGCTGACGGCTTACGACTACCTCTGGGGCGGGCTCCTCGATGCCGCCGGAGTTGACGCGGTGCTCGTCGGCGACAGCCTCGGTATGGTCGTGCAAGGGAAGGCGACCACGCTTCCGGTCACGGTCGACGAATTGATCTACCATGCCGAGATGGTCGTCCGCGCGGTGCGACGGGCGTTGGTCATCGTGGACATGCCGTTCCTGTCATTCCATGTCAGCGCCGAGGAGGCGGTGCGGAACGCGGGCACGATCATCAAACGCACGGCCGCCGATGCCGTGAAGCTGGAAGGGGGCGTAACCCAAGCCGAGACGATTCGCAAGCTGACGAATGCCGACATCCCGGTGATGGCCCATGTCGGCCTAAAGCCACAGTCTGTGCTGCGGCTCGGCGGATACAAGATTCAACGGGACGAGAAGCGTCTGCTCGACGATGCGCACGCCGCCGAAGACGCGGGAGCCTTCGGGATCGTCCTCGAGTGCATCCCCGCGCCGATCGCGAAACGGATCACGCGCGAACTGAAGATCCCCACGATCGGCATCGGCGCGGGACTCGACTGCGACGGGCAGGTGCTGGTCACGCAGGACGTGCTCGGCCTGACCGACGGCTTCCAACCGAAGTTCGTGAAGCAGTTCGCGACCCTGCGCGAGATCGCACTCGGCGCCGTCCGTGATTACATTTCCGATGTGCAGCACGGCCGCTTTCCGGACGCGGCGCACAGCCACGAATCCTGACTGGTGTCAGCGGCGCCGAAGGTCCTTGGTTCATGTCAGCATTCGAAATAGAAGGGGCCTCGCGTGCAGCCGAGACCGGCGGCGACGATCGCTGGTCCCGGCGTTTCGGACTGACCACCGGACTGCTGTTGGTTGTGGCGAACATGATCGGCACGGGCGTGTTCACGACGACCGGCTTCCTCGTGCGCGATGTGCCTTCGGTGCCGGCCGTGCTCATCGCGTGGGGCATCGGCGGCGTTGTGGCGCTGTGCGGAGCCCTCACCTACGCCGAGTTGGCTCGGGCGTACCCGAACAACGGCGGCGAATACCACTTGCTGACCAAGATCTATGGACCGTCGCTCGGTTTCCTGTCCGGCTGTTCCGCGTTCATCGCCGGCTTCTCCGCCCCGATCGCGGTGTCGTCGATGGCGTTTGCCAAGTACCTGGGGGACACCGTCGGCGGAGTGCCGGCGCTCCCGGTCGCGACGGGACTCGTGATCGTGCTGGCGCTGCTGCAAATGAAGTCGGCAATGATCGGAGCCCGATTTCAGAACGTGTTCACGTTTGGCAAGCTCGCGTTGATCGTGGGTTTCATCGTGGCCGGATGCCTGTTCGCGGACTGGTCGTATCTGACTCCGACAGCAAGGTTGTCGGTTGGCACGGCGATCGTTTCTCCGGAACTGGCAGTCGGTCTCGTTTACATTTCGTTCACGTACAGCGGCTGGAACGCCGCAGCATACGTGGCCGGAGAGCTTCAAAACCCGAACCGTACCGTACCGCTGGCGCTCGTCGGAGGCACGCTCACCGTGATGCTGCTTTACGTGGGACTGAACGTCGTGTTTCTGGCGTCGGCGCCGATCGAGCGACTCGCCGGGCAGGTTGATATCGGTCACGTCGCCGCGGAAAACCTGTTCGGTCGGGCGGCTGGGAGCGGCATGTCGCTGATCATCGCCGTCGGGTTGGTGTCGACCGTCGGTGCGATGATGATCGCCGGTCCGCGCGTGTACGAAGCGATCGGCTGGGACTATCCCAAGCTAGCCGTGCTGAGGAAGCGGTCCGCGGACGGTTCGCCTGTGGTCGCGATCCTGATTCAGGCCGTGATTGCGATTGGGTTGATTGCGTCGATGAAATTCGAGGAGCTGCTGCGATTCATCGGCGTCACTTTGTCGATCTTTTCCATCCTGACCGTCATCGGCGTGTTCGTGGTGCGTCGGCGGCTGGTCGGCCGCACGGCGGGTGGATTCGCAGTTTGGAAGTCCATTCCGCCCCTTCTGTTTATCGCGCTCGAATCGTGGATGATCTGGCATACCGTGCGATCGGACCCGATGGTTCTGGTCGTGACGGTGGCGGTCCTCGCCGCCGCACTCGGACTGTACTTCGTCGTCCGCGGCGACTCGAATCTCGTCTCGGGAATTTGCGACCAGGCTGACTCCACCGATGAATGACACTGCCAACCAAGTTCCGTCAAATCCCAACGACGCTTCCGTGCCGAACCGGAAGGTCGTGCTGCTCGGCGCCAGCAACGTGGTGATCGCGTGGCGAACGATTTTCGCGTTGATTCGTACTCGGGTGGCGTCGCCTGTCGAAATCTGGGGAGCCTTCGGGCACGGTCGGTCATACGGCGTGCGCAGCCGGGTGCTGGGACGCGCCTTGCCGGGGATCACCGAATGCGGCCTTTGGCAAAGCCTCGAACGTTCGAGGTCGGGCGACATCTCCGCAATCATCACCGACTTGGGAAATGACTTGATGTACAGTCTGGACGTGCGGCAGATCATGGACTGGGTGACTTGGTGCGTTGAACATCTGCGGGCGCGAAACACTGCCATCGTGGTGACGCGATTGCCCATTGCGAGCGTGCGGGCACTGTCGCCCAGCCGCTTTCGATTGATGCGATCACTGCTGTTCCCTCGCAGCCAAATGTCGCTCGCAATCGCGATCGGACTGGCGGAGGAGCTCGACGCGCAAGTCGTCGAGTTGGCGGCGGCGTTCGGCATCCCCGCAGTGGAAACGAAGCCCGAATGGTACGGCTTTGATCCGATCCACATTCTGAGCCGGGAACGAAAGTCCGCGTGGTCCGAGATCCTCGGTTATTGCCTCACGCCCGGAGCGGGCGATGCGTCATCGCAACGACAGCCGCGTTGTCCCACGTTGTGGCGGCTCGCACCGGAGCGTCGCTGGCTGCTCGGCGTCGAGCAGACTCGGGCGCAGCCGGCCTGCGTGATGGATGACGGCACGCAAATCCACCTGTTCTGACAGTAGAAAAAAATGCACCCGGTTCGAATTGGGAACCGGGTGCGCGAACGGACGCAAGTGAGGTCGAGCCGTTCAGTCTTCGGCAGCTCCCACGGGAACAGGTTCCGCCGCGCCGCTGGTGTCCACGAATCCGCGCAGGTGCTCGGCTCGCGTGTGGTGTTGCAACTTGCGGAGAGCCTTCGATTCAATCTGCCGGATGCGTTCGCGCGTGACTTTGAAGATGCGTCCTGTTTCCTCCAGCGTGTAGCTGTAACCGTCGCCGAGTCCGTACCGCAGCTTGATGATTTCCCGCTCGCGATACGTCAGGCTCTTCAAGACGTGATCAATCTTGTCCTTGAGCAGCTTGTGCATCGCCGATTCGGCCGGCGTGTGCTCGCAACTGTCTTCGAGGAAGTCGCCGAAGCTGGAGTCTTCGCTCTCGCCGACCGGGATGTCGAGGCTGATAGGGTGGCGCCAGGTCTTCATGATCCGCTGTGTTTCGTCGACGCTGAGTCCGACGGCCTTCGCGAGTTCTTCGATGGTGGGTTCGCGGCCCGTCTGTTGTCGAAGCTGCTCGCTCTTGGCCTTGAGCTGCGAAATGCTCTGGAACATGTGGACTGGAATGCGAATCGTGCGGGCGTGGTCCGCGACGGCGCGCGTGATGGCCTGGCGAATCCACCAGGTCGCGTACGTCGAAAACTTGTAGCCGCGGCGGTATTCGTATTTTTCGACGCCGCGCATCAGGCCCGCGTTTCCTTCCTGAATCAGGTCGAGGAAGCTGAGGCCTCGATTGCGGTATTTCTTCGCGATGGAAACGACCAGGCGCAGGTTGCCGCCGGACAATTGCTGCTTGGCTTCGGTCCATTGAGCGAACCGATGCGTGATTTCCCTGGCACGCTGGTGAACCGATTCAGGCGTTTCGAGGGTCAGGTTGATGAGGTCCTGCTGCTCTCGAAGGGCCCGTTGCATGTCTTCTTCTCGCCCGCGGCGATTCTTAAGGTGATGAATCAGCTCCCGCAACTCATCCATTCGCCTCGCGATTTGCAGCAGCCGTTTCATGATCGGCTGCAGGCGCTGGGTGCGGAGACTTAGTTCCTCACACAGCGTTGCGGCTTTTCTCCGTCGACAGGTCAGTCGCTGGCGAGCCGCATCCCGTTCACTTTTTGTTGAGTGAGGGGACTGACAGATCTTGAAGTCTTCCATGTTGAGGCTGAGCAGATGCTTAATGGTTTTAAGGTTGTGCGGCATTCTGCCCATGATCTGCTCTTTGCGAACGTTCTCGGTTTCTGACGTTCGTAACGTGCGCTCGAAGGGCAATTCGCCGCCGAACACCTTCTCCATAGTCTCGACCGTACAGTTCATGGTGAAATCGCATTCCATGACCGTTCGCCGAAACCGCTTGCGCGTGATTTCGATTTGCTTGGCGAGAAAAATCTCTTGTTCTCGCGTCAACAGCGGGATGTCGCCCATCTGGCTGAGATACATCCGCACGGGGTCACGCGAGGAAAGCGATGAGGGGTTCTCCAGTTCCTTGGCCAGTTCGGCGGGGAGTGGCGGCGGAGGCGGTTCCAGTTTGCCCATCGCAGCAAACTTGGCCTTCGTGTCGGTCTTGAGGGGCAGTCTCGTTTCCTCCAACACGAGAACGAGCTGATCCACCGTCTCGGAACTTCCACCTTCGTCGGGAAGGTACGCGTTCACCTGGTGGAAGGTCATGTAACCTTGAGCCTTGGCAGCTTCAATCAGGTTTTTGAGTTTCTCATCCAATCGATACACGGTCGCTCCCTTCGTTTGAGGCTCCTTGACACGTACGGCGTTTCGTGCGTCCTCACGTAACCGCGTGCGACCGGAGAATCGTCGATTCTCCAAGACCCGCGCCGCAGACTTTTCTTTGATTGCTGTGGGCATTCGTCGAAGCTCTGCTTTCAATAGGACCGCCCGCTGATACCGAATTGGTTTCCGTGCCTCTCGAGTTTGAATCGACCGTTGCCAGCCTCTCCAGTTCAGGCGGGTGTCTTGGCGGCCAACTCGCGTCTCGGGAAAACCTCGCAAGTATGCGACGGGTTATTGCTTGAGCAAGCAGGTCACGGCGTGGAACGAGTAAACTTCTAACCAAAACTGGGACACGGGTCTCGACTTCGCTTCGACAGCATCCTTTCTCTCAATGCGGGATATTCCAACCCTGCTCATCCAGTCTGACGGTTGTCGGAATTAAACGTGTTCCGTTCCGGCAACATCCGATGGTCGCGTTCATTATCCGCAACGAAGGGGCGGAATCAACCCTCTTCTGACAAGTTTTTTGCATGTGGGGTTCGGCAAGGTGGGAAACGTCTTTCGACGTTGCCGGGCGGACGGTATTTGCCATCATTCGACTCCAACCACCACGACGGGAATCCTGCAACCGCCACGGACGCTCATTCGTCGTCCAGTGTGGCCTTTCTCCGCAGGATGTGATGGTAATGCTGGGCAAAACGGTGTGCCTCGTCACGGACGTACTGCAATAGCCGCAATGCAAAGGAATGACGACTCAGCCGGCGCGGCTCCGGTACGTCCTGCACGAAGATCAATTCTTCACGTTTCGCAAGGGAGATCGTCAGCGGAGGTGTGACACCCAATGCCCGCATCGCGTCGAAGGCGGCGTTCAACTGGCCGCGGCCGCCATCGATCAACAACAAATCCGGAAACGATTCGTCTTGTCGGCGAAGCCGGTCGAATCGTCGAGCCACAACTTCGCGCATCGAAGCGAAATCGTCGATTCCATCCACGGTTCTGAGCCGGTACCTCTTGTAACCGTGTTTGAACGGCAAGCCATCGATGAATTGCACGAGGCTCGCCACGGTTTCGCCGCCGCCGACGTGAGCGATATCCAAGCCTTCAATTCGTCGAGGCAGGTTTGGCAACTTGAACAACTTTTGCAGCCCTGCCAGTCCTTTCTTGGGGTCGATGTAAAACACCTCCGGTTGCACGTGTTCGTCCAGATTGCCACGCAGGTTGAGATTCTCCAAAGACCGGATCTCATCGCGAATGTGTGCCGCCTTTTCGAACAGCAGGGCTTGTGCGGCATCCTGCATCTCCGCTCGAAGCTGTTCCAGCAGAGGAATTTTTTTCCCGTCGAGAAACATCTTCAGGCGTTCGATGTCGCGCCGATAGTCCTCCTTGCCGATCCGCAGATTGCAGGGGGCCGTGCATTGTTTGATGCTGTGCAGCAGACAGGGCCGAAACCACCGCCAGCGCTCATCGCTCTCTTCGATGTCGAGCGCGCAGGTCCGAAAGCGAAAGATCTTCTGCAGCACAGCAATCGTCCCTCGCAGTTTCTTTGCGCTGGTGAACGGTCCGTAGAGTTTCGTACCGTGGGCGCTCGGGGTCCGCGTGAACTCGACGCGAGGAAAGTCCTCGCGCGTCGTGATCTCCAAATATGGAAATGTCTTGTCGTCCTTCAGTTCTTGGTTGAATTGGGGCTGAATGTCCTTGATCAGCCGGGCTTCCATCAGCAACGCGTCCACCTCACTGTCGCAGACGATGAAGTCGACGTCGCGGATTTCGTGTACCAAGTCGGCAGTCCGCCGATCACTGGCGGCGGCTGGCGTGAAATAACTGCTCGCGCGGCTTCGCAGATTAACCGCCTTGCCGATGTAGATCACCCGACCCTGAGCATCCTTCATCAAGTACACGCCCGGCGTGGTGGGGAACTGCCGGACCTTGTCCGCCGGCCCGATGTCCAATTCGTTTGAGGTGCCCGGCGGCGGTTCCCATCCCGTCCTGCTGGAGTCCATCCTGGGCGACTCGGATTGCGGCGGGGTGTTGCTTTCGGAAGACATCGACCAGGTCCCGGGTTCAGCCGGCGGCGCCGATCGGGCGTGCCGTGCGCGGATGCTTCGTCATCGTTGCCGCAGTTGCTGCAGTGGTCAAGCTCGATTCAATCGGCAACACCGGTGCATCAGGTGCGAGTCTCGCGGCGCCGGTCTGTCCCGATCCGTCGGACAGTTGCGCGGCGGGTTGGTTCCTGACCTACAGTTTTCTCGGCTTGTGCCGTCACAAAGACTTGGAGAAATGTGCTGTGAATCGGACACGGTGGAAGTTGTTTCCGCAGCGATGGGGAGATCTCTGGGTTCGTTCGCGGCACCGGCGGTTCGTCCGGGCGCCGTTCGTCCAGACGGTCGTCGAGCGCCTGGAGGGCCGCGCGGTGCTGAGCGCGGTGTCGGCGAGCGGCGAGTTCTTGATCGCGGTGGATTCGCTGGCGACTTCAGAGGAAGTGGAAAGCGCGATCGCGGCTCCGCCGCAAAACGTCGCGCTGTCCGAGGCAGAACTCCAGTCGGTCCTGGCGCTGGGTGCTTCGCAGGCTGACCAGGTTGAGTCGCTGCGCGAAAGTCCGGTGCGGCGCGAAGTTGTGTTTGTCGACGAAGCGGTGCCGGAATCAGAGGCGTTGTTTCACGAACTGGCGGCTCGGAACGATCGCACTCTGGCGGTGACCGTTTTTCGAATCGACAGCGGATCCGACGGAGTCGAGCAGATCAGCCGGTTGCTGCGAAGCGCTCAACCGTGGGACGCCGTGCACATCATTTCGCACGGCAGTGGAACCGGTCTGTAATGGGGCTCGACGTGGCTGGATTCGGAGGGTGCAGACAGCCACGCCAACGAAATTGTGAGCTGGCGGGAGTTCTTATCCGACGAGGCCGACCTGCTTTTGTATGGCTGCGACGTGGCGGGAACTGCTCGCGGCCGCGAGTTGCTCGACAAACTGCAGAGGCTTGCGGGGGCCGACATCGCGGCCAGCGATGACCCGACCGGATCGACGCGGCAAGGCGGCGGCTGGGTTTTGGAATATGAAAGTGGACCGCTGACGACGTCGCTCGCGATTAGCGAATCGTTTCAGCGCAACTGGTCGCAACTATTGGCGACCAATCTGGTGACAACCACGAACGACTCAGGCGTCGGCTCGTTTCGGCAGGCAATTCTCGACGCGAACACGAACGCGGGCGCCGACACGATCAACTTCAACATTGGTGTCGGGCCGCAAACGATCACGCCGCTCTCCGCGTTGCCGACGATCACGGGTGCGGTGACGATCGACGCCACCACGCAACCAGGATTCCTTGGAGTGCCGCTGATCCAATTGAACGGGACGAGTGCTGGAGCCGCGTCAAACGGTTTGCGCATATCGGGGGGAAGCAGTAAGGTCCGCGGGATGGTGATCAATCGCTTCGGTCAGTCCGGAATCCTGCTCGACACGGCGGGAGGCAACACGATCACGGGGAACTACATCGGGAGGAGTGCGACGGGAACGCTGGCGATCGGGAACAACGGTGATGGCATCATGGTGTCCGGGGCGGATAACAACACGATCGGGGGGACGATCGCCAGCGCCGGAAACACAATTGCCAACAACCCGGGAAACGGGGTCACCGTCGATGCCACAAGCACTGGGGATTTGATTGAAGGGAATTCGATCTTCAGCAACGGAGGACTTGGGATCGATTTGAGTGATAACGGTGTGACGTTGAACGACGCGGGAGATGGCGACAGCGGAGGCAATGATCAGAAGAATTTCCCGGTCATCACATCTGCGACCACCACCGGAACGCAACTGACCGTTTCCGGTACATACAACAGTCTGGCAGTCGCGCGGACCTACCGGATCGAATTCTTCGCAAACACAACCGCCGACCCGAGCGGGTACGGCGAAGGTGAGACCTACCTCGGCTTTACCAACGTCACCACGAACAGCGCAGGCAATGCAGCGTTTTCGGCGACAATTTCGGCCAGCATCACGGGGGGGGGGCTTGGGTGACCGCCACGGCCAGCGACCTGACGCTGAACGACACGTCGGAATTCAGCGCGGCAGTTCAGGTTCCGGGCGGGATCACCGTGTCACCCACGTCCGGACTAACGACAACCGAGGCCGGCGGCACCGCGTCATTCACGGTGGTCCTCAACACCCAGCCGGCGGCCAACGTGGTGATTGGATTGTCCAGCAACGATGTCACCGAGGGGACTGTGTCGCCAGCGTCGCTGACCTTCACGGCATTGAACTGGAATGTGGCGCAGACGGTGACCGTCATTGGAGTCAACGACTTCCTTGATGATGGAGACGTGTCGTTCTCCGGAGCTGGTGGACCGCAAAGCACGTCGCGAAGCGTGTTCATCGACGTGATGCCTGTCAACGATGCACCGCAGGTGATCTGGCCTGGTCCGCAGAGCACGCTCGAAGACACGGCGCTGGTCTTCTCGAACGGCACAGGCAACGTCATCCGAGTGGACGATGTGGACGCAGGCAGCTCTGACATCCAAGTCTCGCTCGGCGCCACCGATGGCACTCTGACGCTGGCAGATGTCGCCGGCTTGTCGTTCACGACGGGCGACGGCACGTCGGACACGGTCGTTTCGTTCACCGGCACCATCGCCCGAGTGAACGCGGCCCTTGACGGACTTCGATTCATCCCCCAGGCCGGTTTTCACGGATCGTCAACGGTCACGATTGTCGCGGACGACCAGGGTCATTCCGGTGGAACGGCCAACGTGGTCACGCAGGTGGTCGTGATCACGATTGCGTCGGTGCTCGACACCGGCGAAGTTGACAATCCGACTCCGTCGACGACCACGACGGGAGGTTCCGGACCGACCGTCAATGGCATCGTGCCGGTGGGATCGGGTTCCGGCGCCATCCCGAGCGTCGGCAGCGATTCGGTTCGCGACTGGCCGTTGAGTTTTGGAGGCGGCACGGTGATTGAAGAAGAACCCGAGGCGGTGACACCAGACCCGACGCTGCCGTCGGAACCGCCCGCACCCGCGCCTGAACCGATGCCACAGCCGGTGATCGAAGTTCGGCCGCCCGTCGCACCGGTGATCGAAAACATCGCGATGGTTCCGGAGACAATTCGTCGGCCGATTGTCACGCCAGGCTGGATCACGCTCGATTCCGTTGACATCCGCAAGGGAACGACCGACGCGACCCTCAAGCAGGCCGGATGGCTCGGCTCGGGCGTTTCGTCGATGGCTCTGGCGGGCTATGTCGTCTGGAATCTGAACTATTCGTGGCTCGTCGCCGGTGCGTTGGCAGCCCGCCCGCTCTGGCGTCAGTTCGATCCGTTGGTCATCCTCGAAATGTGGGAACTGGCGAGAAGGAAAACGGACGACGACGAGGAACCGGTCCGCGACTTGTTTGGTTGATTGTTGCTCCAAGCGGCGGCGGCGTGGTGCTCGTCGCGGACAATGTCATCGGCCGTTCCGACTGGTTTTGACACGATTGAACGTTCCCGCTATCTTCCGTCCCCCTTGCTGTCCGACGGGGTGGCAGCGGCCGGCAGGGATGCCGTGCGAATCGTGAATCACAACGCCGAACAGGGAAGGAAGGCCTCGTGATCAACTGTCAACGAGTCGTGGTGGTGGACGAGATTGCGGACACCGGCGAAGTGCTCAAGGCGGTGCTCGAGCCGCGCGGTTGGCATGTCGATCGGGTCCGCCGGCTCGATCAGGTGCGCGAAGCCGACGGTGCCGGTCGTCCCACGCTGATGGTCGTTGCTGCCGGGGAATCGGATGTCGGCGTGGATGCGGATTGCTCGCTGGCGGACGTGCCCCGTGTGATCATCGGCACGCTGCAAGTCGCCGCCGAAACGCCGTCGGCTTCGGCCTCGCGGCAGTACCTCGCCAAACCGTTCCACTACGCCGAATTGCTGCGGGCGATCGACAACCTGCTGACCCAGCCGCGAGCGGCATGAGTTGCCTTCGTCGCTGAGACATGCCGTCGATTCTTCCGTCACGGACTGGCCAAAGGATGACGTCGCCAGTAGACTACGCCTCCATTCGATCTCGCGGGAGATCGCCGCCGACGCGGAAATTCGTCGACACGTTTGTTCGAGGTTCGTCCGGCTTCTGGAAGCCAACACGTCATGCCGATCAACAGAAACGCGAAGAAAGCTCTCCGACAAAGCGCCAAGCGACGCCTTCACAACCGCGCCGCCCGATCCGCTCTGAAATCCGTCATCAAGAAGGCTCGCGAAGCCACGCACGGGACCGATGTACCGGCCGGACAGGTCGCGCTGCAACTGGCCGCCAAACGGCTCGATCAGGCGGCGGCCAAGGGTCAGATACATCGCAACAAGGCCGCGCGGCTGAAGTCGCGATTGAGCCGGGCACTGAACGCGAAGAAATCGGCCACCTGATTTCCGGTTGCCCGCTCGCGCCGGCATCGCGTCACGGAAGTCACATCGCCCTCCGGATTGCCACCGCCGCACGCCATGTTCATCGCGATCTGCCTTGCGACGCTGGGTCCGCTGGCCGCGTCGCAAGTGCAGGAAACGCCCGCCGGACCCGCGCCTCGCGATCGTTCCGGCGCGTCCCGCGTCTGCATTCGGCCGTTCAACTACGACGATACCGATCCGTGGGAGTACACGCGCCGCCGAGGTGAACTCGAAGCGGGTAGGCAGGCTTCCGGGCGGGCCTGGAACCGGTCGCCGATTGTCGCCCCCACCGATCGTGATTCACCGGCAACGAACGATACCGCCAGATCAGCGGCGGTGCGTCTCGAGATTCTTGGCCACTCCGTGCGCGGTGTGCCGATTGTGATGCAGGTCTTCGGTAGATCGGGTCCCGTGACGTTTGTGTTCGGAGGCATCCACGGAAACGAAGGCAACAGCGCCGTCGTGGCACGACGATTCGGCGAGCATCTGGAATCGCATCCCGATTTGACGCGGGACGGCCGCGTGGCTGTGATCGCCGCGATGAATCCCGACGGCTTGGCCCGCGACTCGCGCACGAACGTTTGCGGCGTGGACCTCAACCGAAATCTTCCCGCACGAAACTGGCAGCCGTCCAAAGCCGGAGCCACGTTTGGCGGCGATCGGTCCGCGAGCGAACCCGAGACTCAATCCCTGATCCGCGCCGTGGACCTCTTGCAACCGGTGGCGATCGTAGCCATCCACTCGATCACGCGTGGCCGGCAGTGCAACAATTTCGACGGTCCCGCCGAGGAACTGGCTCGGCGCATGGCGGACAAAAACGGCTATCCCGTGCGGAAGTCCATCGGCTATCCGACCCCCGGCAGCTTTGGATCGTGGGCGGGTCTCGATCGGCAAATCCCCACGATCACCCTTGAACTCCCGCACGATCAGGACGGCGAATCCGCCTGGTCCGACAATCGCGATGCGCTGCTCGAGTTTGTCCGTGCGGGAGACGATTCGTAGCGTGTGCCGAGCGCAGCGAGTCACACCAATGGCATCGGTAAGCGATCACAAGGCCGGTGTGAGTCGCTGCGCTCGGCACATCCTACCGGCTAAAACAAAGGCTCGCCCGGCAACTCCGAGGCCTGCCGAATCCAGCTCGCCACGAGCTTCTCGTCGAGCTGGTCGTGCTCGTGGATGTGGAGGTAGCGCACCTCTTTTTGTTTCGACTCGATCGGCGGAAGCGGACGCAGCGAAGTGCCACGGAAAAACGCCACCTTGATGTACTTCGTGATGCAATGAAAACCGAGGAACCAACCCTGACCCTCGATGCCATAGAACGGCGTGTTCCACCTCACGGCCTTTTGCACGTCGGGCACGGTGCGATCGATGAGCGCGTCGAGCCAACGCCCGACGTCGCGCTTCCAACCCGGCATCGCGTCGATGTAAGCCTGCACTGGCGCGTCGCCGTCGGCCTTCGCAATCTGTGGATTGCCGCCCGAAAGAAGCACAACGCCATGCTCGTTTTTTTTTAGCTTCGTCGCCGTGGCCTCACTCGCACTTGGCTTGGCCTTCGGTTTCGCCTTTCTGGACATGGGTTTCTCCCGAGACTTCTCGAGTCGCGCCCGAATGTCGAGGTACGCTGCCTCGACAAGCCGGGCGAGGGCTGCTGAATCGATCTCGCTGCCCGGCCGCAGCTTCACGTGGCGCCCGCGCTTGCCCGTCCCGGCGAGTAATCGCGCCGGATCCTTCAAGCAGGCCCCCCAAAAAAAGCCGATGTTGACGTGATCACGAAACGCGTTGACGTAGGCGAACGCCGCGTCGTCGACGCAGGCGGTCGGACAGCCATCGTGCATCAACTCGCGGACATCGCCGCCGCACGCGCGCATGCGCTCAAACCAGGCGGCAACGAACGGGCGCAGGTCGACGCGTTGCGAGCGCAACCAGCGATCGATCGCCGGCTCGTGTCGCACCGCCGAAGGGAAGCGAAGTAATTCATCCATGCTCGATGTTGTTCCCAGGGGTGAACGTCTCTTCGCGGGCGAAGGCGCCCCATTCGCGGCCACTGCGGCCTTGATGAGTGCCTTGAACGCGCCGGAATCAATCGTCTCCCCTTCGCGTATGTCGATCGCCCGGCGCGTGTTGCCTTCCAGGCTGGAATTGAAGAGGCGCGAAGGGTTCGGCAGGCTGGCCCCCTTGGCGAACGTGAGCTTCACGACCTTCGAGTACGTCTCGCCAGTGCAGACGATCCCGTTGTGCGACCAGACCGGAACCCCGGCCATCGCATTCGACGGCTTCCTCCATTTCACCTCCTCGATCATCTCGGAGTCGGCTTCCAGGATCAGCGCCCGGATCTGAGCCAGAGTCTCTCCGCGCCAATCCCCCTTCGTGGATGCCTTCGGCGGGGACTTGGTGGCCGACTTGCGTGGCTTGCTCGCGCGCGACATCCCCTTGGCCTTCGGCTTCGAGGTGACATCTTTCTCAACGGAATTGAGCTTTGCGGAGTTCATCACTTTCCGACTGTCTTGATGTGCCAAGGGGTTATTCCACGAGCGAATTGTGAAGCAGCTTCCAGCGGTGATAGTCGCAACCGCATCAGTTCGAGTTCAGCCCGAATTCCCGCGACATCAGCACACGTTTCCAATGACTTTCGCGGTCGATGACGAACTCAGTGCTCGAATTGATGTCGCAAACCTCGACGATAGAGAACTGAAAGTTTTGCACGTAGTCAGCGCCCTTCTTCTTCAGCAAGTTGCGCAATTCTTTGTTGCCGCCATGACCGGTGGTCACGTAGGAACTCCATCGTTGCCTGAGTCCGATACCACCGTAGGCGCTGCCAACGTAATGCCTGCCGGTTGCGCAGTCGGCGATCACATAGACGCCAGCGATGTTTGCCAACGCAGTGCGCCACGATCGAATATCCTGCTGAACAATCGATTCGAGCATTTCAAAGGGCAAACACACGGAGTTGAAACCAGGGAAGTCTGCTATCGACAACTTTTCTTCGCGGATTGAATTGACGAGCAACGAGCCTCGGTGTTTCGGGCCGATGAGGTACGAAGCGCGAAACGTCTTTGGGAAGTCGATTATTGCTCGACCATCCAAGTGCTCGAGGCCAGGAATTCGATTGAGGGTGTAAATGAATCCGTTCCAGCCACGGGCACGGCGGACTCGTTCGACATGATAACAGCCGACATAAAGCCACCGCCTACTGTTGCTGAGGTTGATGAGGGTGACAATGTTGTCGCACTCGAAGTTTTTTTGCGATTGTTGCGATTGGCCGATCTCAAAGGTGCCGGCGAAATACTCCTGCAACGGCCGCCATTCACTTCGTTTGTTGTCGATTGCACAGTGGATTTTGAAATCGCCCAAGGTCACACCGGATTGTTCGATCAAGTCAATGAGTTTGAGCATATTTTTAGACCAGCGTGCAAGAACTAATCATTCGGAGCGGCGATTGATGTGGACACAAAACCATCGCCACGAAAGTTGCTTGCCAAGTTGTGATCGTTCCTCGGGTCGAACCGCGCGACCGGGAGGCGCAATTGGTTCAGGCCCTCGACTTCGCAACTTCACCCGACCGCCGCTTCTTCCGTCCGCCGGAACTCGTTGAATCGCTGGTACTCCCAGTGCCGGTACAGCGGCGACGTCTGGACGAGTTTTTCGTGCATGCCCATTGATTCGACCTGGCCGTTGAACAGCAACACGATTTCATCGACACGGCGCAGTGTGGACATTCGCGAGGGGAGGAAGATCACGGTTCGACCGACGGCAATTCGTTTGTACGTGTCGTCCAGCATTTGCTTGGTGTCGTCGTCCAGCGTCTCCGGCGGCTCCTCGATGATGAGCAGCGCCGGCTTGCGCAAGATGGCTCGCGCCAGGCCCAGCCGAAACGCCTGACCCGCATCGAGCAGCTCGCCGTGTTCTCCGATGACCGTGTCGTACCCCTGCGGCAGCTTGAGAATGAAGTTGTGGGCGTGTGTGAGCTTGGCCGCCTCGGTCACCTCCTGCACGGAGTAGCGTGAGTTGCCGCAGGTGATGTTCTCCAGCACCGTGCCCGTGAAGCACGGATCTCTTCCGCCGACGAGAATCGTCTCGGCCCGCAGCGACTCCAGTGTGACCCACGCAATGTCCTCGCCATCCATCAAAATGTGACCCGACTTCGGCTCCAAAAACCGCGGCAGTAGCGACACGAGCGCCATCGCCTCGCGCGGGTCCATTGAGACCACGGCGTATTGCCGGCCCGCGATCAACTTCAGGCTCACGCCGTTCAGCAGTGTCTGGTGGGTCGGCGTGGCATGGGTGACATTGTCGAACACGATCGACTTCGAAACCGGTTGCAGGAACTTCGCCCCGACGGCCTGACCGACCTCGGGGATCTGGTTCAGATAGTCGATGATGTGCTGCGCGGCACTGGTGGCGGATGCGTGGATCGCTCTCAGCTCGCGAAGGCTCCGCACGGGTCCGATCATCGCCGCCAATGCGGCAAACATGACGAGCGCCGCCGATCCGGACAGTTCGGCTGGTTCGAGCAGCAGTTTTGTGCCGACGAGGAACAGCGCGAGCGACACGGCAAACAACGTGAGCGCCCGGCTACCACGCTCCACCCACAATCGAGCTCGCAGCACGGCCGTCGATTTCTCCTGAAACCGCTGCAGGTGTTTTTGAAACTGCGACATCTCGAACGATTCCATGCCGTAACCACGCACCAGACGCGTTTTCTCCAGCCCTTCCGCCAGCAATTTCAGTTCGTGAACCGATTCCGCCTCGGCCAGCCGGCGCACTTCGTCGGTACGCTCGTTTTCGCGCACGGCCAGGTACCAGCAGAACCCCAATGGGATCACACACAGCAATGCCATCTGCCAGTGCAGCGCGAAAATCAGGACCAGCAGCCACGCCAGCAAAGGAAACTCTCGCCCCCACCGGTCGATCCATTGAAACAGGCTTTCACGGAACAGTTCGACGTCGTCGGTAAACAGTTTGAGCACGTGGGCCTGCGACTTGCCTTCGACATCCGACGGACCCAGCCGCAGTGTTTGCCGGTGGATCGCCATGCGCAGCCGAGTTGCGACATCCAGCCCCACGCGCAACGCGAATTGCCGGGCGAGGCTGAGGACCAGCATGCGGATCAGTGCCAGCATGCCCGCGATCACCACCAGCGTGACGACAGTCCCGATGTTCTCGTGCAGGTACGGAACCCGCAGGTACATCTGCCGCAACACGCCGCCCCACACATGATCGCGGTCGCGCCACACCGTCGGCAGCATTCCCTGGTTCGTCAGATACAACTCCGTCGTGGCGTGCGTGTCCGGATCAACGAACAGGTCCAGGCTCTCTCCGATCAGCGATTCCAGTTCCCGCCGCTCGTGACCCGCCACGCGCAGTTCACCGCCGGTTACCAGCACGTCCACAAACAGGTAGAAATCGCACCACAACAATGCGACCAGCAGAGTCGCCACCACCGACAGGACGAATGACCAGAGCGACCGGCCGCGAAGGAATTCGGCCGTCGGAAAGACCCGCTGGAAGGGACTGGGCTGATGGCTGGCCACGGGAAGTGCCGGATGTCGGTTCAAGACGTTGGGGATTTCGTTCCGCTTGCCCGTTGCAACGCCTCCAAACCTGCTGCAACCGGCACCGAAACGTGTCGGTCCCATCCTAGGCCGACACCAGAGCCGAGGAAACCCCAACCGGACGCCCGCACGAATTTCGAGGACGGATTTCCGGCGCGTCACGCCAAATCCCGATCTTCGAACAGGATGAACGCCAGCAGGATTGCCATGCTGCTGTAGGCGATGCAGTACACGCCCGACCAGGCCAGGTACTCGCGAGGCACGATCGACCCCGTGGCAATGGATGCCGAAATGTTGAACACATCCAATGCCGGAAGCACGGTCGCGAACAACCGGGCGAAGAATTCGACCAGCACGTTTTTCAGCACACCCGCCTGCACCATCACCGACGTCAAATGTCCGACAACAAACACGACCAGACAGCTCACCATGTTCACGATCATCGGCAACCGTGTCGAAATGGCCACGCTCACCGCCGAGACCACCGCCGTTTCGAAATAGATCAGGATCACGCCGGGAAACACCTGGATCACCGCTTCCATCGCCAGTTGCGCACTCGCTTCGGTGGAGCTTTCCCGCGTGTCGTAGTATCCGGCGCGGTAGTAGATCGACGCCAGAAACGCGACCACCATGGGCAGGAACAGCCAAAACACGGCCACCAGAATGCCCACGTACTTCCCGATTACGAACTGGCGGCGGTTGACCGGCTTCGACAGCAGAGTGATCGCTGTCTTGCCCTCGATTTCATCCGCGATGCTGGTGCTGGCTGTCCACGTCGCGAGCAGCATCCCCGAAATCAGGATCGTGGCCAGTCCGCAGTCCTTCGCCATCTTCACGTCTTCGCCCAGCGAAAAGAACGGCAGAAACGTGTTGAGCACGATTACTGCCACGGCAATCAGCGCCAACAGAATGAACACTGGCTGCCGCACCGCTTCCTTCGTCGTCGCCCGGGCAATGATCCCACCCCGAGTCCAGTACAAAAACCACAGCAGCACGGCCGCCACCACGGCCGTCACGACAAAGTCGCCAACCCACAATCGCGCCAGTTGCTGCTGCGCCGTCTCCGCAAATGTGATGCCTTCGGGTACCGCGGGCGCCGCCTGCTGCGCCACCTCTTCCGGAACCGTCAGCGGTTGCATCTTGGTTTCCGGCTGACTGAACAGTAGTCCTCCCACAACGAGCAGCGAACGCATCAGCATGATCACCTCAACTCGACTCACTAGAATACTGACAAACCCCAACAACGGTGCTTCACCTACGCGGTTCCGCCGAATGATGTTGGACGGGCCTCCAATCTAGCCACGCGCCTTTCGAAAGAAAACCGAACTTGCGTGAATTCACATGTTTGGTACCGCGAGCCGCCGCCGTGCGCCGCAGAGACCATCCAACCCTGACGATTATCCCGGTCGGACAAGGTCCGTTGACCGAATTTTCGAGTCCGGATACTGTCCCGACCCAGAACCGGCAGGGAGGCCGCATTCGATGGCGACGATCCGAAGTCACGCAGGTCGGTCCACATTTTTGACGGTGTTGGCTCTCGCATTGGCGACCTTTCCGTGCGGATCCGCTGCGCCGCTCGATGCCGACGAGGCCACGGTTCCACGCGAATCCGCCTCCGCGAGCGGCCGCCTTGCCGGGACAGACCTCGCCGGCCGTTTCCATCGGCTGGCTGACGACCCGCAGGATCACGCAACCGTCGTCGTTTTTCTCGCCACCGAATGCCCGATCAGCAACGAATCGCTGCCGAGTCTGAACCGCATGGCGGCGGCCTACGCCAGGCAGCACGTTCAGTTTTTTGGTGTGCTGTCCGACGCCACGCTTCGTCGCGCCGACGCAGTCAAGCATCGCGACGAGTTCCGCATTGGCTTCCCCGTGCTCTTCGATCCCGCGGGCGATCTGGCCCGGCAGCTTCACGCCACGCACACGCCGCAGGCCGTCGTGCTCGACACCGACGGGCGCGTGGTCTACGCCGGAGCCATCGACGACCGCTACGCCGATCTAACTCGCCGCCGTGCCGAAACACGACAGCAATTCCTCGCCAACGCGCTTCGCTCCGTCCTCACGAACCGCCCCGTCACCATCTCGCGCACCGACCCTGTCGGCTGCCTGATCGAATTTCCGCACGAGCCAAAACCAGCTTCTCCCCTTGCTCCTTTGGGGAGAGGAGTTGGGGGTGAGGGGTCCCCCGCGCCGACCTTCAATCGCGACATCGCTCCGATCCTGAACGCGCACTGTGTCGCCTGCCATCGGCGCGGCGAAGTCGCACCGTTTTCTCTCCAAACCTACGCCGATGCCGCCCGGCGCGCGCAGCAACTCGCTGTTGTCACCACGTCGCGAATTATGCCGCCTTGGAAACCGAACCCGCACTTCGGCCAGTTCCGCAACGAACGTCGCTTGACCGGCGCCGAGGTCTCACGTCTGGCCGCGTGGGCCGACGCCGGTGCTCCCGAAGGCGACCTCGCCGACCTGCCGCCGTCACCGCGTTTCGCCGATGGATGGCAACTTGGTCCACCCGACTTCGTCCTCCGTTTATCCGAACCCGTGGACATCCCCGCCGACGGACCCGACATCTACCAGTACTTCGTCTTGCCTACGAACCTGCCGCAGGACCGATTGATGTCCGCCATCGAATTTCGGGCGACGAACCCGCGCGTCGTGCATCACGCCACGGTGTATGTCGACACAACCGGCGAGGCTCGGCGACTCGACGCCGAGGATGATGTGCCGGGCTACCGGAGGTCGCTGGGAGCCGGCTTCACGCCCGCGGGGAGCCTCGGCGGATGGGGACCGGGCGTGACGCCGCAACCGCTCCCCGCGGGCATGGGGCGTCCGATCCCCCGCGGCTCCGATATCGTCCTCCAGCTTCACTTCCATCCCACTGGTAAACCGGAACAGGATCAGTCGGCAATCGGCATCCACTTCGCGCCGCCCGAAACGAAACAGGTCGTGAACGAGATCCTCGTGGCGAACATGGACCTGACGATTCCCGCTGGCGCGGCGAAGTTTCGTCACCGGGCGTCGTACGTTCTGCCCGTCGACACCACGATTCTCGATGTCACGCCGCACATGCACCAGCTTGGCCGCGAAATCGTCGCGACGGCGACGCGACCGGACGGCCGCGTGGAGCCGCTGATCCTGATCGACGATTGGGATTTCCACTGGCACGACCACTACGTTTTCTCGCGCCCGCTCAGGCTGCCGCGCGGAACTCGGATCGACGTGTCGGCCGTGTTCGACAACTCCGATGCCAACCCGCGCAACCCGCGTTCCCCGCCGCGCACGGTTCGCTGGGGAGAGCAAACCGCCGATGAAATGTGCGTCTGCTTCTTCCAGGTTACGACCGACCAGCCGGACGACCTTGCCAAGCTCGTCATCCAGAATCAGCAATTCATCGACCGGCAACGGCAGGCGTTGCTGTCGGGGTCCGGACTGCGACGGTAGCGTGTGGATGATCCAACACGAGTACAAACGTGATGGTGTGTGAGAGTCGGAGGCTGACGGGGGCGCGTTCGGCAGCCGTCAAACGTCTCTCACGCTCCGTCGCACTCACACTCCGACACCTCCGCCATTGCCGTGACGCGCGGCACGCCAATTCCTCCACACCTGATCGAGCGACACCCGCATGAAACCCGGCGACATCGTTCCCGACTGCGAGTTCCAACGCCCGGACGGATCGGTCGCGCGGCTGTCCGACTTCACCGGCCAGCCGTTGCTGCTGATTTTTCTGCGGCACCTGGCGTGAATTGCCTGCCGCGAGCACCTCGTCGAGGTGTCGAAGATATCCGGCCAGATCGAAGAGATGGGGGCGAAAGTGCTGGTCGTCAGCTTCGCCCGGCCGGACAAAGTGGCCGCGTTCCTCGAAAAGCATCCGCAGCCGTTCCCGGTCGTCTGCGATCCAACGTTGACTGCGTACCGTGAGCTCCAGATGAAACGCACGACGTGGCTCACGTTCTTCCGCCCTGACGTGACAGCCCGGTTCCTCAAGATGATGGTCCACGGCCAGAAGCTTGCCAAGCCCGATCCAGCCGACGACCTGCTGCAACTCGGAGGCGACTTCGCGCTCGCCTCCGATCGCCGCCTGATCTACAGCCACCCGAGTGTCGAAGCGACCGACCGACCAACCAACGACGACCTGCTCTCAGCGCTGCGAAGTGCGAACGCCTCGCGTTCGTAGGAGGGGCTTTCAACCCGTCCGTGCCGGATTGAAAATCCGGCCGGCGATCCTGCGACGCTTCGATCACGCAGGCTGACGAGCCTGGATCGTCGCGAGCGCTGCCTCGGTTTGCAGTCGCGCGTCGCGGGCCTTGAGGATCGTCTCGCGAAAGATCTCGGCGCGGATCAGACCTTCGAGCAGGAGCAGGGTCTCGCCACCCTTGCCGATCAGGTACAGATCGGCCGCCGGGTAGAATTCCTGTCCGCGTTCCTGACGAATCTCCACGCGAGCCACATCGGTCAGCGGCACCGACTTGATCAGCGTGCTGCCGAGTGCCTTCCAGCGTTGCACCGACCGGTTCGTCAGTGTGTAGCGTTCGCCGAACAGCCGAAGTTGGAAGAAGCCGGGCACGGTCGCCAGCCCGATCGGCAGGCCGAACAGCAGGTGGCTGAGCTTGATCCCGCCGACGCGCGTTGGGATCGATTCCAGAATCTGACCAAACAATTTGCCGATCACCGTCGAAGCGACCGACGGGTAGAGCGTCATGATTTCGGCTTCGGCGTTGGAACTCACGCCGGAAATCGCCTGCGGCATCTGACTCACCATCGTGCACGTTTCTCCCAAAAATACAGGCCGAACGAGCGGCGTAGACTAACAGACGCCGTAAGCGAATTCCAGCGACTCAAAAACCGTCCGACTTCGACTTTGTCGAGCTATCGTTCTTCGTTGGCGAACCGGATTTCGCATCGGCCGCAGTCACGTTCGGAAACGACTTCGGTATCCAGACGCAACGAAATCCAACGTCGAGCGGCCGGTCACCGAGACCCGCGCCAGACCGTGCCCAAAGTTCCCAGGCGGCCGTGCCGCCCTTGACCACGCGCTGCCGCGCGGACGGTGCATTCTTCGGCCCGGTTGGATTCTTTGGCACGGCGCCGGTCGCGGCGAGTTGTTTGTAGGCCGTGTCGGAATACCAATCCGCGCACCATTCGCGAGCGTTTCCTGCCAGGTCGAACGCACCGGCGGGGCTGAGGTCGCCGGGAAACGACATTGCCGCGTCGAGCTGGCCCGGTTGCCGAGGACGATGCCACAACGCCTTGCCGTTGCCCCACGGAAACGCAAAGCCGTTGGGGCCGCGCCCGGCTCGCTCCCACTGCGCCTCGGTCGGCAATTCCTTGCCGGTCCAGTGAGCGTAGGCGACGGCGTCCGCCCAGGCGATTCCCGTCACGGGTTCACGCGCGTTCGCGGTGGATCGGGCGGGAGCCGCGATGCGTTTCGAATCTCGCACGTCCGCACGGAAGCGTTCGAACTGCTCGTGAGTCACCTCAGCCTGGTCGATGTAGAACGCGTCCAGCTCCACCGCGTGCTCGGGTGCCGCATCGGACGGTCCGGCGTTCGCGCCTTGCATAAACGTCCCGGCCGGAACGAACACCATCGTTGAGCCGTCTTTCTCGCATCGAATGCGGAACGGATAGCCATCGGTCGACCAGCCCGCTTCGTCGACGACCGTGAACCCCGCCGGAAGCTTGAAGTCTGAGTTGCGTGTCGGCACGGTTGCGCTCGATGTCGGCCGGTGTGTCACCTCGAAGTGACGCGAATCCACCCCGCGTTCGGGAATGGCGACCGCGAATAGGTCCGCTTCGTTGGGCCGCGGATCGCCCGCTGACACCTGCCAGTGTTCGTGATCAGCCGTCGGGTCGAATTCCGACGCGAGCAGCGTTTCCGCCGGCGGGCCACCGTCGTCGAACAACAGTGGCGACTCGTTCCTCCGCGACCCACGTGACCGATCGGGCCGGCTGCGCGAGGCAGTCGCCGCGTCCGATTTCGCTGGCGAACTCGAACCGGGTGAGGTCGTGCTTTCCTGTGTAGCCTGCGGAGGTGTCGTCGGTTGCACCTGGATGATCCCCGAACCCGCCGGCTTCTTGTCTTCGCCGCAACCGGCGAGCGGCAGGCAAGCTGCGCAGAAACATGCCGCGATCGTGATTCCACAACGTCGCCGGCGAACTGAACTGTCCGTCATCGTGATGCCTCCAGAGTGTCGCCAACTTCCGCCGTGTGCATTCTGAGCCGCGTCACGCGGGAACGCAAGAACAACGATCGTCCCGTCAGCGCGGCTCCCCGGACTCAGCGGCTGGCGTCGGACCCGCGACCTTGATAGCTTCGCGACATGACCGAGTCGGCATCCGCACCACGCGATGAATTCTCTCTCGATCGGCTGCTCGCCGTGGTGCGTCAGCACTGGGGCTTCGCGAGCCTCCGTCCGCTGCAGGAAGCGGCGATGCGGGCGGTGCTGGACGGTCGCGATTCGTTGCTGGTGTTGCCCACGGGCGGCGGCAAGTCGCTCTGCTATCAGGCTCCGGCGGTCCTGCGGGGCGACACGACGGTCGTCATCTCGCCGCTCATTGCCTTGATGAAGGACCAGGTGGACGGGTTGATCGCCTGCGGCGTGCCGGCTGCGCAGCTCAACAGTTCGCAGTCGCCCGACGAACAGCGTGACGTCGAGCGACAACTTCGCGAGGGCCGTGTGCGGCTGCTGTTCGCGTCTCCCGAACGCATGGCCACACCCGCATTCCGACAACTGCTGCGCGAGCTCGATGTGCGTCGTTTCGCGATCGACGAGGCGCATTGCATCAGCCACTGGGGGCACGACTTTCGCCCGGAGTATCGCCAGCTCCGGCAGATCAGGGAGCTGTTTCCGCAGGCATCGATCCATGGATTCACAGCGACGGCCACGGCCCGCGTGCGGCTCGACATTGTCGAACAGCTCGGCCTGCGCGATGTCGAAATCCTCGTGGGCAACTTCGACCGACCGAACCTGACGTACCGCGTAACGGCTCGCCACGATTCGCTCCGTCAAGTCCGCGAAGTCCTCGAACGGCACAAAGGCGAAGCGGGGATCGTCTACTGCCTGCGTCGCAAGGACGTCGATTCGCTGGCACTCGCACTGAAACAGGAAGGAATCAACGCGCGGCCGTACCACGCCGGGATGTCGCCCGCCGAACGGAAGGCGGCTCAGGAGGCGTTCGCGGGCGAGGAATGCGATGTGATCGTGGCCACCGTGGCGTTCGGCATGGGCATCGATCGCTCGAACATCCGCTTCGTTCTGCATGCCGGCATGCCGAAGTCGATCGAGCACTACCAGCAGGAAACCGGCCGCGCCGGCCGCGACGGGCTGGAAGCCGAATGCGTGCTGCTGTTCTCGCCGGCCGACATCATGTTCTGGCGTTGGATGCTCGACAAATCGATCGAGGAAGGCACCGCGCCGGCCGACTCCGAGTACCGCGACAACTTCCTGCGACACATCAACGACATGGATCGGTATTGCAGCCCGATCCAGTGCCGCCACCGGACGCTCGTCGAGTACTTCGGCCAGTCGTACGAGGCCACGACTTGCCAGGCGTGCGACATCTGCCTCGGAGACCTGGCGGCCGTCGAAGACTCGCAGACCGTGGCGAAGAAAATCCTGTCGTGCGTGAAGCGCGTGGACGAGCGTTTCGGGGCGGGTTACGTCGCCTCCGTGCTGCACGGCGACAATTCGGAACTCATCCGCCAGCGCGGCCACGACAAGCTGTCAACGTATGGTCTGCTGAAAGAACACTCCGTGCGCGACATTCGCGACTGGGTTCATCAACTCATCGCCCAGCATGTCGTCGAGCAAACCGACAGCGAGTACCCCGTGCTGCGGCTGAACGCGGCGTCGTGAGACGTGATGAAGGACCTGCGAACGATCCGCCTGTTCCAGACGCCGTGGCGACGAAAGACAAAAAAGGAACGCGAGCAGGCGAGGGTCAAGCGATCAAGAACGGACACGGCCTCGTGGGAGGGCGTCGATCGCGAACTGTTCGAGACGCTCCGCAAGCTGCGATCGCGCTTGGCCGCCGAGCGCGGTGTGCCGCCGTACATCATCTTTGGCGATGCCACCCTGCGCGACATGGCAAGACGTCGGCCAACATCACTCGACTCCTTGCGTCAGGTCTACGGCATCGGCGATGCGAAGCTCACCAGCTTTGGCGAAGTGTTCCTCAATGTCATCTTGAGGCACGTCGGCTCGGGCGAAGCCACCTCGTAGGATGATCGCTCTCGGCCGTCCGCTTCATGCCGAAACATCAAACGAGACGGCCGAGGGCGGCCATGCTACTTCGTGGCGGGCAATGCTCGCACCTGGATTCGCTTCGCGTCCCAGCCGAGCTTGGCGGCGACGGCTTGCGGAAAGTCCCAACCGGAATCGCTTTCCTGGTAGAGCCGGATCGACGAGCGTTCGGCCGCCAGCGCGAGTGCCTGTGGGACGTCGAGATACCGCAGGACGTTCAACAGGTCGGGGCCGGACTGATGCGACGCGGGCAGGTGCCACAGGTCCAGCCGAGCAATGTTCGGTTCGAAGAGCGAAGCGTAGAGCGCGACCACGGACATCCCGCGTTCGCCTTGCAACCAGAGCGGAACCTTGCTGAGTTCGCTCGCGCCGGCGAATCGTAGAGCCTGCGTCGCGCGGCGGACGTCCCACACACGCATCCCGTCGAGGGTCTGGCCCAGCAGCAGGAACCGGCGGCGGTTTTGAACCTGTTTCTTCTGCGACTGGTCCCACGCCGTCGGGCCGATGCCGCGCGGGGCGACGTAGGCCATGCCCCACTTGAACGACTCGAACATCTTTTTCGTCTCGTCGAATGCTTTCGCGTCGGGAGGCTGAAGCTGTTCGCCCTGCAGTTGCTCGGCGAAGCCGACTTGCATGGCGGACAGCCACTTCGACCAACCTTCCTCGTCGAGCGCATTCAGGACGACGAGGTCCAACTTATTTCGCTCCAAGCCGGCTCGGTGCGCGACGTAGAGCCGCAGGCGAATGCCCGGCTGGCTCAAGAAGTTGTACGCCACGAGTCGGATACCGTCCCGTTCGACATCGAATTCCTTGCCGACATCCAGCGAACGGGCGTCGAGGTCCGATTCGTCGGGCCAGCCGCGGAATGTCTTTTCGCGAAGCGACTTCAACCAGCCGTCGCGTTGCGTCTGCCAGGCCTTCGCGTCGGCGGGCACTTCGGGCGGGTACGCCGTCCGGACAAACGATTCTTGAATCTTGGTGTTGATCTGATCGCCCGGCAGATCGGAAAAAACTCGCAGTTGCTCCGGCTCGAAGAACTTCACCGCCGTCGTTTCGATCAGCGACGTGTCGTTCTTGAGGAACCGGTTGAACCAGCGAAAGGCGTGGATGTGGAGTTCCTGCGTGTCGGCGTGCGGGCCTTCGGTGATCTGCAAGCCGAGGTTTTTCTCGGCACTGAGGAGTTTGTAAACCTTCCGCACGCGATCGTGAACGCGGACGACTCCGTCGAGCGGGAAGATCCCGTCCTTGTCGGTGTTCGAGATCAGCAGCGGACGCGGTGCGACGAGCGCGGCGACTTGAGCGTAGTCCCAGCGGTAGGTGTTGACCGTGAACATGCAGTCGCAGTGACCTTCGACCGTGCCATCGACGACGTGGTTCCGCAAGTCGGTGATCCCCGCGACCGGCACCGCGACCTTGATTCGTTCATCGAGAGCCGCGATCCACCAACTGTACGCCCCGCCGCCCGATCGGCCGGTGACACCGAACCGTTCCTTATCGACCTCGGGGCGTGTTTCGAGATAGTCCAGGGCCCGGATGCAATTCCAGGCTTCGACGCCCGCCGGCGTGTAGCCTCGCGAGTTCCACCACCACATGTCGTAGCGATGCGTCCCGTGATGGATGCCCTCGATCTCACCCAATTGCAGCGAGTCGATCGTCAGGCAGGCGTATCCGTTCCTCGCGAACCAGCCGCCGTGGTGTTGGTAGTGAGTTTTGTTGCCGTAGCTGATCCCATCTTTGAAAACACGCCCGTGGCCGCAGACGTAAAGAATCGTCGGCAGCGCCCTGTCGATCTGCTTCGGCAGGTACAGGTCCCCCGTGACGTACAGGCCCGGCCGCGACTGGAACGTCACCTTCTCGACCCGAAATTGATCGTGCTCGACGACGCCGGTCACTCGCGGTTCGAGCGGCGTCCGTTCCGGAAGCGGGTCCAGACTGAGCATTTCGAAGAGCTGCCTCCGGTACTCGTCCTTGCGAGCCTTCCAGTCGTCCGCCGTCTTGATTTCCGACAGGCATCCGTTGACCAACTTCTCGGTTTCGATGCGGAAGTAGTCGGCGATCATCTTGTCGCCGCGCGAGGTATCCCGTACCGGCGGCTTCTCGGGCTGCGTTTGGCCGGAGGCGGGGATATCGTTCAGCGCGCCGAGCAAAACCACCGCCAAGGCCACTCGCAGGGAGATCATGGGAGGCTCCTCTCGTCGTAGGATGGGCACTCTTGCCCGTTGCGGACCAAGGACGGGCAGGAGTGCCCATCCTACGATTTCTGTCTGTGCGACTCTGGCAGCGGGTAGCCCTTCCATTCGAGGGCTTTCGACAGCTTGGCTTCCTTCCCGGCTTCCAGCGTGGAGAGGATCGACTGGACGGTCGCGTTCGTCGGCAGGTCTTTGATCAATTGCTTGAGAGTCGCGGCGGGGACGATGCCGGCTCCCGGTCCGGGTTCGCCGGCGAGGAAGGCCCGTTTTTGATCGAACACGGCCCAGTAGATCGTTCGCGGGAACTTCTTGACGTTGTCCCGCATCGCCTCGGCTTCGCCTCCCTGACCGCGGTTGCCGTTGATCCGGTACAGGTCCGCCTTCTCGAAGATGATCGCGACCACGTTCCAATCTTTGCCGCCGAACCAACCCATGCGCCGTCTCCTTCGCATTGCAGTCGCACGTCGAATGACCGGGCACTAGAATACCCGCCGCTCCGCGGTCTCGCCACGCCTGGCCGCGGCTTTTTTCACGACACCAACCCCTCTGCGCGAGCGAGGGGCGAGTTGATTCCATGCCGCAATTCGATCCCGAACCTTCGCCCACGCCTCTCGCGAGTTTCAGCCTCGACACGACCGCTATTCGGACTGACCAGTTTGGTTCACAATCCGAATTGCCCGCCACGCCACGTCACCGCCGAGTCCTGCTGCCGTCGCTGTTGTTCTTGGCAACGTGCTTGTCCACCTATCTCGCGGGAGGGCTGGCCTACGCGGTGCCAGTGATGGCGATTCTGACCGCCCACGAATTCGGTCATTACATCCAGGCCCGACGCTACGGCGTTCCGGCGACGTGGCCGCTGTTCATTCCGTTCCCCTTTAGCCCTTTCGGGACGATGGGGGCCGTCATTGTGCAGCGCGCCGGCTGGGCGAACCGGAAGGCACTGTTCGATATCGCCGTCAGCGGGCCGCTGGCGGGGTTGGTGCTGACGATTCCTGTTTTGATCGTCGGAATTCAGATGTCAAAAGTCGTTTCTTTTGAACCGAATTCCAAGGAACTGTCCTTTGGTACACCGCTTTTGGTTGAATGGCTCATTGAGTTGATTCATGGACCCATTTCGGAAGAGCAGATTCTAATGTGGCATCCCGTGGGGTTTGCCGGCTGGGTGGGCATCTTCATCACCGGCCTGAACCTGCTCCCCATCGGACAATTGGACGGCGGTCACATTCTGTACGCCTTGTTGTTGCGCCGGGCCAATGTTGTCGCCTGGTGTCTGCTGAGGCTCGCGGTGCTGGTGGTCGTGGCCGCCGGGAGTTTCATCGACTCCTCGTATTTCGGCTGGAGCGTGATGCTGGTCTTGCTCGTGATGATGGGAGCACGTCATCCCCCCACGGCGGATGATTTCGTCCCACTCGGTCTCGGCCGGAAAGTCCTGGGCTGGATGACGTTGGCATTCATCCTGATCGGCTTCACTCCGGCCCCCCTCACGGTCGTCCAACCGAAGAAACCGCAACCCATCCCGCACCAGATGGAGCATCCCGAGCTATGGGTGAAGGTGGTCGAGGGCCAAGCGTTGAGGGTGGAGTGACTCAACTCGTCTAGGATCACACCGATGGAGTCTAGGATGGCATATCTGTCGTCCAGGAAGTGACCGAAGTCGTCTGGAATGTGACCGAAGTTGTCTGGCAAGCGACCGAAGGCGTCTTGGCAAGCATGGAAGTCGTCTAGGAAGGCATGGAAGTCGTCTAGGATGACATGTAAGACTTCTATTGAATGATGTAATTAACATTCCTTGCATCGCAGGTGACTTTTGTGGCCTCAAGGTTGACAACCGACATCTCGCTGCTGGCTTTGTGTGCAGATGAGATGGATTCGTAAGCTGAGCATTCAAAATATGTCAGATGATTGTGGCTGGATGTGGTGTCAATGTCGGTCTCCATGCTGTCCATGACAACTTGTTGGGCATCCGTGGCAAAAATGGAGTGCGTTTTGATGTATCAACGGGGTCGGGAGTCTTTTTCAGGTCGGTACGCACCGTAAGAACTCGTCGGAAATCTCCTCGCCGACCTGAAAAAGACTCCCGACCCCTTCGCCTCGTCAAAATCCAAAATCTGAAATGCCATCCCCATTCGCCATCCATGAGCATCACGAGTTCCTCGCGGCGTCTGAGGAGGCGCTGGCGTCGCCGAACTTGCAGATCGCGCTCACTCGACTGGGGGAAACGCTTGCGCTGGGGAACCGGAATGCGTTTGAGCGGTTGCCGGGGTCGTCGTTGCTCCGCGATAGAGCCCGGGCGATCAAGGATGAGACGCTGGCGCACCTCGACCGGTACATCGAACAGCTCGCAGACGCGGTGTCGGCCCACGGCGGGCACGTTTATTTCGCCGCCGACGGCGCCGAGGCGAACGAAATAGTCGCCCGGATCGCCCGCGACCGCGCCGTCACCAAGATCGTCAAATCGAAGTCGATGGTCACCGAGGAAATCCACCTCAACCGGCATCTCGAAGAGCTGGGCATCGAAGTCACGGAGACGGACTTCGGCGAATTCATCATCCAGCTCGCGGGCGAACGCCCGTCACACCTCGTCGGTCCGGCCCTGCACAAAACCGCCGAGGAAATGGCCGAGCTTCTCAATCGCAAGGTGAACGCCAACGTTACCCGCGATCCGCACCAGATGGCCCAGTTCGCCCGCGGCCTGTTGCGAGAGAAGTTTTTTCACGCCGAGATGGGCATCAGCGGCGGAAATTTCCTCGTCGCGGAGACGGGAACGCTGGTCATCATCTCGAACGAAGGGAACGCGCGGTTGACGACGTCGGTGCCGCGGATTCATGTGGCCCTCGTGGGCATTGAGAAACTGATTCCGCGTCTGGCCGACCTGCCGATCTTCCTCAAAGTGCTCGCCCGCGCCGCGACCGGTCAGAAGATGTCGATCTATTCGTCGATGATTACCGGCCCACGACGCCCCGGAGAAACCGATGGCCCGGAGGAGTTCCATCTCGTGCTGCTCGACAACGGCCGGTCGAAGATTCTTGGCGGGCCGATGCGGGAGAGCCTGTTCTGCATCCGCTGCGGGGCGTGCCTGAACATCTGCCCGGTCTATCGCAAAGTCGGAGGGCACGCGTATGGCGGAACCTATTCCGGCCCGATCGGTGCCGTCATCACTCCGCTGTTCGACGGCCTGAAGGAAAACTACCACCAGCCGCACGCGTCATCATTGTGTGGAGCCTGCCAAGCCGCCTGCCCCGTGAAGATTCAAATCCCCGAGCTGCTGATCAAAAACCGCGCCGCCCAGCACGAGTTGCACCTCGCCCCGCGCGGCGAAGAGCTGGTCTATCGACTTTGGTCCCGGATGATGCGCTCGCCCAAGGCGTATCGGCTGGCGACCGCGATCGCCCGGCGAGTCCTCCCATGGTTCGCGACCGATGGCTGGCTGACGCGACTTCCCGGCCCCGTGGGAGGATGGACTCGCTCGCGAGATTTTCCGGCTCCGGCCCGGCGCTCGTTTCACGAGTTGTGGAAGCAAATTGACGAAGAGCCGCGCTAACGGCTGTCAGCTTCCCGTGACCTGCGCTGCATTGGCGGCCGGAGGTTGTTGAGCTGCCGGCGCGATGTTGACGCCGTTGGGCGAGTTCTGTTTGATCCAGTCACTCAGGTTTTTGATCGCCTCGGGCATCGTCACGTCACCGGGCGGCGTGACGACATTCTTGATGACCTGGATGCACTGCCGATAGGCCGCGTTGACGATCTGCTTGTGTCCTGCGAAGGCCGGTTTCTCGACGAGTGTCAGCAGGCCCCACCCCTTTTTCTTCTCGTCGGCGTCCATCGGCCAGAACGCAAAATACAGGTTGAGGAAACAGCCGGACCAGTGCGATTGCTTGTGCGACTTTTGGTACTCGGTGGCCATCACGAGTCCGAAATTGGCCAGTTCGCCGGCGATCGGTTTCAGGTCGACATTCGGATCGAGGTTCAATCGGCCGATCGCCCGCGCGGCTTCAGCCCGGACAAACCAATTTCGTTTGGCATCCTTCACCACATCCAACAGCAAAGTCAGCACGACGGGTTGCTTGTTGAGGTTTTGGTAAAAACCGATCTGGCCGAGCCCTTCAGCACATCGCATTTGCAGCCACGGATCGGACTGCGGATTCTTCAACAGGTTGAACAACGCTTCGACCACCTTATGTTTCAAGTCGACCGGCGTCGGGACGGGGGATGCGTAGCGGACGGCGCCGATGGCGGCCGGAATTTTGACGATGTCCGGCTGCTGCGGATTGTTGAGGACGTTCAGGAGCGGCGTGCACGCCGGAAGAAACGGAACAGCTTGTTGCTTTCCGTCCGACGTGGCTTCCCGCACGTTCAGGTCGGTCAGCAGCAGCACGGCGTTGAAGCGCGGTTCCAGGCAGTGGTCGAACAGCGTCGGTGCCTCCACGAGGATCGCATCGAGCATGGCGTTCTTGACCTCTTGCGTCATGTTGGCGAACCGCAGGTCGCGAACGATGATGTCCTCGCGGAGTTTGAAGACTTGCTCGCGTTTCGACTTGAGCGTGAACTCCGAGAGCTTCCAGCGAATGATCTTGCGAATCAGGTCGACGTCATCTTTGCCTTTGAGCTGCGCGCCGGCGCCTTTCAATGCGTTGAACGAGTTTTTCTCTTTCGGAGTCGGGTTTTCATCCTTGGAGAGCAACCACTCCTTGCAGTCCAGCAGGTACGGAGGAATGGGGCGCGGCGCTTGATAGCCCGGCGGCAATGATTCGCGATCGATTTTGGGCAGCGGCGCTTCGTCGGCAATCTTGACGTTCGCCGGGCGTCGGCCTCCGGGTTGCGGTTGCGTGCCGGGCTGTCCACGCGGGGGACGTCGGCCAGCACCCGGCCCGGCATCTTCGCCATGCTGAGCCATCACGACCGAAGGCATCAGTAACGACCAGCCCAGGCTCATCGCCAGCAGCATCACGCGGCCCGCCAACGCGGCCGGCTGCCGACATTGCGTCCGCAGCGCGAGCGATCGGTGATGCGTGGAAGGCTGCGTGAAAGTCAGAGGCACGAGCGGGGGCACGGAAATCGAATCCTTCCCGGAGTCGCGTCCGGAATTGTTTCGACAGGGGAGCGCGGTTCTCATCATGTGCGGGTCGTACCCGGAACTCGATGGATGGCAGCCCGGCCACTGGTCCGCACGCCAAACGTGGCCGCCGTCGCAGTGACAAGTCCGCCTCGATACAATCCGACCTTCCTTAAGTGTCGACCTCGCGGAGCGTAGAATAACATCGATTGAAAAGCCTTGCCACTTTGCCGCTGATGATGAATCGAGTCCAGTCCCGGCTCAGATTAAGTGGTGTTGAAGGTGGCTGAGAGTACGGTATCAACGGCCGTTAAAAACTGTCAAGTTGAGTCCACTTCAGCTTTTTGGCAGCAGTTGGATCGCTCGGAGTCGCCGATTTGTTCCCGATGCCCTGACCGCCGTTTCCATTTTCTGACAGCCGTGTTGCCTGACGGCGACGTTCCAGGCTCGCGAAGTATATCACATGGAAAGTCGCCACCTGTCTCCCCGCCTGCTGCTTTTCTCCGATCCCGTGTTCCTCGAACATCGGACCGGCGAGCATCCGGAATCGCCGGAAAGGTTGCGGCGCGTGGTCGAACATCTCGACCAAACCGGCTTGCTCCGCAAAGTCGATCTCGGCGAGTTCCGGCCCGCCAGCCGCGACCGCTTGCAGCTTGTGCATGGTGCGGATTATGTCGATTCCGTAGAACGGTTCGCCGAGAAGGGCGGCGGGCGGATCGAAGCGGACACGGTCGTCAGCCGGAGGTCGTTCGAAGTGGCGAGCAAGGCCGCCGGTGCCGCGCTCGGGGCCGTGGATGCCGTGCTGACGGGGACGCACCGCTACGCCGTTTGCCTCACCCGGCCGCCGGGGCATCACGCCCTGCCGGCGAGCGCGATGGGGTTCTGCCTGTTCAACAACGTGGCCATAGCCGCCGAGCACGCACGCCGGCAGCATCACATCGAGCGCGTGTTGATCGTCGATTGGGACGTGCATCACGGCAACGGCACGCAGGACACGTTTTACGAATCGTCCGACGTCTGCTTTTTCTCGGCGCACCGCTACCCGTTTTATCCCGGCACCGGAGCCGCCGACGAAACGGGGACCGCGGCCGGTCTCGGCGCGACCTTCAACCTGCCGGTGAATTTCGGCACGCCGCGCAAGGATTACCTCGCGCAGTTCGAAGCCGTGCTGACCCACGCCGCCAGCCGCTCGTGTCCCGAACTGGTGCTGATCAGCGCCGGATTCGACGCCCACCGCGCCGACCCGATCGGCTCGCTCGG
>Ga0233424_10000349_pt1 | contig 61517 bp, 42 predicted proteins | sample Watercolumn_Towu_FD_181011 | JGI IMG/M metagenome (GOLD analysis project Ga0233424, IMG submission 181011) | Freshwater microbial communities from Lake Towuti, South Sulawesi, Indonesia - Watercolumn_Towuti2014_125_MG | ecosystem: Environmental > Aquatic > Freshwater > Lake | place: Indonesia... | reverse complement strand
CAGCGACAACACCTGGCAGGCGTACAACAAGTGGCCGGACGAGTTTTCGTTGTACGACACGGGACCGATCTCGGCTGACGCAGTGGGGTCGCGTGATAATGCGGCCCCCTCACCCCCAACCCCTCTCCCGCAGGGAGAGGGGAGTAAGATCGTGCCGAACCACGCGCTCAATGGGACGACGCGGGTGAGCTTCGACCGGCCGTACGGGAAGTATCCGCAGGTCGTCGATCAGCCGTTGTCGCTCGGGTCGGGAGAATTCTTGTGCTGGGAGTTCCCGCTCTGCTTCTGGCTGGAGCAGCACGGGTTCGATGTCTCGTACTGTTCCAACATCGACACGCATGCGCGGCCGGAACGACTCAAGCGATCGAAGGTGTTCCTGTCCGTCGGGCATGACGAATACTGGTCGCCTGAAATGTATCGCAACGTGAAGCAGGCGATTGACGGCGGGCTGAGCGTCGGTTTTCTGTCGGGGAACACGTGTTGCTTCGTGGCCCCGCTCGCGGCGAGCAGTGCCGGGCGGGAGAATCGCGTGTTCCACCGAGCCGGCCGCTACGGCGGATTGCTCGACGCCGAAAAGCCGATCATGGGTCCGTTCGATGTCGTCGGCCCGAACGAGAACCTGCTGATCGGAGCACGCACCGTCAGCCCGTTCAACGGGTCGGGCGACTGGGTGGTGACGAAGGCGGACCACTGGCTGTTCGAAGGGACGGGGATGAAAAACGGCGATGCGATCCCCGGCCTCGTCGGTTGGGAATTTCACGGCAACCCGGCGAAAATTCCGGGCCTCGAAGTCGTCGCGTCGGCTGAGACCACGAACTCGGGCGACAAGTCGGCGATCTTCACCGCGACGATCTATCCCGGCCCGAAAGGGAACTGGGTGTTCAACGCCTCGACAATCTTCTGGTCACTGGGTCTCGCGATGCCGCCTGGCGTGGTCCCGCCTCACTCGCACTACGGCCGCCCCCACGGCCCCGATCCGCGCGTGCAACGGATCACGGAGAATTTTTTGCGGAAGTGTGAGGCGGGATCGGGGTGAGCTGGCAGACGAGAGTTACCAAAGCTCGCCACGAGTGTGAGGGTATGAGAGTTTGAGGGTATGGGAGTAGGCTCATTTCCCGTCACCCTGGTACTCTGTCACCCTCACATTGCAAGACTCGCGGTTAGGAACGCTCCAACACCTACGCTCCGCGCGCCAGCTCCGCGATCGCATCGCCGTGGCTCACGATGTTTACGGGGCGGCCGGCGAAATTGGGGATGGTGACGTTGCGGTAGTCGATCCCCAGGTGACGGTAGATCGTCGCCAGGAAATCGCCGGGACCGATGCGGCGCGAAATCGGATCTTCACCGCGCGCGTCGGTGGCTCCGATCACCTGGCCGGTGCGGATGCCTCCGCCGGCGAAAAGCATCGAGTTGGCTCGCGGCCAGTGGTCGCGGCCGGGCTGGACGGTTCCGGCGGGAGCGCTCGCCACGCCGCCGCCGCTGCTGGCGACGTAGCTGATCCGGGGCGTGCGGCCGAACTCCCCCGTGACCACGACCAGCACGCGCTTGTCCAACCCACGGGCGTAAACATCTTCGATCAAGGCCGAAACGGATTGGTCGAAGTATGGAGCACGAAACGTCAGCGCGTCGAACACGTGATGGTTGACCGCGTGGTCGTCCCAGTTGGCGACGCGCCCGCACAGCGGCCCATCGAATTCCGTGGTGACGACATCCACGCCGGCCTCGACCAGCCGCCGAGCCATCAAGCATTGCTGGCCCCACTGGTGACGCCCGTAGCGGTCGCGGATCGCGTCCGGTTCCTTCGTCAGATCAAACGCCTCGCGCGCGGCGGAGCTGGTCAGCAGGTTGAGCGCCTGCTGCTCGAACCGGTCCGCGGCCTCCATCGTTCCCAGCCGATCGACGTCGCGACGGAACCGGTCGAGGTTCCCCTTCAACCCCACGCGGTCGGTCAGCGTGCGCAACTGCTCCGGATTCTTGACGCCGACGTTCGGCACCTCGAACTGCGGCGAAGACGGATCGCCGAAGATTTTGAACGGTTCGTAACCGGGACCGAGGTACGTTGGCCCGGCGATCGTGAAACTGTCGTAGGTGTCCACCGGGTTGACGGCGACGTAGTTGGGAATCTTGCGGCGCGAGTCGGCTCGCAGGTGACTGGCGATGGACATCCAGTCTGGGAGGACCGGGTGCAGTTTGTCCTGAGCATCCGGGTCGCCCGCCAGAATTTGCAGTGATCCGGCCGGATGCCCGCCGCCGGTGTGCGCCATCGACCGCAGCAGCGCGAACTTGTCGCTGACGTTCGCCAGCCGCGGCAAGAGTTCGGTCACGCTGATCCCCGGCACCTTCGTCGCGATGGGGTCGAACGGCCCGCGAAATTCCGCCGGCGCATCGGGCTTCGGATCGAACGTGTCGAGGTGACTGCAACCGCCTCGCAGCCAGACGAGAATCACCGCCGTCCGCTCGCCAGTCGCGTCGGCCGCTCGCGCCCGCAGGTTGAACAACCCGCCCAGCCCAAGGCTGGCGAACCCGGTCAACCCCAGCTTGAGGAACTCGCGCCGTGGCTGTTGCATGAAAACCTCGATCCAAGTGTACCGCGATGCAACTGTAGCCCGCTCTCGCCGAGAGCGGCGCGTCGCTGTGTCGCTGATCGCAAATTCCGCTCTCGGCGAGAGCGGGCTACATGCCGCGGCTGCTTGAGCCGCGACCGGAGGCAGCATAGCATGGCCTCCGCGGTCGCGACAGATCGCGTGTTCTCAACATTCACTCGTCGAGGAGACTCCGATGGCACCTGCACTGTGGCTGGCTCTCGTTCTGGTGGGAAGTAACGCAGCCGATTCAGCGGGAGCCGATCAACAGTTGTTGGCACTCGTGGACGAATTCGTGGCCGGGTATTCGGCCTTTCATCCGCACAAAGCGGTGGCACTCGGGTTCCATGACTTCGACGGCAAGCTGGCGGATCTTGATCGCGCGACGCTCGCGAAAGAGCACGAGCGGTTGAGGCAGTTTCTGAAGCGAGCGGCCGCCGTCGATGCGGACAAGCTCGGCCCGGCGGCTCGGATGGAACTGCGGATGCTCGAAATCGGCGTGCGAACCGAGCTGTTTGACTTCGAGGGGCTGGATGCCTATCGCCGCAACCCGATGACGTACCCGCAGGCGATCAACCTGAACATCTACCTCAGCCGGAATTTTGCTCCGCTGGCGGATCGAGTGCGGTCGATCATCGCGATCGAAAATCAAACGCCGCGGCTGTTCGCGACGGCTCGCGAGAACTTGCAGCCCACGCTGCCGCGGCAACTTGTCGAGACTTCCATCCAGATCACGAAGGGGCTGGCCAGCTTCATCGAGAACGACCTGCCCAAGGGAGTCGCCGAATTGAAGGATGGAAAACTGCTCGCCGAGTTGAAGGCCGCCAGCGCGACGGCGGTTCGCGAACTGCGCGAGTACGTGCGCTGGCTCGAAACCGACAGGTTGCCGAAGGCCGATCACCGAGTCGCGCTCGGTCGCGACACGTTCGCGCGCATGTTGCGAGACCTTGAAATGGTCAATCAGTCACCCGAGGAGATCCTCGATCTCGGCCTGCGCGAGCTGCGCAAGGAGCAGGCGATCTTCGCGGCGTCTGCCAAGCAGATCGATTCGACGAAACCGCCGATCGACGTCTTCATCGCGATCCAGGAAGACCACCCCACCGCCGCCAACCTGATCCCCGACACCGCCCGCAACCTCGAAGCGATCCGGAAGTTCGTCGTCGATCGGAAAGTTCTTTCGATGCCGTCCGAACACCGCGCGACGGTCGCCGAAACGCCGTCGTTTCGCCGCGCGACGAGTTTCGCCTCGATGGATTCTCCCGGTCCGTTCGAGACCAGGAGCACCGAGGCGTACTACTACGTCACCCCCGTCGATCCCGCGTGGACGGCGGCTCAGCAGAACGAATGGCTGACGGCGTTTAATTACTACACCACCGATGTCGTCTCGATCCACGAGGCGTATCCCGGCCACTACATGCAGCATTTGCATCTCAACGCATCGTCCGCGGGCAAAGCGGCGAAGATTTTTTCCAGCTACGCTTTCGTCGAAGGTTGGGCGCACTACACCGAGCAGATGCTGCTCGACGAAGGTTTTCCCGCCGGTGGCGACAAGCTCAAGACCGCGAAGTATCGTCTGGCTCAATCCGACGAGGCGCTGCTCCGCCTGTGCCGGCTGTGCGTCGCGATCAAAATGCACTGCGACGACATGACCGTGGACGAAGGGACGAAGTTCTTTCAGGACAACTGCTACTACTTCGAGCAGCCAGCCCGTCAGGAAGCGACCCGCGGCGCCCACGATCCAGGTTATCTGTTCTACACGCTGGGCAAGCTGATGATCCTCAAACTCCGCCGCGACTGGCAGAAGCAGGAAGGTCAGGCGTACTCGCTGCAACGCTTCCACGACGAACTCCTCCTCCACGGTGCTCCACCGCTGCCCCTGTTGCGGCAGGTGATGTTGAAAGATCGGAAGACTTGGGATGCCGCGCTGGAGTGATATGATGTCGCGGTGGCTTCCGGGTTTGATCCGAGAGGCACCAACTACCAGCGTCCCGAAGCGAGACACGAACGATGGGCACATTTCACACCGGCTGCCGAATTCATCACACGGTCCACCGCCGGAAGAGCGCGGAGATTCCCAAGCTCCTTGTGGACACCGGTAGCGAGTACACATGGATTTCGGAGAAGACGCTGGAAGACTTGGGCATCCAGCGAGAAAAAAAGGACATCGCCTTTGTCATGGCCAATGGTACGACGATCACACGCAGCGTGGGATTCGCGATCATCTACATCGACAGTCATTTCACGATCGACGAAGTCGTGTTCGCCGAGCCCGGTGACCTGCAACTGCTGGGGGCGAGGACTCTCGAAAGACTGAATCTGACGGTCGATTCTCGACAAAAGAAACTTGTGGCCTCGGGCCCCTTGCCGGCAGCGTCAACCTTGCTGTCGCGCGACAGCAAATTGCCGCCGCTGGTGCAGACAAATCTGGCAACGGGACGATCCTCAGGGTAGAGTAGGCTCGTCACGGGAGTTGGTTCCAAGCTCTTGCGAGGGTGTTTGCCGATGTTTCACCTCGGTCGATCGACAACGCGGACGTGCGATGGTTTGTCGCGGCGCGAACTGTTGCAGGTCGGTGCCTGTTCGGCGATGGGCCTGGGGCTGCCGATGTGGTTCGCGCGGGCAGCCCACGCCGGGCGTGCGGCGGCTCGAGTGCGGTCCGTGCTCCTCCTGTGGATGTGGGGCGGGCCGAGTCACCACGAAATGTGGGACCCCAAGCCAAATGCGACCTCGAAAATCCGCGGGCCGTACCGCGCCATTCCGACCTCGGTGCCGGGAATCAGCATCGGCGAACTGTTGCCGCTCAGCGCCCGGATGATGCACCGGTTCACGATCGTGCGCAGCATGGCGCACGACATGAAGGATCACAATCAGGCAGGGACGGTCGCGCTCACCGGCAGCCGCAACGGGTCGCAGGCATCGGGAGCCACGCCGCTGCCCGGTCGCGTCCGGCCGAGCATGGGTTCGCTCGTGTCGTACCTGCTGCGAAAGCGATCGGCCGACTGGCCCGCGTTCACCGCGATCGGCCCGGAATGCAAGGTCAGCGGAGCCGACCTGCGCGGCCAGTTGGCCGGAGCGCTCGGCGCGGCACACGACCCGTTCCGGCTGGCGACGTTTTCGTTCGACGACGGGTTCCGCGCGCCCGCGTCCATCGAACCGATCGCCGGTCTCGGCGGAAGTCGCCTCACCGACCGACGCCGCTTGCTGACGGATCTCGATGAAACGCAGTGGCGCATCGAAGCGGCTGCCACATCCGGCCGCTTTACCGAGTTGCAGGACAAGGCGTTCGCCCTGCTCACGTCATCCGGCGCGAAGCGGGCACTGCACATCGATCAGGAACCCGACGCGCTCCGCGATCGGTACGGGCGGACGGTGTTCGGTCAAAACTGTCTCCTCGCGCGGCGGTTCATCGAGGCGGGCGTGCCGTTCGTGCAAGTCAACTGGAGCGGCGACGCGGAAGACGAGCAGCAGGGAGGCGACGGCGGTTGGGATTTGCACTACCGGCTGTTCGAACGGATGCAGGATCGTTTCTGTCCGATCTTCGACCGCACGTTCACGACGCTGCTCGACGACCTGCACCAGCGCGGGCTGCTCGATTCGACACTCGTGATCGCGATGGGCGAGTTCGGTCGCAGTCCCGAGATCAGCAGCATCGGCGGACGCGAGCACTGGCCGTTTGGATACTCGCTGGCGCTGGCGGGCGGCGGCACGCCCGGCGGTACGGTTGTCGGCTCGTCCACGGCCGACGGCGGCTATCCGGCGTCGAACCCGATCCACCCCGTCGACCTGATCGCCACCGTGCTGGAAAAAATGGGCCTCGACCGCCTCGACCTGTTCGCCCGCGATTCCGAAGTTCTCGGCAGCGTGATTCCTGAGTTGGCGTGAATCGACCAATCGTTTATTGAGCATCAGGTTGAGATTTGCGCGGATCGTAGCTGAATTCGTGAGAATTCAGATCCTTCGGAACTCTCACGAGTTCCGCTACCGACGCTCCGTGCGGCATTGATCAATTCTCAAGGGACCACCATGCCTGACACACGACGCCGCCTGTGGCTGATTGCCGCGTGGTCGACTAGCGCGATCGCGTGCTGCGGCCTGTTGCTCGGCCAGGCGCCGTCCTCGGCATTGCCGCGCGTCACGCGTGTCACCAGCACGCACTTTCCGAAGTTCTTCCTCGACGTCTCTCCCGACGGGTCGCACATCGCGTACGCGCGGCACCACGACAACCGGCGGGCGGCGAACAAGATTCTGGTCGGAGCCCGCATCGTGCGTGCGGATGGTTCGGACGACCGGCCGCTCCTGCCGGCATTCGACTCGCAGGTGCAGATTCAGGAGCACCCCGCGTGGGCGCCGGACGGGAAGCGGTTGCTTGTGTCTGGCGGCGGGAACGACACCGGCAACGCGTCGAAGGATGTGTTTGTCTGTGACATCGACAGCGAGTTCCGTGCGGGCAACCTGCGGAAGATTTCGCCGGGGACGAGCGTGCAGCTCGGCGAAGAACCAACGTGGTCACCCGACGGGCGGCGGATCGCGTTCGTGACGACGACGGAGCAACTCGTCGTCGTCGATGCCGACGGGAAGAACCGCAGTCAGATTCTGCAATCGGGCGGCATGTACTGCCATCAACCGGCGTGGTCTCCCGACGGCGACTGGATCGCGTTCGCCAGCGACCGCGACGGCAACATCGAACTGTACAAAGTGCATCCCGACGGCACGGAGCTGACTCGGCTGACGGACGAACCAGCGATCGACTGCCGACCGCGCTGGTCGCCGGATGGCCGTTGGTTGCTGTTCTCGTCCAACCGCGAAGGCAACTTCGACCTGTACCTGATGCCCGCATCCGGTGGCTCGCCGCGACGCCTGACCGATGATCCGGCGACCGACGACCATGGCGCGTGGCATCCCGACGGCCGTTCGATCGCGTTCGTGTCGATGCGTGATGGCGGGTTCGACATCTACCGGCTGGACGTCCCGGCCGACATCGTCATCGCCGCCGCGCAGCCGAAACCCAGGCCGTCCGCCAAGCCCGCGACATCCGACACGAAGACGGCCGACGCATCCGGGCTGGTCGCGCACTTTGACTTCGACGACGCCGGATCGGATGACAAGTTCGTCCGCGATCGCACGGGAAAATTCCGGCTGGAGCTGCACGGAGCGCGAGTCGTGAAGGAATCCGGTCGCGGGGCGCTTGCGTTCGACGGTCAGGACGACTTCGCCACCGCGGGCAATGCCGAACCGCTGCGTTTGACCGGGCCGCTGACCCTCTCGCTGTGGGTGCGATCCGAGGGCGTCGAGGGCAACGACTATTTGATCTCGAAGCATGGCTGGAACATTTACATGGCTTCGGACCGCGTGCCCCGATTCGAAACGCGATCGGCCGCGGACGATGCGTGGGACACGCTGCCGGCGGCCCATCCGGTGAAGGAATCGGAGTGGGCGCACGTCGTCGCGACGTTTGACCCGCAGCGGAAAAAGATCGCGATCTACCTCGACGGCAAGTTTTCCGCCGAGCGCGATCGGACGGACGGCCAGATCGGTTCGGCCGCCGGCTACCCGCTCGACCTGGGTCACTACGTGACCACGAAGTCGCAACAGTTCCGCGGGCGGATGGATGAGGTCCGAGTCTTTAACCGGCCGCTGACGGCGGACGAGATCGCGAAGGAATACCGATCTCAGTTTCGACAGGTCGCCGGCCGGACGTTACCGTAGACTCCTCGCGGGGTGTGAGCGTTTCGCGATCGTCTACATTGACATTCATTGACCCAGACGCCGTCGCTCAGCTCCTTGGTGCGCGATACCACACTTGCAAAACCATTGCGATGCGATCTTCCGGCAACACTCGAAACGTGACGGCGAGCGGAGGCACGGCGAGGAGTCGATGGGGAGGAAACCCAATCCCACAGTTTTCCGGATCTTGGCTCAGTTGCCGATCAATCTCGTCGGCCGCGCCCCGCACGATGGCTCGATCCGAAACAGACAACCAGATTCGGGCCAGATCGTCGTGTGCTTCCTCGGCCCCGACCACGGAGTAGCGCATTAACGCATCTCCAACGACTGGAGATGTTCGAAGTCTTCAGCCGTGGTATACGTGCGACCAGGGTTTTTCGCGCGACGTTGCATTTCCTCCGGATCGAGGTTGACCGCAGCTTCGGCGTAGAGTTTTTCCACTTCGTCAGACGCGCCTGCTGGCAAAAAATAGCCGACAAGTTGTCCGTCCACGCCGTGGATTTCCGTCCACTGGTGGAGTTTGGCCAGCCAGTCCTGAATCGAATCGTTGGCGGTGACAGTTACCATGATCTCTCCGAAAGAATCCGACGCCTGTTCGTCTGACAAAGATTCTAGCTCGCACTGAGTTCGTGGGGGAGGTTAGTACGGACTACAGTGGCCATTCTCGAATGCAGGACAGTTCTCCTGACCTGCACTTTCGCCGTCTTGTGCCCGGTCGTGCTGTTCCCTATTCTCTAGCCCGTTTTCACGCCCCGGAACACACGGCGAACGCGGAGGCAGCTTTCCGTGTCCTCCGTGTGTTCCGTGGTTTCAACAGACTGGAAGGGGATCATCTCGTGTTGCGGACTCACACGTGCGGCGAGTTGCGGAAGGAGCAGGCGGGGCAGACGGTGACGGTGTGCGGCTGGGTGGACAGCCGTCGCGATCACGGCGGCCTCGTGTTTATAGATCTCCGCGACCGGTACGGCAAAATTCAAGTCGTGTTCGACCCGCAGGTGTCGAAGGACCCGGTGCTGCATGACGCCGCGGGGTCGCTCCGCAACGAAGACGTGTTGCGGGTCACGGGCGAAGTCACGCTGCGCGGCACCAAAGACATCAACCCCAAGCTGCCGACGGGCGAAGTCGACATCCACGCGACCAAGCTCGAAGTGCTCAACAAGAGCCGCACGCCGCCGTTCGAGCCGTCCACGCAGAACCCTCCGAACGAAGAGCTGCGGCTGAAATACCGGTTCATCGACCTGCGCCGGCCGCGGTTGCAGGAGCTGATGTTGTTCCGTCACCGCCTGGCGAAACTCGTCCGCGACTACTTCGACCGCGAGGGCTTCCTCGACATCGAAACGCCGATGATGGGTCGCAGCACGCCGGAGGGGGCGCGGGACTACCTCGTCCCCAGCCGCATTCACGAAGGCTGTTTCTACGCGCTGCCGCAGTCGCCGCAAATCTACAAGCAAATCCTGATGGTGGCCGGCTACGACCGGTACATGCAGATCGCTCGCTGCTTCCGCGACGAAGACCTGCGCGCCGACCGCCAGCCCGAGTTCACGCAGGTGGACGTCGAGATGGCGTTCGTCGAACGCGAGGACATCCTGCGAGTCATCGACGGTTTGATCGCGTTTTTGATGCAGGAACTGCGCGGCGAAAACTATCCGCTGCCGGTGCCGAGGCTCACCTACCGCGACGCGATGGAGCGTTACGGATCGGACAAGCCGGACCTGCGGTTCGGGATGGAACTCCAGGACCTCGGCGACATCGCGGCGAAATGCGGGTTCGGCGTGTTCAAGAACACAGTCGAATCGGGCGGGCGCGTGCGCGGCATCTGCGCTCCGCAGGCGGCGGCCAGGTACAGCCGCAAGGCGATCGACGAACTCACGGCGTGGGTTGGCGATTACCGCGCGAAGGGGCTAGCGTTTTTTCGCGTGACCGACGCGGGACTCGATTCGCCGATCGCCAAGTTCTTCAACCCCGACGAACAGCGCACGATCATCGAACGGTTCGCCGCAAAACCGGGCGACCTGATCCTGTGCGTCGCGGACAAAGACAAGGTCACGTCGGCAGCGTTGGGCGCGTTGCGCGGTCGGTTGGGCAAGGAACTCAAGCTGTTCGATCCGAATCAAATGCACTTCGCCTGGTTGCTCGACTTCCCGCTCTTCGCGTGGAACGAAGACGAGAAACGGTGGGACGCCGAGCACCATCCGTTTTGTAACCCGGTCCCGGAGGACGTCCCGTTCTTCGACACCGACCCCGGGAAACTGCGGGCGACCTCATACGATCTGGTCATCAACGGCTACGAAGCGGCCAGCGGCAGCGTGCGTATTCACGACCCCGCGGTGCAGCAAAAAGTGTTCGACCTCCTCGGCATCAACCCCGAGCAGGCCGAAGCGCGGTTCGGGTTCCTGCTGGAAGCCCTGCGCTACGGTGCCCCGCCGCATGGCGGCATCGCCCTCGGCCTCGATCGCTGGGTGATGCTGTTCACCGGCTGCGACAACATCCGCGACGTGATCGCGTTTCCGAAGACGCAGAAGGCCAGCGATCTCTTGACCGGCGCGCCATCCGCCGTGGACGACAAGCAACTTCGCGAACTGAACATCAAGGTCGCGCCGAGCGGGAAGTATACTGCACGCGGCCAGAAATGATGCTTTCGGATAATGTCTTAACATGTTCTGCAATAATCACTTATGAGCATTCATGGAAGGCCTCAATCCAGGCCGCGTGCAGTATAACCTTGGGTGGGACGGTGTTTCCAAGCCGTCTTCGACCGGTTCGGACTTTTTCCACAATTCTGGCCACCACGTCCACTTTTTCGCCCAAAGTGATTCTCGAATCCTGTCTTGAAATAGTAGGGACTCGGATTTCGACTCACCTTGACCGGAAAGGACGTGGCCCATGCGATTCGATTGAATGCGTTCGCTGAAATCGAAGTGGACGTTGATGACCGCCAGCTTGCCCAAGCTGTGCGCCCCCCCCCAGGCGGCGCAGGACACGCACGTTTCTCGCCACGCGGATCGAATCGCTGGAGGACCGTTCGCTCCTCAGCACGACTTGCATTGCCCCGACCGGTTCACCGCCTGATCCGGCGGAGGTCTCCAACTACAACACATGCCTCGAAAGTGAATACCTCGCGACGATCGCGTCGCTTCAGAGTCAGGCCGACACGGCGGCGGCCTCGGCGCAGGCCGCCATCGACGCCGCCGCGCTCTTGTACACGACGACCATGACCACGGTGGATGCGACGTTCCAGTCGGCTGTCGATGCCGCGTACGCGAATTACGGCACGGCCGTTGACGCCGCCGATGCCGCTTACGACACGACCGTCACGCCAGCCGCGGCGAACTACACTGCGACGGTCGATGCCGCGACCGTGCTCTACGATTCCACGGTCGATGCGGCTTACACGACGACCGTGGACACGGCCACCGCCGTCTTCGACGCCGCGATCAGCGCCGCGGAAACCGCCTACGACGCGGCGATGGTCCCGGCGGACGCGGCCTACGACTCGGCGATGGACGCGGCCGAGACGACGTACAACTCGGCCGTCGCTGCCGCGAACGCCGTGTATGACAGTGCGATGGCTGCCGCCGACGGCGTCTACCAAACGGCCGTGGATGCGGCGGATACCGTTTACGATGCGGCGATCGACGCGGCTCAAGCGGCGTACGATGCGACGCTGGCCACGGCCGATACGACGTACGACAACGCGATGGATGCGGCGGAGGCCACCTACCATGCCGCCGTGGACGCGGCCGATGCGGTGTACGACTCCGCGATGGACGCCGCAGGATCGGCGTACGACACCGCGGTGGACGCGGCGGACACGGTCTACGATGCGGCCATCGCCGCCGCCCAGACGACCTACGACAACACGCTGGATGCCGCCGATGCGACCTACGACGCGGCGATGGATGCGGCCGAGGCCGCCTACGACTCTGCCGTCAACGCGGCCATCGCGGCCTACGATGCCGTGGTCGATCCCGCGTACGCGGCCTACGTCGCGATCGTCGATGCCGCCACCACGACCTACAACAACGCCGTCAGCGCGGCGTGGAGCACGTACAACAACACCGCGTCCGGTTGCAACGACTCGTCGTGCATGGCCTCTGCCGGCTCGACTTTGAACGCCGCCGTCGCCGCAGCGGAAACGGCTTGGCTCGCGACGGAATCCGCCGCTTGGACCAGCTTCGAAACCACGGAAACCGCGGCCTACGCCACATTCGTCTCCGCTGAATCTGCTGCGTGGAACACCTACCTCACTGCCGCCGCGGCGGCCGCTGCGAACTGGTACGCGACCGAAGCCACGGCCGCCGCCGCGTTCGACACGGCGGCGGACGCGGCTCGGACCACCTGGACAACATCCGAGGCCGCGGCCTGGACAACTTACGAATCCGCAGCCGATGCTGCGCTGACCGCGTGGGAGTCCACCGAATCCTCCGCCTGGTCCACGTATCAAACGTCCGCCGAGTCAGCGCTCGCCGCGTGGACCGGCACGGAATCCGCCGCTTCGGCCACGTTCGACACCGCCGCCAGCGCCGCGCTCTCGACGTGGGAGAACTCGGAATCGACCGCGTGGACCGCCTACGAATCGGCCGCGAACGCCGCCGATGCCGCGTGGACCGCCACGGAATCCGCCGCGTGGACGACCTACGAATCCGCCGCCGCCGCCGCGCTGACCACTTGGGAAACCGCCGAAGCCGCCGCGCACGCCACCTACGACGCCGCCGTCACCGCCGCCGAATCCACTTGGGTCACGACCGAGTCTGGCGCGTGGACGACCTACACCACCGCGACCGCCGCCGCCGAATCGGCCTGGGACACCACCGAAGCCGCCGCGCATGCACAATACGACACCGCCGTCTCCGCCGCCCTGACCGCTTGGGAAACGGCGGAAGCCTCCGCTTGGAACACCTACGAGACAGCGGAGTCCGCTGCCAATGCCGCATGGGTTGTCACCGAGGCCACCGCGTGGACTACGTACCAAGGGATTGAATCCGCCGCCTTGGCCGCGTGGACTACCACCGAATCGACCGCGTGGACGGTCTATCTCGCCACCGAGGCCGCTGCCGAAGGGACATGGACCGCCGACGAAGCCGCCGCATGGTCCGCGTTCGAGTCCGCACGCGACGCCGCGATCCAAGCGTATCAGTCCACCTTGCAAAACCTGCAATCGCAGGCCGACGAAGCGTCGTCCAATTACTCCGCCGCTGGCGGGACTACCGCCGCTCCCGTTGTGCTTGCACAGGCGGCGTTCGCATCTGCGCCGCGGCAATCCGCCACCGGTCCATCAACCAGTAATGCTGCGTCATCGAACAGCAGTGGCAATAACACAGAGCGTAGGGATAACCCGACTGATCAAGCCACGACCACCGAAACTACTTCGACACGCAAGGAGTATTTGCCGAAGGACTACTTTGACCGGTTCATTAGACCAGGGAGTAAGAACCCAGCGCTTGATTGGGAGAAATACAGTCACGGCTGCATCGGTCTCGCCAGAGTTTACTCGCAGACTGATCTGGCCTTCATGCCGCATGTAGGGGACCCAGGGAAAGACTCCTTCACATTTGGTGACGAGGGTTACGCACGGGCAATGAAGGAACATCTTGAGAAACAAGGGCGAACGGTCGTGCTGATCGCAGTGCAAACGCACCATCCGACGAGGAATGGAGTAGGAGACGGTGGGTGTGGAATGATCAATCCGAGGGAAATCGACCTTAGCGGCGGCCAGGATTTCTGCACTTGGATTGACGGATATTGGGTTTGGATTAATTGGGGCTGGGTATCCGACCCGGCTAGGATAAAAACCGCGCGTGTGAAAACGGACTTAACTCTTCCAGATGATCCGCTACTGCCGTACACATACTATGTCCTACGGGTAACGAAGCAATCCTGAACCAAAAGCGTGCGCCTGAGAACGGGGAATGCGTGGGTTGTTTTTGCACACCGAGGGAGAGAAATCAAATGCCGAAACTCGTAATGAAACAGACAAGTGCGTGGATCGTCCTTTGCGTCTTACAACTGTCAACCCCGCAAGTGGCATTGGCAGAGGATGACCCATCCCAGCAACTCAAACAACTCGGCGTGTATCCGAGACGTGATCGTGCTGTCAAAGGCAGGGTGATTGTGACTGGGCCGCCCCACGAGGGCGGCGTCGAGGGCTGGAAGGACGATGATCTGCTTCGCGCGATACCGTTGCTTGCCAAACTTGACAGGGATGTCCGTCTGGAACTGGAGTTGACGGCGATCACCGACAAATCCGTTCGAGAGTTGCCACGAATGAAGAATTTGACTTCACTGGTTTTGAACGCCACGGAAATCACCGATAGATCATTCGAGGCGATTGGCCGCATTACCAATCTGCAAGAGGTATTCTTTGCAGGGTGCGCTCACCTCCGCGGCGATGGACTCAAACATCTCGGGAACCTACGATCGCTAAAGAAACTCTCCTTGGCCGGCACGTTCATAGATGATCAGCATGGAACGGAACTTGGTAATTGCAAGTCACTCGTGGAGCTTTACCTTGGGGCCACAGATATCGGAGATGAAACACTCCGAATGCTAATCAAATGCGACTCACTGGAAGTGCTGGATGTAGGTGGGACAGCAGTCTCTGCAAAGGGCCTCTCAGCGCTCGTCCAGCTTCCAAAACTCCGGAAAGTCAATCTCAGCGCGGATGGCATCGGCGACGACTGCATTCCGTCTCTTGTTCAAATGAAACAGTTGCGAGAGCTTCGCATCGTCGGCACAGCGGTTACCGAATCCGGAATCAAGGATTTGCGAGCGAAGTTACCTAACCTCGCTGTCGAAAAGTAATTGCCATCGCGTACCACTGTCGGACGGCTATTGTTCAGTTTGCCATTTGCTTTGCCAGCGCCGGAGTGACTCAGGTCATCAACCGAAAAACGTAGCAAAGCCAGCGGCACACACGAAACGCAAACCGCGGTCTGCCGCGAAGTCGCGGCAGCCGCGGAGATGTCTCAAGTCGCTCGCCGATAACGACGGTGGAGTCGTCTGCGAGACAGGTGAGGATCGGGTGGCTTGACCACTTCGCCGAGGAACGAAATCCATGCCGGCGGCGTGCTTCTCGAGGAAGTCATCCAGCGACCGTTGCCGGCCGCCTGTGGGCCACTCCTTGATGATCCCAAACCTACGCTCAAAAAGTTTGGCACCTCCGACGATATGGTTGGCGAGGTTGGTGACTAGAGACGTGTTCTTGGAAATGACGTGTGTCAGGGTGTGAGCGTGACAGCGTGTCGGAGTGAAGGACCAGCAGCGGCTCCCTCACACCCCGTCACTCTGGCACCCTCGTACCGAGCCAAACGGGTGACAGCCTTCACCTTCATGCCGCCCGGCCAAACTGACCGAATACTCACTGGGAATAGTCATCGGCAAACCCGGCGGCAGAATGTGGGCGAAACTCGGGTTTCGTCACCCAGGCCGAACCATCCGATGGCGGAGGCTGTGCCGCTGGCGGAGAATTTGGCGACCGCATCTTGCCATCATCTTTCCCAACCCGCTAAGCTAACCGCCAGCCAGTGTTGACCGACCTCGCCACGCCAGCCCCGCGGCGTCATGAACCCACCCCGGCAAGGTTTGGCTCACGCGAACGACAAACGAAACCAACAACGTTTGGACCTACCTCAACCGCGGCTCGCAAGGCCGCACTTGGACGCTTCGATCCAGAAAGGTGATCCCCATGCCCGCCCCCGCCAAAGATGTCGTCACGTGGAATGACGATCCCGCCCCGGCCCCCTTCGCCAAGCCCGGCCGACGCGACTTCCTGCGCGTGGGCGTTGTCGGCGCCCTCGGCCTCACGCTGGGAGACTACTTCAAACTGACGGCTCGCGCCGACCAGAAGTTCTACGAGAGCAAGGAAGGTGTCGCCAAAAACGTGATCCAGGTCGTTCTGCCCGGCGGCATGGCGCATCAGGAATCGTGGGACCCGAAGCCCGAAGCTCCGCTCGAATACCGCGGTCCGTTCACAGTCGCAAAGACGAACATCAAGGGCGTCGTCTTCAACGAGAATTTCGCCAGCCTCGCGAAGATCGCGGACAAGCTGACCGTCATCCGGTCGATCGCCGGGAAGGAAGCCGATCACGGTCGCGCGACGTACACAATGTACACCGGATACCGCAAGAGTCCGGCCATCGAACATCCCAGCCTCGGCGCGGTGGTGTCTCACGAACTCGGCCCGCGCAAGAACATGCCCCCCTACGTCGCCGTCCCGAATGCCACGGAGTACGGCGGGACCGGCTACCTCGGTTCGCAGTTCGGGCCGTTCGGCATCGGCAGCGATCCGGCTCGGCAGGGCTACCAGGTCCGCGACCTGATGTTGCCGCCGGGTGTCGATGACCAACGCTTCGGCAAACGGCAGCGCATCCGCGATGTCGTGGACACGCACTTCCGCACGATCGCTGCCAAGGCCGAAGCTTTGAGCGCGATGGACGAGTTTTACCAGCGGGCCTACGCGATGATCAGTTCGCCGGCCGCTCGCGAGGCGTTCGACATCAACCAGGAAACGGCCGAGACCAAGCAGAAGTATGGCCAGTCCGATGCCGCGATGCGGTTCCTGCTCGCTCGACGGCTCGTGGAATCGGGCGTGCGATTCGTCACCGTCAGCTACGGCGGGTGGGATCATCACGCGGGGATCGAGAATGCAATGCGTCGCCAAGCGCCTGGCCTCGACGCCGCCCTCGCGGGCCTCGTGCGCGATCTCGACGACCGCGGCATGCTCGACTCGACGCTGGTCCTCGTGACAAGCGAATTCGGGCGCACACCCAAGATCAACGCCACGGCCGGACGCGACCACTACCCGCGCGTCTACTCGGTGGCTCTCGCCGGCGGCGGTTTCCAGCGCGGCTTGGTCTACGGCTCGTCCAACAGCACGGCCAGCGAGCCGGAAGAAAACCCGGTGCGCATGGAAGACGTGCTCACGACCGTCTACCACCAAATCGGCATCAACGCCGACAAGGAATTGATGGCCCCCGGTGCCCGCCCGATCGAGATCATCGACGGCGGGGATGTGGTGAAGGATTTGATTGGTTGATTGATGAGTGTGAGGGTGCCAGAGTGCGAGGGTGTGAGGGAGAACATATTCAACTCCCTCAAACCCGGAAACTCTCTCACCCTCACACAACCCGATTCGCACTTATGACCGCACCAAGGCACCCGCTGGTCCGTCGGCACAGCGACCTTGAGGTCTACCAACTGGCGTTTCGGCTGGCCATGCGGTTGTTTGAGTTGTCCAAGAGTTTCCCACCTGAAGAGCGCTATTCGTTGACCGATCAGATGCGGCGCTCGTGTCGCTCTGTGTGTGCCAACCTCGCGGAAGCGTGGCGAAAACGGCGATACGAGGCCGCATTCATCAGTAAACTCGGCGACGCAGAGGCGGAAGCCGCCGAAACTCAAACGTGGATTCAGTTCGCGGTTGAATGCAAGTACGTCGCCCCCAAAGTCGCACGCGAGATCTACAAGGACTACGACACCGTGTTGGGCCAACTCATCCAAATGATCACCCACGCCAACAAGTGGACCATCCCATGACCTCCACCCTCACACCCTCTCACCCTCGTACCCTCACACTCGCGACAGCGTTCGTCATCGCTCTCGCTTCCGTCTCCGCCGCCGAGGCCGGTCTGCCGCGGCTCAATCGCATCCTGCCTCCGGGCGGACAGCGGGGGACGACGGTCGAGGCGTACTTCACCGGCCGCTATCTCGACAAGCCCGCCGAAGTCCTGTTCTACGGGCCGGGCATCTCGGTCGAATCGATCGAGGCGTTGGAAGGCGATGTCGAAATCAGCGGGCGACGCGAGCGAGTCGAAGCCGGGACGCGAGTCCGCGTGCGGCTGAAGCTGGCGGACGACTGCCCGCTTGGTTCGCACGGCATGCGGCTCCGCACGGCGCACGGAGTCTCCGACTACCAGCGTTTCAGCGTCGGGCCGTTCCCGACGATCGAAGAAGACGAACAAACACAGAAGCGAAATGATCGCCGCGACGCCGCCAAGCCGGTCCCGCTCAACAGCACGATCCTCGGCCGCATGAACGACCCGACGGATGTCGATTTCTACCAGATCGAAGTCAAAGCCGGACAGCGAATCACCGCCGAGATCGAGGCGACGCGGCTCGGCGTGGACCGCGGTATCCCCGACCTGCACGTGGCCATTCAAAACGCGGACGGCAAGCTGCTCACCGAAGCGGACGATTCGTCGCTGTTCGTGCAGGACCCGATTGTATCGCTCGTGGCCAAACGCGACGGGACGTATTTCGTCGCTGTCCGGCACAGCGTTTACAACGCAATCGGCGAAACGTACCGCCTCCACGTCGGCACGTTCTCGCGTCCGACTCAGCTTTACCCCGCAGGCGGCCAGGCCGGCACCGACCTCGCCGTGCAGGTATTGGGTGATCCGAAGGGCGTGTGGACGACGTCGGTGAGTTTGCCCGCGTCTGTAGGATGGGCTCCTACCCCGTCCACAAGCGGCGCTGCAACTGCGGACGGGCTGGGAGCCCATCCTACAACATCGTTCAACTTCCCGTTCGCCGTGATCGACTCCGACACGAAACTCTCCGCCCCGACGCCGAACACGCTCCGCGTGTCGCCATTCCCGAACGTGCTCGAAGCCGAACCGAACGACACGCCCGAAGCGATCGCATCGGTCACGGCGTCGGAAGGGCCGGTCGCGTTCAACGGCATCATCGATAAACCGGGGGACGTGGATTGCTTCAAGTTCACGGCGAAGAAGGGTGACCGGCTGAAGGTTCACTGCCTCGCCAACGCCTTTGGTTCGCCGCTCGATCCGACGATCTGGATCAAGCGGATCGGCGGCCGATCAAACGCCGCGCCGGTGCGAGCCACCGATTCGCGCCCGAATCAACTCGGTTACCCGCCCGCCGGCGGCTTGAACCGCGAGACGCTCGACCCCGTGCTCGAATTCACCGCGACCGAGGACGGCGAAATTGTGATCGGTGTCGAGGACGATCGTCTCGGCGGCGGACCCGACTTCGTCTACCGCGTGGAAGTCACGCCCGATGTCGATGCGGCGTACACCTACATCCCACCCGAACCCGAGAACCAGTTCACACCGCAGGTGCGGCAGGCGATCGCGGTCCCCGCGGGCAACCGATACAACACGCAGGTCGCGATCTTCAACAGCAACCGCCCGTTCAATGGCGAACTTGAACTGGTCGCGGTCGGCCTGCCCGAAGGTGTGACGATGACCGCTCCGCATCTGACGCCGGGCATGGTCCGCGTCCCCGTCGTGTTTGAAGCAGCCGCCGGCGTGAAGCCGCAAGCGGCGATGATCGACCTTCGTGTGCAACCGGTCGGTGAGGGCGACAAGCCGGCGCTCGCCAGCGGCTACCGGCAGGTGATCCCCGCCAACCAGTATGGCAACAACGATTTTTATCTGCATCAGGTGATCGACAAGCTGGCGCTCGTGGTGACCGAACCCGCGCCGTTCACGATCGAAGTCGATGCGCCCAAGTCGGCGCTGGTGCAGAACGGCGAGATGCCGATCAAGTTCTCGATCCGCCGCGCCGAGGGATTCGACGGGCCGGTGACGGTGTCGATGGAGTGGCGGCCAAACGGCGTCAGCGCGGCCACGCCGACGCTCATTCGATCGGGCCTGAACGACGGCGAATATCTGATCGGTGCGGCGCGGAATGCGACGGCCAGTTCGTACCAGGTCACGCTCACCGCCGTCTCGGGCGGCGAGCGGCCGGGCTACTACGACAACGCGAACCGCACCTACGTCGCGGCTCAACCGTTCAAGCTGCTCGTGGCCGAACCGCACATCGACGCCCGTTTCCCGCGGACCTCGATCGAACGCGGCAAGACCTCGCAACTCGTGGTCAAACTGAACCACCTGAAACCGTTCGACGGAAAGGCACGGGCCACGCTCGCCCGTCTGCCGCGCGGCGTCGAACTGGTCGAACCGGTTCGCGAAATCACGGCCGAAGACAAGGAGATCACGTTCACGCTGCGAGCCACCGAGGAATGCCTCGTCGGCGGCTACCAGGGAATCACGCTCGACCTGACCGTCATCGAAGACGGCCAGTCCGTGCGCCAACTCAGCGGTTACGGCACGCTGCGGATCGACTCCGAACGCGGTGTGCGTGCGAGTACGAAATGATGGAGGTGAATACATGAACACAGCCTACCCTGAACTTTTCGAGTTAAGCGTCGCCGAGAAATTGAAATTGATCGGCGAGCTGTGGGACAGTATCGCAGAGAATCCGAGTCAAGTTCCGGTTCCCGAATGGCACTTGGAAGAGTTGGAGCGGAGAGAGAAGGAGCATCTGCAGAATCCGCAACCGGGCGAATCCTGGGAAGTCGTTAAGCAACGGTTGCTCGATCGAAATGGCTGAGCACCTTGTCGTCCTCCCAGCGGCCGAAGCAGACCTTGCTGAGGCTTGTGACTGGTATGATTCGCAGGAACCCGGCTTGTCCGCTGATTTTCTGCGAGATGTGACAAGGCTTTTTGAATCCATCCGTGAGTTCCCCGAGATGTTTGAAGTTGTTCGCCGACACTTTCGTCGTGCGATTGCCAAGCGGTTTCCGTATGTCATTTACTTCAAGTGGGAAGGGGATCGCGTTGAAGTGCATGCTGTCTTGCACGGTTCCCGTTCCGAAAGGGTCTGGCGACGGAGACTGAAGTGATTGCGCCGCCGTTCCGTGTTCCAAGTCGAGCTGGTCAGATTTCGAAGAGGCTTTTGTCATGAAATGCCGGCAACTCGTTTCACTACCAACGTTCGTTCTGTCCCTGCTGACAACCGCTGCGGGATTCGCAGAATCGAAAGCCGAACTCCGCATCTTCCCGTTGGAGATTGTACTCCGCGGGCAGGCGGACCGGCAGAGTGTGGTCATCCAGGCGGTGGACGCTCAGGGAATCACGCGCGACCTGACCGGACAGGCCAGGCTGCGGCTGGCCGATCCGAAGTTGGGGACGATCAGCGGACAAACGGTCGCGCCGAAGGTGGACGGACAAACGCGGCTGGTCGTCGAATTCGGCAAGCAAACGGCCGAGGTGCCGGTCGTGGTGAAAGAGGTCACGCAGTCGCATCCGGTCAGTTTTCGGCTGGACGTGATGCCCGTGTTCATGAAGCACGGCTGCAACAACGGAAGCTGCCACGGGGCGGCGCGCGGGAAGGACGGCTTCATGCTCTCGCTGTTCGGGTACGACCCGGCGGGGGATTACTATCGGCTCACGCGAGCACTCATCGGCCGGCGCATCAACCTCGCCGTGCCGGAGAAAAGTCTGATTCTGGAAAAAACTTCCGGCTTGGTCCAACACACGGGCGGCAAGCTGTTCGGCCCGGAACACGATGACTACCAGACCATGCTGCGATGGATTCAGGCCGGAGCGCCGGATGACACCGGCGAGACGGCGGTGCCGGTGGGACTGGAACTGCTGCCGTCGAAGATCGTGTTCGCCGGTGGAGGCAACTCGCAGCGCACGGTCGTGCTGGCGAAGTATTCGGACGGTTCGGTCCGCGACGTGACGCGCTTGGCTCTCTACCTGACGAACAACGACGCTGTCACGTCGATCGACAAGGACGGCGTGGTCAAGGGAAACAATCGCGGCGGCGCGTTCGTGTTCGCCCGGTTCAGCAAGTTCACGGTGGGAAGCGAAGTGCTCGTGCTGCCGACCGACGACAAATTCACCTGGCCGACGACGCCGGAGCACAACGACATCGACGCGCTGGTGTTCGACAAGCTGAAGAAACTGCACCTGGCTCCGTCCGAGTTGTGCAGCGACGAAGTGTTTCTCCGCCGGGCGTATCTCGACCTGATCGGCCTGCCGCCGTCGCGCGAGGAATACGACGCATTCGTCGCCGACAAAGACTCGCAGAAGCGGGCGAAGCTGATCGACACGCTGCTCGACCGCGACGAGTTCGTGGACATCTGGTCGATGAAATGGGGCGAGATGCTCCGCATTCGCTCGGCGAACAACCAGCCGCAGTACGGTCGCGATGCCAAGGCGATGTGGTCGTACGCGGCGTGGGTTCACGATCAGATGGCGTCGAACCGGCCGCTGAACGAATTCGTCGCGGAACTGGTCGCGGGGAGCGGCAGCAATCTCAAGTCGCCGCCGTCCAATTTGTACACGTCCACCGAACGGCTGACGCCTCAGAAGACGGCCGAGGACTTCGCGCAGGTGTTCCTCGGCACGCGCATCCAGTGCTCGCAGTGCCACAACCACCCGTTCGATCGCTGGACGCTGGACGATTACTACGGCTTCGCCAGTTTCTTCGCGGGCGTGAACATGAAACGGGGCGTGGAAGGTCGCGAGGTGGTGGTCTACAACCGGAACGAAGTCAACACGGTCGATCATCCGGTGGACGGCCGGAAGATGAAGCCGAAGTTTCTCGGCGGCGACGCGCCCGACGTGGAGGGCAAGGACCCGCGTCAGGCGCTGGCCGCGTGGCTCACGTCGCCCGGCAACGCCGCGTTCGGCCAGACGATGGCGAACGTGATCTGGTCGCATTTCTTCGGCCGCGGGATTGTCGAACCGGTGGACGACGTCCGCATCAGCAATCCCCCCAGCAACAAGGAACTGCTGGAAGAACTCGGAATGAAGCTGGCGGGATACGGGTTCGACAAGAAGAAGCTGATCCGGGACATCTGCAACTCGCGCACGTACCAACTCTCGGCAGCCAGCAACCCGACGAACGAACTGGATGAAGCGTACTTCTCGCACAGCTACGTCCGCCGCCTGCGCGCCGAGGTGCTGCTCGACACGATCAGCAAGGTGACCGGCACCGAAGACCGCTTCCCCGGCTCGCCGCCGGGAACGCGGGCCACGCAGATTTATTCCGGCAACCTGTCCACCTACTTCCTGACGACGTTCGGCCGCGCCCCGCGCGAATCCGCGTGCTCGTGCGAAGTCAATCGCGAAGCCAATCTTTCGCAGGCTCTGCACCTCGTCAACGGCGACACGATCACGCAAAAGACCGCGCAGAGCCGCCTCATCTCGACGATGCTGGCCGCGAAGAAATCGCCCGCGGAGATCATTGAAGAACTCTACGTGCGAGCCCTCAGCCGCAAACCGACCGCCGACGAACTGGAGAAACTCGTGGCGATCGTGAACGAGGATATCAACGACCCGGATCGCGTGGCACATCTGGCCGGCTTGCAGGCTCAGGTCGATCAGAACTACCGCCGCGGCGAGGACCAACTGAAAAAGCTGAAGGCCGATTACGAAAAAATGCAGGACGACGGCCAGGAAGCCGCCGCGCTGACCGGGCTGGACAACCAGATCAAGCAACTGGAACGCCAGCTCGCGTCGATCCGCCAACGCTACGAAGGCAACGCGTCGCTCTTGGTTTATGCCGACATCCTGTGGGGCCTGTTCAACTCGACCGAGTTCGCGTTCAACCACTGAAAGGTGGAGGGTGAATCGTCGAGGGTGGCGGGTGGCCGGTGAAGTGTTGGAAGGGGGAATCTGATACTCCCCTCGCCCCCGAAGGGGGAGAGGGGCCGGGGGTGAGGGGCGGACGTCTCTGGACGGCAATTCTGAGGACAATTCGCAATGCGTAACCAAATCAAAACCACATCCATTCTGGCGGCACTCTTTGCCACGGCGAATACGTCACAGGTTCTCGCTCAAGACGCGGCCAAGCCCGCTGACCCGAAGGCCAGCGCCGCCGTCACCTACAAGGATCACGTCTCGCCGATCCTGCGCAAGCACTGCATCAACTGCCACAACCCGGACAAGGCCACGTCCGACCTGAACGTGACGACGTATCAAACGCTGATGGCCGGCGGCTCGAGCGGCGAATCGATCCAGCCGGGCAATCCCGACCAAAGCCTGCTCTACCGCGTGGTCGCGCACCTCGAAGAACCGCACATGCCCCCCAAGCAGCCGAAGATTCCGGAGGCCGATCTCGCGGTGATCAAGAAGTGGATTGAACTGGGTGCGCCCGAGACATCGGCCGGGGCGGCGAAGTCGGCGAGCCGGAAGATCGACATCGACGTGGCTGCGGTCACGTCCGGCAAGCCCGAAGGTCCGCCGCCGATGCCGGCCGGGAGGCTCCCCGAAGTGACGCTGCCGAAAACTTCGCGGCCGCACCCCGTCACCGCGCTGGCCGCCAGCCCGTGGGCTCCGCTGCTCGCGGTTGCGGGACACGAACGCATCCTGCTGTACAACACCGACTCGCTGGAACAAATCGGCGTGCTGCCGTTCCCGGAACGAATTCCGCACGTGCTCAAGTTCAGCCGCAACGGAAAGATTCTGCTCGCGGCGGGCGGACATGGTGCGGCCAACGGGCGGGTCGTGCTGTTCGACGTGACGACTGGTCAGCGCATCACCGACATCGGCGACGAAACCGACATCGTGCTGGCGGCCGATCTCAGCGCGAACCACAAGCTGGTGGCGCTCGGCGGGCCGAGCAAGATCATCAAAATTTACGACACCGCGACCGGCGAGCTCAAGCACCGGATCAAAAAGCACACGGATTGGGTGACGTCGATGGAATTCAGCCCGGACGGGACGCTGCTGGCCACCGGCGACCGCAACGGCGGCGTCTACGTGTGGGAGGCGGAAACCGGCGGCATCGTGTTCACGCTTGGCGACCACCGCGAACAGATCACCGACATGAGTTGGCGATCCGACGGGCAGATGCTGGCCACGTCGAGCGAAGACGGCCGCGTGATTTTGTGGTACGCCGAGGACGGTTTCCCGACGCGCACGCTCAACGCCACCGCCGGCGGCACGCCCGTGCGCGCTCCCGCCACGCGCGGCAAGCCGGCCGGAGTCCTCGCCGTGGCCTACGCTCGCGACGGCCAACTCGCCACCGTCGGCCGCGACAACTCCGCCCGGCTGTGGCAAGCCAACGGCAACCAGACCGCCAAGCTCGACGGCTTCGCCGACGTCCCCTCTCGCATCGCCTTCAGCCACGACGCCCAACGCCTCTTCGCTGGCGACTTCACGGGGACGATCCGCGTGTGGAACCTGAAGGACAAGCAACTCGCGGGCGAGTTCTCAACCAATCCGTAGAGTGCGTGCAACGCACCATCCGGGCCGGAGAAGTGGCATGAGCACCTTGGTTGACCAGGTCAAAACTGCTGACTTCCAGAACGGCCAAATTGTCGTGGTCATGGAAAGCGGGGTTGAAATTCGCTTCGCGGTCGCCGACAACCCGCGACTCGCTCACGGAACGCCCCAGCAACTCAACCACATCGAAATCTCACCCTTCGGCCTGCACTGGCCGGACCTCGATGAGGACTTGTCATTTGCTGGATTGCTGCAAGGAGACTTCGGGCAAAAGCGTGCGTGCGGGGCTGGTTGACGGCAGAGCGAAGCGCTGGGTGCCTGTGGTCGAGCGCAGCGAGCCCACAGGTTTTGCACGGAGTGTCACACGCGACTCGGCTGGGGGCTCACTTCGTTCGACCCCAGCCACCCGTCGCAAAGCGTAACGCAGGCGATCAATACTTGGTCATAAAACAAAAGCGGGTGGACATCGATGACGCGATGCAGGAAGAGTATGACTCATCAAGTCTGCACGGAACCGACGCGAGTTTGCAGGCGGACTGGGAGCAGCACTGGCAACCAAGGGTCGATCAAGTGCTGATGGATAATGGGTGGTGAATCATGTCGAACACTAGGGATCACATTATGCCAAGAACCCTGCTCCAGTTGGTCGTCGTTTCGTTCCTAGATTTGTGCCTGCTGTGCGAGGCATTTTCCGGGGATGAGGTCCAACAACAATCGCTTAGCCTCCGGCTCAACAAACACGATGTCCAAATCGGCGAACAGGTGATTCTCAGGGAATTCGTCCCGGTTGCGGCAGCCGTCAGCCTCCGATCACTGTCACATAACATGGACCGTATCGGTTTCTACCACAGTGGCCTGAAGCAGATGGTGGACTTAGATGATTATCATGGGGTCGATCTTACTGTCCTCGACGGCTTACCTGATGGATTCGTCGGCTCTGGCGTGCTGGCGTTTGATTTTAAGCGCGACGGATACAAAGGATATGAGTTTCGATTTCGCCCAAAGCGTGCAGGGACGTACGTTTTGCAAGCGACGTGGCGCCTCGACGGCGGAAAAGGACAAATCAAGAGCAAAATGGTCCGCTTGACGGTCCGTCCCATCGAGAAATCCAATCAGATTATCCTTGACATCGAAGACCCAAAGGCGGCGGCGCAAGAGCAAGTCGAAATGGAAAAATGGTATGACTTGTTACAAGAAGAATGGAAAGACAAAGACCAAGAATGAGGATCGTCGTTAGTGGGTCGTGCGTCGAGAACGATATGCCGTTGCTTCAATCATGCCAGCGTTTGCATCCGCGCACAGTTTGTCATTCACTTCGCGCCGTCATCTCGAATTCACTTGCAATTTGAAGTCCCGATACCGCACCTCGAACGTACCGCCGGAGTGGAGTTGGAGGGCGAGGATGCCACGTTTCGAGCCGTCGGGGTCGTCGAGGTCCACGCACGGGTGGCCGTTGATCCACGTGCGAATTTTGCTGCCGATGGCTTCGATGCGGTAGTCGTTCCAGTCGTCCGGCTTGACGTGGGCTTCGCCCGATTTGTTCCAGAGCAAGGCCCGGCCGTGTTCTTCGTACAGCTTGCCCCACCAGCCGACGCCGATGTCGGCCTGGTAGCCTTTCACTTCGCCGCCGGCGAGGGCTTCGCTGCGGAACTGGATGCCGCTGTTCCCCGCGTTGGGCGTGAGTTTCACCTGCACGCTCAATCGAAAATCGCCGCAGACGAGGTGATTGACGAGGAACTCGTTCCGCGAGAGACCGGGACTCTTGCCGACAAGCTCGCCGTTTTCGACCGACCACAAATCGGGATGGCCCTCCCAGCCGGTGAGGTCGCGGCCGTTGAACAGCGACGCGGCGTTGTCGGCGGTGGCCAGCATCGGGGTCTGGCGCGGTGACGCCAGGTACGCGATCAGCGCTCGCACTTCGTCGTCCTGGAATTGCTTGAGCTGATCGTCGGGCATCATGGATTTGTCCGAGCGTTTCATCTCCTCGATTTCCCCTTTGGGCACAACGACGGTTTCGGTGGCGGTGACGATCGTCACCGAGTTCGCGGTCTGTTCGCGCACGAGGCCCGTCAGCACGCGGCCTTCCGTGGTGACGACCACGCTGGGGATGTACTCGCGCGCCATGACCGCGCTCGGGTCCACGATGTTGGACAGCAGGTAATCGAGGTTCGCCCGGTTCGAGCCGGTCAGTTCGGGGCCGATCTTCCCGCCGACGCCGAACAGCACGTGACACTTCTCGCACGTCTTGGAAAAGATCGCCCGGCCGAGCGGCAGGTCGGCTTCGGTCGCGGGCTTCGATTCGACAAGCTGCTTGAAGTGGGCGATCAGCTTGACCTTGTCCTCCGCCGTCTCCCGCGCCACGCCCCACACGTCGTTGATCCGCTTGTTGATTTCGTCGTCGCGCAGGTTGCGAAGCTGCCGGATCAGGTCGGCCGACAGGTCAGTGGCCGGGATCACACTCCCCTCTCCCCTCCGGGGGAGAGGGGTTGGAGGTGAGGGGGCCGAGCCAGTTGTCGCCCCGTTCGCGCGCACCGCCGCCAGCAATGCGCGCGCGAAGTTGGCTCGCGAGCTAAGCGTCCCCAGCGCGTCTTGTTTTTCGGCGGGGGAGAGCGATCCGTACGCGGACAGGATCAGCGCGGGAGTCTTTGCGTCATCGAAGGCGGCGAGTCCGCGGAGGGCTTCCGGGCGCAGAGCCGCTTCCTTCAGCAAACCGTGAAGCACCGGGACGAGCTTCGAATCCTTCGCGGCCAGCAAGGTGGCGAGGTAATCGCGGCGCTGATCGAGCGGCGTCTTGCTGTCGGCCAGTTGTTCGCGAAGCCGCGTGAACGCAGCGGGGTCGCCGAACGTGACCGCCAGCGACGAGGCCAGGGTGCGCGTTTCGGCATCGGGGCTGGAGGCGAGTTTCGGCGCGACCGCTGTCCAACTTTCCGGCATCGGCACCTGTCGTCGGCCCTTCAAGCCGGCGCGGATGCCGCGCAGGATCGCGATCCGCGTGTCGTCATCGGTGGTCGAGCCGACTTCGCGCACGAGCACGTCCAGACTCTCCGGCGTGCCGAGCGAGCCGATGCGTCGGACCATGAATTCGAGCACCAGCGGAATGTTCCCCTCGGCAGCGAGTTTCAGGGCTCGAACGGGATCAACGGCGGCGAGTGGTTCGGCGGCGTACCAGTACATCAGCGGCAGGTTGTGGTCGTCGGCGTCGTTCGCTTGCGCGAGCAGGCCGGTCAGGATGTCCCACCGCTGTTCGAGCGGCAGGCGTTGCACGGCGGATGTGACGTAGAGTCGCACCACCGGTGATTCGTCACCGCGTGCCAGATCGCTGAGCGCGGCGAGCAGCGCATCTGTTGGCTTGCCGGATTCCATCGCGAGTTGGATCGTCCAACCGCGCACGAGCGGGCTGTCGTCGTGGAGGCCGGACTGAACGTGCTCGGCGGTGAGGCCGCCGGTGACGTGAAGTGCCCACAGCGCGCGGAGGCGGCGGGTGACGTCGTCGTGCTTAAACGCGAGCGTGGCCAGCGCGGGACGAGTCTTCTCGTCGAGCTTGCCGGCGGCGGCCCGCTCCTGCAACAGCCGCCGCGCGGTGCGGACGTACCAGTCGTTCGCGTGGAGTTGCATGTTGATGAGGTCGCGGTCGGGAGCGTTGGCGAGCGGGGGCCGTGAGGCCCCCGAGTTCGTGGAACTGGCTACGCTACGAATACTCGGGGGGCTGACGCCCCCCGCTCGCCTTGAAGTTGGATTTTCATAGCTCACCTTGAATATCCGCCCGTTCGAGCGGTCGTGGCCTGCGGAGTTGTTGTGGTGGCACTGGTTCTGGTCGTACCAGTCGATCAGGTACACCTGGCCGTCGGGGCCGTAGCGCAGGTAGAGAATCTGGGACCAACGGTCATTGGTTTTGATGAAGTCGGGAGCGCCGTTCCCGATGTAGCCCGAACCGGCCGGCGTCAGGACATCCTGATTGAGACGTGCGCCGTGGATGTTGTTCATGAAGAGTTGATTGCGGTATTTCTCCGGCCAGGCGCCGCCGAGGTAGATCATGGCTCCGGCGTGCGCGTGGCCACCGCCGTTGTCGTCGGAGCGGGCGCGATCGGCATCGTTCCACTGATTCCCCACCCAGTGCCGATGCTGAGCGATCGTCTTGATGTCGTCGTAGGTGAACGGGTTGAAATGTTCGCCTCCCTGCCGGTGGTAGCGGGCTCCCTGAATCATGTGGAACAGGTGCGGGATCACGCAGCAGGTGAGGAAGCACTGGCCGTGGTCATTGAAATCGACGCCCCACGGATTGCTCGTGCCGTGCGCGAACACATCGAACTGGTGCCGCGTCGGATGGTAACGCCAGATGCCGGCGTTGAGCGGAATGCGCTCTGCGTTCGGCGTCCCCGGTTTGCCGACGCGGCTGTGCGTGAACACGCCGTGACAACCGTACAACCAGCCGTCCGGTCCCCAGATGAACGAGTTCAGCGTTTCGTGCGTGTCCTGATAGCCCCAGCCATCGAGGAGCACTTGCGGCGGGCCGTCCGGTTTGTCGTCGCCGTCGCGATCGGGGATGAACAGAAACTGCGGAGCCGCCCCCACCCACACGCCGCCGAAGCCGACTTCGATGCCGCTCACGAGGTTCAGCTTGTCCGCGAACACCGTGCGTTTGTCGAACTTGCCGTCATTGTCCACGTCCTCGAAGATCAGGATGCGGTCGCGGGCTTTGTCGTCCGGTTGCCGAACCGGGTACGAGTACGCTTCGGCGACCCACAGGCGCCCGCGGTCGTCAATGGTCATGGCGATCGGCTGCATGACGTCCGGTTCGCCGGCGAACGCGGTGACTTTGAATCCTTCCGGCACCGTCATCGCCTTGGCCGCTTCGTCGGGAGACAGCCCCGCGAACGGATAGATGTCGGCGGCGGTCAGCACTTTCGGTTTCTCGGCCGCTTTCGGTTTGGTCGAGTGGAATCGAAAGTCGTCGAAATTGATGTGGCCCCAGCCGCCGCTGTGTTTGTCGACCAGACGGATGAAGATTTCGGCACCCTGATGCTCGCGCAGATCGATCGCGACTCGTTCGAGGTTCTCCGTCTCGTGGCCGGACGACTGGTGGATGATCTTGTTCGAGTCCTTGCGCACGATTTGAACGCACATCTTTTCGGTTGGCCCTCCGGCGACGAGGAAGCTCGCCCACGGATGCGTCACCTTGAACGAGGCCGACGTCAGCGTTCCTTGCGGTTTGTCGCCGCTGATCTCGTAGCTGCCGATCCAGAACGACCCCGCGTGCTCGCTCCGCATGTCAGCTCGCCGCGCCTGAACGGTGTCGCCTTTGATCGGCTGACCGCGAAAGGCTTCACCGTCGGCCACCCAATCCCGCAGGTCGCCGGTTTCAAAATCGAGATTGAGCGGCTGGCCCTGCTCGCTGATCGGCAGGACACCATCGGCGCCGGACGCGGACTTGGAATCATCCGCCGCGGCAGACGGAAGACCGGCCGCGAGACACAGCATCAGGCCGAAGACGGCGGATGTCGGCAAGGCAATGCGAACGCAGCGAACGATCGGACACATGAGCGGGCTCCATGTTGGAATTTGATCGACAGCGAAGACGACAGCGAAACGTATCTTGCTCAAGCGAGATCAGGCTGGCAAGGTTGCCCCCAATCGTCGCCGGCGGACGATGCGGCGGCCCGGCGTCACTGCGGTCATCCGGTCAGGGCGGCGGACTGGTGTCCGGGGCAGACCTTCCAACAGCCGCCGCAATCGCGCGGGCGACGAGCACGTTTCCAGCGTGATTGTAGTGGCAGCAGTTGTCCACATAGATCGGCTCCGGCCGAGCGGCAAACAGCATCGACAGGTCGTGAAATCGAACGTGCTGGCGAACGAGTTCCGATCCGCGCTGCACGAGGAGCGGGTAGGCCTTCTGCGCGTGTTCGGCGTAGGCTCCGTCCCAGATCGCCACCTCATGCTCTGCAGCGCCGATCGGCTTGGAACCTTCGAGGTACTGGTTGGGAGGCAGGACGTGGTGGTACTCGATGTCGTGCAGCCGGCACAAACGATCGAGCTGGATCGAACAGCGCTGCCAATAGTCCACGAGCGCGGCGTACATTTCATTTCTGCTGGCGAACGACTGCGGCGGTCCAGTGACCTCATAACTCGGATCGCGAAGCGGCTGTTGCACGACGGATTTCAAGTCCTCCCGCATCGACGCCGCGTACCGATTGTCCAGACTCTTCCAGACCAGGTTGACCATGTAGCTCCCCTGGGCCGGCAGGCGATTACACCACCTGGCCCAGGCGCGGCGGCGCACCTTCACGGCTTGAAATCGATCGCGGGCCGAGGCAACTCGCGGGTCGGGTCGATCTTCGAGCCGAGCCTGCCAGGCTCGCGGAAACGTCGGCGACATGCCGAACCGGGCGTTCTCCTCGGGATACAACGTCACTTCGTTGTACCCGTCAATGTTCACAACAATGTCGAATTGGGCGCCGAGCGACAGCAGGTAGGTGACGAGCAGCAACTGTTGCGGTTGCTTGTAGCCGCTGAGGGCGAGCCGGACGAGCACGATCTCGCGTCCGCGAAATCGCGGCAACTGTTGCAATTCGGCGATCAATTCGCGTCCGGCGTCCGCCGACACGAACCAGGCCACAGATCCGCCGACGATGCCAACGATCACCCGATCGTCGCTTCGGCGCTGAGTCGGTTCGGCCGTGTCGAGCAGTCCGTGACGGTTGACTGGGAAATGCCCATCGCTGGTCGTGACTCCGGGATGAGCGTTGGGATTGAGGACCCAGCCGAGATACGGATGCAGCACCTCCCCCTTTTCGCCGACGACCGGATCTTGCTCGTCCACCAACACGTCGCGGCCCTGACGCACCATTGCGATCGCAGTTCGAGGCTGATACGTCCAACCGACCACCAAGCGAAACCCGACGTAACACGCCAGTTCCGCGAACGCCAGCAGTCCGGCCGCGAGCAGGAGCGCATGGGCGATACGCCGGCGCCGGGATCGTCGGACGCGGGGGACTGTGCACTGCACGGAAGGATCTCTCGAAGGACGCGTGGCCGTACGCATCACGATGGCGACCGCCGCACTCCTCGTCAACCCGGCCGGACCCTTCAATCCCGCGTCGCAACGTAGACTTGGCCTGCGTGGCTCGATCGCCTACGCTGGTTTCATGTTCGCAGAAGCCGAAACTCAACGTCGCGAGATCGTTCTGCTGGGCACCGGCACCAGCCACGGTGTGCCGATGATCGGCTGTCATTGCGACGTTTGCTGTTCGCCCAATCCGCGGAACAATCGCACCCGCACGGGAGTCGCCATTCTGTCGCCCGGCGGCACGGCGCTGATTGACACGTCTCCCGAGATGCGAATACAGCTGCTTCGCGAAAAGATCGACGTGGTGCAAGCCGTGCTGTACACGCACGGCCACGCCGACCACTTGTTCGGCTTGGATGATCTGCGGCTGTTCGGCTACTACATCAAGCGACCGGTCGGACTGTACTGCGAACCGTCCGTCGAAGAACACATCCGGCGGACCTTTCACTATGCGTTTGTCGATCCGTATCCGAACGACCATCCGGGCGCGACGCCGCGACTGGTGTTTCATCGTATCGGGTTGGAGCCGTTTGAAGTCCTGGGCACACTCGTGCGTCCGATCCGGCTCTGGCATGGCAAACTGCCCGTGTTGGGCTATCGCATCAACGACGTGGCGTTTTGCACCGACGTGAGTTTCATCCCTGACGAATCCTGGCCGCTGCTCGACAACCTCGACGTGCTCGTGCTCGACGCCCTCCGAGAGAAGCCGCATCCGACTCACTTCGGCGTCGGGCAGGCGCTGGAAGTCGTCGAGCGGGTGAATCCGCGTCAAACGTACCTCACGCACATCTCGCATCATCTCGACCACGACGCCACCAACGCCCGGTTGCCCGCCGGCGTGGAACTGGCTTACGATGGGTTGCGGGTTCCATACTGAGTGATGAGTAACGAGTGCTGAGTGCTGAGTAGACGAGATCGAAATGTCATCAGCGCGAGGTCACGTCGCAGGGATCACTCAGCACTCATGACTCAGCACGCATCACTTCCACCATGCTCGACCACTCCGCTGCCATGCTGGCGTTCATCAAACTGGCCGGAGTGGCGCAGTCGAAGCGGCAGTTGTCGCAGCGGGACAAGTTCCTGCTGCTCGCCGCCGCCGCGGCTGTCGAATCCGGATTTGATCCGGTTGCTGATCGCTGCCGCCACCTGCTGCTCAAGCACAATTCGGTCCACATGGTTCGCCGGTTTGAAAGCGTCGCACATGCGCTGGCCGATCCCGAGTACCAATCGTTTCAGCGGCAGCTCAGCCGGTTTTGCTCGTACGAGCGGGCGGAGCACTATCTGACGCAACTCGGGATCGCGCCGGGATTGCCCGCGATGCACGCCAAGCTGGACGTTGGCGAGTACGCTCTGCTGCTGCTCGGCCGCGGGGCGGCTTCCGAATCGGCGGGAGACACGCCGCATGGCTGAAGCGCCGTTGCATGCGACCGGGACGGAGCACCGTGTGCGTCCGGCAACATGGGTCGCCATCCAGAGGAATCCAACCGCCGGGACCGGCTGGCGGCGCGTTCAACTTCTCGAATGCGTGCGCGAGTTGCGGCGGTTGGGGTTTCCGCCGCGAGTCTTCTCCGATCGTGAACGGCTGACTCGCTGGCTGGCAAAACCGGGACGGCGGGACGAACTCGCATGCGTGGTCGCGGCGGGCGGAGACGGAACAGTCGCGGACGTGATCAACCGTTTTCCCGGATTCCGGCTGGCAATTCTGCCGATGGGAACCGAGAACCTGTTGGCGAGGCATCTCGGCGTGCCGCGATCGGGTCGCGATGTCGCCCGCATGATCGCCGCTGGCCGGACGCGCACGTTTGAACTTGGTCAGTCCGGCAACTCACGGTTCGCCGTCGTTGCCAGCACGGGGATCGACGCCGACGTGATCTGCCGGTTCCACGCGCAACGTCGCGGCAACATCAATCGACTGAGTTACGTCCAACCGATCCTCGAATCGTGGCGTAAGTACACCTACCCGGAACTGCGGGTGTGGCTCGACGACGAACCTCAACCGCGAACCACGCGCATGGTCATGCTGTTCAACCTGCCGGCTTACGCCTTGCGACTGCCCTTCGCCGCCTCGGCCACCGGCGACGATGGACGTTTGGACGTGAGGCTGTTCGACCGCGGTTCGACATTTCACACCGTGCGATATTTGATTAACGTAGGCCTCCGCCGCCACGAGCGTTTGCCCGACGTTCAGGTGGCGACGGCATCGCGAGTTCGCGTGAGTGCGACATCCCGGTTCCCATCGAACTCGACGGCGACCCGGGTGGCACGACGCCCGCCGAGTTCCGTGTGCTTCCCGCCGCGCAGGAGATCATTGTGCCGGAGAACTTTGGATTTTAGATTTCGTCATGCCCACCAACCCTGTTCCGATCGGCTCCTACCGCTGCGGCTCCGGTCAGCCGCTGCTATTCATCTGTGGGCCGTGCGTGATCGAGTCGGAATCGCTCGTGCTCGAAGTGGGCAAGCGGTTGGCGGAGGTGCGGGAACAGCTCGGCGTGCCGATTGTGTTCAAGTCGAGTTTCGACAAGGCCAACCGCACGAGTTTTCACAGCTATCGCGGCCCGGGGCTGGACGCCGGCCTCGCGATTCTCGCCCGCGTGAAGCAAGCGACCGGGTTGCCGGTCCTGACCGATGTCCACGAACCGTCGCAGGCGGAACCTGCCGCCAGCGTGTGCGACGTGCTGCAAGTTCCCGCATTTCTGGCCCGTCAGACCGACCTCGTCCACGCGATCGCGACGGCCACGGCGAAATCCGGCGGAGTCGTCAACGTGAAGAAACCGCAGTTCACCGCGCCCGAAGACATCGTCCACGCCGTGCATAAATGCGAAGAAGCCGGCAACCCGCGAGTGCTGCTGACCGAGCGCGGCACCACGTTCGGCTACGGCCGGTTGATCAACGACATGACCGCCATCCCGACCATGCAGTCGTTCGGCACGCCGGTCATCTTCGATGCCACGCACAGCGTGCAGACGCCCGGTGGCAGGACGACCGGCGGACGGCGGCACATGATCGCCACGCTGGCCCGCGCCGCCGTGGCCGCCGGTTGCGACGGCGTCTTTTTCGAAACGCATCCCAACCCCGATCAGGCTCTCAGCGACGGTCCCAATCAACTGCCGCTGACCGAACTATCTTCACTCATCCAACAATTGTTGCGAATCCGCCAAGCCATCTCATAGAACAGGCGTCTCACCTGTTCCATTCACATCAAGGAGTCCGCGTTGTTCTCAAGTTCCAATGCCCCATCGGAGCGACGATCCCGAAGTTTTCCCCTGCGGATTCTGATCGTGGGAGCAGGCGTTCTCCTTGTCGGAATCATCGGTGTGCTGTCCGTCGGCTGCCCCGGTGGTTCATCGTCCGGCACCAGCGGCGGCCCAACCAAGTCCACGACGGCCGAAGCGAGCGAGCAGAAATGCACCGACTTCCTCCAGAGCGTGCTCGACATTTTTCAACTGAACAAGCTGGGAGTTTCGGCGCAGGTGTCCGATGGCGTGCGGCTGCTGAACCAGTGGCAGCGCGACTGCGGCCAGCGTGTGTCGAATCGCATGGATGGAAGCGACCTCGCGCCTGTCGCCTTCCCGGCGCTCGACGGATCGGTGGCAAAATCGTTCTCGCCGGAACAACTCGAACAACTGAAAGCGGAACGCTACTCGATTCAGGACGGCGAGCGGTTGCGGGATGCCGTGCTGTTCCGCAAGGTCTCGGAATTTGCGGTGGGGTCGGCAGACAACGACCTGGGGCGCGTGGTCAACGTGTTCGACCATGTCGTTTGCAACGTCGATCTTGTGTTGAAGCACTATGAAGACCTGCCGCTGACGCCGTACGAATGCTTCACGTTTGGTTCGGGGACTGCGGAGGATCGGGCCTGGATTCTCGTCAGCATCCTGCGGCAACTGAAAATCGACGCGGTGGTGCTGACGCCGCCGTCGGACAAGTCGGCCGATACGGCCGGCGGGCCGCTGGTCGTGGGTGTACTGCTGAACGATCAGGTGTACTTGTTCGAACCGCGGCTCGGTCTGCCGCTGCGATCGGTCGCCGGAGGCGCGCCGACGGCGGCCTCGGCAGCCAACGTCGCGACGCTCGCGCAGATGCAGTCGATGCCCGACCTGCTGAAGCAGTTTGATGTTGATCCGTCGAAGCCGTCGGCGACTTCGCTCGACTGGTTGAGCAGCCCGGCCGTCGCGATCGTGGGAGACACGTCGACTTTCTCATCACGGATGCGACAGTTGCAGCCGCAATTCTCCGGCGCGCGAGCCACCGTCATTTCCGATCCCTTGCACGACGTCGACGGGGCGGCTGGATTGCTGTCTCGCGTCGCCAAAGCGGGAGCCATGCACTGGAAGTCCGATTCGTTGCACCTCTGGCCGTACCCGGAATCGCAGATCGTCGCGTACGCAAGTCTCACGGATGATCAGCAAGGAAAACTGAAGGGGCTGAAACAGGTGTGGGACGCGCCGCGCGTGGCCGACCCGACGTCGCGCACGCGGAAGTTGCTTCAGGCGCGGATTGCGCAGCTCGGCGGAAACTACAACGACGCAATCGGTGCTTACACGCTGGTCCGTGTCAGCGGCCGAGCCGTCTCCGGACAGCCAATCAGCGGGATCGATCAGTTCGTCAACAACCAGGCGTCGGACCACGCCTTCTTTTGGAAGGGAATCTGCCAATTCGAAAATGGAGACGTGAAGGAAGCCAAAGACACATTCGAGAAGTACCTCACCCAATCCAAACCCGGCTTGTGGCAGGCAGCCAGTCGTTACCAGTTGGCTCGCAGCCAGGCCGCCACGGGGGACTTCGCCGCGGCCATCGCAACGCTTGAGGCAACGCCGGAGAACGATCACCGGCGGGTTGGGCACTTGCTACTGGCGCGCGAGTGGCGGCAGAGGTTGAAGAAGTAGGGTTTGTTGAACTGTTGATGAAGACGCGGAGACACGGGGACGGGGAGACGCGGGGAGGGTTTTTCTTCGCGTTCCCGCGTCTCTCTTTCTCCGTGTCTGGTGAAAAAAACAGTCTCGGCCTCGAAAGGACACGCACCATGCCCGGAATGATCGTCGCTCCCCAACCGTTGGCCGTGGAAACCGGCGCTCTGATGTTGAAGGCGGGCGGAAATGCCTTCGACGCGGCGTTGGCTTGCGCGGCGGTGCAATTCCTCGTCGATCCGCATTCGTGCGGTGTGGGCGGTTACCTCGTGATGACGTACCACCTCGCCGACCAGGCGGGGCCGCAGCCGATTCTCGACGCGCCGGCGATCGCCGGTTCGCTCGTCACGCCAGCGATGTGGGAATCGTCCGTCATCAAGCCGAACCCGGACGGGTGGGGTTACTTTTTGAAAGGGAAGGTGAACGACGACGGCTACCTGTCGATCTGCACGCCGGGGATGGTTCGCGGGATGCAGGCGATCCACAAAAAGTTTTGCTCCCGACCGTGGGCCGAACTGCTGGCGCCGGCGATCCGTCTCGCCCACGAAGGCTGGACGGTCGGCGAGCACCTGGCACAACGGTGGAAGGACCCGCCAGCTTACCCCGAATCGTCGTCGGGCTATCAAAAACTGCTGGTGAGCGACGACGGCAAGCGGTTGTATCTCAAGCGCGATGGGCATCCGCTGGAAATGACCGACAAGTTGCGGAACCCGGACTACGGCAGGACGCTGGAACGACTGGCCTCAGCCGGGGCGGACGATTTCTACACGGGCGAACTCGCGGCGAAAATGGTTGCGGACTTTCAGGCACATCACTCGTGGGTGACGGCAGACGACCTGCGCGACTACCGCGTGCGCGAGGAACCGCCGGTGGTGACCGATTACCGCGGGTTCACGATCGTCACGAATCAGCCTCCACACGGCGGGCCGACTCTGGCGGCGATCCTGAACATCCTCGAAGGGTACGACATCGCGGCGCTCGGTCACAATTCGCCGGCGTACATCCACCGGGTCTCGATGGCGATGAAAGCGGCGTTCGCGGATCGCAACCGGACGCTGGGCGATCCGCGGTTCGTCAAGGTGCCGCTCGACTGGATGATCTCGAAGGAGCGGGCCGCCGCGTGGCAGGACGTGATTGATGCGGGGAAACCGATCGATGCCGGGCGCGGCCAGCGCACGTCGAACGACACGACGCAGGTGAGCGTGGTGGACCGCTGGGGGAACTGCGTGTCGCTCACGCATTCGCTCGGTTCGTCGTCAGGGGCGATCACGCCGGGGCTGGGGTTCATGTACAACAATTCGATGGTCAACTTCGACCCGTTCGCCGGGAATCCGAACAGCATTGCTCCGCGCAAGGGTCGCACGACGGGAATGGCCTCGACGATCGTGCTCAAAGACGGCTGCCCCGTCCTCGTGCTGGGCGCCCCCGGAGCCACGCGGATCATCACGTCGGTGTTGCAGGTGATCCTGAACGTCCTCGATTTCCGGATGAGCGTGACCGACGCCGTCCACGCCGCGCGGTTTGATTGCCAGGGGGATCAGATCAAGTGCCAGGCGCGAATCCCCGAGTACGTGTGCGCCGAAGTGCGCCAGCAGCACCCGATCACCCGGATGCCTCGCAGCCACGGCGGCCTCGCGCTCGTGCATGCGATCGCCATCGACGAACACACCCGCTGCCTGACCGGCGCCGCCGACACGGGAGCGGACGGGATGGCGCTGCTGGTGGATTGAAGCCTTCCTACTTCGTTGGCGAGTCGGGAACGCGAAACGTCAGCGTGGTCCAGAACGATTCCCATTCGTAGTCGGCTTGCTTCGGCCGAGTCATGTGAGTTAGGCGGATGGCCATCAGGCCGGTGTGCGCGATCGGCACCAGGGCTTCGCCGCGACTGTCGGTGCGAACCGTGCCGCTGGGCGGTTCGCCGTCGTCGGGATGATCCCATCCCAGGTTTGCGTCGGCCAGCGGCTGGTTGCGAAACAGCACCCGCACGCGCAGCGTGTCGCCAGGTTTCAGCCCAAACGGATTTGCCAGTGGGACGATTTCCAAGGTCAGGCCCAGCGCCTTCGCCGCGTCACCGGCTCCCGCGTCGCCAACCTGGATCAGCGCCTTGGGAAACTTCGAGTACCGTTCGCGCGCGGGCTGGTCGAGCGTCTGTTCCTTCGCACGCAGGCGGTAGATATGCGGCAGGCCGTCCGCCACGAGGTACTCGTTGAATTTGTCGGCCTCGAGCGAGATCACTTTCGCCTGCGTCTCGACGGCGACGACGTGCAGACCGGCATGCTCGGGCACGAACCGCAGCAGCCCCGAGTCTCCCTCCTTGCCGGCCGGCTCCAGGTTGCCGGCCGAACCGTCGGGACGAATCGTCAATCGTTTCGCGAACAACGCCGTGTCCGCTGCCTGAACGCTCTTGGGAAAATCCATTCCCGAATTCGCCTGCACGAGCAGCGCCTGGCCCACCCGATGCTGATCGGGACCAGCCGGAACAAGCCACAAATCGTGAGCGTTCGCCAGCTTCGCGGTCAGGCAGGCCACGAACAGCAACCCGGTGAACAAGGGAACTCGAAAGGCGAAATCGAACTTCATGTTTCTTCTCCACGGGAATTTGGGCGGGTGGCATGTTCACACTGGCGTGAGCATGTTCACAAATGGACCAAAGGCAACGCCGCGACAGGCGGTCCAAGCGTTATATTGTGATGCCGGTACGCTGGCGCACGCAAGCGTGGGCATGGCACTCGCTGCGAACGTGGCTGCTGTCAGGCTGGAAAGCCTGACCTACGAAACGCGCACGCCTCCGGCTCGCGGTTCAACGACGCCGTGGATACGATGGTGATCGATGTCACGCGACCGATCATCGCCGCAGCGGGAGGGGCTTCCGGATCAGCCGGTCGAAGAGCTTGTCGGGAATCTTTACCAAGCGCTGCGGCAGCTCGCGGCGCGGCGGTTGGCTCGCGAGGCGCCGGGGCAGACGCTGCAGGCGACGGATTTGGTTCACGAAGCGTACCTGAGACTGGTCGGGCAGGAATATCGCTGGGAGAGTCGTGCTCAGTTCTTCGCCGCGGCCGCGGAGGCCATGCGACGCATTCTGATTGATCGGGCTCGGCGGAAGAAACGGATCAAACGCGGAGGCGGCGCGGCGCGCTGCGTGGAATTGCAGGACATCCATCTTGTCCTGCAAATGCCCGCCGACGAAATCCTGTCGCTCGACGAAGCCCTGCAGAAACTCGAAGCCGAAGACTCCGTCAAGGCCACACTGGTCAAGCTCCGTTTCTTCGCAGGGTTGACCGCCGAGGAAGCCGGTGACATGCTCGGTTTGTCGCGGGCGACGGTCGATCGCTACTGGTCGTTCGCTCGGGCGTGGTTGTACCATGAGATGACACGCGGGGAGTAATGCGGCGGACGCGCGGTCGGCGAGCGGAGGGCGTCAGCCCCCCGAGTTCGGGCGGCGAATCGAACATTTCTCGTGGGGCTGACGCCCCCCGCTCGCCTAAGTAGACCCGCAGAGGAAAGCAGGCGGTAGCTGAACTCGCAAGAGTTCAGATTCCGCGGAACTGGCTGAATTCTTGCGAATTCAGCTACCCAGAGATCAATGCGGTTCCACTTAGTTCTGCTGATCCGAAGTCCTCGGGATGTCGTTCCGTAGCAGGCATTTCGAGAGATTCTCAGGTTTTCTGAGGCGCGCGGGGGCGAAACGGCGCACTAATGGGTTGAGGGCTGATTCATGATCGATTCCCGGGTCGAGATGATCTTCAACGCCGTGATCCAGAAAACGTTTCCTGCCGAACGGGCTGCGTACCTGGAAGGGGTCTGCGAACGCGATCCGGATTTGAGAGGCCGCGTGGAGACATTGCTCAAGGCGCACGATGACGCGCGGGATTTCCTGAAGGCTCCGACGGCGGACTACGTTTCCACGGAAGGGCCGGGGACGGTGATCGGGCGATACAAGCTGCTGCAACGGATCGGCGAAGGGGGCTTCGGCATCGTGTACATGGCCGAGCAGCTCGAACCCGTGCGGCGAAAGGTCGCGCTCAAGATCATCAAGCCGGGGATGGACACGAAGCAGGTCGTCGCCCGGTTCGAATCGGAGCGGCAGGCACTGGCGCTGATGGAACACCCGCACATCGCCCGCGTGCTCGATGCCGGGGCCACGGAGTCGCATCGGCCGTACTTCGTGATGGAGTTGGTGAAAGGCATCCCGATCACCGAATACTGCGACCAGAACGACCTCACCACGCGGGAACGGTTGGCGTTGTTCGTGCAGGTGTGTCAGGCGATTCAGCACGCGCATCACAAAGGGATCATTCATCGCGATCTCAAGCCGTCGAACGTGCTGGTCACGCTGCACGATGGCCGGCCGGTGCCGAAAGTGATCGACTTCGGCATCGCGAAGGCGACTCATCAAAGGCTGACGGACAAGACGCTGTTCACCGAGTTCCGACAGTTCCTCGGCACGCCGCAGTACATGAGTCCCGAACAGGCGGAGATGTCGGGGCTGGACGTGGACACGCGGTCGGACGTTTATTCGCTCGGCGTGCTGCTGTACGAATTGCTGACGGGAACGACTCCGTTCGACGCCGACACGCTGCGATCGGCCGGGTACGCCGAAATGCAGCGGATCATCCGCGAGGACGAGCCGCCCTGTCCATCGACGCGCGTGAGCACCTTGCAGGAACGGCTGACGCAGATCGCGAAGCATCGTGGCGCGGAACCGGGTGCGCTCAGCAAGCTCATCCGCGGCGATCTGGATTGGATCGTGATGAAGGCTCTGGAGAAGGATCGCACGCGGCGATACGACTCAGCCCGCGATCTGGCGGCGGACGTGGAACGGTATCTCCAGAGCCAGCCCGTCGAAGCGAGTCCGCCAAGCCCGATGTATCGGCTGCGGAAATTCGTGCGACGCAATCGGCTGGGCGTCACCACGGGGGCACTGGTTGCGGGGGCGTTGCTGATCGGCCTCGCGCTCGCGACATCGGGTTTTCTGCGAGCGAACCGCGAAGCGACTCGGTCGCGGGACATCGCGACTTTCCTGCAGGAAATCCTGCTGTCAGTCGATCCTGAGGAGGCGGCTTCACGAAACGTGGATGTGCAACGTGTCGTCACCCGCGCTCGCGAGTTGTTCGGCAGCGACCACGCCACCGTCGCGGCGACGCTGAGCAGTCTCGCACTGCAGCTACAGCATTCGGGAAACGCCGCGGCCGCCGAGCCGCTTTACCGCGAGTCGCTCCGCATCTGGCGAAGCGTTTCCGGAGACGATCAGCCTCAAGTCAGTCTCACGCTCACGCGCCTCGGCACTTTGCTGCAGAATCACAAGGGGGACGACGTGGAGGCGGAGGAGGTGCTGCGCGAAGCCGTGCAGACGGGTCAGAACCTGCGCGGCGAACACAGCCTGATCGCATGCGATGCCCGATCGCAACTGGCTGAGATCCTGCAGCGACAGGGACAATTGGCGGAGGCCGAGTCGCTGCTGCGCGAGTCGCTCAACATCCGTCGTGCGCAAAAGCACGGTCAGGAGTTCGCGATCGCATCCACGTTGGAGAAGCTGGTCGTCGTCCTCAGCCAATCCAACAAGGAAGCTGACGCGGAGCATTGTTTCCGCGAGATGCTGGACACCTACCGACCACTCTTCCCCGCCGACAGTCCTCAAATCGCGCTGCACAACGTGGCGTTCGGGCTCTGGTTCAGGCAACACGGACGGCCGGAGAAGGCCGAGCCGTACTTGCGCGAAGCGATCCGGGTGTACCGCGCAATGCCGAATCCTCCCAATGACTACTACCTTGCCGCGCTCGACGGATTGTTCCAGATCGTGCGCAAGCGCGACGAAGCAGTGGACGAGTCGATTCAGGTGTTCCACGAGTGCATGGAGGCGATGTCGCACTTCTACGGCAAGGATAACTTTCTGCTCGCGCCGCACTTTTTAGGATTTGCCCGCGTGTTGGAGGCTCGGAACAGATTGGCCGAAGCCATCCCGTTGTTGATCGACGGTCTGCGGATTTCCCGCAAGGCCAAGGGCTCGAGTTGGGATGCTACCGCCGATTTGGATTTGCTGGCGAGGTTCGTCCGGCGCGTGGCACTATCGCAGGGGTTGCCGGAAGGCAGTTACCGGGCGGCGGGGGAGGGGGCCGAGATACTCGTCTCCGAACGATCGACCAACGCGTCCGCGCTTCTGCTGCGAGGTCTGACGCGGCATCGCTTGGGACGTTTTGACGCCGTACTCGAGGACCTCGACGAAGCTCGATCGGGCGAATCTCCCGCTGACAAACCACTGCGTTTGGGCTTCACGGCCATGACTCATTTCCGACTGGGAGATGTTTCGAAGGCTCGTGCGGTCCTTGCGGAGCTTCAATCGCTTCTCACGAAAGAACAGTTGGAGGCGAGTGCGGACTATCGCTCGGTCTTGACGGAAGCAGAGGTACTGATTTCGGAAAAGTAGACTGCGTTTTCAAATCCCCATCACAACTTTGTCGAGGAGAAGCAACCATGTTGCGAAACGTTCTGGGATCATTTGTTTTTGTTTTCGCCGCGTGCTCACCTGGGTTTGGTCAGGTGAAACTCGACCACAAACTCACGGAGGGATCGTACACAACCGAGACAAAAACTCGCATCGATCAGTCGCTGACGATTGCGGGCATGGATACGACGACCGAGGCGGACACCAAGGTGACGGCTCAAACCACGATCGGCAAGCGCGACGCCGGCGGATCGGTCCGCGAGCAGACGAAGGTGACCGGTCTGCAGATCAACATGAAGGTCATGGGGAGTGAATACATGTTCGATTCCGCCAATCCGGACAACAAGGGGAACTCCGTGCTGGAGATCCTACGCGACGTGCACAAGGCGATCTCCAAGCGATCCACAACGACGCTGTACGACAAGGAGAACAAAGTCGTTTCCGTGCAGCATGACGAAGACATCCTGCCCAGCCTGGCTCCGGAGATTCAGAAGCTCGTGAAAAACGAACTCGACCCGGAGAACATCAAGAAGGCGGTCACCCAGGAGTTGCAGAAGTTTCCGACCGACGCAGTCAAGCAGGGTGACTCGTGGGAGCGAACGGAAGCGGCCAGCTTTGGCGGCGGACAAAGCATGACGTTCCAATCGAAGTACACCTACGACGGCACCGTCGAAAAGGACGGACGCAAGCTGGACAAGATCACGTCGAAGACGCTGTCCGTCACCTACACGCTGGATGGGGACGGGGCGATTCCACTCAAGCTCAAAGGCAGCGAGTTGAAAGCCGCCGAATCCGAAGGCGTCATTCTGTTCGACCGTGAACTGGGGCGGGTGATCGAAACGAAATCGTCGATTCGCATCACCGGCGGCATCACGTTTGAGGTCAACGGCATGGAGCTGCCGTCGAAGCTGGATCTGAAAATGCAGAACGAGACAGTCCTAAAACGGTAGTGCTCAAAGTTTCGCGGTGGCCCGGCCGTCCAGGCTCGGCCATCGCGATTCTCAACGCGTGGCCCTTATAGAATCCCTGGCCCCTTCACGTCGATCCCCTTGATCATCATCTTGAGTTGTTCCACGTTCGGCGACACTTCAAAGGCCGTCGAACGGTCGAGGTATTCCTTGGTCACGAAGTGATACAGGCTGTCGTTGAACATCTGCATGCCATCCACCTTGCCAATGCGCATGGCGTCGTACAACTTCTCGTCTTTCTCCTCGAGGATCAATTTGCGGACCGTCTGGTTCATGATCATGATTTCGCAAATCGGCACGCGCTTGGGCTTGTCCACCACGGTCGGCAGCAGTTTTTGAGCCACCACGGCCTTCAAGTTGAAACCCATCGAACTCCGCAACGCCGGGTGCATGGCGCGCGGGAACAGATCGAGAATGCGGCCGATGGTCGAAGGGGCGCTGGAGGCGTGAATCGTTCCGTAGACCAGGTGCCCCGTTTCGGCGGCGTGCATGGCGGTTTCAAACGTCTCCATGTCTCGCATTTCGCCCACCAGCATGATGTCGGGGTCCTGACGCACGGCGTGCTTCATCGCAATCTTAAAGTCCTTCACGTCCACGCCGATTTCGCGCTGGTTGACGAGCGCCTTGTCCTGCGTGTACACGAACTCGATCGGGTCTTCGATCGTCAGAATGTGGACCGGCTCCCGATGGTTGATGTAATCCAGCATCGACGCGATCGTGGTTGACTTGCCGGAACCAGTCACGCCGGCCAGCAGCACCATCCCCTGATCGTATTCCGTCAGGCTGGCCATCACCGGGGGCAAATACAACCCCTCGAAGTTCGGAATCGAGCGTTCCACTTTTCGCGAGACCATGCCCACGCTGCCCATCTGCACGAACAGATTAACACGGAACCGCCACGGCTCCCGTACTCCCTGTTCGTTTTCATACTCGACCACCCACGCATAGTCCGCGCCTCCTTCCGAGTGAAAAATGGCCGTGTTGCGCTCGTCCATCATCGGGAAGCACAATCGAGCCATGTCGTCGTGCGTGAGCGGTGGCATCGCCAGTTCGCGAAGCGTTCCGCGGATACGGAGGATCGGCGGCTTTCCCACTTTCAAGTGCAAGTCCGAACCGTTGTGCTTGATGAGCTGCCGGAAAATCTTGTTGACTTCCAGGTCCTTGGCCTTCGCCGGAGACGACATCCCTCGGGATGACGATGCGGCTTGAGCTTCTTCAGACTTGGCTGGTGCGGAGGCGGACATTGAGGGTCCTCGTTGGGATGAAGCTGAGTGACAGTGAACTCACACTGACAACCGAACCGGCACGCCGCGTTCGGCCAGATAGCGTTTGGTTTCCTGAATCGAATACGTTCCAAAATGGAAAATGCTTGCGGCCAGAGCCGCACTCGCGCCGCCGGCCGTGACGGCTTGAAACAGGTGCTCGGGGCAACCCGCTCCACCGCTGGCAACCACGGGAATGTGAACCGCGTCCGCCACTGCCTTCGTGATCGGCAAATCATACCCATCGCACGTCCCGTCGGCATCCATCGACGTGAGAACGATCTCGCCGGCACCCAGTCGCTCCACGTCGCGAGCCCACTCCACTGCCTGCAGGCCGGTCGGCACACGTCCGCCGTTGATGTGGACCTCCCAGAACTCGCAACCGTCCTTCTGCACCCGCTTCGGGTCGATGTTGACGACGATGCACTGGCTACCGAATTTCAAAGCCGCCTCGCGCACGAAGCCAGGGTTCCTCACCGCGGCCGAATTGATCGATACCTTGTCGCAACCGGCGTTCAGCAGTCGCCGGATATCGTCCACGTTCCGGATCCCTCCGCCGACCGTGAGCGGCATGAACACCACTTCGGCCGTGCGGCGGACGACGTCGAGGATGATGTCGCGGTCTTCGTGGCTGGCCGTGATGTCGAGGAACACCAGTTCGTCGGCCCCTTCCTGCTCGTACCGCGCAGCCACCTGCACTGGGTCGCCCGCATCGCGCAGTTTCAGGAAGTTCGTCCCTTTGACCACGCGCCCGGCATGGACATCGAGGCACGGAATGATTCGTTTGGCAAACATCGACAACTCGAGAGCAGGACTCGTTGAACCCGCCCCCTCGCCTCCGCAGGGAGAAAGCGGCCAAGGTTGCGGGGAGAGAGTCTCTGAAATCTATCAGTCGGTGCACCACTGTTAGCCAGCGACTTGATCGAACACCCCTCGCGGTTCGCGAATTCACTGTAGATGTCAACCCTGTCATCGTCAACTGGCTGCCCGCCGTCGTCAGCCGAAGCAAGGTGTTTGTCAGGTGCTGCTCCGCGGGTAGTGCTACACTTTGGCGAGCGGGGGGGCGTCAGCCCCCCGAGAATTCCTGCTGATTCACTCGGGGGCTTCACAGCCCCCGCTCGCAAAATGTAGCACTACCGCTCCGCACGCTCGTTTGCACGCGGCCCCACGATTTGACATGCTGTCCGCAATTCAAGCCGTCACCCGAATCAAGGAGCCCCCAGCATGGGACCAAATCAACGCGCGATCGAACAGGGCGTCAAATTCACCAAGCAGGAACCGGGGTATCTCAACCTGTGTGCCAAGAGTCACAACCTGCTGTTCACGTCGGGACACACCAGCGACATGAAGGGCAAGCTCGGCGCGGGTCTGACCGTCGAGCAAGGCTACGAAGCGGCCAAGCAATGTGCGGTGAAAATTCTGAATGCCGTTCACAACCGCCACGGGTCGCTCGACGGCTTGAAGCTGATCAAGGTTCTCGGCTGCGTCAATTCAACGCTGGAGTTCACGGACCAGCACCTGGTCATCAACGGCGCGTCGGACCTGTTCCACAAGGTCTTCGGCAAGGAGGGCGATGGCTACCACGCACGAAGTGCCCTCGGTTTCGCCGCCCTCCCGACCGGCGCGGCCGTCGAAGTCGAAGCCATCTTCGAAATCAAGTCGGATGCGTAGTCTCCCCTCGCCCCCTTGGGGAGAAGGGCCGGGGGTGAGGGGGCGGAGCGTCGTAGGATGCTCACAACTCGCCCGACGGCTTCGGTAAGAGTCCGACCTGACGTCCGGCTTGGAAACAGTGCTTCACTTCCAGCCTGCGTTTGCCGATCTCGGTCGCGCCTTCCGAATCGGTAAGCGGAAACTCGCCGGACTGTATTTCCAGCACGGTGATGTCGGCGATGGCTCCGACTCGCAGGTGGCCGAGGTCGCTCTGGCCGAGAAACGCCGCGGGGTTCGCGGTGGTGCGGCGGATGATCTCGAACAGGTCCATCCCCAGGTGCAGGAACTTGTCCATCGTCGTCAGCAGATCGTGCACCGGACCGAACAGGTTGTACGTGTGGAGGTCACTGCTGATGAAGTTCGGCCGCACACCTTGATCGAGCAGAGCCCGCGCCACGCGGAAATCGAAGCTGCCGAGTCCGTGTCCGAGATCGAGGAGCATCCCTTCTGCCAACCTGTCGCGTGCGGCTGGCACCAGTCGATACGACTTGTCCACCAAGCCGCATTGCTTGCCGTGAAAACAGTGCGTCAGCACGTCGCCGGCGCGAAGTCGTTTCAGAATGTGTTCGATCGGTAGCGACGAGTTGGGACTGTGGACGACGAGGGGCAGGTTCACGCGGTCCGCCGCCTGCCGTGCCAACTCCAGGCCCTCCGCTTCGTTCCGTCCGTTCTCGGCGAGATTCGCCGTGAGCCGCACTTTGATCCCCACGACCCGGTCGCGATTCGCCGCGACAGTCTTTTCGACATTCTCGGCGTTGCAGTACCGCAGGTCATGCAGCTCGCCGAGCGATGGCAATGTCGTGTGGCTGCTGATCATCCCCTGACCGGCGATGTGCAGAAGTGCGAACACGCGCGTTTGGGCCGCGTCGATGACAAAGCGACGGAATCCAGGAAAGATCAAACCGCCCGCCGTCCCAAAATCCAATGCGGTGGTCACGCCGCGAGCCAGACACGTCGGATCGGCCTCGATTCCGAAGTGGCTGACGCCGGGGTACACATGCACATGGAAATCGATCAGCCCTGGTGTGACGAAGTGCCCGCGAACGTCGAACGTCCGCACAGCAGTCGCGGCAGTGCCCGACTGGAGCACGGCCGCCACGCGTCCGCCGGTGATCGCGATGTCCCATGGCTCATTGATCCCCGACGCTGGATCGACCAGCGTGCCGTTGCGAATCAGGAGGTCGTACATTGCCGTCGTTTTGCTTCCTCTCCCCTTTGGAGGAGAGGGGAGTTCATTTTGGGAAATCCTTCAACTCGTACCGCGCACCGCGGTATGCGGCCAGGTGAGTCGCCCCGGTTTTCACGCTCTCGCGAAAATGTGCGGCGGCCGCGTCGGCGTTATTTTCGAGGAGTGCTTTCTGCCCTCGGAAGAAGTGCGCTTCGCACAGGCGATCGGTCTTGGAACTGCTCGATTGTTCGTCGGTGGCGGCAAGCAGTGCCTTGTCGTCCACCATGTCGAGCAGGAACCTGGCCACGTGCGCGGGCCAGCCTTGCAAAGCGTTCGCGCCTTCGAGTTCTGTGACCAACGATTTCGTCTTCGCAGCGCCAGGGTTGGCTCGCCACGACGCGAGGGCCTGCCATGGGGCGAGGTAGGAACGTTGCGAATTGAATTCGCGAGCGCGACCGAAATCGGCCGCCGCTTCGGTAAACTTTCCCGCATAAAAATTGGCGAAACCGCGGTCTTCAAATCCTTCCGCGGCATTCGGGGCGAGTTTGATGGCCGCCGTGAAGTCGCTCAACCCGGCGACCACACGGCCCTGCGACAACCGAGCGTTGCCACGCAACCGATACACGAGGGGTTGATTCGGATCGATCTGCAACGACTGCGTGAAGTCACTCTCGGCCGCATCGAGTTGATGGCGGTCGCTCAGACAGATTGCGCGGTTGAGATAGCCCATGCTGAATCGCGCGTCGATCTGCACGGCTCGCGTGAAATCGGCAATGGCTCCGTCGAGGTTTCCGGTGGCGCGACGCAATGCGCCGCGATCGTTGAACACGACGGGTACGTTGGGAAAAGTCTCAGCGGCCCGATCGTAGCTCGCCAGCGCGGACTTCGTGTCACCGGACGTCGCCTGGATTTCGGCTCGTTGGAGGTGTGCGGCCAGGTGGTCAGGAGCCAGCCGAATGGCCTCGTTCAGGTCCGCCAGCGCTGGCTGCGCGTCGCCTTTCGTCCGGTAGGCATAGCCACGCTGAAACAGGAGCTGCGCTTTGTCGGTGGGAGCAACAAGCGGTCTTTCGAGTACCGGCCCCGCGACTTGGATGGCGAGTTCCGCATGCTGCGGCCGCTGCTCGACTTGAGCCAGCGATGTCAATCCGTAGAGATACGGAACGTACAACCAGACGAAGCGATTGCCAGCCAGTGCGAGAGCTTGTCGCGAGTCCGAGATCCCATCGCGGATCAGTTTACTCGAGCCGCTGGCACGCCCCAGCTCAATCTGCGCACTGCCGCGCAGGTGATAGGCAACATGGTCCGAGGGGTCCGCCTGCAGAAGCCGTCCTGCCACCTCGACCACCTTGTTGTAGTCGCCACGCTGGTAGGCTGTGTCGGCGTCCAACCGAGCAAAGTCAGCAGCCGTTCGCGGACGGTTGTCCTCCGGCAGCGAAAACCGAAGGCGCGATGGCGATTGCGCGTTCGCAGATGCCGCCACCATCAAGGTGAATCCAATCCCGACCAAGCAACTCCATGACGTCACCTCCTGCCTCGGGAGCTTGCTAGACATGGGCACCTCTGTAAAACCTGCATGAACTTACGCCCGGACAATTTGAGCCCTTCCCATGGCCCACAAGTCCAGACTCGACTCGCGGTTCAATCCTGTGCCAACGAAGCGGCAATATATTGGATGGTTCGCGACCGTGCCAGTGGCTCCTTGGGCTGCTTGACAGTCGACATTTCGCTCTGTACTGTTGTGCAGCATTATGCGTTTGGGCTGTTGAGGTTGGGGATCCCGAGTCAACCTCGGTGGTGGCCGTACGTCCACCGCTGAGTCGGCGAAGGGAGATGGCTTGCACGGAACGCGTCGGCATGCCAGCGACGTTGGCAGACTACGTGGTCGTTTGCAAGACCATCAACCCTTCGGGAAAGGTGCTGGCACGGGAGACGTCTCCGTCGGTTCCAGTTCCTCAAGCAGAAGGACGCCGAGAATGTAGCCATCGATCGATTTCGGCCTGGTGCCGATCTCACTGAAGGTGCTTCTCGTTCCCGAGTTGGAGAGTTTCGGGTGCCAACTCCGGGGTTGCGAGTGTCGCTCTCTCGACCCGAGATGGGCGACCGAAAAGTGGGTCACAAGCCCGCTTTTTTCGTTGGATCACCTTGTGATTGCAACGAATCGAGCGGGAAGCAAACGGTGGGAGATAGACATGAACGGGAGTGAAGTTCTTCGCCTGGTGGATGCCATTCACCGGGATAAGAATATCGACACCGAACTCGTGTTCGAGGGGATCGAGCAGGCGATTCTGTCGGCCGCCCGAAAACATTTCGGCGAGGAGCAACCGATCGAGGTGTTGATTCACCGCGAGACCGGGCAACCGACGGTGATCTGTGACGGCAAGGCCCTGGACAACGACACGCTTGGCGACTTCCTCGGGCGCATCGCATCGCAAACCGCCAAACAGGTGATGATTCAGAAGATACGCGAGGCGGAACGCGACTCGCTGTTCGACGATTACGCGCAGATTCGCGGTCAGATTGTGACCGGCGCTGTCGGGCGAACCGAAGGCGGCGCGGTGATCGTCAATCTCGGCAAGGTCGAGGGCATCCTGCCGCGCAGCGAGCAGATCCCCGGCGAATCGTACCGCAACGGCGACCGCGTGCGAGCCGTCGTGCTGGAGGTTCGCAAAGCGGGCAGCCGCGTGAAGATCATTCTTTCGCGAGTCCATCCCGACTTCGTGCGGCGGCTGTTCGAACTCGAAATTCCGGAGATCGCCGAGCAGGTGATCGAGATCCGGTCGCTGGCTCGCGAGGCGGGATACCGTTCGAAAGTCGCAGTCTCTTGCAGCGATCAGAAGGTTGACGCCGTCGGTGCCTGCGTCGGCGTGCGCGGCGCCCGCATCAAAAACATCGTGGACGAATTGGCGGGCGAGCGAATCGACATCGTGCGCTGGAACGATTCGCTGCAAGTGCTCGTTCCGAACGCCCTGCAACCCGCCGAAGTCGAGGATGTGATTCTGTGCCCAATGCTTGGCCGAGTCATCGTGCTCGTTCGCGAGGATCAACTCTCGCTGGCCATTGGCCGGCGCGGGCAAAACGTCCGGCTGGCTTCGAAGCTAGTCGGATGGGACATCGAAATCATGACGCGTGAAGAGTTGAACGAACAGCTCGACAACTCAGTCGCCGCGTTCAACCAGATTCCCGGCATTCCGGAGGGGCTGGCCGAGAATCTTGTCGAGCAGGGGTTCTTCAGCTTCGACGATCTGTCGGTCATCGAACCGGATCAATTCGCCGAGATGGCGGGTTTGAGTTTGGAGCAAGTTCAGCCGTTGATTGACTTCGCCGAGCGCGAGTCCGAACGGCTGGAGCGCGAAGGAGGCCAGCACAAGCCGAAAAGCCGCGTGGCCGCGGCGCAAGCCGAAGAACCCGCGCCGGAATCCGCCGAACAGGCCGAGCCTCCCACGGCAAGCGCGGATCCGGACGCTGCGGCGGCGCTTTCCTCTGCGGACACCGCTACGACAGAGCCAGCCACGGAGCCTCCGAAAGGCGCCGAATCACCAACCAACACCGAATCGTGATCGACGCGAATGGATCGCGTTGATGTTTTGTCCCGAAAACCCTCGGGTTCGCCACTCAGGATCAAGAATTCATTCGAGGAGACGTCTGTTTGAAGGTTCGCATCTTCACGCTCGCCAAAGTGCTGGACATGGACAGCAAAGTGCTGGTTGACTACTGCCAGAAGGTCGGCATAGTCATCAAGAGTTCAGCACTGGCTAGCATTACGCCCGAAGAGCGCGACAAGGTACTGGCCTACATCAAGCAGGCGCAGTCCACGCCGGAAACGGCAAGAACGGCTGTGGCGGCTCCCACTCGTGAGTCACCGCGTGTCATCACAACCAAAGTCCCGCGATTGAAGGTCAGCGTAACAAAGCCTCCGGCGGGTGAAGGGCAGGAGCGGCAGGACCAGTTGTCGGGCGAAGCGGAAGTCGCAGGCGAACCATCTCGACCTGAGGCGACCGACATCCGCCCGGACGCAGAGGCCGCACCGACGATTGCGGCCGGCGAGGTTGCCGCCAAACAATCCGGCCCGGACGCGGAAGCGGCTACCCGCCCGACGGGCGAGGCAGGCCAGGCGGCCGCGCCTGCCAGAGGTCCGGCGCTATCCAAAGAGCCAAGCGGCGGCACCCACCGGCGCGAAGACTATGTCCCGGCATCAGGGACCACGTCTGCGCGCACCATGATGGCCCGCGGAACCGTTTCCGATTTGGCGACTCGCATCCCGCGGAAACCCAAAGAGCGGCCTGGCCCCGCGCTCCCGAAGTTGGCCGACCTGCCGCCGGCTCCCACCCCCGCCGCCCTCGTCGGTGCCAAGGGGCTCCCCGCTCAGAAACCGGAGCTGCGGCTGTCGCGAGAGATTCTCGCCGACAAGCAGCGACCGTTGTCCGAACATCTGCGGCAGCATGCGGAAGACAAGAAGCGGAAGAAAAAAGGTGACGTCGGCACCACGGAATTCGTCGACGAACTGGATGTGTCTGCCGTGCGCAAGACTGGCAAGGGCGAGGCCATCAAGGGAGTCGCTGGAGCAGGATTATTGACGGGCCGAAAGGATCGTCAGGCTCGACGGGGTCGCTCGGAACTGTCCGACGAGGAGGTTGGTGCCGAAGGCGTCACCACCCGACTGCGGCCGCAAAAACTGCGTGCACGGCGCCCCGGACAGGTCGCGCCGTTGAAGACTCTTGCCGAGATCGAACCGCCGATCACCGTTCGAACTCTCTCCGAAGCCATCGGCCGGCCCGCGCGCACTCTGCTTGGCAGTCTGATGACCAAGGGCCAAATGCTGACGATCAACGCATCGATTGATGAAGAACTGGCCGTTGAATTGGCGCTCGAATGCGGTGTCGATCTGACGATTCGCCATCCCAAAGACATCGTCCAGGAACTCGAACGGGCGGCGAGTATCAAGGCCGAAGGAGCCAACCTTGTGTCCCGTCCGCCCATCATTACGATTCTGGGTCACGTGGATCACGGCAAAACGACACTGCTGGATAAGATTCGCTCGGCCAACGTCGCGGCGGGAGAAGTCGGGGGCATCACACAGCACATCGCCGCCTACCAGATCGAGCACGACGGCAAGAGATTGACGTTTCTCGACACTCCTGGCCACGCCGCGTTTGCTGAGATGCGAGCGCGTGGCGCCAATTTGACGGACATTGCCGTGCTTGTCGTGGCCGCGAACGACGGTGTCATGCCGCAGACAATCGAAGCGCTCAACCATGCCCGTGCGGCCGAAGTGCCGATCGTCGTCGCAATGAACAAGGTGGACCTGCCGGACACAAATGAACAACGCGTGCTGCAGGAACTGGCCGCGCAAAACCTGCTGGCTGCCGAATGGGGCGGTGACACCGAGGTCGTCCGTACGTCCGGCTTGAAGGGCACGGGGATCGAAGGACTGCTGGAAACGTTGCTTACCATCGCGGAGCTTCACGACCTGACCGCCGATCCGTCGCGCCACGCGCATGGCATCTGCGTCGAAGCCTTTTTGAGTGAGGGTCGGGGTGTGCTGGCGTGGCTCATCGTGCAGGACGGTACGCTCCACGTGGGTGACGTCGTACTGTGCGGCGAGTCATTCGGCCGCATTCGCAGCATGTACAACGATCACGATCAGGAAGTGCAGGAAGTGGGTCCCTCCACTCCAGTCAAGGTGTCCGGTCTCGACGTTGTGCCCAGCCCGGGTGACAAGTTTTTCGTGATGCAGGATCTGGAGCAGGCCCGCGACGCGGCGGAGCGACGGCGATTGCGATTGCGCGAAAAATCGTTGACCGATCGTCGCCATACACGCACCCTGCAGGACATCCTTCAAGTCGCGAAAGACGGCGAGGTTCGCGAGTTGCCTCTCATTTTGAAGTGCGACACCCCCGGTTCAATTGAGGCCCTGCGCGGCGAACTGCTGAAGTTCCAGCACGAGGAGGTGCGAGTCAACATTCTTCACGACGGTGTCGGCGGCGTGAACGAAAGCGACGTGTACCTCGCCGCCACTTCCGGGGCAATCATCATTGCATTTCACGTCGTTCCGGAGGACCGGGCGCAACTGCTAGCCGAGCGGGAAGGCGTGGAGATCCGCCGCTACGACATCATCTACGAGGTGACGCAGGACATCAAACTGGCCTTGGAAGGCCTGCTCAAACCGCAGTTGGTCGAGGTCCCAACGGGACGGGCGCTCGTCCTCCAAACCTTCAACACCAGTCGCTTCGGAACCATCGCCGGCTGCCGAGTGCTGAACGGAACGATCGAGCGTTCCAGCCGCATCCGGGTTGTGCGCGATCAGGTGATCCTCAACACCTACAACATCCAGTCGCTTCGGCGCGGCAAAGACGACACCCGCGAAGTCTCGCAGGGATTGGAATGCGGCATTCGGCTGGAAAACTTCGACGATGTGAAAGAGGGAGACATTCTGGAAGCATTCAAGGTACAGGAGATCAAGCGGACATTGTGATCCGGCTAGGACCGGACTTGACCGGCCCCGGCCATCCAACGCTGAGCACGATGGCTGACTTTCCCACACGTATTCGAGACTCTTCGCAACACTCCCCAACACGAATCATTCGCCGCCTGCCATCGAGTCTGTCATTCATGCCCAGCCGTCGCACAGCCCGAGCCGCCGAAGCCATCCGCGAGGTCGTCAGCTCGACGATCCTGTTTGGCCTTCGCGACCCTCGTGTCAAAAACGTCACCGTGCTGCGCGTCGAGGTGAATTCCGATCTGCAATCGGCCAAGGTCTACGTCTCTGTGATGGGAGACGAAAAGGCCCAGGCGCTGACATTGCACGGGCTGAATGCTGCCAGGGGTTACCTGCAGTCGAAAGTCGCCGATCGCATTCAGACGCGATACACGCCCATCCTCAAGTTTATCCTTGACCAGGGAGTGAAACGCAGCGCTCAGGCCACGGCGCTGCTCAAGGAACTGTCCATTGATGAGGCAGGCAACCCGACCTCGATCGAGCGTGACGGCGAACTCGAGGCCCTTGCGTCGTTGACGTCAGGCGGCCGACCCGGCCCGATCGGAAGCAGCCTGACATCGTCGCTCCCGGGGCAATCCGCCGCGCCTGTCGAGTCTTGGTCCAATGGCTCGCGACACACCAATTCCCGGCCGAACACGTTGGAACTGGATGCTGAATATGACAAGACGTTTACCGATGACGATGACCACCAGAATTGAGCCACCCGCCCAAGCCCCACCGCTTGTGATGGAGTTTCAGCCGTAGTCAGCTTTGGAGCAGCCAACGGCTGAGTCTTTGCTGGACGTGACCCCTGTTCTGTGTCCGTCGGAAATCGCCAAATGACAGCCTCCTCTCGAACCAAATCCGTCGACAAGCACGAAGTGATCCGGCAGTTGCAGCGCGTGCTCAAGAAGAAGTACGCCGGCATCAAACCCAAGGCCGAACTCCCGGTGTTGGAGTCGATGCTGTACAGCGTCTGCCTTGAAAACGCCTCTCCGACCGTGGCCGAGCAGGCGTACCACCGGATCTTTTCGATGTTTCACGATTTGAACGAAGTGCGTGTCAGTTCCATTGTGGAGCTCGAACAGGTTTTCGCCGGGATGGACCACCCCGAATGGCGGGGTTTGCGATTGAAGAACGTTTTGCAGCACGTTTTCGAGACGAACTACGCATTCGAGTTTGAATCGCTGCGACGCAAAACCTTGGAGCTCGCGTCCAAGCAATTGGGAAAAGTCAAAGGGCTGACGTGGTTCGTGAAAGCCTGGTCCTACCACGAAGCGCTCGGCAGCCACGTACTCCCCATCGACGATCGAATGCACGCGGCGCTCATCTGGCTCCGGCTCGCCGATCGCGAAACGACTCCCGAGCACGCCGCCGAAGGATTGCGTGGTTTCGTTCGCAAGTCCGATGCGCCGTTGTTTTGCCACCTACTGCATTGCTTCGCCAATGATCCGTTGCATCACTGGGCATTCAAGGGCCTCGAATCGATTCCCACTGTCACACCGGACGAGGAGCAATTGGAAACTCGGGAACGGCTGGAAAGGTTTTTTTCCGAAAGCCGCTCGCGGCAGCGAGCCGAACGTGCGGCGAAGGCAGTTCGAAAGGCCTCGCGGCATGCGGTCGGTGCCCACGGACGGAGTGCTGCGGCGCGGGGACGCGGACAAGCCACGGCACGGCGTTCGGCAAAGGTTGCGGCACGCACACCCGGCCGGAAGAAGCACTAAACTCTCTTGGTCTGCCCGACAGATCGCGACTAGAATGCAGCCGGATGTGGTCCCCACGGTCCTTCCCAGTCGGAAGCGGCTGGGCCGTCGTCGGATCACAAGCCCCTTCAGGGAGTGGCAGTGATGAATCCGTTGACTTCAATCCGATTTCGGCCGGCAGCGGTCGCGTTGTTCGTGGCAGGCCTCGTGCTTTTGGCCTGCGCAGGCCGTGGTGTCGCGGCCGATGACAAGCCGGCGACTCCCGTGGACACTTCGGCCAAAACCGGCAAGGGACTTCAAGTGCAGGAATATGACGATCCCGCACTCCCGCTGACACCGATCAAACCCCGCTCTGCGGACGAACAAAAACGGATCGACGCCGTCGCGTGGTTCGCTGCCGGCCGCGTTCTGGAAACGCGAAACCAGTTTCCCAACGCCTTGCGAGCGTACCAGGAAGCGCTAAAGCATGACCCGCGAGCCGTGGTTGTGTATCGCGTGATTATCCCGCTCGCCTTTGGATTGAATAGAACTGACGATGCCGTGCGTTGGATGCTGGAGGCGGTCAAGCTGGACCCGAACGACTACCAGTTGCTGCGCCGGCTGGGAACTGTCCTCGCCAATCAGGGGAATCTGACCGAAGCCGCGCAGCTTCTCGAACAGGCCACCAAGGCCAACGGCTTGAAGAAGGATTCGCCCACTTATGTCACGCTCATGCGCGACCTCGGGTTGCTGCACAAGGCTCTCAACCGATCCGAAGCCGCGGCCGACGCGTTCGAGATCGTGTTCAAGGCGCTACAGAATCCCGACGAGTACCATCTCGACTTCCGCACCAAGGCCGACCTGCTGAAGGAACCGGCGGCCGTCTACGAACGAATGGGACAGATCTTCCTCGACGCCAATCGCACCGATCTCGCAATTCAGGCCTTCGAGAAAGCGGCGGGAGCCAAGAAGAGCAGCAGCGGTAACCTGAGCTTCAATCTGGCGATGGTGTACCTCAAGGCTAACGATCCGGCGAAGGCCCTCGACGAATTGCAGAAATACCTCGACGCTCAGCGCTCCAGCAAAGGCCGCGCGGCCTACGACCTCCTGGCGGAAATCCTTCGCAAGCTCGACAAGACCGCCGAACTGTTGCCGAGACTCGAACAACTCGCCGAGAAGGACCCGAAAAACGCCACGCTGCAGTACTACCTCGCCGACGAATTGTTGGCGGCCAAACGGCTCGACGATGCCGAGAAGCTGTACAAGAAAACGCTGACGCTCTCGGCCGACCTGCCGGGCTTTGTTGGGCTGGCGTCGATCTATCGGCAGCAGCAGCGACCGGGAGACCTGCTCAATGCTCTCGGCAAGGGATATGCCGAAACCGGAGAACTCACGGGCCTGTCCGCAGAGATGAAGTTCTTGCTCGCGGAGGAAAAGCTGGTGACCGGCGTGATCGAAGCCGCGAAGAACCTGCTCAAGGAACAACCCCCGAAGCTTGACTTTGCGACCGGCTACGTCGCTGCCAACATCGCCGCCGACGCCAAACGCAGCGACGAGGCCGTTGTGTTCTACCGTCATTTGCTCGCGGCTCGCAAAGACCGCGCCGAGATGATTCTCGAAGAGTTGGGGCAACACCTTTCGGAAGTGCACCGCTACGACGAAGCTGCCGCGGTCTTCGGCGAAGGAGCGAAGGCTCCAGAACTGGCCGAGAAAAAGCCGCAGTTCCTGTTGTCTCAAGCTCAGGCCCTCGAGTTCGCCGGCCGCACTGACGAGGCGATCAAGACGATTTCCGAGGCGCGTGGCATCAACCAGTTCACGCGCGAGCATCCGCTGCTGATGTTGCAGGAGGCCTGGATTTTCGCCCACAGCCATCAGCACGACGAAGCCATCACGAAGTACAAAGCCATCATTGAGAAATTCACGCAGCCGCCGCTGAAAACGTTTGGCCGCCGAGCCCAGTTCGGGTTGTCAAACGTTTACGTCACGCAAGGCCGCCTGCGCGAAGGCGAAGAAGTCCTCGAGCAGGTTCTGAAGGAAAGCCCAGACGACCCCTCGGTCAACAACGACCTCGGCTACCTATACGCCGATCAGGGCAAAAACCTGGAGCAGGCGGAAAAGATGATCCGCAAGGCGATCGCCGCCGAACCTGACAACGGAGCGTATCTCGACAGCATGGGCTGGGTGCTGTTCAAGCTCGGCAAGTACCAGGAAGCGCTGCCGTTCCTCGAAAAGGCCGTGCAAAACGCCTCCGGAGGCGATGAAACACTGTGGGACCATTTCGGTGACGTCCTCGAAAAGTTGAATCGGAAAGACAAGGCGGTCGAAGCCTGGACCAAGGCGCTCGACCATTCGCGGAAGCAGAAATATCCCGACAAGAAACTGATCGAACGTCTGGAACAGAAATTGAAAAAGTAGGGTGCGTGCAACGCATCCAAAGCAGCAGGCACACTCCGTGTGCCGTGACCGCACACGGAGTGTGCCTGCTGCTTTCCTCGCGCATCTGGAGAGTCACCACCAATGGCAGGTCATTCCCATTCGGCCAACATCGCGATTCGCAAGGGCGCGGTCGACAAAAAGCGAGGCGCGCTGTTCGGCAAGCTCAGCAAAGCCATCATCGTCGCCGCGCGGCATGGTGGTGGCGATCCGGATCACAATCCGCGGTTAAGGCTGGCGATCGACAAGGCCCGCAAGCAGAGCATGCCCAAGGACAACATCGAGCGGGCGATCAAAAAGGGCACCGGCGAACTGGAAGGCGAGAACTACGAGGAATTGCTCTACGAAGGCTACGGCCCCGGCGGCATCGCCGTGATGTGCGACATCCTCACCGAAAGCCGCAACCGCACCGCGGGCGAAATCCGCAAGGTGTTCGAAGTTCACGGCGGCAACCTCGGCGCGACCAACTGCGTGTCATGGATGTTCGAACGCAAGGGACTGTTCGTGGTCCCCGTCCAACATGTCTCCGAGGAGAAGCTGTTTGAAGTCGCGCTCGACGCCGGCGCCGAAGACGTCCAGCAGATCGGCGGCAATTTCGAAGTGCTCTGTGACCCGCTGAAATACGAAGCCGTCGCCACAGCGCTCGAAAACGCGAGAATCCCCACCGACGCCGCCGACGTCCGCCGAATCGCGAAAAACACCGTCGATCTCGATCTCGACAAGGCCCGACGGGCATTCGAACTGATCGACGCGCTGGAAGATCATGACGACGTGCAGTCGGTGACGTCGAACTACTCGATCCCCGATGACGTCGTGGCGGAACTCAATGCCGAAAGATCGTAGGGCCACACCGGCTCCCTCGTCGCCGCGCACGCGCCGAGCGATCGTGGTCAGCTTTGACCACCTGCACCTCGGCTACCTCGGCTGCTATGGCAATGATTGGATCGAAACTCCGCACCTCGACCGGCTGGCCACGCAATCGGTCGTGTTCGATTGGCACTTTGCCGAGAACCTCGATCCCGCCGCGCGGAACCACGCCTGGTGGACCGGTACCCCGCAGGCTCACCTGGCATACGCCGAGCAACAACGCCAACCGACTTGGCTTGCGGAGCTGAACAGCGCCGGCATCGAAACTCATCTGCTGGCGGAAACTGATGCTGACGAACCATCGCCTCCGCAGTCTGCATTTGCTCGCGCCGAGTTCGTGGACGGCCGCGAAGGACTCGACGCCAGCGAACACGAAACGCCGTTCGCCCGTCTCGTCACGCGAGCCGACGCCTGCCTCCGCGAGCTCGCCCGCGCCGATGGCTCGTGGTTGCTGTGGCTGAAGTCGCGCGGAGTCCCGTCGCCGCCGATCCCGCCTCGCGAATTCTTCGACCTCTACTTCGATGAGTTCTCATTGGACGACGCCGAACCCCGTGACGAGTCCGAAGAATCCAACGACCTCGATCGCGCGGCGACCGCGATCATCCCCGACGAACTGCGGCAGCAGCACGTGCTCTACGCCACCTGCGTCTCGCACCTCGACCGCTGGCTCGGCCAATTGCTCAAGTCGCTTGACGATGCCGGCCTATCCAATCAGGTGCTGGTTGTGATCACAGCAGCGGCTGGTGATCACGTCGGAGGAACGGATTCCACGCAGCCCCCGCTCACCCTGGAAGAGGGCTGGGGTGAGGGCTCTCTCGACAACCCGCTGACCGAATCCCTCATCCACACCCCGCTGATCGTGCGCGACCCGCTCGGTGACATCCCGGGCAGCCGCTGTCGCGAATTCGTGCAGACGACCAATCTCCCCGCGACGCTCCTCGACTGGTTTGGACGTCATTGCCACCTCGGCACTGGCATAGCCAGTGCCACACACACCGATGTGTATGCCAGTGGCGAGGAGTGTGCCACTGGCTCCGCCAGTGCCGCACCGGCGAACGACATCAGCCGCAGCCTGCTGATGTGGACTCGTTCCGCCACCGCCAACGAACCCGGTCATCCGTTGCTGAGGATCGGCTGCGGCGACCAACTTGCCGCCGTGCGCACTCGCGACCATTTCTGCCTTCGCGACCAACGTCCAACACGCGCCGGGACCGCTGCCGTCCGTCTGTTCGAAAAACCCCACGACCGCTGGGAT